>Ga0116146_1001500_pt1 | contig 23651 bp, 19 predicted proteins | sample AD_JPNHG2_MetaG_FD_89748 | JGI IMG/M metagenome (GOLD analysis project Ga0116146, IMG submission 89748) | Active sludge microbial communities of municipal wastewater-treating anaerobic digesters from Japan - AD_JPNHG2_MetaG | ecosystem: Engineered > Bioreactor > Anaerobic > Digestate | place... | reverse complement strand
TGATCACCGACGGGCTCCATGACGAGTACTGGAGGGAAAGCCGTCAACGCCAGGGGGGCCGCAGGAAGCCCGCGTGTGCGGCATGACAACCGAAACAATGTCACAATCCTGACACACACCCCACGCATCCTTGAATAAGTCTGCCTTATTGATTGATGTTTAGAGTCCAGTAAAACAAGTAGGCATGTTATAGGTGAAAATATTACATATGCGTGTCGGTAGAAACTGGACGCATACGGGCGGCCTCGCGGCCCCGGCGGTATTCCGGGGCATAGATCGCCGCATCGCGGACCACGCATCCGCCTCGCCCCACGACGTCTTTCATGATCTGAGAGCACATCGAACAGGTGACACAGCATTTGTCCGGGATCATTCCGCCACGCCGTAAAATATCGTGCGGAGCATCGGGGTATGCAAACGAGGAACGTCCGAAACCGACAAGGTCACACCAGCCTTCACGGATCAATCCGGCCGCGACCTGCGGGGCCAGGTGCCGCAGCCAAGAGAGCGCGGCGGTGATGACCGGTGTGCCCTGTGCCGCACGGCGCACGGCGCGCACGGTCTCCTGAAAGCGCACGACGCCGCACAACGGATCTTCTGGTGGTGGCGGGCACCCGGCGAGCGCACGGTCATGCGGCCGGTTCAGGTGAGGTTGAAAACGGGGGTATCCCATGGAGATATTGTGAAGCGGCGTGCCCTTGGCGGTCAGTTCGCCGATTAAGCGTAGTGGTTCCGTAAGGTCCGCTTGCCAGGGGCCTTCACACTCTGCAACGCCCCAGCCGTACGGATAGGCAGTGGGTTCAAGAACCGTCAGGCGTGAGGCCACCCACATGTCGCGGGCGAGCGTCTGGCGCATGGCCCCCATGCAGACTTTCAGAAAGCGCGTGCGATTCTCATACGATCCGCCGAATCGTCCCTCGCGCCGGCGCGCACCGAGCAATTCAGCCACGAGATAGCCGTGCACGGCTTTCATGTCGACACCGTCGAACCCGGCACGTTCGGCCAGTTTGGCGGTTGCCACAAACGACTCAACCAGCCGGTCGAGCGCGTCATCGCTGATCGGCTCGCTGACCGGCATTTCAGGCATGGCCTGTTCAAGCAACGGATTGCGCTGTGCCGTGATCGGCGCGGGTTTCCCCTGCGGCCGGCTGTAACGTCCGCTGTGGGTCAACTGCAAGAGCAACGTCACCTCGCCGCAACCGGTTTCACGCGCCGCTTGACGCGTCTCCTCAACCAGTCGCTGCCAGGCAGCGAGATTCCGGCCGGTGAGCATCATCTGGCGCGGCCCGGAACGCCCCTCCGGCACGACGGCGACCGACTCGAACCAGATCAATGCACTGCCGCCGGCCGCATAACGCCGGTAGCGGCGGAAGGTCAGTTCGCTCGGTGTCCCGTCGTCGTCACAAGCGTCCACGCCCTCCATGGGCTGGACCACAAACCGGTTCGCCAGTTTGCGTCCGGCGACCACTAACGGTTGCCCCAACGGCGACAGGTCATCACTCCAAGGCAACGCGGCACCGACACGTGCCAGTTCGGTCTCCAGATCTTCCCGGGTCTTCAGATTGAAACGCTTCATGCCTTCACCCTTTTGCTGGTCTCCCCCAAAACACCATTCACAGATCGCGCGTGATGAGCGATACTATACCACATGGACATACCTGTCACCACCGCTATCCGTGCGTTGCGCGCGGGTCAGGCTGCATTTACACCCTACGTGTACGACTATGTGGAGCACGGCGGCACCGACCGTGCCGCTCATGAACTCGGGATCGGCGAACACGAGACGGTCAAAACCATCGTGATGGAGACCGATGCCAAGAAGCCTTTCATCGTGTTGATGCACGGCGATCGTGAGATTTCGACGAAGCAGATGGCGCGCCTGTTGGGCGTGAAATCGGTCGCGCCCTGCTCGCCTGAAGACGTCACGCGGCACACCGGGTATAGGGTGGGGGGAACCAGTCCTTTCGGTACACGTAAACCGCTGCCGGTCTATGCCGAGGCGTCGCTCTTCGATCTGCCCTGCCTCTACATCAACGGCGGGCGGCGCGGCCTGCTGGTAAAAATCACGCCGGACGTGCTGGATCGGCTACTGCATCCGCAACGGGTTCAGGTGGCGATCTGACCGGTGCGGGCGAAGCCCGCAATCTTAGTTCATTAGTTGGTTAGTGCATGTGGACAACTAAGGGACGAGGTAATTTAAGGCACTGCCGGGACTGCGGGTACTGCGGGCGGGGGCGGCGCAGAGCGCCGCCGCGGGCAAGCAAACGCTTTCCCCTCCCAGCGCTTCGCAAACCCGATGACACAAGAGCTGGCGGGCGGTTCAGCGCACACTCAAACGCATGGAGCAGAGCACGCGAGAAAACATCTTCCGCTCGCTGCCGGACACCAAGCGTCGTAAGCCGTTGACCAAGAAGGTGCTAGCCTTATCTTAGCACCATTCGGGACAGGTCTTTAGACGCTCTCCGATTCCACCCCGAAAAACACGCTCTAAGGCCAAATAATCAAGCTGAAATACCGACAACTCCTTGATATGCAGACCGTTATCGATGCTTAGCGTCGACAGCCCCCAAAAAACGCTGTGCCCTCTGCGTTACTGTTCGCGCAAACGGAACACGAGGGTCAGGCGCGCGGCCGATTCCACCGGACGCCCGCCACGCGTGGCCGGATTGAAGCGCGCCTGGGCGGCGGCGCGCTCGGCGGCGCGGTCCAGCTCCGGGAAGCCGCTGGACCGGATCAGCGTGACCCCGACCGCACGGCCGTCGGCGGCCACCCGCACATCCAGGACCACGGTGCCTTCTTCACCGCGACGCCGCGCACCGAGCGGGTAGACCGGACGGATCGCGCGGTCCAGTGACGGCTGGGCGTCGATGTGGCCCGCGGCTCCGCCGTCGCCGGCCGACGCCTCACTCTCCACGGAAGGCATGGATTGGGGTGCGGTCAGCCGCGTGGGGTCTGCCACGGACGGCTGCGGCGCGGTGCGTGGCTGCGGCGCGGCAGGTGGTGTTTCAGGCGGTGGTGGCTGGGGGATGGGGGGCGGCTCGGGAATGGGCACGGGGGCTGGTTCGGCCCTCGGTTCGGGGATTGGCTCGGGGGGCGGTAAGGGCGGCGGGAGCGGCAGGTCGGGGAGCACTTCGGTGAAATCCGGTTTCTCTGGCAGTTCCTGTAGCGGCTGCGGCTCCGGCTCGGGGATGGCCAGCGGCGGCACCTCCGGCTCGGCGGGCGCGGAAGACGCACCGGGCGACATGTGTTCATTTTCCGAGAGGGACAGTTGGACGGATGTGAGCAGCAACTCGGGCGTCGTGTCGGAGGAATCGTCATCGGCCTCTCGAAGCGCGGCCCTGCCCAGCAGCAGCAAGCCCAGAAGGTGCAATACTGCCGAGAGGGTGAAACTGATGAGATGGTTGTACGGAATGGTCATGCATCCGTTCGGGTGGTGGGACGGTCAACGTGGCGGTGCGGCGGTTTCCCCGCTGACCTGAAACGCGACCTGTTCCACGCCGCCGTTCTTGAGTTTGCCGAGCAGTTCGATGCCGGTGCCGAGCGCGGCGGCGCGATCCGCACTGATCAGCACCGGGACGGGGTTTTCGCGCCAGCGCGTGACCGTCGCGAGCACCAGGTCGTCGAGCGCCATCGGCTCCTTGTTCAGGGCCAGCGAGTTGTCCGCCGACACCGTGATGACGAGTGTGTCGCCCTTGAGCAGCGTGCCGCGCGCGGACGGCAGATCCACCTTGAGGCCGCGGTGCACAGACATCGAGAAAACCGCATAGACAAAGACCACGAAGATCAGGAACATGACATCCATCAAGGAGATCATTTCCATGCGGGCTTTGCGCTCCTCATACCCTGAGTTCAGTCGCATTGTGCTCTCCTTGGGCCGCGCGGCCCGGCAATGGCTGCTCATTGCGGCGGGGGCGTGGCGGACTTTGCGAGCCCGGTGTTGTAGGCCAGTTCAAAGTGGTGGGCGGCCTGTTCAAGTTCGGTCGTACGGCGCTTGAGCTGCGCCACCATGAAGTTGAACGGGAAGAGGCAGCAGATCGCCACCACCAGACCGGAGGCGGTGGTGATGAGCGCTTCGGCGATGCCGGCTGTGGCACCGGTGGGGTTCTCTATGCCGGCGGCATGAAGCATGTTGAAGGTGTTGATGATGCCGGTGACCGTGCCCAAAATGCCGAGCATCGGCGCGACGGTGATGGTCGTGTCGAGCACGGATAGGCCGCGGCGCAAGTGATCCAGCTCAAGCTGCGAGGCCGCTTCAAGCGTCTCCTGGAAACCGGCCGCGCGGTTCTCCAGCGCACGGCAGAAGATCCGGCAGATCGGCGAGTCGGCGGCGCGGGCGACCGCGATCGCCTCGTCAAACCGGCCCTCGCGCGTCAGGCTGAGGATCTCCTTCTGGCGGTTGCGGAAATAGAAGTTCGCGGTATTGTATTTCCAGAAGGTGAAGAGGCGTTCGAAAATGACGGTCAAGGCCACGAGTGAGCAGGCCAGGATCGGCCACATCACCGGACCGCCGCGCTCGAACAAGGTGAAGGCGACATCGAAGAGGCCTCGGGTGGCCTCAGGCGTACTCTGTGCAAGAAAAACCATAACGACCTCAGGTCAAAAGCCGCATGCGGCGGCCATGCGTGCACCCGGCTCTCGGCCGGCAACCACCGCTGTAAACGCGGGACGCGCGCCGTCGGTTCACATGACCTTCATTTTCGGCAGATCCTGGATGTCCACGTAACCCACCAGCAGGCCGCTGGCATCGACCACCGGCAGGTCATCGATCTTGTATTTCTCGAAAACGCGCAGCACGTCCACCGCGTAAGCGTCGTCCGTCACCGAGATCGGGCGCTGCGTCATGACGTCCCGAATGGGGAGTTGCAGGATTTCCCGACCCTCGGAAAGCAGTCGCCGCAGGTCACCGTCCGTGAAAATGCCGGCCAGCCGCCCGTCGGCGTGGGCGACCAGGGCGGCGCCGCTCTTGGCGGTGGTCATGGCCATGATGCCGTCCATGACCGTTGCGGAGAGCGCCACGCGCGCCAAGTGCTCGCCGGTGCGCATGATGTCGCGAACGCGCAACACCAGTGCGCGGCCGATCGCGCCGGCGGGGTGCAGGCGGGCGTAGCGCTCCTTGTTGAAGTGCCGGGCCTCGATCAGGACCATGGCAAGCGCGTCGCCCACGGCCAATGTGGCGGTCGTGCTGGTGGTCGGCGCCATGCCGAAGGGGCAAGCCTCCTGGCCGATGCAGACGCGGAGCACGACGTCACTCAGGCGGGCGAGGGTGCTGTCGGCGTTGCCCACCATGCCGATCACGCGGATCCCGAGGCGGCGCACGGCGGGAATCAGCTTGATGACTTCGTCGGACTCCCCTGAAAAGCTGAGCGCCAGCAGGACGTCTTGCTCGGCGATCATGCCGAGGTCGCCGTGCATTGCCTGGATCGGGTTCATGATCACGCTGGTCGAGCCGGTACTGGCCAGCGTAGCGGAAATTTTTTCGGCGATATGCAGGTTCTTGCCGACGCCGGTCACGACGATCTTGCCGCCGTTCTCGAGGGTGTCAATCACCAAGCGTACCGTCGCGAGAAAACCGTCGCCCAGCGCGGCCTGCGCGCGCCGCAGGCCCTCGATCTCGATGTCAAGGACTTGCCGGGCGCGTGAAAGGATTGCAGTGTTGTCCATAAATCAGCTACAGGTTATCCGGTTCTGGCGGCGGCGTCAGGCGCGAGTCGTCGCCTGTGAGTGTTGAGTCCAGTGTAACGCAAAGAGGCGGATTCGCAACAGGTCTTTTTGATCTTGCCGGGAATTGCGGCAGGGGACTAAAATCAAGATCGACGGGTTTTAACGTGCTGTCAGTCGTGTGTGTGAAAGGAGTTTATCATGAAAAGCTTTGATGTCCAAACAACCGCACACAGCCAATGCATCAACATTACCGATCATGTCCAGAAAGCGGTCCAGGCTCTCGGCATCACCGATGGCGTCATAACGGTCTTTACGCCCCACACGACCTGTGCGGTGACCATCAATGAGAACGAAGATCCGCATGTGGCGAGCGACCTCCTGATGCAGCTCGAGGCCCTTGCGCCTTGGAAGAACGCGGCCTATAAGCACGCCGGCGGGAACACCGCGGCGCACGTGAAAGCCACGTTGGTCGGCTCCTCCGCACAGATCCTTGTGGCGTACGGGAACCTGCAGCTCGGCATGTGGCAGGGCATTTATCTCTGCGAGTTCGACGGCCCCCGAATCCGGCACGTATGGGTGCAGTAACGGAACGGTTACGGCGCGAAGGCGAGCCCGAGTGACGCGCCGGTGGCGACGATGTGCTTTGCCGCTGCGGCGTATTCCTCGGCGCCTTTCAGGTGCTCGATCATCAAGGGCGGCGGTTCCGGCAGCGCCGCGAGCCGCCGCAGGAAGGTGGCGTAATCGAGCACGCCGGTTCCGGGGCGCACCTCCCGGAAGTGCACATTCAGCTCGATTTCCCACGCCAGGTCCTTGGCATGGCAGCTCACGATCCACGGCCCCAGCAGATCGAAGCAGGCGTGGAGCAGGTCGGTGTTGCGGTAGATCTTTTCCGGCGAGTTGATGAGGTTGCAGGGGTCCAGATGTACCGCGAAGCCGGGACGGTCGACGGCCTTGATCAGCGCGAGATACCGCTCCGGCGTTTCAGGCATGCACCACCCCATCATTTCGTAGGTGAACTTCGCGCGTTTCGGCCTGACCGCGTCGATAATCGCCCGGGCGTTTTCGACGGCGGCATCGAAAAAGGCAGGCGTGAAATTGTCGGGGTGCGGGCCGTACCACACATCCGGGTTGAAAGAGCCCGCGATGTCCACGCAGCAGCGTGCGCCGACCTCGTCGGCCAGCGCCAGCCCCTCCTTGACGTTGGCGAGGTTCTTTTTCCGCTTCACCGGATCGGGGTCGGTCAGGTTGCACCAGCGGCCGACCTCGGCGATCACCACGTCGGCCTCACGGAAGGCGGTCTCGATCGCACGGAGACGTGCCGTATCAGTCACGGCAACCGCAGGGCAATAGGCGGCCCCGTATCCCTGGGCCCGATGCCAGCGGGCCAATTCCACAGGATCATCCGTTTGAATAAAGGCCGGGGCGCCCAACCGCAGCCTTCGAGAGGGGGCGGTTGCGCCTGCGCCAGTGGCCAACGCCACACCGGCTGATCCGGCGGTCTGCATGAAATGTCGGCGCGTCACGAAAGAAGATTTCATAATACATATCCTGACACACCCCAGGACTTGGGTCAAGGCAGGGCCGAGGGCCGACGCCCCTTAAAATTAACTCATTACGCCAGAACGGCGTTCATAGGGATGATCAAGATGATGATGCTTAAGATTAAGACTGGTGGCCGGTCATCGTCGTGATCTCAATCCGAATCTTAATCTTATTCTCCATGACCCACCGTGGCACGTTGATTCACAGCATCCAGACACTAACCCAAAAAAGGGGATTACCAAAAAAGTTTCCGTCGGGGTTGACAATCGAGGGGGCATGCGGTACCCTAACCAAGTTTTCTTTTTCCCGGGGTTGTGCCTTGGGGAGGCGGAAAACGGACATTGGCAAGGTTTGGCGGACTCCTGCACGATGTCCCGGTGGATCTCGTGAAGCCACCGGGTCTATTGGGCAAGGGGTTCTTTGCCCCACAAGGGGCGATGGACAGGGCCAACATAGCTCAGTTGGTAGAGCACTTCCTTGGTAAGGAAGAGGTCGGCAGTTCGATTCTGCTTGTTGGCTCCAGCTTTGACGATGGATTTTTTGTCACTACTCACAGGAGGAAACCTAACATGGCGAAAGAGACATTTGTTCGCGAGAAGCCTCACGTCAACGTCGGCACGATCGGCCACGTCGACCACGGCAAAACCACGCTGACCGCAGCGATCACCAACGTTCAGTCCCTCAAAGGTTTTTGCGCCCCGATCTCCTACGATCAGGTGGCGAAGGCTTCCGAGTCTGCGGGCCGCCGCGACCCCACCAAGATTCTGACGATTGCCACGTCCCACGTTGAGTACGGCACCCCAAACCGTCACTACGCCCATGTGGACTGCCCCGGCCACGCCGACTACGTGAAGAACATGATCACCGGTGCCGCGCAGATGGACGGCGCGATCGTGGTCGTGAGCGCGGCGGACGGGCCGATGCCGCAGACCCGCGAGCACATCCTGCTGGCCCGTCAGGTCGGCGTGCCCGCGATCGTGGTTTTCCTGAACAAGGTTGACCTGGTTGACGACCCCGAGCTGCTGGATCTCGTCGAGATGGAGATCCGCGAGCTGCTTTCGAAGTATGAGTTCCCCGGTGATGAGATCCCGATCATCCGCGGTTCCGCTCTGCCGGCCACCAAGGCCACGAGCCCCGATGATCCGGCCTGCGAGTGCATCACCAAGCTGATGGAGGCGCTGGACAGCTACATTCCCGAGCCGCAGCGCGCGCTGGACAAGCCGTTCCTGATGCCGATCGAGGACGTGTTCTCGATCGAAGGCCGTGGCACGGTGGTGACCGGCCGTGTCGAGCGCGGCGTCATCAAGGTGGGCGAAGAAGTCGAGATCATCGGCCTGCGTCCGACCGTCAAGACGACCTGCACGGGCGCCGAGATGTTCCGCAAGCTGTTGGATCAGGGTCAGGCCGGCGACAACATCGGCTGCCTGCTGCGCGGCACGAAGAAAGAGGAAGTCGAGCGCGGTCAGGTTCTGGCCAAGCCCGGCTCGATCACGCCGCACACCGAGTTCAACGGCGAAGTGTACGTCCTCAGCAAGGAAGAGGGCGGCCGCCACACGCCGTTCTTCAAGGGCTATCGTCCGCAGTTCTACATCCGCACGACCGACGTCACGGGCGACATCACGCTGCCCGAGGGTGTTGAGATGGTCATGCCCGGCGACAATATCTCGATCGCCGTGAAGCTGATCTCGCCGGTCGCGCTGGAGGACAAGATGCGTTTCGCCATTCGCGAAGGCGGCCGCACGGTCGGCGCGGGCACGGTGTCCAAAGTTGTGAAGTAAGCGAGCTTCCTGTGAGCGTGTCCGTCCGGGGCGTTTCGGTGCCCCGGGCGCGGCACGGGTTTGAGAAGCAGAAGCAAAGAGGCAAGTATGCCGAGAGAATTAGCCATCATGGCTTGTACCGAGTGCAAGCGCCGCAATTACACGACAACGCGCAATAAGCGTACGATGACGAACCGTCTGGAGATGAAGAAGTATTGTCCGACGGAGAAGAAGCGCACCTTGCACCGCGAAACGAAGTAATCGCCACCGAGGATGTTTTTAGGCCAGTAGCTCAATTTGGCAGAGTACCGGTCTCCAAAACCGGGCGTTGGGGGTTCGAGTCCCTCCTGGCCTGCCAGTTTAGAACGGGCATCTGTCGCCGTCCCATCCGGGGAGCGGCAACAGGTTTTCTCTTTTTGAGCGCAGAATGACCGAAGGGTCCTGGAACATGAGTAACGTGAAGCAAATCATCCAGAGTCTGGGGGCGTATCTCGGCGACGTCGGAATCGAGTTTAAAAAGATCGCTTGGCCTGATCGTCAAGAGCTGGTCGATTCAACGATCGTAGTGATCGCGTTTATCGTGATCCTGGCGGTGGTGGTGCTGTGCTGCGACAAGACCATCCTGTTTTTCCTGCAGTTGATCCATGCCTAGCGCGGGGTGCCGTTCATGACGAAACAATGGTTTGTGCTTCACACCTTGACCGGTCAGGAGCAGAAGGTCAAGCGCTCGATCGAGGCGCGCGTGCGGATCGAGGAGATGGGGGAGTTCATCGGCGAGGTCGTGATCCCCACTGAGAAGGTCTCCGAGGTGAAGAACGGGGTCAAGACGACCGTCACCCGCAAATTTTTCCCTGGTTACGTGTTGATCAATCTGGCTCTATATGATGAGAACCGTAACGTGTTGGAGCCTACCTGGCGCTTTCTCAAAGAGACGGCCGGGGTGATCGGGTTCCTTGGCGGCGAGCGTCCGCTGCCGCTGCCGGCGAATGAGGTGGACGCCATCGTCAACCAGGTGGCGGACAAAGGTAAAGAAAAGGCCAAGCCCAAGGTTCAGTTCGAACCGGGCGAGACCGTGAAGATCATCGACGGCCCGTTCATGAGTTTCAACGGCACTGTCGATGAAGTGGATCCCGACCGTGGCAAGCTGAAGGTCTCTGTGGCGATCTTCGGGCGTTCAGCTCCGGTCGAGCTGGAGTATTGGCAGGTCGAGCGCGCGGTGAACGAGAACGCGTAGCCGTCCGGCCGATCCCGTTGCGCCTTGCGCGCGGCGGCGGCTCGTCAACTGTGGCCCGTCTGTACCGGTGGGGATGCCGGGAGGGCCGCGACAGACACAACAGGTAAAGTATGGCGAAGAAAGTCACGGGTATCGTGAAACTGCAGATTCCCGCCGGTGCGGCGAATCCTGCGCCGCCGGTGGGCCCCGCGCTGGGTTCCCAAGGCGTCAACATCATGGCGTTCTGTAAAGAATTTAACGCCAAGACTCAAGACAAGGCCGGTCTGATCATCCCCGTGGTCATCACGGTGTATGCGGACCGCAGCTTCTCCCTCGTGTTCAAGAGCCCGCCCGCTGCCGCACTGCTGAAGAAAGAGGCCGGGCTGGCCAAGGGCTCCGGGGTCCCCAACCGCGACAAGGTCGGCAAAGTCACGCGCGAGCAGATCCGCAAGATCGTCGAGATCAAGAAGGCGGATCTCAACGCGACGGACGAGGCGGCCGCGATGCGGATGATCGAAGGTACCGCGCGCAACATGGGTATCGAGGTGGTTGACTAAGCAGGGGGACACGGATCATGGCAAAACATGGCAAACGATACAATGATGCGTTGAAAAAGGCCCCGACTGCACCGGTCAGCCTGGAACAGGCGGTGGCGTTCGTGAAAGCCAACGCCAACGCGAAGTTCGACGAGACGGTGGAAGTCGCGATGCGCCTCGGCGTGGACATCAAGAAGTCCGACCAGACTGTGCGCGGCACGGTCAATCTGCCGCACGGTACCGGTAAGACGGTCCGCGTGGTCGTGTTTGCGGCCGGCACGCATGCCGACGAGGCGAAAGCGGCGGGCGCGGATGAGGTTGGTTACGAGGATCTGATTGAAAAGGTCAAGAACGGCTGGACCGACTTTGATGTGGCGATTGCGACCACGGACGCGATGAAGGAAGTGCGTAAGATCGCCCGTGTGCTCGGTCCCCGCGGCTTGATGCCGAATCCCAAGACCGGCACGGTGACGGACGATACGGCGGCGGCTGTCAAGGCGGCCAAGGGCGGCAAGGTCGATTTCCGTATGGACCGCACCGGCAATGTCTGCGTGCTCTGCGGCAAGTGCAGCTTTGACGTCGACAAGCTGGTCGGGAACATCAATGCCATCGTGGCGGCGGTTCAGGCCGAGCGCCCGGCGGCGGCGAAAGGAACGTTCATCCGATCCCTCACGGTCAGTTCGACGATGGGCGTGGGTGTGCGCGTGCAGCTCAAGTCCGAGGATTCGATTTAATCACGGGAGAAGGGTGACATGAGAACCGAAAAACTTTCTATCCTGAATGAGGTCATCGAGCGCGTCAAGGCGTCTGATTTCTGCTTTATCCTGAATTACGGCGGGCTGAAGGTCACGCAGTTGACCACGCTGCGTCAGAGCCTCTCCAAGCTGAATTCGCGCGCCATGGTGGTGAAAAACACCTATCTGGGCAAAGCCGCGAAGGAGCTGGGCTGGAACGACGTGTCCGCGCTGCTCACCGGGCCGACGGCGGTCGTGACGGGCAGCGGTGACGTGGCCGAAGTGGCTAAGGTGCTGGTGGCTTTCGTGAAGCAGAATGACAAAGCGGCGATCAAGGGTGCCACCCTTGAGGCGGCGCTGTTGTCGGCGGCGGACGTCGAGGACCTTTCGAAGGTGCCGTCGAAGGACGCCATGCGCGGCATGCTGTTGGGCACGCTGCAGGCGCCGGCGACGAGCCTGGTGCGCGTGCTGAACGCGCCGCTGTTGAACGTGCTCTACGCCCTGAAGGCGTATGAGGAGAAAAAAGACGGATCTGCGGCATAAACAAGTGTCGTAAAAACCGACGGCGCGGGTGTCGGCGGGTGTCGATGCCCCCGTGCGCCATACGGCGTGAGCGGCTCCTTCATGAGGAGTGGCGCCAGCGGGAACCCCGCCCGCGGATTGACGCGTGCGGTTGCACAAAAAAAGGAACAAAACCATGACGAACGAAGAAGTGATTGATTTTCTGAGCAACCTCTCGGTGCTCGAGATCTCCAAGCTGGTCAAGGCTCTGGAAGAGAAGTGGGGCGTCACCGCCGCTGCTCCCGTGGCGGTTGCCGCCGCTCCGGCCGCCGCTGCCGCTCCGGTCGAAGAGAAGACCGAGTTTGACGTGATCCTGGCCGACGCCGGCGCGAACAAGATCGGCGTGATCAAAGAAGTGCGCGCGATCACGGGCCTCGGGCTGAAGGATGCCAAGGATCTGGTCGAGGCCGCTCCGAAACCGGTGAAGCAGGCTGTCTCCAAGGACGAGGCCGCGAAGCTGAAAGAGCAGCTTGAGAAGGCCGGCGCCAAAGTCGAAGTGAAGTAAACCGCTTCACTTGAAAATGTGGGGACTGCCCGGTGATGACGCGGGCAGTCCTCGCTTTCCTTCAACGCGCCGTGTGCGCCGAGAGGGAAGAAGCCCGACCCGTCATCATTTTCGTGTTTGTCAAAAAAGAGACAAAGCGCACCCGAACGCCTGATGGTGCTTGCGCTGGCCGAAGTGTGAATCAGTTAACCAAGTGGCCGCTTACCACACTTCCATTCATAACCGGCCGGTTGAAAACGGTGTCAGGGCGGACGGCGGGCGACGGGGCGGAAGGCTCCCGCGTGCGAGGTCTTTGAGTTGACAACTCTCGTCGACAACATTCCAACCTGAGGTAGGCAATGGTTGAACGTAAAGTTTTCGGCAAGCTGAAGCCCGTGATTCAGCCGCCCGATCTGATCGCCATTCAGACAAAGTCGTATCAGGATTTTCTGCAGATAGACGTCGCGCCCGGCAAGCGCGAGGAAAAGGGCTTGCAGGCCATTTTCCATGAGGTGTTCCCGATCGACAGTTACGACGGGCGCTACACCCTCGATTTCGTTAAGTATGAACTGGGCGAGCCCAAGTGTGACGCGCTGACCGCTTTGGCCGATGGCAACACATACGCCGCGCCGCTGCATGCGACCTTCCGCCTCAAGGACGGCGACGAGATCCGTGAAGAAGATGTCTACATGGGCGAGATCCCGCTCATGACCCGCGACGGCGCCTTTGTCATCAACGGTGCCGAGCGCGTGATCGTCTCGCAGTTGCACCGCTCCCCCGGCATCTGTTCGGAGCAGGCCTCCCATCCCAACGGACAGACGCTCTACTCCGTCCGGCTGATCCCTGACCGCGGGTCGTGGATCGAAATCCAGTTTGACTCCAGCGACATCATGTGGGTCTATATGGACCGCCGCCGTCGCCGCCGTAAGTTCTATGCGACAACTTTCCTGCGGGCACTCGGGTATGGAACGGACGAGGACATTCTCAAGCTGTTTTATACCTTCCGCAAACTGAGCGTTAAGGGAACGCATACCGCCGAAGAGCTGGAACACCTGATCATGAAGGACGACCTGGTCGATGTCGAATCGCAGGCCGTTCTGGCGCGCCGTTACGATCCGATCACGCCGGCACTGCTGGAACAGATTGCCGCTGCCGAAATCAAGGATGAGGTCGAGGTGGTGGACGTCTCGGTCGATGAAGGTGTGTTGATCAAGACCCTGCGCGAGGATGCGAAGGCCAACATCCATTCGGAAGAGGATGCGCTCAAGGACATCTACAAGCGCCTGCGTCCTGGCGATCCCGCGACCTCCTCGAACGCGAAGACCCTGCTCAAGCGGCTCTTTTTTGAACCGCGCCGTTACGATCTGGGCAAAGTCGGGCGCCACAAGATCAACCAGAAACTGGGGTTGTCAGGCAAGGTCCCCGAAGACCTGCGCACGCTGCACGAGAGCGGCATCGACGTGATCGAGGCGATCCGCCTGCTGCTGCGCATTTACGTCGGCGAAGAGCATGTCGACGACATCGACCATCTCGGCAGCCGCCGTATCCGTACGGCCGGCGAGCTGCTGGAGAACCAGTGCCGCGTCGGGCTGGCGCGTACTGAGCGCCTGATCCGCGAGCGGATGACGCTCTTCGATCCCGCGAGCGGCGTCCTCTCGCCGGCCCGCCTGGTGAACAGCAAGTCGCTCTCCGCCGTGGTGCAGGATTTCTTCGGCCGCAGCCAGTTGAGCCAGTTCATGGATCAGACCAACCCGTTGAGCGGTCTGGCCCACAAGCGCCGCCTCTCGGCTCTCGGTCCCGGCGGCCTGAGCCGCGAGCGTGCCGGCTTTGAGGTGCGCGACGTGCATCCGTCGCACTACGGCCGCATCTGCCCGATCGAGACGCCTGAAGGCCCGAACATCGGCCTGATCTCCTCGCTCGGCATTTACGCGCAGATCAATGAGTTCGGTTTCATCGAGACCCCGTACCGCGTGGTGCGCAACGGCAAAGTCACGAACGAGGTGCAATACCTTTCCGCTGACGTGGAAGAGAAGTACGTCATCGCTCAGGCCAACTCGGAACTCAAACCGGACGGCAGCTTTGCCTCCGAGCGCGTGACTTGCCGCGTCAAGACCGAGTTTGAAGATGTTGACCGTATGCGCGTCCAGTACATGGATGTCTCGCCGATGCAGGTGATCTCGATCGCCGCCGGCTTGATCCCGTTCCTGGAGCACGACGACGCGAACCGTGCGTTGATGGGCGCGAACATGATGCGTCAGGCGGTGCCGCTGCTGAAATGCGAGCGTCCGCTCGTGGCGACCGGCCTTGAGGCGCGCGCGGCGGCTGACTCCTGCGTGACGGTGCTCGCTGAGGACAACGGCGTGGTGGCCTATGTCTCCGCGACCGAAATCGTCGTCACGCCCGACGGCAAGCTGCCGTCGAGCAAAGCCAAGAAGAGTGACAACGCCAAGGGCATTTACCGCTACGCGCTTCAGAAGTTCCGCCGCTGCAACGCCGGCACCTGCTTTAACCAGAAGCCGATCGTCAAGGTCGGACAGAAGGTCAAGAAGGGCGACGTGCTGGCCGACGGCCCCGCGACCCACGAGGGCGAACTGGCACTCGGCAAGAACCTGCTGGTGGCCTTCATGCCGTGGTCAGGCTACAACTTTGAAGACGCGATTCTCGTGAGCGAGCGCGTGGTGCGCGACGATGTCTTCACCTCGATCCACATTCAGGATTTCGAGGTCGGCGCGCGCGACACCAAGCTCGGCCCCGAAGAGATCACGCGCGACATCCCCAACGTGGGTGAAGACGCCCTGAAAAACCTGGGGCCGGACGGCGTGGTGCGCGTGGGCGCGGAAGTCCGCCCCGGCGATATCCTGGTCGGCAAAATCACGCCGAAGAGCGAGACCGAGCTGGCGCCTGAAGAGCGGCTGCTGCGCGCGATTTTCGGTGAGAAGGCCGCTGACGTGCGCGATACGTCGCTGACCGTTCCGAGCGGTGTTTATGGCATCGTGATGGACGTCAAGGTGACCTCGCAGCAGGAGGCCCGACGCCCGTTTCTGTCGCTCGCGGCGTCGCCCGAAGAGAAAAAAGAGATCCGCGACGTCGAGGAAGAGCGCAAGAAAAAGCAGGCGGCTTTGGAAGAGGAGCTGACCACGGCGCTGAGCAACATCCTGCTGGGTGAGAAGATCCCGCTGGATGTGCTGGACGTGGAGACTGGCGACATCATCATTCCGGCCAACCGCAAGATCACCAAGACGCTGCTGTCGCGCCTGGCCAAGGCGCACGATCACATCCAGATCGAGAGCAGCCCGGTGCAGCAGAAGATCGAAGAGATCATCAACGGTTTCCGGCCCAAGTTTGACGAGTTGAAAGAGCAGGGCGGCGGCGCCGGTGAGTTCGCAGAGCTGGACGGCATCGTGGACGAAGGCGGGGTCATCAAGCAGGTGCGGGTCTACATCGCCGAGAAGAAAAACCTCTCGGTGGGCGACAAGCTGGCCGGCCGTCACGGCAACAAGGGTGTCGTGGCCAAGATCGTGCCGGATTGCGACATGCCGTTCCTGCCGGACGGCACGCCGGTCGATATCGTGCTGAACCCCCTCGGTGTGCCTTCGCGCATGAACTTGGGGCAGCTCTTCGAGACCTATCTCGGCGTCGCCTGCAAGGTGCTCGGCTTCCACGCCGCCACCCCTGTGTTCGACGGCGTGAAAGAGGAGGAGATCGACGGCCTGTTGCGCGAGGCGCGCCGCGTGCAGGAGAAAGAGATCGGCGGTAATGCGTGGATTTGTGAGGACGGCAAGAGTGTCGTCTACGACGGCCGCACGGGCGAGCCCTTTGATCAGCGCGTGGTGGTCGGGCAGATCTACATGCTCAAACTGCACCATTTGGTGACCGACAAGATCCATGCGCGCGCCACCGGTCCTTACTCGCTGGTGACCCAGCAGCCGCTGGGCGGCAAGGCGCAGTACGGCGGCCAGCGTATGGGCGAAATGGAGGTCTGGGCGCTTGAGGCGTACGGCGTGTCCTATGCCCTGCAAGAGCTGTTGACGGTCAAGTCCGACGACGTCGGCGGGCGTACCCGCATTTATGAGGCGATCGTGAAGGGGCAGAACACGCTGGACGCCGGCATGCCGGAATCCTTCTCGGTGCTGATGCACGAGTTGCGTGGTCTATGTCTGGACATGAAGCTGCTGGGCGGAGAACAATCGATCCCGGCTGCTGAGTTGAGCAAGTTTTAAGGCGACCCTTCAGGAGGTTCACAATGAATCCTTATGCAGCACGAGAGATGTTTGGCGGGATGTTCGACGCGGGCGGGCACTATGACGCCGTGAGTATTACGCTCGCGTCACCTGAGACCATCCGTTCCTGGAGCAAGGGCGAGGTCCGCAATCCCGAGACCATCAACTACCGGACCTACCGCCCGGAACGCGACGGCCTGTTCTGCGAGCGGATCTTCGGCCCCACGCGCGATTGGGAGTGCGCGTGCGGAAAGTATAAGCGGATCAAGCACAAAGGCGTGGTCTGCGACCGTTGCGGCGTCGAAGTGACGGTGTCGCGCGTGCGCCGGCAGCGCATGGGCCACATTGAGTTGGCCGTGCCGGTCTCGCACATCTGGTTCTTCAAGTGCAATCCCAGCCGTATCGGCCTGATCTTGGACAAGACGGCCAGCGAACTGGAGCGCGTGCTCTATTACGAAGACTACATGGTCACCGAGCCGGGCGATACGCCGCTCGAGTACATGCAATTGTTGTCGGAGGCCGAGTACCACGAGGCGCTCGAGAAATACGGCGAGAACTTTGTGGCGATGATGGGTGCCGAAGCGGTGCGCCGCGCACTCAACAAGGTCGATCTTGACCAGCTCATGCAGGACCTTGAAGAGCAGATCGAGAACACCCGCAGCAAGCAGACGCGCAAAAAGATCACCAAGCGCATGAAGATCGCCGACGGGTTCCGTGTCAGCAAGGCGCGCCCCGAGTGGATGATCTTGGACTGCCTGCCGGTGATCCCGCCGGAACTGCGTCCGTTGGTGCCGCTGGAGGGTGGCCGCTTCGCGACGTCGGATCTGAACGATCTCTACCGCCGTGTGATCAACCGCAACAACCGTCTGAAGAACCTGCTGCTGCTCAAGACGCCGGATGTCATTATCCGTAACGAGAAGCGCATGTTGCAGGAGGCGGTCGACGCGGTGTTTGACAACGGCCGGCATGGCCGTGCGGTCGCCGGCGCCGGAAACCGCCCGCTCAAGTCGCTCAGTGACATGCTCAAAGGCAAGACCGGCCGCTTCCGCCAGAACCTGCTCGGCAAACGCGTGGACTATTCCGGCCGCTCTGTGATCGTCGTCGGCCCTGAGCTGAAGATCACGCAGTGCGGCCTGCCCAAGAAGATGGCGCTGACGCTCTTCGAGCCGTTCATCATCCGCCGCCTCAAGGAGAAAGGCATCTGTCACACCGTGCGTACGGCGCGTAAGATGATCGAACGTCACGACGAGCAGGTCTGGGATATCCTCGAAGAGGTGACCAAGGGCAAGACCGTGATGCTCAACCGCGCGCCGACGCTGCACCGTCTCTCGATCCAGAGCTTCGAGCCGGTGCTGATCGAAGGCGAGGCGATCCGCATCCACCCGATGGTCTGTACCGCTTTCAACGCCGACTTCGACGGTGACCAGATGGCCGTGCACGTGCCGCTGTCGGTCGAAGCGCAGTTGGAAAGCCGACTGTTGATGCTGGCCTCCAACTCGATCTTCTCGCCGGCTTCCGGCAAGTCGATCATGACGCCGACGCAGGATATCGCGCTGGGCATCTACTATTTGACCGTTCCGAGTCAAAGCGACAAACTGGCCAACAAGATCGCAGGCAAAACATCGGCCGGTGAAACGCATCTGCCGCTCTTCAACAGCACGGCGGAAGTGGATCTTGCTTTGGCTGAAGGCGCCATCAATTACCACACGCGTATCCGTTTCCGGAATCCGGATTACGGCTGCAAGGGACGCCGCTTCGGCAATCCGGACGTCCGGGTGATCGAGACGACCGCCGGCCGCGTGATCTTCAACGAGATCTGGCCGGACGAATTGGGCTTCGTCAATGATAAGGTCGACAAGAGCAAGCTCGGCGACCTGATCCTGCACAGCCATCAGGTGGCAGGCCATGCCCGGACCGTCAAGGCCTTGGACGAGTTGAAGGCGCTCGGCTTCAAGCACGCCTGCCTGGCGGGTGTCTCGATGGGTCTCAAGGATATGATCCGCCCGAAGAACAAGGAGGAGATCATTGCCAAGGCCTACGAAGAGGTCGAGAAAGTCGACAGCCAGTTCCAGACCGGTGTGATCACAGACGGCGAGCGTCACAACAAGATCGTCGATATCTGGACGGCCGCTACCGAAAAGGTGTCCGAAGAGCTGTACAAGGCGATCGACCGCAATGTGACCGAGGACCAGCCCAACCCGACCGAGACCAACCCGGTCTTCATGATGGTGGACTCCAAGGCCCGTGGCTCGAAGCTGCAGATCCGTCAGCTTGCCGGTATGCGCGGCCTGATGGCCAACCCGTCCGGCGAAATTATCGAGCGCCCCATCACGGCATCCTTCCGCGAAGGCCTCAGCGTGTTGGAGTACTTCATCTCCACCCACGGTGCGCGCAAGGGCTTGGCCGATACCGCGCTCAAGACGGCCGACGCCGGCTACCTGACGCGTAAGCTGGTGGACGTGTCGCAGGACGTGATCATCACGATTCAGGACTGCAACACCGTGAACGGCATCGAGGTCGAGGCGGTGGAAGAGGGCGACGAGACGCTGATCCCGCTGCGCACCCGCGTGCTGGGCCGTACCGCGCTCTACGACATTCGCCATCCGGCTACCGGCGAGATTCTGGTCGCGGCGAATGCGGAGATCGACGAGGCCGCCTGCAAACGTTTGGAGGAGGCCGGCATCGAACGGGTTTGGATCCGCAGCGGCCTCACCTGCGACGCGCCTCACGGCATGTGCGCGAAGTGTTACGGGCGCGACCTTTCCTCGGGCAAGCCCGTGGAGATCGGCACGGCGGTCGGCATCATCGCGGCGCAATCCATCGGCGAGCCGGGCACCCAGTTGACGATGCGTACGTTCCACATTGGCGGTACGGCGTCGACGGTGTCAAAAGTGCCGGAAATCGTGCTGAAGAATGCCGGTTTCATCAAGTATGTGGATCTGCGTACCGTGCGGAACGACGAAGGCAACACGGTCGTGCTCAACAAGAACGGCTCGATCCAGATCGTTGATGCGGAGGGGGCCGAGATTGACACCTACAATCTGCAGATGGGTACGGTGCTGCTCGTCGAGGACGGTGCGGCCGTCAAGACCGGCCATCGCGTGGCCGTGTGGGATCCGCACTCCGTGCCGATCTTGGCTGAAAAGCACGGTGTCGTGTCGTTCCAGGATTTTGTGGACGACGTGTCGGTCCGTGTGGACGAGGAGGCCGAGACCGGGACGAGCAACCTGGTCGTGCTTGAGACCAAAGAAGACCTGCACCCGCAGATCATCGTCACCGATCCGCAGACCCGCGAAATCCTGGGCTTCTACCACATTCCGGCCGGCGCCATCGTGATGGTGAAGGAAGGGGCGCACGTGTCGCCTGGCATGATGATCGCGAAGACGCCGCGTAAGGAGGCGAAGACGCGCGACATCACCGGCGGTCTGCCGCGTGTGGCCGAGCTCTTCGAGGCGCGCCAGCCCAAGGACGCGGCGGAAATCTCCCGTATCGAGGGCGTGGTGGACTTCGGCGAGCACCAGCGCGGCAAACGCTGCCTGATCGTGCGCGACGAGGTGACCGGCCATGTCGAGGAGCACCTGATCCCGATGGGCAAGCAGGTGGTCGTGTTCAAAGGCGACCGCGTCAAGAAAGGACAACAGCTCACCGAAGGCCCGATTGTGCCGCAGGAGATTCTCGACGTCTGCGGCCCGCAGGAACTGCAGCGCTATCTGGTCAACGAAGTGCAGCAGGTCTACCGTCTGCAGGGCGTGGAGATCAACGACAAGCACATCGAGATCATCGTGCGCCAGATGTTGCGCAAGGTCCGCATCACGAACCCCGGCGACACCGACTTCCTCTGGGGCGAGCAGGTCACGCGGCAGAAGTTCTTGGAAGTCAACGAAGAGATCGTGGCCGAAGGCAAGCGGCCCGCCGAGGCGCAGCCCGCGCTGCTGGGTATCACCAAGGCGTCGCTCGAGACCGACAGCTTCATCTCTGCGGCCTCCTTCCAGGACACCACGCGCGTGCTTACCGACGCGGCCACCATGGGCCGCGTGGATGAGCTGCGCGGCTTCAAGGAGAACGTAATCCTCGGTCACCTGATCCCGGGCGGCACCGGCTTCCCGCTGCACCGCCACATCAAGCTCGTGCCGCTGGCCGAGCCGATCAGCGAGGAGGAAATGGCGTCGCTGCAGGCTGAAGCCCAGAGTCAGCTCGACGAGGTCTTCAACTGAGTTGAACGGCGTTTTCCGCGATTGAAATGACTGAATGCGTTAATGCTGCACCGCAGCATTAACGCATTCGTTTTACCCGAATTAACTCGCTTTCCGCTGGACGTCAGCACATCGCCTGCGTTATCCTCCTGCAGACTTGGCTATCATAAAAGCCGAATCGCAAAGGGAGTGGACATGACACTGAAAACGGAGTTCGTGCTGTGCGTTTTGGTAGGGGGCGTGTTGTCGGTTTTCGCCGGTGAGCGGGTCGCGCTCTGGCCGGATGGGCAGATCCCAAATTTCCAGCCACAGCAGATCGCGGCGACCACCCAAGAGGTGAAAGAACCGGGATTCAAGCCGGCCGAGCATACGATGCCCTATCTCTCCTGGTACGAGGCACCGGTCGCGAAAAACGGTGCCTGTATGTTGCTCATCTCCGGCGGCGGTTACTTGAACTGCTGCGATGGGGTCTGGATCGACCGGGTCGCCGAAAAACTGACCGGACTCGGATTCGTGTGCGTGAGCCTCACCTACCGGACGCCGCGACCGCAAGGCCTGCCGATCTATCAGACCGCGTGGCAGGATGGACAGCGTGCCGTCCGTCATATTCGCAAAGAGGCACAGAAGCGCGGCTTCGATCCAGAGAAAATCGGTGCGCTCGGTTTCTCCGCCGGCTCGCACTTGACAGTTCTGCTCGCGACGAGTTCGCTCACGCCGGCGTATGAGGCGATCGACGACCTCGATCAGCTTCCATGCCATCTCAACTGGGCGGTGCCGATCTACACCGCCTATGCGCTGACGGACGGGCTGACCGGCCCCAACACGCGCGAGGGCGACGCGATCGACGTCAAGCTCACGGACGTCTTCAAGTTTGATGCGAAGACCTGCTCGATGGCGCTTTTCCACGGCGGGTCGGACATCTATTCGCCGAACGGATCCACGCAGATCTACCGTCAACTTCGCCGCATGAAAATCCCCGCCGAGCTTCATCTCTTCGCGGATCGCCCGCACGGTTTCATGGGCGATCCGAACAAGGGCGAGCAAGGCGCAGCCTATGACCACTGGTTTGACCGGGTGGCTGAGTATCTGCGCCAAATGAATGTCGATGGGAAACTCGGTGAGGAGGTCGATCTGATGTCCCGCTATCCGAACGACGATGCGCGGCGTGAGGTCCGTAAGGAGCTGATCTGGCCGGAAGGCAAGATGCCGGATGCGCAGACGAACCAGTGTACGCCGTACATTGAGTGGCACATGCCCAAAGTCCTGAAGACCACGGCGATCCAGATCATCTATTCGGGCGGCGGCTACAATGGCAACAGTCCGGATGGTTTTGAAGTCGCGCCGACGCGGCGCTTCCTGAACGAAAAAGGCATGACGGTGGTGACGATGAAATACCGGACGCCGCGTCCTTCGGGGGGGCTGGCCAAGCACACGACGGCGTGGCAGGATTTGCAGCGCGCCATACGGATTGTCCGCAGCCAGGCGCCGGGGTTAGGATTGGATCCCGACCGCATCGGCATCATGGGCTCCTCCGCGGGCGGGCACCTGACACTGATGGGCGCGACCAGCTCGAAGCGCCGCGCTTACTGGCCGATCGATGATTTGGACAAGCTCTCGTGCAGCGTGCAGTGGGCCATTGCGATCTATCCGGCGTACGCGCTGACAGACGGCGCGGACAAACCGAACGTGCAGGGCGGTAACGAGGACGACGCTCGGCTCGTTCCGGAGTTTGCATTCGATCTCGCAACCTGTCCGGTTCTGTTCATCCATGGCGACGCGGACGGCTGGGCTGCGATGAACTCCGTGAAATGCTGGGAACAGCTCCGCCGTATGGGCATCCAGTGTGACCTCCATACGCTGGTCGGCCGTCCCCACTGCTTCCAGCGCAAGGCCGCGCCGGGCACCGGCAGCTACACCTGGATGGGACGCATCTGGGAGTTCATGAACCACAAGGGCTTCAACAAGTAGGGGCTGCGCGGTATTCACGCATCGTCATCCCATAGGTCGCCTTGAACGGCGTCGCCAGGCAGGTCTCGGTCGAATAACCGCACCGCTCGCCGATTTCGGATCTGGTGGTTCGTCTCCCGCAGCAGATGGCATACCCGCGTGCGCCGCCGGAATCGGGTCTCGTCGAGGATGGTGTGGCCGAAGGCCTTCAGGAAACGCATCTCCACGAGGCGCCGTGAGCTGTTGACGTGCCGGGCCACATCCTGCACGGTGATGCCCGAGCATGCGTTGAGTCGGATGGACTCGGCGGCTTTCGCGGCCAACGGGCCGGTTTTTTGGACCCGCAATATGATGGTCGGGGCGGAGGGATTTGAACCCCCGACATCCAGCTCCCAAAGCTTAAAGCCAAACCGCAAAAACCCCAATGAAACAGGCACTTTTAGACCATTCAAAAACATGTGTTTGTTATTGTGTGTGTTTTTCGCTTGCCTTTTGACGCAATACGGCGCAAACTGTCTCCAGTTGTTTCAAACACTGGAAAAGGGGGTGCGTTATGGGTTTGGAAGTCAGGCACGGTCGGGGCGGCGAACTCCGCAAACACTGGTACGGTTCTTATGTGGACGGCAACGGCAAGCGGCGCGTTATCGCGCTGACCGAACCCTTGCCCGTCAAGCACTTCCCCGGATCACTGAAAGCGACCGGGGACACCGTTTTTGAGGCGAGCCGGGCGCGGGCGCAAAAAGAACTCGAAGCCTATCAGAGCGAGGCGAGGCAACAAGGCCGGGCCGACCACCTGACCGCGC
>Ga0116146_1001494_pt1 | contig 23739 bp, 21 predicted proteins | sample AD_JPNHG2_MetaG_FD_89748 | JGI IMG/M metagenome (GOLD analysis project Ga0116146, IMG submission 89748) | Active sludge microbial communities of municipal wastewater-treating anaerobic digesters from Japan - AD_JPNHG2_MetaG | ecosystem: Engineered > Bioreactor > Anaerobic > Digestate | place... | reverse complement strand
TTGAAATCAAAAAACGCCTAAAAGGCGTTTTTTGATTGTGCCGATGGGTGGAATCGAACCACCGTCTGAGGGTTATGAATCCTCCGCTCTAACCATTGAGCTACACCGGCGAATAAAAAAATAAATTTTTAAAATTTATTTTTCAAACAAGCTGTTGCGGGACTAGGAATTGCACCTAGGTCTCGAGGTTATGAGCCTCGCGAGATACTACTTCTCCATCCCGCTATGTTTTATATTTTTTATTTTATCTATTTTTCATTTTTTTGCAAGAGAATATGTTATAAAAATTAAATATTAAAATGCTAAAGTTTTTACAAAATCTTAACAATCTTTATAATTTTAAACTTAAATCAAATATTAATTCTTTTTATAAGATGCTTGTTGCATTTTTTTATAAAATTAGATAAAATATTTTTATCTAGATTGGAGGGCCGGTAGCTCAGTTGGTTTAGAGCGTCTGCCTGTCACGCAGAAGGTCACGGGTTCAAGTCCCGTCCGGCCCGCTCTAATAAAATATTTATATGAGTATTGAAGAAATTAAACAAAATGTTTTTAAAGAAATTGGAAATTGTAAAAATTTTCAAGAATTAGAAAATATAAGAGTAAAATATCTCGGCCGCAAAGGTAAATTAACCGAGATTTTAAAATCTTTAAAAGATTTGCCAATTGAAGAAAGAAAAAAAATAGGGCCAAATGCTAATCAATTAAAAAATCAAATTCAAGTTGCCCTTGAAGAAAAAAAAGATTTTTTAATTAATAACCCTGAAGTTAAACCATTAGATTTTACTTTGCCTGGAAAAAAAATTCCCCAAGGCCATCTTCATCCATTTACTTTATTAGAAAAACAAATTGAAGAAATATTTACTAATCTAGGATTTGAGATTATTGAAAGCAACGAAATTGAAACAGAATATTATAATTTTGATGCCTTAAATATTCCAGCTGATCATCCCGCTCGAGATATGTGGGATACTTTTTGGCTAAAAAACAGCTCCGCCAAAAATGATTCATTAAAAAATCAAGGAAAATATTTATTAAGAACTCATACTTCTCCTGTTCAAATTCATTATATGGAAACCCACCAACCTCCTTTTCGCATTGTTTCGCCCGGAAAAGTTTATCGTTATGAAGCAATAGATGCTTCCCACGATATTCAATTTCATCAATTAGAATGTCTTATGGTAGATGAGAATATTAGTTTTACTAATTTTAAATTTATTGTTTTATCATTCTTTCAACAATTATTTTCTAAAAAAACTGAAGTTTCATTTAGACCAAGTTATTTTCCTTTTGTTGAACCCGGCGTAGAAATTGATATTTCTTGCCCTCGCTGTCATCAAAAAGGTTGCTCTTTGTGTAAAAATACTGGCTGGTTAGAAATTGCCGGCGCTGGAATGGTTCATCCAAAAGTTTTTGAATGGGTAAACTATAATCCAAAATTTGTTAAAGGCTTTGCTTTTGGAATAGGATTAGAAAGGATTGCTATGATAAAATATAATATTCCTGATATTCGTTTATTTAATTCAGGTGATTTAAGATTTATTAAACAATTTTAATTTAAATAATATGAAATTTTCTTATAACTGGTTAAAAGAATATCTAAAAGATTTACCTCCGGCTTCAAAATTAGCCGAAGTTTTAATAACTAAAAGTTTTGAGGTGGAAAAAGTGGAAAAAATTAATGGTGATACAATTTTAAATATTAATCTTCCTCCTAATCGTTTTTCGGATAGTAGTGGACATCTTGGTTTAGCTAAAGAAATTTCTGCTATTTTAAATATCCCCCTTTATCTTCCTTCTTTTAAAATAAAAGAGGAAAAAAAATTAAAGGCAAGCGATTTCATTAAAATAAAAATTCAAAATAAAAATGATTGCTTACGATACAGTAGTCGCGTTGTTTTTGATGTAAAAGTAAAACCATCTCCTAATTGGCTAAAAAAACGTTTAGAGGCCTGTGGTGTCCAATCAATCAATAACATCGTTGATGCTACAAATTACACAATGCTTCTTTTTGGACAACCTTTACATGCTTTTGATTATGATAAACTAACTGGTAATAAAATAAAAGCTTTAATTATTAGACGAGCCCAAAATAACGAAACTATCACTACTCTTGATGATAAATTAGTTAATCTTGATGAGAATGTTTTAATTGTTTCTGATTTAAAATATCCTCTAGCTATTGCCGGTATTAAAGGTGGAAAAATTGCCGAAATTGATGAAAATACTCAAAAAATCGTTTTAGAAAGCGCTAATTTTTATCCCACTTTAATTCGACGAGCTTCAAAAAAAATCAAAATTACTACCGATGCTTCATTGCGCTTTGAACGCCACCTTTCCCCCGCTCTTACCGTTAATGCTTTAAATTATGCTGCTTATTTAATTCAAGAATTAGCCAATGGAAAAATATTAAAAGATATAATTGATATTTATCCTCTAAAAAGTTCTAAAAAAATTTTGGGATTCAATTTTAATCAATTTAATAAATTTGCTGGTTTTGTTATTAATAAAAAATTTATTGAAAATAGTTTTAAAAAACTAAATTTTAAAATTGTTAAAAAAACTAATTCCGATCTTTTTTTAGAAATTCCTCCCGAACGAATTGATATTGAACGATTTGAAGATTTAGCAGAAGAAATTTTACGATTATATGATTATAATACAATCCCGATTATTGCCCCAGTAGGCTTAATAAAACCAGCTCCTTTTAATGAAAATGTCGTTTTTCGTAATAAAATTAAAAGTATTTTGATTGGTTTAGGAGTTGATGAAATTTATAATTATTCTTTTGTTTCTAAAAAAGATTTAGATAATTTTAATATTTCACCAAAAAATGTTATTGAATTAGAAAATCCTATTAGCGAAGATTTTGCTTTTCTTCAACCTACTCTTTTAATCAATCTTTGTAAAATGAGCGCTAATAATTTGCGTTTTTACAATGATATAAAAATTTTTCATATTTCTAAAACTTTTCAAAAAGCCCCAATAAAGCCTTATGAAGAATGGCGATTAGCTATTGCTCTTTCTTGTAAAGATAGCAGAAATGATTTAATGTTTTTTGAATTAAAAGGAATTATTGAGCAACTCACAGAACAATTAAATTGTGCGGATGTTGAATTTAAAGAAATTAAATCAGAATGGTTCATAAAACATCGGGCAGCTAAAATTATTAAAGACGAAACAGAAATTGGTTATTTTGGCCAACTAACTCCTAAATTATCAGATTTATACAATCACAATTATCCTATTATTGTAGCTGAATTAGATATTGAAAAATTATATAAATTATCTAAAGAAGAATATGAATTTTTACCACTTCCAAAATATCCAGCTGTTATTAGAGATCTTTCTATTTTGGTAGATATTGATGTAAAAATGTCTGATATATTAAATATAATTTATCAAAGTGAACCAAAAATTCTTTTTGATATAGACCTGTTTGATTTATACGAAAATGGAAATTTACCAGAAAATAAAAAAAGCATGAGTTTTCATTTGATTTTCCAATCTGGTAATCATACACTAACTAGTGAGGAAGTGGGAAAATCATTAGAAAAAATAATCAGTAATTTAAAATCAAAATTAAAAGCCGAAATTAGATAATAAAAGCGCGCTTAGCTCAGTGGCAGAGCGTCTCTCTTACACAGAGAAGGTCGGGGGTTCAAATCCCTCAGCGCGCACTTAATAAATCGTAAAACTCATTGAAAATTTTTTAAATATCAATAAAATAAAAATAGAAAACAAAATTTAAAATTGCCTCGGTAGCTCAGTGGTAGAGCGAATGCCTGAAGAGCATTGCGTCGGGGGTTCGATTCCCTCCCGAGGCACATTAGTTATTTTATTCTAGTTCTGCGGGAGTAGTTCAGTGGCAGAACGTCTCCTTGCCAAGGAGAAGGTCGCGGGTTCAAGTCCCGTCTCCCGCTCCAATATCAAACTTTCATTTTTATCTATTATTTTAATATTATTTTGTACTTTTAACACAAAATACTTTATATCCAAAAATAATTGATTAAAATTTCGTAGAATAAATATCAGATGAAATGATAAAATTTCAAAATATTTTCATCATTTTTCTAATAGCTATTACGGCTATCTTTTTTACTTTTAATAAAGAAATTTCCGATTTATTAAAATTAAAATTAGAAGATCAGATTTTTTATACTTCAGTTAATCCACCGGCATTAATCAGTGGTGTTTTTGTCGGTGATATGATGCTCTCTCGAGGCGTAGCCTATCAAATTGAAAAAAACAATAATCTTTACTATCCTTTTTTACATATTTCTGATTTTTTAAAAAAAGCTGATTTTGTTTTTGCCAATCTAGAAGCGCCTGTTATTAATGGAAAAAAAATAAAAAGTGGTGAAATGATTTTTCGTGTTGACGAAAACTTAGTTCCGATTTTAAAAGAAAATAATTTCTCTATTTTTTCTTTGGCTAATAATCACATTTTAAATTTCGGAAAAGAGGGATTAAACAATACTTTAAATATTTTAGAAAAAAATAATATTCAATATGTTGGCGCTGGAAAAAATTTTATTGAAGCTCATCAGCCAAAAATTATTGAAAAAAATAATATAAAATTGGCTTTTTTGGCTTACAATGACAAAGCTCTTTCTTATCCATCAAACGAAGCTAATAAAAATGATAGCGGTATTGCTGTTATGGATATAGATGAAGCTAAAAAAGATATTGCTATGGCTAAAAAATTAGCTAATTTTGTTATTGTTTCTATGCATTCAGGAAATGAGTACCAATATGAACCAACTCAAACTCAAATTGACTTTGCTCATAGTGTTGTTGATGCTGGCGCTGATTTAGTTATTGGTCACCATCCTCATATTATTCAACCAATCGAAAAGTATAAAAATGGCTATATTTTTTATAGCCTTGGAAATTTTGTTTTTGATCAAATGTGGTCTAATGAAACACAGGAATCTATTGCTTTAAAAATTATTTTTACTTCTAATAACATCAAAACCATTCAAATTTATCCTATTGTAATTGAAAATTATAGCCAACCAAAAATAATTAATGCTTCAAGTTCACCCGAACATTATAAAAATATTATTCAAAAAATTAATTTATCCGACAATAAATTGGTTATTGTCGAGCCGTAACCTTTCTTAAAATAAAAATTCTTACGCTTTTTTAAATAGTTTAATATTAATTAGTTTTAGTTATTTTTATTCTTGAGTTTTTCCATTACGAATAAAAATCCATTTAACAAACTCTATTAAGGCGATATTTATTACACCCATTCCAATAATAATTTTCCAACTATCTAAATAAAGAGGTGTTGTTTTTAAAAGCATATTTAAAGGCGGGAAATAAATTGCGGCAATTAAAGCTAATACACCAAATAACCAAGCTCCTAACAAAAACTTATTATTAAATAAATTAATCTGCCAAATATTTTTTCTCAAACTTTTACAGTAAAAAACGTAACTAATAGAATCGATTGCCAACATCGCAAATATCATTGTTCTTAAATAATCAAGTTCGTAATTTTGCCGGAGAAGCAAGAAAAAAACACTTAAAAGAATTAAATCGGTAATTAAACCAATGATAAAAATAATGCTTTTCATTTCTTTATTTAACAAAGGAACGTTAAGCTTTTGGGGCTTTTGTTGCATTAAATCATTTTCTTTAGGTTCAAAAGCCAAAGCCATATTTGGTAAACCATCTTCTATTAAATTTATATATAAAATTTGGACAGCGGTAATTGGCAAGGGAACTCCGGCAAAAATACTCACTCCGATTAAAATTACTTCAGTAAAAGAATCAGACATTAAATAAGTAATGACTTTTCTAATATTGTCTAAAAGACCTCTTCCCTCTTCGATTGCTGTAATAATAATTGAAAAACTATCATTTAATAAAATTAGATCGGCGGCTTCTTTTGCTACTTCAGTGCCCGAACCTACAGCTACTCCAATATCTGCTTTTTTCAAAGCCGGTGCGTCATTAATTCCATCACCAATCATTGCTATTACCTCTCCCCTTTTTTGCCAAGCAGCCACAATTCTCATTTTGTGTCTCGGCTCTACCCGCGCATAAATTTTGATATTATCTAAAATTTTTTCAAATTCTATATCCGATATTTTATCCAAATCTTTTCCTTCTAGAATATTTTTTTCTTTTATTTCAAATCCCAATTCTTTTGCCACTGCTTTGGCGGTTAATTTATGATCGCCGGTTACAATAATTGGATTCACACCAGCTTGTCGACAAAGTTTCATCGCCTCTTTCACTTCTTTTCTAATTGGATCTTCTAAGCTAATAAAACCCATAAAATTTAAATCTTTCAATTCATATTCTATATTAATTTTATTTACATCTATATTTTTTAAAGTTTTATAAGCAGTAGCTACAACCCTTAATCCATTTTTAGTTAGTTCTTCTAATTTTTCTTCTAATTGCTTTCTTTCTTCATTGTTTAAATTACAAATATGTAGTATTTTTTCTGGCGCTCCACAAATATACAAAATTGATTGTTCGTTTTCATTATAAATAACGCCGTTAAATTTACGTTCTGAATTAAACGGTAGTTCTAATAATTTATATTTTTCAAAATCTTGTTTATTTATTCCTGCTTTTATGCCGGCTTCTAATAATGCTTTATCGGTTGGTCGTCCCCTCACAATCCAATTTTCTTTTATTTCTTCTGGGTTTTCAATAAAAGCTTCTGATGCTAAGGTAGCAGCTTTTAATATAAAATTTTTGTTATTTTCTTCAGAATTATTATTAGATATTTTAGAAATTATTTCTCTCACTACCATTTTTCCTTCAGTTAAAGTAGCAGTTTTATCGGTGGCAATAACCGAAGTGCTCCCCAATGTTTCAGCCGAAGCTAATTTTTTTACCAACCCCCCCCTTCTTTAAAATTCTCTGCATTCCCACAGCCAAAACAACAGTCATTGCCACTGGCAATCCTTCTGGAATAGACGCTACGGCTACTGCTATCGAAATTGTGAACATTTCTATAAAATTTCCACCACTTAACATTCCTTCAACAAAAATCCCTATACAAATAAATAATATTATAATTCCTACTATTTTAGAAAAATTAGCCAATTTTTTTTGATAAGGGCTTTTTTCTTCTTTTGTTTCTTGAACCATTGTAGCAATTTTCCCAATTTCTGTATTAACCCCTGTTTCCGTTGCTATAAATTTTCCTTTACCATTTTCAACGACTGTTCCCATATAAACCATGTTGTCTCTATCAGCCAAAGGTGTCGCTTGAGGTAAACGACCTAAAGTTTTATGAGTTGGCATCCATTCTCCCGTTAAAGCTGCTTCGTTAGTAGTTAATTCGTAAGTTTCTATTATCAAACCATCAGCTGGTACTTTATTACCAGCATTTAAAATCACAATATCTCCAGGAACTATTAAAGTAGAGTCTATAACTTTTAAATGACCATCTCTCAAAACTTCTGCTTCATGTTTCACAACTTTTTTTAAAGACATCAAAATTTGACTGGCTTTATTTTCTTGAAAAAAACCAACAATTACATTCAAAATTACTGCGCTAAAAATTACAATGGCGTCTGTTGTTTCATTAATAACTAAACAAATGATTCCGGCAATGACTAAAATAAAAATTAATGGGCTAGTAAATTGATCAAGTAATATTTTTAAACGAGAAAAAGATTTTTCCTCAGGAAGTCTGTTTGTGCCAAATTTTTTAAGCCGTTCTTTTGCTTCTTTTTCCGACAATCCTTTATTAGTATCGGTATCAAAAATTCTAACTACTTCTTCAACTTTTAGACTATGCCATTTTTTCTCATTATCAATTTTATCAACTTCTTTTAACATATTTTTATTTATTATAGATAAAAATTTTTTAAATGAAAAGAGCTAGCGCATGATAAATAAAAAACTAAAAATAACTAAAAAAATTCAATTTTGTGCCTAAAATCGGCTGGCGAGTCTGCGTAGCAGGAAAACTAAGCTCGGCTTTCAACTGGCGGAAGGGGTGGGATTCGAACCCACGAGTCCTATTAAAAGGACACGACTTTCCAGATCGTTCCGTTAAACCACTCCGGCACCCTTCCATAATCCATAATAATATAAATATTTTTAAATAGTTAAATCGACATTTCGTTTAATGCTTTTATTCTTTCTTCTACTGGTGGATGAGTCATAAAAATTTTTACCAGCCAAGATTTACTTTGTTTTCCCTTAAAAGGATTTGCAATATATAAATGAGCTGTAGCATTAGAAACTTTTTTCATTGGTGTTGGATCAGTTGAAATTTTTTTTAATGCTCTGGCTAAACCATCGGGATAACGCGTTAATAAAGCGCTTGAAGCATCCGCCAAAAATTCTCTTTTTCGAGAAATAGCCAATTGGAGCAATTGAGCAATTAAAGGAGAAAGAATGATAAAAATAATACCTATAATCATTAAAATTCCATTTAATAATCCCCCTCCCTCATTATCATTTCTACTGCCCCGCATTCCCCAAAAAGTAGCTCGAGTAAAAATATCAGCTAAAATAGTTACAATTCCCACTAATACCACCACAATTGTTTGAAGCAAAATATCACGATTACCAATATGAGATAATTCATGACCTATTACTCCTTCTAATTCAGAAGTATCTAATTTTTGAAGCAATCCTTCTGTTACAGCAATTACAGCATTTTTAGGGTTTCTACCAGTAGCAAAAGCATTTGGCGCTAATTCAGGTAAAATATAAATTTTGGGCATTGGTAAACCGGCCGTAATACATAAATTTTCCACAATTCGATAAAGTTCGGGGTTGTCTTTAAATTCCACTGGTTTAGCGCCAGTTAAACCCAAAACAATTTTATCTGAATAAAAATAACTAACTAAATTCATTATGAGACTAAAAGCCATCGCATAATAAAAAATTGATGGCGAATTAAAATAATAACTTAAAAACCAACCCAAAGCGCTAATAATTACCAAAAATAATCCCATCAATAACCAAGTTTTTTTGATATTTTTGCTTTTAAAAGTATATAAATTAGCCATACTAAAATTGAACTTTTATTGGTTCTTTTTCTTTTTCGTCCATATCAAAAAATTCAGCGAGTTGAAACTTGAAAATCTTAGCAATAACATTAGAAGGAAAACTTTCTATTTTAGTGTTTAATTCTAAAACCATACTGTTATAAAATCTTCTAGCGGCTTGTATTTTATTTTCAGTATCTGATAATTCTTTTTGCAATTCCAAAAAATTAGTATTAGCCTTTAATTCTGGATAATTTTCGGCTACGGCAAAAAGACTCTTTAAAGTATTAGAAAGATCTTGTTCTGCTTGGGCTTTTTCTTTAAATCCTTGAGCAGAAATGGCCTTGTTTCTCGCCATTGTTACGTCTTCAAAAACTTGTTTTTCATGAGTAGCATAACCCTTTACTGATTCAATTACATTGGGAATCAAATCGTATCGACGTTTAAGTTGAACTTCAATATCTGAAGCTGCTTCTTTTACTCGATTTCGTAATTTTATAAAAGAATTATAAACAAAAATCGGATAAACAACTAAAATAAAAACTAAAATTATAATAATCCATGTTAACATATTATTAAAATTATTTTTTAATCGACTTTCTAATTTTTTTATTATAACTCAAAAAATATTTTTTAGCAATTAAATTTTTATTGGTTATTAAAAAATTAAAAATTATTCTTACTTTAATTGTAAATCAACAGAAAGAATCTTTTTTAATTCTTCTCTTTTTTTATCTTCTTCTTTAAGATGAGGTATTTTAAAATGTTCTATACCCATATATATATATTATACCATATTTTAATTAAAATAGCAACAAAACTAATCGGGCGCGCATTAATGTTCAATAATTAAATCTTTGATTTTCTCCATTCTTTAATTTTTTTATGATTACCAGAAAGAAGAGTTTTGGGTACTTGCCAAACAATTTTTTTATTTTTTTTATTAGGATAAAATTTTTCAGGACGAGTATAAACTGGATAACTTCCTTTAATTTCTTCTAATGATTCAATTTTTCCCAAAACTCCCGGAATTAAACGAGAAACCGCATCAACAACAACCATTGCTGGGATTTCTCCCCCACTTAATATATAATCTCCTATCGAAATTTCTTCATCAGCAATATATTTTTTAACTCTTTCATCAATTCCTTCATAATGACCGCAGATTAAAATTAAGTTATCTATTTTAGAAAATCGTTGAGCTATTTTTTGGTCAAATTTTTTTCCACGAGGAGAAAAGACTATAACCTTTGTTTTTTTGTTAGAATTTTTAATTTTAGATTTAATAAAATTAATTGCTCTATAAATTGGTTCCACTTTCATTACCATCCCCACTCCTCCTCCGTATGGCTTATCATCTACTTTTTTGTGTTTGTTTAAAGAAAAATCTCGTGGATTAATTATTTGAATTTTTATTAAATTGTTTTCTTGCGCTCTTTTTAAAATTGAGGTATTAAAATAACTAAAAGATTCCGGAAAAAGAGAAAGAATATAAAAATTAATTTTTTGTTTTTTTGTCATTTATTTTAATTTTAATTAAATTAAAATAAAAAAACAAACCCCTCGGGGTTTGTTTTAAATTTTTAAATACCTATGTGATTAGTTAAAAATTCTCTAATCCTTCTACTTCTTTTTCTACCGAACTAACGGTATTCTTTGAACCTCCTTCTGGTTCTTCAATCTTTAAATTAACTCGAGCATTATTACGTAATCCAATAAGTCTAGTTAAAGATCTAATTGCTTGAACGGTTGATCCTCGACGACCAATAATGCGTCCCATATCATTGGGATTAACCTTTAGAGTTAAAAGCACTCCCATTTCATCAACGTTTCGAGTAACTCTTACATCTTCAGGATTATCCACAATAGATTTAACTATATACTCGAGAAATTCCTGATCTTTTGGAGTTTGATTAGTCATATTCAGAATCTTTCTATACCGACCTTTTCAATAACAATAATATTATAAAAAATCTATTAAACCCTGTCAAATAAAAAACTTTTTATAATTTAAATAAATTCTTTTATGTCTGTTTTTTGAATATTATTATAAATATTAAGCAACGCTCTAACGCCATCGCCAATGGCGGTGCTAATTTGTTTATATGGTAAATTAGTAATATCTCCTGCTGCCCAAATTTTAGGATGCGAAGTTTTTCCCGATAATGGTTCTACTATTATTTCATTATTAACATTTAAAGAAACTATATCTTTTACTAATTCTGTGTTTGGCTGCATTCCAATTTGAATAAAAATTCCATCAATAGCTAATTTTTTTTCTTCATTATTATTTAAATCTTTATATTTTAAACCTTCAACCATTTTCTCTCCTTCAATTTCTAAAACTTTTACATTGTAAATAATTTCTACTTTAGGATTATTTTTTACTATTTCTTGTAAAGAATCGTCCCCTCTTAAAAATGATTCATTGGTCAAAAGATAAATTTTTGAAGCAAATGGATTTAAATCCAAAACGCTTAAAAGAGCTGAATTTCCGCCGCCAATAATAGCTGCTTTTTTATTTTTTAATAACGGCGCATCGCATATCGAACAATAAAAAACTCCCCTTCCCTCTAGTTCTTTTTCTTTTGGCACATTTAATTTTCGACAACGTCTTCCTAATGTTAATAAAATTTTTTCACCATAATAAACATCGCTTTGCGTTTTAATTTCTAAAATATTTTCTTTTTCATTTATAGCTAATATTTTATCTATTTTAATATCTAATTCTTTATGGTAACGCAATTGTTTTTCAAAAAGTTTAGCCATTTCCAATCCGTTAATTCTCTCAAAACCAATAAAATTTTCTATAATTGAAGCGTTGATGGCTTGCCCACCAAAACTTTCTGTAATAAGTAAAGTGTCTATTTTTTTTCGAGCTGCATAAACACCGGCGGCTGTACCAGCTGGACCGCCGCCTAAAATAATTAATTGGTATATTTTTTTATTTTCTTTTTCCATTGTTTATTCCATTTCTAATAAATCTTCGCTTTCTTTTTGATATTTTTCCCTAATTTCTTGTTCAATTAAACCACGAGGCGTTCCATAAGTTAATCGTGAATATTCTTTCAAAAGTTTGGCAATTTCTGAATTGCCCTGTGGTGGCGGCAATGTTTTCATAGTAAATGACCTCGTGGGAATATTTTTAACCAATAATTTCGCAATAGCTACAAAATTATCCAAATTGATCATATCGTTTTCATTAAAAACCGGCTCAAATTGTTTAACTAAAAATTCCGCATCTTTAACACCAACACGAAATACCACCATATTGCCAACATTACCAAAAATTGCTTCTCGAATTTTATCTTGTAATTGAGCAATGAACTGATGGCTTATTATCAAATCCAAACGATATTTGCGCGCTTCAGACAAAATTGTAGTAATGCTCGGCGTAGTAAAGTTTTGAAATTCATCGATATAAAGATAAAAATCTTTTCTTTCTTCTTCTGGCAATTCTACTCGAGAAAAAGCAGCCATCAATAATTTACCAACAATCATTAAACCTAAAAGCGAAGAATTGAGATCTCCTATTTTACCTTTCGCTAAATTAACCAGAAGAATTTTTTGTTCATCCATAATCTTTCTAAAATTAATTGTTGATTTTTTCTGAGCAATAATGGGCCTCATATAATCATTACTAATAAATGAGGTGAATTTACTCGTGATATAAGGAGTAACATTTTCCAAAGAAAGATCTTGGCCTTTACTAACTTGCAATGCTTGTTTTTCCCAGAATTCAATAATCAGTGGATCCGGACATTTGGCTAATTTTTTCTTTAAATAATCTCGATTGCTAAAAATACGCGGAATATCAATTACAGTGGGAATTTCTTCAACATCGCTCATCAGCAATCCCATGGCATTTCTTAAATAATTTTCAAACATTGGACCGCCAACTTCACTCATATTATAAAGCTTATCAAAAATATCGAGCCACTCATTAATTACAAATGTTTTTTGTTCGGGTTTATTTGGATCGGTTTCCAGTGTATTTAAGCCAATCGGTCTTTCTAAATCACTCGGATCAAACACTACTACATCTTCAAATCTTTCTTTAGGAACTAATCCTAAAATTGATTCAATTAAATCACCGTGCGGATCAATTATGCACACTCCTCTTCCTTCTTGAATGTCTTGAACCGCCATATTGGTCAAAAAGACTGATTTACCAACGCCAGTTTGACCGACGGTATAAAGATGACGACGTCGATCATTGGGTAAAATTCTTACGATCCTTTTTTGATTTTGATAAATTGATTCACCAATAATTATTCCTTCTTCTGGTAATTCAGTTGGCGGTGGCGCTTCACGCGATTTAACTCTTTTCGCTTGTGGTGCATTTTCCACCGTCATTGGAAAATGCCAAAAAGAAGCAAGTTCTTCTGTGTTTAAATATATCTCTTCTTTGGGATCAAAAAGACGAAAAGCATAATTAAAAACAAATTTATTTAAATTTTTTGGTTTAATGGCCTTGAAGCGATTTCTTAGTGGCACGTCAAATTGATCAAAAGCAGCTAATAATGTATTAAAAGTCTCCTCGGTTCGTTCTTTTGTTGCCGTTGAAACAAACAAACGGACATTAACAGTACAAAGTAATTTGGAAATTTTTGCTTCTAATAATTTAATAGAGTTTTCATCAATAGTTTTTGGTTTTGGTTCTTCTTTTTTCTCATTGCTTGAAGTAGAAAATGACGAGGTAAAAGTTTTTAAAGCATTTTTAAAAGTATCTTCACCGAGAGCATCTTTTAATGACTGACCTTCTTTTAAATCTTTAATTACTTGAGTAATTTGCTTTTTTAAACTTTTTGGGGCACTAGAAAAAATAATTTGCATCGCTATACCCTCTCCTTCTTTCTGAAGCTTAAAGGCGTTTAAAATTGAATTAATTGGATCGGCTTCTAATTCATTATAAGTTTTGATTGGTAGCATCCAATTCTCTGCTTGTTTTAAATAAGCTCCCATCGTAACACCTCGTGAATTAAAAATATTGTAATCTTTAGTTTTTTCAAAATAGGCTTTGGGGTAAAAACTTAAAAGATGTTTTTTAAAAGATTCTTCAAATTCTTTGGGTACAGCTACATAATAAGCAATTTCTTCTCCAATTTCTGGCAAGGCAATTTCTAAAACAACCGGTTTTTTAAAATTAGTTAAAATAGTAATGAATTGCTCTGTCATGCTAATTTTTTCTTTTAGCGATTGCTGTTTTTCTTTTGGCGATTCTTCAGGTGGTAATTTGATTAAAAACAACTCGTATTTAAAAGATTTTTTTAAAAGAGTGGCAAAAGTGCCTTTGCGCATCAACCACACAATCAAAAACACCAATAAAAAAATGGCGATTAAAATTGCTAATAAATTAATTGGATTTAAAAATATTGCAGTCACGTTAGATTTTCTTTTGTTGAATTAGAATATTTAAAAATTCATCGACCAAAGCATCGTGTAAAGCATCGATATAATATGGTCCTAACTTTTGAGCATTTTTAACAGCATCCGCAATTGAATCTTGAATAGCAATTTTAACGAGGGCATCTACTTTTTTCTCTTCTGGCAAATTTTTAATTTGCGAAAATTTGGCTGGTATTTCTTCTTCTTGTTGTTGAGGATTAACCTTCGACGGATAAGCTGTTTGAATTTTTTCTCTAATTACCTCTTTTAAGACCTCTCTTTTTTGAGGGGATTCAACAGTATTTCCAATGAGTTCTTGGGCTCTTTGGGAAATTTCTTCGATTTGTTGCGGATTAAATTTTGGTTCTTCTATTTTAAATTCAGCCATATTTTTGTATAATAAAAATAATGAAAAAATTAACACTAACAAACAAAACGATTTTAGCCTTGTTTATTATTTTAATTATAGCAAGTTTTTTTAGATTTTCCAATATTAAAACAATACTGCCCGGCTTATATCCAGACGAAGCAATAAATGACAATAATGCTCTTTTGGCTTTATCCACTAATACATTAAATAATATTAAAAATTCTTTTGTTATTATTCCCTTAGAGAAAAACAATGATACAAAACAAATAATTGAATCAACTCTTTCTAATATTTCTTTTAAAGAAAATCGTTATTTTTGAATTTTTCAATCATTTTAAATAAAATAAATAAAAAAAACGGTCGTTTAATTAAAAAATAAATATGGAAATAAATCCTATCTCTCTTCCTTTTTCTAATATTAAAAGTATCAAAAATATTTTTAATAAAAAATTAATTCCGATTTTTATTGGTTTGGTTTTAATTATTGCTGCTTTATTAATGCTAAATTCTTCTCTTCGAGAATCAGCCATAGTGGATGAATTAGCTCACATTCCCGCTGGTTATTCTTATTTAAAATTTGGCGATAATCGTCTCAACCCTGAACATCCTCCTCTTTTAAAAGATTTATCCGCTATTCCTCTTGTTTTTTTAAATTTAAATTTTCCCATTGAATCAAATTATTGGCAACAATATATCAATGGACAATGGGATGTTGGCCGAGTATTTTTATACGAAAGTGGCAATAATGCCGACCAAATAATTCAATTGGCTCGAATTTTTCCAATAATTTTAACCCTTCTTACTGCCTTTTTGGTTTATCTTTTGGCTAAAAAATTTGTTGGTCCTTATTGGGCGCTTTTACCTTTTATTCTTTTTTCTTTTTCACCATTATTTTTAGCTCATGGTCATTACGTTACTACCGATATTGCTGCTGCTTTTGGAGCCATACTTATTTTTTTGATAGTAATACCCAAAATGATGCAACCTTCTAAAAAAAATCTTCTTGTAGCTGGCCTCTTTTTAGGAATTGCTCAATTAACTAAATTTTCTTTATTACTTTTTTATCCTTTGATTATTATTTTTATTCTTATTTGGAAAATTGTTCAAATAATTAAACAAAAAAAATCTCACCTTACGATTTCACCATTAAAAGAAATTCTAAAAACTCTTGGTAATATTATTATTGTTTTTATTATTTCTTTTGGAGTAATTTATCTTGTTTATTTACCTCAAAACATTAATTACCCCATAGAAAAGCAAGTTTATGATACTGAACAAATTTTATATTCTTTTGCTGGCGGACCAGATCCTCAATTAGAAACTTGCCGACATTGGACAGGATCAATAAGCCGACAAATGCGATGCGTTGCAGAAATTGATATTGCTCTATCTAAAAATAAAATCACTAAACCATTTGCTCAATATCTTTTAGGGGCTTTAATGGTTGTCGAACGATCAACTGGCGGAAATACTGGATATTTTTTAGGAAATATCTCAAATAGTGGCTGGCACGAATATTTCCCAATAGTATTTTTAATTAAAGAACCTATTCCTTCACTAATTTTAATATTTTTAGCCATTTTTTGGTCATTTAAAAATTTTATTAAATCAACAATTGATAATATTAAAAATAAAAATTGGTGGACAAAATTAATTAATTGGCTCTCTCAAAACTTTCTCCTCTTTTGCATTCTTATCTTTATAATTATTTATTCCATTTTTTCAATTAGAAGTCCTTTAAATATCGGCTATCGTCATTTGACAGTAATTATTCCTTTAATCTATATTTTAACCGCTGATCAAATAAAAAAATGGTGGTTGGGAGTAAAAAATAATGTAGATAGTCAATCCATTTTTTCTCTTTTAATAAACTTTAATCAAATAAAAAAAATAGGAATTAAAACCATTCTTATTTTAATTTTAATTATGTGGTACATAATAGAAGCTCTAATTATTTCTCCGCATTTTATTGCTTATTTCAATGAATTTGTTGGTGGTGCTAAAAATGGCTATAAATATGTAGTTGATTCTAATTTAGATTGGGGACAAGATTTAAAACGATTAGCTAAATTCGTTGAAGAAAACAATATCAATAAAATTAAATTGGATTATTTTGGTGGTGGTTCTCCAACTTATTATCTTCAAGAAAAATTTGAACATTGGCAATCAGCAAAAGGACAACCCGAGACAAATTCATGGCTGGCTGTTTCTTTAACTTTTCTTCAAAATTCTCAAGGAAAACCAGTGCCCGGATTTCATATTAATCCCAAAGATACTTATAATTGGTTAAAAGATAAAAATCCAACTGCTAGAATTGGTTATTCTATATTCGTCTATCACTTTTAATTTTAATTTAAAATTAATTGTGGATAACTTTTTGTTTTTGTATTCAAAATTAAAAATATTGATTATAATATAATTAGACTCTGCTTTATAAGATTCCGGGTCAAATAGTCATACCAAGGGAAATCAATAGCGTTTCAGACCGTGGTCTGAAATTGAGATTACCCAATCTGTGCTTTTTAGCCGGAATTCTTGAAAGCAGAGTCAACAAAAAAACCGCTGATAGCGGTTTTTTGTTTTAAAACATAATATCTTCTTCTGCTCTTTTATATTCACATAATTCTTCCGGAGCGAACCAAAAATTAATTTCATGATCAGCTTCTGTTTCTGTTTCTGAAGCATGAATTAAATTATGAATAGCTCTTTTACTACGATTAGCTAAAACCGAAGAATCAACCGAAAAATCACCTCGAATTGTTCCCATTTCCGCCATAGCAGGAATACTATTGCCAACCATTTTTCTAACCATATCTACTGCATGAATGCCTTGGACAATAATTTTTACTACCGGCCCAGAAGTCATATAATCCATCAACCAACCACGAACAATTTTTCCTATCTCCATTGGATCATCTGTTCCTATTTCTTCTTTGGCATCATAACCATATTTTTCATAAGTTGCTAATGTTTTTTCTCCTAACCTTTTAATCCATGAATCATTTTTAGGATAATGTTCGTCTATTTGATCCTTTGTCGCCCAAATCATTTTTAAGGCAATAATTTTTAAACCTCGCTGTTCAATACGAGAAATAATTTCGCCGGTTAGACCCCTTTTTACTCCATCCGGTTTTATTAAAACAAACGTTTCTTCTTCTTGAGGATTTTTCATAAATTTATAATTTGATTTTTCCTTTTAAATTAAATTCGACCTGTGTTTTTTGTTGAACAATTGATTGAAGAGGAATATCTAAATCTGTAAAATACCCGCTCTCCGATAAATTATCTCGAAATTTTATCATCTCTGATTGATTAGGAGCAAATCCATCAAAAGAAAAAACTGTATTTACTCCCGGAATAATCCAACTTTTTAATACAATATCATTTTTGGCTTTATTCCAACTATCAAAAACCAAAAACCAATCTTTAGTATTATTTTTTGCTTCTATTGCTTGTAAAAGATTGACGTTAAAATCTTTTGCTTTATTAGACAAGTTTTCTAATTGAGAACGATCAAATTGAATAGAAAGTTTTTCTTTATCTTTTAAAACATCTGTTTTGGTATAATTCATAAAAACATTTAATCCTATTGTTAATAAAAGCATTACAACTCCTACTTCTGTTATAATTTTTAACCAAAAATTAATAAAATTCAAATTTCTTCGCATTCGATACTCATCTTCTGTGCCAACAGCCATTAAACTTAAACTAATATCATCAGCTCGCGAAATTAATCCTCGTAGAGCTGATCCAGTAGAAATGAAAAAATTGGGATTAATATTTTTAATTTTTGATGTGGGATTTTCAACCGTTAAACCAAATTTATCTTCTATAACATCTTTTAAATCGTCAAAATAAATCGGGGTGGTTAAAAAAACTTTTTCAATAGATTCTTGAAAACGAGTAAAATAAAAAGTTATAACTTTTTGAAAATTATCATTAAAAATTTTAATAAAATTATCTCTAGTTAAAACACCTTTTTTGACTTCTGTGGTATTTAAAATAATATTTCTCATCGCATCTTTCCAGTTTTGAAAAAAATTAAATTCTAATCCTTTTTTGTTCCCTAAAATAAATTCTAAACCATTAGAATTAATATAAATTCCTAAATAATTTTTGTCTTCTCGTTCAAAAATATTATAGTGAGAAAAAAATCTCCAAAGACTTAATCCATTAAATTCTACTACCAAAGGATTAAATCGAGTTTTATTTAAAACATCTAAATAAGGATCGATTATTCTTTTTTCTGCAAAAACCGATAAAACTTTTAATTCAAAGGAATTTTTTTTAATTGGCGCATCCATCAACTCCCAGTCGGAATAAGATTTTTCAAAAGGAATTGGTGATAACATTTTCATATTTAATGAAACGGCAGAAATGATTGATTTATAATCAACGGTTGGCAAATCAAATATTTTATAATAAACCACGTTGCTTTGTAATGTCAAAATTATATATAAATTCTTTATTTTTTTTAAAGAAGGATGATTTCTCAATTTTATTAAATTATCTTTTAATATTTCTGGTTTTTTTAATTCCCCATTCACTACTACTTCTGGATCTAATTCTAATTCAAAACTTAAAATTATTTTATCTTTTTTAACTGGATCAAACAAAACGAAGCGCAAAAAAGAATCGGCAATTTCTAAACCTCCAATATATTCTTTTGCTATTAAATATTTGCTTATTTTAAAATTAGATACCTTCATAAATATTTCTTATTATAACATTATAATATTTAAATTGAAATTAAATTTCTTGTAAAGAAAAGAGGGTTGCCTCTCCTGTTTCTTGATCAACACTTACAATACCTTGCATTATTTTTTCTCTATTTAAAATAGTGCCCTTCGCTGTAATGGTAGAAAAATTGGAATTTTTTTCTACTATTATATTAACATTAACTCGGCCAACGACTAAATTATAACCACTAGAAGAAAAATTTTTATCCCGAATAATTCTTAAAAAAGCGTCACTTACACCTGAGCGAGCGCCAAAAAAAGCTTCTTGAGAAAGACGCACATCATAACTAGCCGAATTAGCTAAATACATTACAAAAGTTAAAGCAATTCCTACTTCTACTATAATTAAACTTGCCACCAAAACAACTGGTAACAACGAAAAACCTCTTTGATATTTTTTTATATTTTTATTCATCATTTTTTCTGATAATTTTAGGGCGAATAGGTAAAAATAATTTTATAAATTATTGGCACGCCTAAGCCATCAATCGTAGGATCTAAATAAACTTTATATCTAAAATAACGATGATTATTATGATTTAAAAGATTAACAGTAACAACCTGATTGGGACCGGCAGTTTCATAATAGGTAGCGGCTGTTCCATCTGGACCAATAAAATTCCACGTGGTAGTAGTATTAGAAGAAGCTAGTTGAAAACGAACCCGAGAACCAGCTGGTAAATTTCCTTTCCAAGAAATACCATTAAAAGCTACTCCTTTAGAAAAAGTAGTATCAAAAATTGGAGATGTTAATGAACCACTACTAGTTGAAGGATTCAAAGAAATTGTTCCATTAAAAATTAATATTGCTCCCGACGTAGCTGCATAATATCCTTGAGAATTAGTAAAAATATCACTACTTATTCTATCTATATTCCAATTATAATCCGAAAAATAACCTGAAGTTGTTCTCATTAAATATTCTACCATTGAAATTGAATTATTAGGATTCCAGTTAACAGTAGTAGTAATTTTTTGAGTAGAAGGATCTTCTATACCACCAGAAGAAACTATATTTCCTAAAGTATCTCGATTCACATTTTCTACTACAAAATAGAAAGTATAATCTATATTATCCATTGTTCTATGATTTTCTCCAGCTTGAATTTGCCATTTACCATTAATGTAATTTAAAAAATAATGATTGGATGTTCCTTTGGTTCCCGGACAAGTTCCTGATGGTAAACAATATAAATCAATCCATCCACTTTCAGCAATAACTTTTACTCCTTCAATTGTTTCTTGAATTATTGTTATTGCGGAAGTCGTTTGTCTAACTTTATCTCCGGTAATTATCGAGGTTCCTACTGCAGTAGAAATACCTCCAACAATAATTGCCACTATAATAATCGCTATTAAAATTTCGGCTAACATCTGGCCTTTTTCTTTGTTTTTTAATGATGGCAATTCAACTTCTTTTCTTATTTTCCGCCTCATTAATTTATATTATAAATAAAATTAAAAAAATTAATAATTTATTTGACCTAATTTATTAATTTCAATAGTACTGGTAATTTCTGGATTAATTATTGATTGAAGAATTATAATTTTCTCACTAGAACTTAATTCACCACTTGATTTTAAAAAAACAACATCTACATTTTCATTAATTGCTGGAATTAAAAATTGAATTTTCTTAGACAAAAAACGAGTTTCAACAATAGCGCTAGTGCTAAAAGTTAAGCCCTTGAAAAGATTATAATAATCATCGCCGTTGGAAACATTAACAAAATGAATACCCCAAGAAGAATTATCTTGACCAGCAATAGCTCGATTACGAGTTTCTCTTAAATAAGCTACGATTTTTTCTGCCTCTAAATCTACCTCTAATTTTTTTTGATGACCACCTAAATTAGAAAAACTGATACCAACTATTATAGCAATAAGAGCTATTGAAATTATTAATTCCACTAAAGTAAAACCTTTTTGTAATTTATTTTTATTCATAAAATTATATTCCTCCTATTTGAGAAGTCATTTGATAAACCGGTAAAATAACAGCGATGGCAATACCACCAACAATTAATCCAATAAATAAAAGCATAATTGGCTCAAAAACAGCTACTAAGGATTTTACCGAAGCATCTATCTCGCTGTCATAAAAATCTGATAAGGTTACTAATACTTCTTCGGTATGACCAGCTTTTTCTCCAACAGCAATTAAAGTTCTAATAGTTTGGGGAAAAACCTCTTCTTTTCTCATTGCATCACCCAAAGTCATTCCCTTCATAATTCCTTCTTCGGCAATACGAATTAAAGCTTGACGCATTTCTTCATTGCCGACAGTAGTAGCAGTAATTTCTAAATTTTCCAAAATGGGCAATCCGGCTTTCATTAAAGAACCGAAAGTAACAGCAAAACGCTGATAAGACATTTTAGATAAAACTCCTTTTACTACCGGTATTTTAAAAGTTAATCTTTGGAAAAAAGCTTTACCCACCAAACTAGTTTTATAAAAAACTATTAAACCAACAACTAAAGCTACAACAAAAATTAGAAGATAAATTCCGTAATCAGAAAGAAATCCTGAAATATTAAAAATTATTTTAGTTAATGCTGGCATTTCCATGTCACCTCCCTGAAATAAAGTACCCATTTTAGGAATAGCATAAGTAACAAGCAAAATAATAATAGCAATAGAAGCCACTACTAAAATAATAGGATAAATCAAAGCCGACTTAATTTTTTGTTGAAGATCTTTTTGTTTTTCTAACGAAACACTTAATTCTGAAAAAACACTTTCTAAATTACCAGAAGCTTCTCCTGCTCTAATTAAATTTGTAAAAACCGGAGAGAAAATTTTTGGATATTGTTCAAATGTCTTATAAAATGGCTGCCCTTTTGCTAAATTTTCTCTTACTTCAATTAAAAAAGATCGAACAGCTGGCTTTTCAAAATCAGCAATTAAAATATCAATGGCCTTAAAAATATCTGTTCCTACCTTTAACATTAAAGATAGATATCGAGTTAAAAGAATTTGATCATCAACATTAATACCTGAACCGAAAAGGCCGCTTTTTAATTTTGTCTTAGTAACAATCAATTCTAAATTAATAGGGTTTAATTCATGACTTTTAAGAAATTCCAAAGCCTTACTTTCGTTTTCAAAATCCCCCTCACCTTCAATTATTTTTCCTTCTTTATTTGAAGCTCTGTATCTATATAACATATTTTATTCTCTTATAACTCTTAATATTTCTTCGACAGTTGTCATTCCTAATTGCGCTTTTTTTAAACCATCTTCCATCATAGAAACCATTCCTTTTTCTTGAGCTTTATTTCTTAAATTATCTAACGAAAAATCTGGTTCATTAATTAACCTTCTTAAATCTTCATCAAAATTTAAAGCTTCAAAAATACCTATTTGCCCTTTATAACCTGTATTATTACAAATCTGACACCCCTTTCCCCTGTATAATACCTTAGGTATTTCTATTTCTTTACCTTCCATTTCTTTAAATTGTCTTTTTAATGATTCAATTATTTCTTCATCGGGCTCATATGATTCAATGCAATCTTTACAAATTCTTCTGACTAAACGTTGAGCGATAACGGTGTTTAATACAGCTGAAATTAAAAAATTTGGAACCTTCATATCAATTAAACGTGGCACTGCCGTTGGGGCGTCATTAGTATGTAAAGATGACAAAACTAAATGGCCAGTTAATGCCGAATTAACAGCAATTTCAGCTGTTTCTTCATCGCGAATTTCACCAATAAGAATAATGTTAGGATCTTGACGTAAAATTGATCTTAACCCCGTGGCAAAAGTAACTCCCGCCTGAGGATTAATCTGAGTTTGATTAGCATAGGGAATATAATATTCAATAGGATCTTCAATAGTAACAATATTAACCTCTGGTCTATTTAACATATTCAAAGTAGAGTACAAAGTTGTTGTTTTACCAGATCCCGTTGGACCAGTTACCAAAAACATCCCGTAACTTTTTCTTATACTTTCTTCAACTAATTTTATAGTTTCATCAAGCATTCCTAATTCTTTTAAACTCATTGGTTTAGCAGTTGCTTTTAATAAACGCATTGCTATTTTTTCACCATAAAAAGTTGGCATAATAGAAACACGAATATCCATCGCTTCACCTAAAGCTTCATAACGAAAACGACCATCTTGGGGTTTTCTGTGTTCGTCAATTTTTAAATTTGCTAATAATTTGATTCTAGCCACAATGGCTGGATGAACTTCTTTGGGAATGCGAATTATTTCATGAAGAACACTATCAATTCGAAAACGAATTAAAACTGT
>Ga0116146_1001480_pt1 | contig 23885 bp, 11 predicted proteins | sample AD_JPNHG2_MetaG_FD_89748 | JGI IMG/M metagenome (GOLD analysis project Ga0116146, IMG submission 89748) | Active sludge microbial communities of municipal wastewater-treating anaerobic digesters from Japan - AD_JPNHG2_MetaG | ecosystem: Engineered > Bioreactor > Anaerobic > Digestate | place... | reverse complement strand
CGGATTGCCCGCACCGCGAAAAGAACGGCTGGACCGGCGATGCGTCGCTGGCCTCGGAGCTCGCGATGTACAACTTCCAGAACACGGCGGCCTATGAGAAGTGGATACAGGACCTGATCGACGAGCAGCGCCCCGACGGCAATCTGCCCGGCATCGTACCGTCCAGCGGCTGGGGCTATCAATGGGGCAACGGCCCAGCCTGGGACAGTGCGCTGGTCATCATTCCCTGGATGCTGTACGTCTACCAGGGCGACACGCGCGTATTGGAAACGGCCTATCCGGCCATGGCGAAGTACGTCGACTACATGACCTCGCGGGCCAAGGACGGGATCGTTTCGCACGGCCTCGGCGACTGGATCCCGGTCAAGACCCAAACGCCGACCGAAGTGACCTCCACCGGCTATTACTACCTCGACGCACAGATCGTGGCGCGTACGGCCGAGTTGCTCGGCAAGGCCGCCGACGCTAAAAAATACGCCGCACTCGCGAGTTCCATCCGCGAGGCCTACACGCGCCACCTCTACAAAGGAAACGGCGTCTACTCGATCGGCAGCCAGACCGCGCAGAGCTGCGCCCTGCATCAGGGGTTGGTCCCCGACACCGAGCGAGCCACCGTGGAGGCGCGTCTGATCGAAGCCGTGCTGAGAAACCATGCGTTCCCGGACTTCGGCATTCTGGGCTCGAAATATGTGTTCCGCGCGCTGAGCGCCGCCGGCCGCACCGACCTCGCTTTCGCGATGGCCACGAAAGAAGAACACCCCTCTTTCGGCAACTGGATCCGGCGTGGCGCCACCACCTTTTGGGAGGACTGGCATGAAGGCGCGTCGCGCAACCACATCATGTTCGGCGATATTTCCGCCTGGTTTTACCAGTACCTTGGCGGTATTCGCTTGGCGGATACGGTCTCTGCCATCGCGGCAACCGCTGATCCGCAGGCGGTGGCCTTCAAGCGTTTTATCATTGCGCCGGAACCGGTAGAGGGCTTGGACTGGGTCAAAGCCGAACACGATTCGCCCTACGGCCTCATCCGCAGCGAATGGCGGCGCGAGAACGGCGCCTTTGTGCTCGCGGTTGAGATTCCCGTCAACACCGAAGCGACCGTATACCTGCCGGTCAAGCCGGATGCGCAAAACGTGACCGCGGACGTGCCCCCTATCAAGTCGGACCGCGACCGCATGGCCTTCCGCGTCGGCTCCGGCCGCTATCGCTTCTGTGCACGCTAAGAGGCGCTTGCCGCGTCAGAAGGTCATGTCCGGATAGAGGAAACACTCGATCTTCGACTTGGACTTCAGATCACGGAAATAGGCGTCAACACCGGCCTTGTACTTCGTCCGCGCGATACTGTCGGTCATGCGTTTATGGTCGACCGGCAGGCTCTTAAGCAAGATATGCGACACGCGTACCGTCTCCGGAACCGCCGGCGACGTCTCGGTCGCCTCGGTCTTCGGCGTGCGCGCCGTGACTTTCAGGATATGATAACCGTGACGCGTTTCGATCACGGGGCCGATCGCGCCGACCTCCTGCGTGAAGGCCGCCTGTTCAAATTCTCGCGGCATTTTACCACGCGTGAATTCGCCCAGGTCGCCGCCGTTCTTCGCGCTCGGGCACTGCGAAACCGTACGCGCGGTATCTGCGAAATCCGCGCCGTCCAAAAGCTGCTTGCGGATGCCCTCCAATTTGACGCGAATCGCCTTGTTGGATGCCGTCAGCAAAGCCACGGATTCAGAGATCTCTTGGTCCGTCACACGCAACAGGTCACGCACCTTCTGCTTCAACAGCTTATCGATGACCAAGCCGTCCTCAAATTCGCGGCGCATCATCTCTTCGCCCATCGGGCCTTTTATGAAAAAATCATTGGTTGTCCAATTCCGTGACTTGAGTGAGATTGCAAGCGAGCGCAACCCTTCCTGCCGATCCGCCTCGGTCAACTGGATCTTCTCCTTGGCCGCCTCCTCCATCATCACCGTTTTAAAGACAAATGCCTTGATGGACCGCCGCCGGAAATGCTCTTTGGCCTCCTCCATACGGTTGGTCGGGATGATCAGATGGTTTACCTCCACATCGTCCTTGAGATATCCCATCGCGCGCTTCTCCATGTCGGCCCATGAGAGCGGCGTGCCGTTCACCATGGCAACCACATAGTCCGGCGGCATCTCAACCGGCGGCGCGACCGGTTTCAGCGCACTTTGCGGTGTATTCTCACGCCCGCAGCCGCAAAGCGCAACCACACCCAGAACCGATAAAATAGAGACCGCATGACACATCTGACGCATCTGAGAATCTCCTCAAACACAAGATCACCACATGACCAATAGGGCGATACATTACACGATCCCCCCTTTCATTTCGAGCCTGAAAAAGCGCCCCGACCTGCTATTTCACCGCAGCGTTGCGTTTGTCAAAAAACTCGATGAGGGTATAAACTTCATGATTCACGGCGCGTGCACGGTCCAGCAGCGGCCGGTGAGGCTGTCCTTCCACGTCAAACATCCCTTTATTCGCGCCACCGAAGTTATCCAGCGCTTTGGATTCAGGCGGATCGTCCATGTACTTAAAAAAGTGCCAACCGACCACATTCGGTGTCTCCAGCGCCGAAAGCGCGAAGTGCTGGTAGTAACGCGCACGGTCTTCCTGCGTATGCACCACCCAGCCGGCACCGTGCGTGTTGGCCAGCTTGGGCACCACATCAAGCGCCTTGGCATACCACTCGGTAAAAAGGATCGGACGGTCAGCCCACTCGGCCCAATCGGCCAGCTCATCAGCCTGGATGCCCCAACGGCCATAATAATTGACCGAAACCACGTCATGATATGGCGCGAGCATCTTCCAGAACCACGGGCTATCGAACTGGCCCTGCGAATAGTTGAGTCGCGAGCCCAGATACAGGTGGTTCGGATCATGCTTGCGCACGATGGGCGTCACAATGCTGTAGTACCGCTCAAAGGCGTACGCGATGAATTCGTACCGGTCGCGACGCGTCAGGCCGGATGTGTCTGCCGATCCCTTGCGGCCCATGACCCACGCGATGGCCGCGTCGCGTCCATGCTTCCGATCCGGATCAGACGGGTCACTCGCCAGATAGCGGTCCAGCAGATCCACCGGGCATTGGATTTCGTTTTCGGTCATGATTCCCAACAGGGTAGGGTCATTGGCCGTGCTCGCGAGGTTCGTCCCAAACGCTTCGCAGAAAGCGGGAAACTCAGGATGAAACACCGGCATGCAGCGGTTGGGGAACCCCAAGGTCCCGGACGCCGGCTCGACATATTTTTTCGAGCGCGCGAAAGCGAACAGGAAATCGTGACGCCGAACCCAGACCAACGGTTGTGCCACCTGCTTTAACCGCAGGCTTGAGCCGTTACCGAGCCCGTTGAAGCCGTTCTCGCGAAACTGCACCGTGACCTTCTCAGCCCACTGTTCGGGCGAGCCGAAGTTTTTCGCGACCTGGCGCGGCTCGCGAACCGTGTTGATCGCCACATTGTAAAAACGGTAACCCTCGGGATCGATCAGCCACCAGCGGCCATCGATCTTTTGCGTACGGAAAAACCCGGTGGCCCGCTCGCGCGGCAGATCCATGCAACCGCCATACCGGCTCAGTGTCGTGCGTTTTCCGGACGGCGTGTACCCGTTCAGCGTTTCGAGCAGGCGCGTCCGCTGTGCGCGCCACGGCCCCGGTGTCTCCGGATTACTGCCGTGCGTCTCGACGATGACCGTACCGTCAAGCGACACGGGCTCGACGGGCGGCGTCCATCCATAAGCCCGACGGCGATCCTCGAATAACGCTCCGATCTCCTCGGGGGACAAGGCGCGACGATACAGGCGTAGTTCGCCGATTCGCCCGCGTAACGTAGGCTTCCGTCCAAGCCCCGCCCCGATCAACAGTGGATTCCCATTGAAAGTTAGCGCCGCACGCTGCTTCAGCTCAGCGTCCAATGCCCCGTTGACATAGAGGCGCACCGTCGTGCCGTCCGACGTGGCCGCCATGCACACCCACTGCTTCAGCGGGACCGGCGAGCGTGTCTCCACCAATGCCTTCGCCACGCCTTTTCCGCCGAATTGCCCATACACGACGTGTCCGCCCTTGGCCGACATGCCGAAGACCGGCGTCGTCCAGTCCGGATTCGAGTTGGGAATGCCGAAGAGCACGGTGTCCGAGCGCAGCCGGTCGGCGCGGAACCAGAATACCGATGTGATCGCCTCCGTCAGGCGAAGCGACTGTTTCAACTCTACCCGCACATGGCCGTCATCCACCTCATTCAGCGCCAGCGAAACGGCACCTGGCTCCTTGTGCAACGTGCCAGAAACAATCACGCCGTCGTTTCCGTTGCCGGAACGATCTTTGACGATTTTGCCGTCACAGCCGTCGAACGCCCAGTGTCCGATCAGCCCATCCGACTGAACATCGGCCATGACAGCCCCGCAGCAAACCAACAGAAGACCCAATGTCACAGTTGTACGTTTCATGGGTCGCCACTATAACGAAACGCCAAACGGCTCTCAAGCGGGAACGGGAATCAGTTGTTCAACGGATGGCCACGCGGGGTGTAAGGAAGAAGGAGAAAAGCCACTGGTGACCGCTTATCAGGGGGCCTGTCCCAAGACAACCGTGTCGGCGGTGCCGACCCCCAACACACCGCCCACCCACAACTTGTTCGACATGCATTGGTCATTGTAATCCGCGACATCCTTCATCCTTTAGAAGGCGACTCCGCACTGTTTTCCTACAAAATAGCCATGTTTGGCCAAATTAAAACGTCCAGCCCCACCCTTGGCGGCGTCCTTGGACAACAACGCTTTCCAAACGCCCTCGGCTCCTTTGACGTTCACTTTGACGGGTTGGCCTGTCAGGTTGATAAGCGAAATGACGCGAACCCCGTTCAGCGTGCGCACGAAGGCGCTCACCGCCTGCGGCTGGTCGTGGTCAAGCCACGTCAAATCGCCCTGCGTCAGCGCAGGTTCAGACTTGCGCAGTGCGCAGAGCGACTTCACGAGTGCGAAACGCGCGCGCCCGGTCTCGGTCTCGCCACTGCCCCAGTCGATCGGCAAGCGACCGAAGATACTGTGTCGGGCGGTGTCAGCCACCTCCTGCCCGTTGTACACGAACGGGACGCCGTCCATCGTGAACAGCCAGACCAGCGCGGCGTCGACACGCGCCGTCCCCCAGCGCTTCTCCAGCCGGTTGTCATAATCATCGTTGGCGATGTCGTGATTGTCGATGAAGCGCGCGAACTTCGCGCCACCACGCGGACGCTGGTCGCGCATCGTGGTCCACAGCTTGCGGATCTCCGCTGCGTCATCCAGCGTCTTGAACGCCTTGCCCCAGCCATAGTCCAGATCAAACGCCTTGAGCTGATCCTCCTTGCGCGTACCTTCCGCCAGCATGCCGACATCCGGTTTGATGCGTTCAATACGTGCACGTCCCTCCTCCCAGAAATCGAGAGGGATCTGATCCGCGACGTCACAGCGGAAACCGTCCACGTCGAAATCACGAATCCACATCTCCATGTTCTTCCAGAGATACTCACGCAACCCAGGGTTCTTGAAATTCAATCCGGGAAAACTCCAGCCCGCGTTCTTCACCTTCCCGTCTTCGGCCCGCTTTACGAAATCTGGATTCGAAGCAATGAAGACCGCCTTGGGCCCGCAGTGCAGATACACCATATCAAGCATCACGCGCAGTTTGAGCGCATGCGCCGCGGCCACAAAATCTTTGAGATCCTGATCGGTGCCATACTCGGGATCAACGTGGTAGAAGTCCTTCATGCGATACGGATTGCGCGGGTTGTTCATCCCCGACTTTTTCTGGCGCGGGCTCCAGAAGGCCTGGTCCATGTCGTCGTCCGCCACAAAGATCGGGCACAGATAGAGCACCGTCACGCCCAGTTCTGCCAGGCGCGGCAACCGTGCCTGCGCGGCCTTGAGCGTACCTTCCGGCGTAAATGCGCGCGGCTGGATCTGATAGATCACACCCTCCGTCAGCCACGCCGGCCACGGACGCGCCTGCTGCTGATGAAGCGGCACCTTGTCTGCCGCAGCGACCAGACTGAACAGAACCGCCAACAACCAACAACACGGTAGCTTTTTCATTTTGTCCCCTTGTTTATTCGACCAGAAACACCGCCGTGGCATACTGCGGCAGTTCCACTGTGAATGACTCGATGTTCTCCCCGATCACCCGTTCGGTTGTAATCTCCGTCACCCGCCGACTCTTCTGCGGCAAGGTGATCCGTTTCGATCCAGCCGTCCGCGTATGCAACATCGCCCATGCAGCTCCGACCGAAAACACATCCTCACAGTCCGTGTAGACATGGACGCCCGCCTCGCGGTACCACGTCCGCAACTGTTCCGCCGTCACCCCCGGCACTGAGGAAAAGATCGACCGCCATGTCGGATGTTTGCGTTCCGCTATGACGGCACGCCCGCTGAGCGCGCCGACACCATGCGCCAGAACGTTGACCCCAGGTTCTGCGCAGACAGTGAAGAGCGTTTTTTGCGTCTTGCCGATTCCAACCCGTGGACCGCCTCTGACGGGGATCCCCTCCAGTATCCCCTCTTCTGCCATCTCAAAGCGGAAGCCCGTCAGAGCTTCCATTCTGGCGTGCGATAAATTTTTCTGCGAGGCATACCCCGGCGCATAGAACCAGAGCAGTGTCCGGTTATCGGAACGCAACGCTTCGACGGCTGCGCGTTGCAGGTCGGTCAGGTAAAAGCAGTCGAGAAACACGAAGACACGGTATCCCTTGCCCTTGATCGCCTCCAGATCGTCGATCAGATACCAGTCGAACGGTGCCCCCGCCCTGTGGAAGGCCGCCATCTGGTGGTGATAGAGGCCATAGGAGATTTCATTCTCAGGAGACTGCCGATACCCCAGGTAATATTCGCTTTCCGGTGCCGAAATCACCGCCACCTGGGAGACTCGGCCGCGCGGGTGCCGCATCGCCACATCCGCCCACTTTTTCATGCGCCGTATGGTATCGATCAACACAGGGTCACGGAACCAACCGCCGTTGAGATCCATATACCACAGCCCCACGCCGTGCGTGACCGCGTTGCCGAACTCCCGGTACAGCAGGGACTGGGACTCCTCGACCGTCTCGACGTGGCACCGTCCATCCGGTCGCGGCTTGCGTTTCTCAAGATACGTCTGATCGTCCCCTTCGTCGAAGAACAGCTTGCCGTGCAAGGCCGCACTCCCCAGATACTGCCGCATTCCTCCGTCTTCGCCCAGCCTGCGCCGGTAATACGTATGTGGCGCGGAAAGAATATCGAGATGTTTCGAACGCAACATGCGGGCGATCCCCCGATGATCAATTTCGATCGGCCAGTTGACGTCCTGCGTATAACCAAAAAACGCCATCGTGAGCCGCTTGCCATCGCTTTCCTCTTTGACGATCCGACAGTAGTGGTCGAGCAGCTCGACTGCGGTCAGGTTGTGGCACTCGAAATAATCCATCACCGCCCGCGACTTCTGCGGGTCGCGCCAGGCCCCGGCTGTCATTCGCCGCCGCTGCGCCAGATCCGGCACCTGGACAGTCTCAAAGGTCAATTCCGGATCATTCCACGCATCGCGCAGCCGGTTCACGTCATTCCCGTACTTGTCGCGCAGGTAGCGGATCAACCGGAGCCGCATCGGTTCAGAGAGATCCGAGGCGACAGGATCGGGCGTGCGTGAAAATTGGGAGTCCCAATGGAACCATTCTCCGCTCGGCCCCTCTGCAACATGAATGCCGATCATGTTGTTCCCGGCCTCGGTGTTCAGCAGGTGGCGAACCACCCGCCGAAACGCCTCGCCCCCCTCGCGCACATACTTTTGGGAGGCGTACGAAATGCGCGGCGCCCGGCTCGCCGTCCGCTTGTCAGACACGGAATACACAAGCCGTTCGCCTGGATTCGCCTCCCCCCACCACATGGGCGGCGTGGTGAAAATGCGTGGCATGAAATACGCCTGCGGGGCCAACGTCAACAGATGCCGGATCTGTTCATCCTGAAAGGTCGGCTCGATGGAACCGTCCTGTTTCCAATAGGGATGTTGGTAGTGCTGCGTGGAGCCAAAAAAGGTAAACAGTTCGACTCCGGCCTTTGAGAACTGCGCCACCTCGTACTCTTCAGGCTTCCATTGCCAGAACATCATCGGTGTGACCGGACGGCCATCCCGCCAGAGTCCCGGCATCCCACGGTATTCACGCACCGACCACACAGGCTTCTGCGCGGGAGGCTTGTCCTGGGCCGCCACCGACAGTGCCGACAGGATCGCCAGCAGCAGCATTCGTTTCATGGACATTTTCTCATGGTTTCCTGTCCGTGTCTCACCCCTCGCCTCAGCGTACCTGGAGTAGTGTCCCTTTCCCGGACACATTGACTGAAAACTGCGTGCCGACCACCGCGAAAGTCACGGATGTCGAGGCCGACGGTTGCGGCTCGACCTTCCAGCCCGCGAGGCCTTCCGGCGCCGTCACGGCGGTCGCGATCAGAAGCGTCAGCCGCCCTCCCGTGAATCCCGGGGGTAACACCACCGTACCCGTCGCGCCGAGCGTGACAGCCCCGGTCACCTCCAGTGAATCCGGTTCCGCCGCGGCCACGATCCCGCCGCAGGCCTCAATCGACAGATCCCCACCGATCGTCCCTTGGCCACCGATCCGGCCACCGGCTTGCACAATCACATTGCCTGCCGCCGTGACCGTGCCGCTGTCGTTTTCCACCAGCAGCGTGGCGTTCGTAACAATCACCATGCCGATGAACGAACCGGCCCCCGCCAGCGTTTGAACAGCACCGTCACGTACAGTGAACGCCCCTTCACCCTTCAGTGCGCCTGCAAACCACCCGCCTTGTCCAGACACCGTCAAACTGCCGCGTTTAAACGTTAACGTTCCCGTTCCATTGAGCGCGGCGACCTGCTGGATCACATCATGAACTTCCGCAGTCGCATTTTCAGCCACATTCAGAGCCGTACTAGCAGGCAGAATATCCATGCCGCCTCTGAGCAGTTCAAGCACCTCCGTATGCGAGAGCGCACGGTTATAGATTTCGACCTCGTCGATCATTCCTTGGAACCATTTGGCAGGTAAAGTCTCCTTGCGTCCGATGTAGAAAGAGAAGCCATCCCTAGCCACATTGAGGCCGGCGCGGGTGTCCTCAGCCACTTTGACTCCGTCCAGATAAAGTTCACGACCATCCCCGTCATACACTGCGGCGACGTGATGCCAGCCTTCTGGCCAAATGCCCCGATCCAAGCCGTTGACAATGTCCGTCTGCAGATTCGGCGTAGCACCGTCCGTGTATGAAATCCCCATGCGTCCGCTGTCGAAACCACCACGTAGCCGTATCAAATGACATCCCTTATAGGACGGGGTACCCTCGTCACCCCAAAAAACGATTGAGCCATCCGTGTCCGCATCCGTAACCGGATTGAACCAGGCTGAAACGGTCATCGTTTGATTACCCGTCGGCAGCAGCGGCGGCACGACACTGTCCGCCCAGAAAAGATACCCTATGCTTGAGCCGGAGAGGTCCAAAGCTTTACCGCGTTTCCCCGATGCCGCCACACGTGCCGATCCGAATGCAGTGAGGTCGTAACCGTTCGCGCTGCTGTCTTTCCCGGGATTGAGCTCGTCTTCAAAACGGTAACGTGCGACTAGGTTCGTGGAATGCCAAACCGACCTGTAACTGGCCATGGTCAACGCCATGACCTGTTGAACCTCACCCTGATTGAGCGTCTTGTTAAAGATCATCACCTCGTCCAGCAGGCCGTCATAATAGTTCGCCGTGCTGTACGGCGCACCCCCGAGTTGAAACACCTGTGGGGACACGGACAGAACGGTGGTGCGATTCTCCGTATCATTCAACACGCCATCAATATACACCCGCCTGATGCGCGTCACACTGTCATAGGTGCAGGCAAAATGATGCCACCCGCCGTTCAAAGCATCATCGAAAAGATTATAGCCGGCAGAGATGATTTTGTTGTTACCGAAATTGGATACCAAGATCTCGGTATCACTAGCGAAACGGAATATGACACCTGCTCCTGAAGCAGAGCCACTCGTGCTGGAGCCCCAAAAAACGGCCATCCCCTGTTTGTTGCCAACGGAGGGGTTACACCATGCCGTCATCGTATACGACTGATCCCCTCTCGGAAACGTCTCAGGAAACCCGTCGGCCACAAGCATGTCGTGGTTGGCCGAACTGAACCGGGCCGCGCCGCCGTCCTTCCCGGCAGCCGCAAAAATCGGGCTGTTGCTCGGGATCAGGTGATACCCGTTGCCGCTGCTGTCCTTGCCGAGCTGATTCGGATCATTGAAACGGTAATACGCCTGCAACCCCGCAACATCAAGTCCAGACCCTAATACAAGCTTTCCCTCTTGGACTTCCGTCGCACCGGTGTAGGCGTGACCGCCGCTCAGTGTCAGCGTATAGTCCGCGCCCTGCTTGACCAGACTGCCGTCACCGGTAATCCCCGACCGGAACACTGTCGAGGTGGCGGTCGCGCCACCATTCACAGTGAGAATCCCGCCATTTTTCAGGTGAATGCAGCCGGCGGCCCCCTCCCCGCCAAGTGTTGCCACGGTTTGATCACCCACGAGGTGGAGGTTTCCGATAAAGCCGACCTCAATCGCCGCTGTTGCCGGCAGCGGATTGTTAACCGCATACACGGATGTGTCAGGTTCTTGACCGTTCACCCGCACCGCAAACAATTCGCCGCGGCTCATCGCCCAGTCAGCGATCATGAGATCGTCCATCAACCCTGTGTAAGCCGTATCGCTTCCGAGCCATCCGAAACCGAGCCTGAAATTCCCCGCAGTCAACGCCAACTCACCGTTTTCTGTGAACGACCGGACCAGTTCGCCATCGATATAAAAATGGAACTGTTCCCCGGTATAGACCATGGCCACGTGATGCCAGCGGCCATCCAGCAGATCTCCCGCATAGGGCAAAGTGGGGTTGCCCACCCAATCTGCCATCATGATCGGCGTTCCCGGCGTATCTAACTTCAGCCGCATGCCGATTCCCTTTCTAGCGGTATTCACGGTGCCCCAACCGAATAATATCGCGCTTTGATGCACACCGGCTGACGGCTTCAGCCAAAGCGCGACCGTGAACGGCGAGTTGTTCGTCGGAATCCCGACAACGCTTAGTCCCGTTCCCTGTCCCGCGAGATAGGCGCCGTTATCCAACGACAACACGCCGCCACGCACGTCATCGTGGAGATGCCATTGCGTGGCTGTCCCAATCTTCACAAGATGGTTCGCGAGCGGACCACTGTCCTTGCCGATGTCGTTTTCATCGTCAAAACGCCACCAAGCCACGGTCCGTCCCGTCGGTTTCCCGATCGTCAGGCTCCCGTTATCGAGCGTGACGGATTCGAGATCCAACTGCGAACTGGGCATCGACTGGAGTGCGCCACGCACCATCACCAGTCGGCCGCCCCCCGTCAGGCGTCCTTCCCAATCCAACGGATGTTGCGTGCCGCCGAGTTCAAGGGTGAAACCGTTGAGCGCGATGTCCGGCGCGGGAGACACACCCATGACTGAATGCCGTCAACTTCCGCGTCTGATTCTAGATACAGCAAGGCATTCGTGGCATTCATTATCACCACACTGTCCACCAACGCCGCACGGTTAGAAAGAATCAACGTACCGTCATCCAACCGGATATTCGCGAGAACACTTTCGTAACGGCTTACCAGACGCAGACGCCCTGATCCGCTTTTGACTATCCCCCGCTTCGCAAAGTACAGGTTCGGCCATAGCGTCAATGTCCCGCCCGTTACACGGATTTCGCCACCAGCAAAATCAGACGTGATCGGGGTTACATCAAACCCCAGTTTAGCGCCGTCCTCTGTCTGGATCGACCACTCCGCATCCGGCGGGCCGTCAAACACCATCGCCCCGACACCGATATCGTGGGTGATCGTGATCGTCTCGCCGCTACCCAAAGCGCTGAAATCGGCGACATCCGGCGCATTGCGAGGAACGTAACCGTCCTGCCAGTTCGCCTCGTCGGACCAATATCCGCCCGTGGCTTTGATCCACACGCCTGTTGCCGCCCGCGTTGCCGAAGTCCCAAGAATAAGAACCGTCAGAGCCCGACACAATATCCTGTTCCCGATCCTTTTCATGGAGCGCTTCTACTTTCTCCTAAACTTGAGAGTTGAGGGTTGAACGTTGAACGTTGCAAGTCATCCCGTCGTTGCCTACCGTTCTGCAGGCGGCGGGCCAGACTGAACGAAACCCGTCGCCATGGCCTTCTTATCGGATTTCCAACTCGTACCACACGGTCTTGTACTGCGGCCCGATCGCGACACGGCAACCGCCCGCCACATTTTCGACCGGCACATCGCCCTGACGCGCCCCGCGCTCATCGAGCGCATAACAATGCGTTTTCGCCGCGGGCGACGGCAACGTCACGACAGCAGGCACCCCCTCCACCAGCACCGTTCCCTCGCCCCAGTGCGTGCGGTCGCGTAATGCCGCCGAGCCTCCGGGATACGTCTCAAACTGCGTGCCCTCATTCTCCGACACGCCGGTGGCGGTCAGCAGGATCGTGGCCGGTTTGCCGTCCGCGCCGAAACCGGTCGCGTGCCGCGAGGTCAGCGACACCGTAGCCCACCCCAGACGCGTCTGCCCGATCGCCAGTTTGACACCGCTCAGCGCGATTTCGCGTCCCTCCGGGAAGCCGCTGAACAGCTTCGTGTTGGGCGTGTCGACGGTCCAATAGGCTTTGCCGGGGCGCTCACGGTTCCAGGTCAACTCGCCGGTGTCGCTGACAATCACAGCACCCCATGTGGGCGTGGCGGGTTTGGGTGCCCTGTCCGCCTCGTCGGCAGATTTGGCCGAGAAGTCCATTGCCACCTTGTGAACCAGCGCATAGCTGCTGTCGATGCCGCATGTGCCGATGCTGGCGGTGATAGCCCGCGACTTCACCAGGCGATCGAAAAACGTCCCATTGTCGAGCGAGCCGACCACGTTCCCCTGTGCCTCGCGCACATCGCCGCGCAGATACATCGCCGCGCAGGCCGGGAAGTGCGCCAACACATCTGTACGGGCGATCATGCTGAAGAAATAGGTGTTCCGTTTCGGATTGAAATCGGGGCTGTGGTTGTAGGTGTACTCAAAGACGCCGTCCCATCCTTGGAGCGCACCGTACGCGCGCAGCATCGGCTGGCCCTCGGCACCGTACTGGTTCGGGAACGGATGATTGTACTCGCTGATGGTGTAAGGCTTGCCCAGCACGCGCTGCGTCGCGAGGCGAATGATGCAGGAAAGCGAATTGACCATGGATTCGTTGCGGATCGTCCAATTGACATTCACACTCGGATGGCACCAGTATGAATGATTGTCCACATAATCCAGCTCTGCCTGAAGCTGCGGCGGGCTGTAACCGAGCTGCGTGCCAGAGATGGGCGCCTTCGCTTTCAACTCATTTTTCACGTAGTCGGCGAGACCGGTCCAGTAGGCATGCTCCATATCCCAAATGAATCTCGTGAAGTCGGTTCGAGCCTCCGGAGGAGCGAAGTCACGGCTCCGCACGACCGGCACGCTGGCGGTCTCGATGCGCGCCTTTTCATCAAACGCCGTGATCGCGCCGCTCTGGAACGAAAGATCGTCAATCTCAAAGGCGCCCACCGGAAAACGCGTGAACTGAATTTCCGCCTTGTCGCTGCTCTCTGCCGCGATGAACGCGAAGCTGTGTTGGCTCCACGCCTTGCCGGCCGTCAGTTTCTGGTGCACGCCCAGCGAGCGCCATCCGTCCTTGGCATCCGCCACCGCGAAGCCCAGCGTGGCGCTCCCCTCTCCTTGAGTACGGCGCACCTTAAAGGAGACCGTGTAGGGCTTGTCTTTCTGCACCGCAATCCGGCGAAAGATCTTCGGGAAGTACTCATCGCCGCCACGCTCCACCGTCACTTTCAGCACACCCTCTTCGGCAGCGGCCCTAACTGCGGATGTCCCTTTGGCAAGGATCCAGCGCTTGCCATCGAACACCACGGGGGCATCAAAAGCACCCTCGGTGACCTGTTCGCCGCTCAACGGCACGGACACCCATTTCCAGGCTTCCTTCATCGCCTCGGTCGTCCCGTATTGCTTCTTGAGCCAGGCATTCCACTGACCCTGCAGCGCTTCGGCGACACGCCCCGACACGCGGTCGATCGCCCCGCTGAAATAGTTGTTGAAAAAGGCGTTCTCGTTGTTGATCTCGATCATCGCGACGCATGGATCGTCGGTGTACGCCAGCCCGGTGTAGGGATTGACGCGGGTCAACAGCGCCTTGGCGTAGGCCTTTTCAGAGGCGATCATCAGCGGATCAATGAAGCTCAGCCCTTTGGGGAAACGCGCGACATGCAGGTTCATGTTGACGTAGATGCCGCGCTTCTTTAGCGCCGCGATCAGGTAATCCTGACGGTCAACGGCTTCCGGATCCAACCGGAAGGGTTTGGTCGGATCCGCTCCAAACGCACCGGGCAATCCGCCCTTGCCGAAGATGCCGGTTTCCGCAGGGGTCATGAAGTTGCCATATTCGGCGTCAAAGTAGTGCAGCCGCACACAGTTGATGCCGAAGCGCGCAAGCCGATCGGCCGTCTCGTCGGCCTGGGCGTGCGTCGGGAAGTTCGCCGGCCCGGTCAGGTTCGTCGCGTGGAAGCGGATACGTCCCTTGTCCGTCACAAAATGTCCGTCCTGCACCCGCACGAACCCATGCTTGCCCGCCGGAGCATCAAGCAGATGCGCCATGCTGACCGCGTTGTCCGGCGAATCATACGAAATCAAAAAAGGGAACAGCGGCGCCGGCGTCTCCGCCGCCCCCACCGCCAACGTCATCACACCTAACACTCCACCGATCACACTGCAAGTCATTTTCATGTTCCCATCCTTCCCGTATCCATTACTTGAGCTTTGAAAGTTGAACGTTGAGAATTATCCATGCGATCATTCGCGGCACGTCCGTGCGGCTGACTATCCTCACAACCCGTCGCCGTCTTTCAGCAAGCTGAACGTCACGTTTTTCGCCGCCCCGTCGCGATCCGTGTACGTCAGGCGGTAACGGCCTTTAAATCCACGGAACGTCACACGACCGTCCGCAGCGGGTTTCACGGTCAGGCGCGTCTTCCACTCGCCGTTGATGAGCCCATCCAGCACGTGGAATGCTGGCTTAGGCTCCATTTGTCGCGTGAAGATGCCGGATTTCAGAGGTTCGCCCCTGGCCCCGCAGTCATCCACCAGATTCCACCATGTGATCCTGTAGATGCTGGGCCATGAGAACCACAGCCGGTACATGTCGCGTGTCAGTTCGGCCTGAATCGCTTTGGCGCGCTTATCACCGCCGGGGGCGGGAATCGTGATCTCGCTCAGGTGGATCGGCCGCTGGAGCGTATCCAGCTCTTCCAAATAACGGATCACGTCAGCCGGTGCCCAGGATGTGTTGTTGTGGTTGATCGTCTTGCCGGCCACGAGGTCCAGGACCGGCTGCGATCCGAACAGGTGCATCTGGAGGCCCACCACGTCGATCTTCGCGCCGCGCGCGATCAGATCGCGGATGAAGGGCGGGTAGACCTCACGCCAGGAGTCGTTGATGCAGAAGCAGACCGGCGACGGAAAACCCCTTTCAGCCCACTTGAACACCTTGAAGGTGTAGTCTTCAGGCATCACGCCATACCGCGGTTTTCCGGGCACGGGATCGACGCTCTCGTTGACGATGTCCCAGCTCGGGATGCGTCCCTTATAGTAGGCGCAGATCTCGCGCACGCGTTTTTCGAACAGACGCTCCATCTCACCCACCTTGTCGGCATCTTTCGAAATCCACGTGGGATGGTTCCATTTGGTGTTGCCCCAGATCAGCGGATGTCCGTGCATCGCGATGCCCTTGGCCTCGCAGAACGCAATGATCTTTTCCGGGGAAGGGCGCCGCCAGTGAAACTCCGTCCAAGGCTCCTTGACGGCATTCCAATACGCCGCCGAGTCTTGCTCGGTGGCCAGGCAACGCGGTTGCCCCGGCTCCGGCTCAAACGTCTTCCAGTAAAACGCGATCGTCGCCGCGTTAAACAGGGTGCCGAACACCTCTTTGTACTTGCGGTTCAGCTCGTCAGATCCCAACTGATCGAAGTTGAAGATGTTGGCACCGAACAAAAAGGCGTGGTCGAGCTGCTCGACTTTCACTTCCGTGCCCGGTTTAACCGCGGGCAGCCGTACCGAGGCTTCCGCCATGCGGTTCTCACGGATGCCACGCTCGATCCGCGCTTTCACTTCGGGCGCGTTCCACTGTGCGCGGTACGCCGCACTCATCACGTCCGCCGCCTGCGCCGCCACGGCTCCCAGAAACACCCCGCAAACAATCTTTCTGATCATGTCCATTAACACGCTGCCCACCCATAACTTGTTCGACATGCATGGGTCATGATCGTCAATGACCTTTTCAGACCATCGGGCACCGCTTGCGTCGAGATCGCACACACCGTGATGGATACGCAACACAACATCCGTTTGACACGATTTTTCACGTCTCAGTCCCCTTTCGACGGATACCGCAATTTTCACTCAAGGATTGCAATGTTAACTTACCACGTTTTTCCAACATCGAACAACCCGCTTTTGCGCAAAATAATCCTCTGTTTTGCGCAAGACCGCTGCCGCGTTTAACTCTTTCCCTAATGAATGCTAAGCAGCGTCCCTTGACGGAACACGCCCACGCTGAACGCTGTTTCCTCTGTACGGAACATGACGGCCATCGACGGCTGCGGCGGATCAATCTGCCAGCCCGCCACACCGTCCGGTGCTGTGACGGATGTCGCGTTGAGAAGTGTCAGCGAGCCTTGCGTGAAGCCCTGCGGCAGCGATACCACACCATTGGCCGCCAGCGTCACGCTGCCGTCTACCGTCAAGGCGTCCCCGCCCGCGATGACAGCCCCGCTTTCCAGAACGACTTTGCCCGCCAACGCCCCGCTGCCGCCGATAACGCCGCCAGCATGCACGATAACCTTGGCGTCCGCCCCTGTCACAAGACCGCTCGCGTTTTCAATCCTCAGCGTGGCGTTTGACACCGACAGCGTGCCGTTGAACGTCCCGGCACCTGCCAGCGTCTGAACCGCACCGCCGCGCAGCGCGACCCTACCCGCGCCTGTCAGTGCGCCACCGAATGTCCCGACTCCATCGGCAATCGTCAGCTCGCCGCCTAACGCGACACGCACCTCGCCCGCACCGCCGAGCCCACTGACCCGCTGCGCCGCTGTACTGACATCAAGAACGGCTCCGGCCACCACTTCCGCCGTGCGCTCGGGGGGAAGGACATCCGGACGACCGCGCAAGACCTCCAGAATCTCGGTGCGCGACAGGGCACAGTTGTAGATCGTCACGTCATCGATCTTCCCCTGGAACCAGTTAGAAGGCGCGTTAGGCTTGTAAGCAATCGAGAAGGACCCCTGCTCTACAGACTGCCCACTCACTCGGTTTCTTGCCACAAGCGCCCCATCGATGTAAAGCGAACGTAAACCACCCGGCCCGACCACCGCTGCCAGATGATGCCATCCTTCATCATTGTCGCCACGCTCGAAAGAGAGCAACGAATCGTTCCCGACAAACCCCACGCCATCTACCATCCTGAAAACAGACTGTCCCGCCTGATTGCCCGACAGACGCAACAGGTGGCACCCCCTTCGACCGTCGACGGTGACTCCCCAAAACACGATACCGCCTTCTTTATGGGCATTGGACATAGGATTCACCCACGCCGTGACCGTGACGGGCGCGTTGCCAGTCGGCAGGGCCTCGGGGAAGACGTCTCCGTCCCATTTCAGGTAACCCTGCGTCGTCCTGTTGAGCGACAACGCCTGTCCGATCTTGCCTGCCGCAGACGCGACACTGCCAACCTTTGAGAGATGATATCCGTAAGGTCCTGAATCCCGCCCGGGATCCGCCGCATCCTCAAAATCGTAACGTGCCACCACACGGTCAGTCAGGCGCGTCCCCCATGACTCAGCCAAGACGCCGGTCGAGATGTCAACCACCTCGTTCTCATCCAGCGCACGATTAAAGATCATCACCTCGTCCAACAATCCGTCGTAAAAAAACGTTGAGCCATGTTGCCCGCCGCCCAGCCAGAACATGTTGCCAACAACTTTTAGATCGGATGAAAGCGTCCTCATACCACGCTGAATCCCATCCAAAAAGACGCGTTGCACGCGCGTCGCGGCGTCATAAGTGAAAACGATGTGGTGCCAACCACCGTCAGGTGTGTCATTCGCCAGATTGTATCCAGCGTTCACCGTCCAATTGTTGCCCATATTCGAGGCCAGGATGTTGGTGGCCGAATTGAAGCGGAATAGCACGGAAGATTTATCGTCAACGTTGCCGGTTCCCCAACACGCCACCAGTCCTGTCATATTGCCGCCCGCATTGAGGTTACACCATGCCGCGACCGTATAGGAGGAATTGCCGGTCGGCAGGGTGGTCGGGAAGACCGGCGCATAAAAATGAGTCGTGTCCGCCGACGTGAAAGAGGCTGCGCCATGGAAGAGCCCGGGCGCGTAGGCCGGCGCATTGCTTGCGGCCAGATCATAGCCGTTACCGCTGCTGTCCTTGCCGAGATTCGTTTCGTCGTCGAACCGGTAGTAGGCTTGAAGGCCTTCAGGGAAACGGGCGGCCAGTGCCAGCGTGCCTTCAGCGATCTCAACGGCACCGGTCGCATCCACGCGTCCCCCCAGCGTCAGCGTGGAGTCTGCCCCTCGTTTGACCAGCCGGCCATCACCGTTCACCGCGCCGTCCAACCGCCCCCCCCCGTCACCGTCAGCACCGCGCCATCCTGCAAGACGACGTGGCCTGCGGCGCCGGAGCCTCCTAGCGTGTTCAGCGCCTGATCCCCGGCAAGGCTCAACGTCCCGTTGTACGCGATCTCAACATCAGCCGTCTCCGGCAACAGATTCGCAGGTGATTTTTCGTCAGGCAACGTCCCGTTTTGCCACAATGCCTTGACCTGACCGTATGACAATGCGCCTTGTGTGATCAAGAAATCATCGATGAGTCCTTTGAAGGGATCGGCCGAAAAACCTTTACCCAGCGTGAAGTTCCCGGCGGCCACCTTTAGCTCTTCGCTCTCCACAAAGTTGAACACCAGTTCCCCGTCGATATAGTAGGAATAATACCCTTCGCGATAGACGATGACCACATGGTGCCACGCGCCGTCCATCAATCCCGGCGCGTATGGGATTTCATGGTTGTTCCCCCAATTGGTGTGCATCAGTGGCGTGTTCGATGTGGGCGTGTTGAGCCGGATCATGTTGTATCGCCTGCTCTGACTCTCCACCCCCCACGCATATATGCCGGCCTGATTCTGCACGCCAGCATCCGGCTTCAGCCAGAACGCGACCGTGAAGGACATGTTGGAGACCGGCAGACCGACCACATTTCCTCCGTTCGGACCGACAAGCCATGTCCCCGAACCACCCAGCGTGAGCACGCTGCCGCGTTCAGGATCATTGACCAACCATTGCGCTTGCGTACCATTCGTGACCAGATGGTTGGCATGCGGGCCGGAGTCTTTACCGATCTGCCCCGCGTCGTCGAACCGCCACCAGCCCGCGACTTTAATGCTGCCCCCGCACGCCAGACTTCCGTTCTCAAGCCGTACAGCAGCCACGTTCTGGGTATCGGTCAAAACCAACTTGTCACCGCGCGCCAAACACAGTGTTCCATTTGAAAAGTGGCCGTCGAAGACCCGGACGGCCCAATTTTCCCCACCGACCGATAACGTATGCCCACCCAGATCCACCGTCGGCAGCGGCACACTCCGCGATTCGATGCCGCCGATCTGCGCGTCGCCCTCAAGTTCCAGCGCTGCATCAGGAGAATCAAAGATCAAGGTGCTGACCGCCAGTGCCGCGCCTTGGGTCAACACCAGACGCCCCGCCTTCACATGCGTGGTGCCTGTGAACGTATTCGTCGAGGAGAGTCGGAGTGTGCCGGTACCGGTCTTGACGATCCCATCGTTGCCACCGGTGACCGGCGACACCAGATTCAACTCACCCCCATCCACCCGAATCTCGCCGTAGCGTTCCACCAGGAAGTCCGGGGCATTCGCGAGGCCCAGACTGCCCCCAGAGATTGTCCAGAAATCGCCAGCAAGGCCCGAGAACCACAAGGCGCCCGAGGCGGTGTGATTGGTCACCGTCACGGTTTCACCGGCGGCCAATAACGAAAAATCCGCAACATCCCCCTCGCCGGGACTGGACCCCGCCGACGACGGCACCACGTCGTTCTGCCAATTCGATGCCTCCGCCCAATAACCACCAGAGACATTCGACCACACCCCCGTCGCAGCCTGAACCGGAATGGCCTCCGATATAACGCACACGCACACCATCCGCAACAGCACATTGGCATCTAGCTTCATTTGTCACCTCATCTTTTCTTTACGAAAGGGACACCACACACATGTCCCTTGAGTATACCATCAAGCGGAAAAACAACCATCCCTTTTGCGCAAAATAATCCTCTGTTTTGCGCAACCCTCCTCTTTTCTCCTATCTCCATCCTCCCAAATCTTTCTCCCTTAGCCTTGCGTCTCCGCCCAGTTCCGCTACACTCTCCGGCTATCACACACCCTCAATGGATTGCTTCAGTCATCGACCCCAATCACCTCTATGGCGCTATTATCCCTTCGCAACGTCTCTGTGCAGTACGGCGGCCCCGCCGTGCTGGACGATGTCAGCCTCAGCATCGAACCCGGCGACCGGGCGTGCGTCACCGGACGCAACGGCGAGGGCAAGTCCACCCTGCTCAAAGTCATCGCCGGACTGGTCACGCCCGACTCGGGCGAGATCATCCGCCAACCGGGTTTACGAATCGCCTGTCTGACCCAGGATGTGCCGGGCGACACCGACGGCACGGTCGCCGACCTCGTCGCGCAGGGCTTGGGCCGTGAAGTCGGTGGCACCCACCACCCCGGCCCGGCACTGTTTCTGACCCAGCTCGGGCTGAATGGCGACACCCCGTTCAACGCGCTTTCGGGCGGCATGCGGCGTCGTGCGCTGCTGGCGCGCGCCCTGGTCGCCGACCCCGATCTGCTGCTGCTCGACGAGCCCACCAACCATCTGGACATCGCGACCATCGAGTGGCTGGAAGGATTCCTGCGCAAAAGCCGGTGCGCGTGTCTCTTCGTCACGCACGACCGCGCCTTTCTCAAGCGGGTGGCGGTCAAAGTGCTGGACCTCGACCGTGGCCAGCTCGCCGGCTGGGACTGCGACTATGCCACGTTTCTGCAGCGCAAGCGGGATCTGCTCAATGACGAGGCGGTCTACTGGGAGCGCAAGAGCAAACGGCTCGCGCAGGAAGAGGCGTGGATCCGGCGCGGCGTCAAGGCGCGCACCACACGCAACGAGGGCCGCGTGGCGGCTCTGCTGGCGCTGCGCGAAGCGTTCAAGCGGCGGCGTACCCAAGCCGGCGTCAGCCGCCTGCAGCTCGATGCGGCCGAAGCCTCCGGCGAACAGGTGCTGAAGATCGAGGGACTCTCCTTCGCCTACCCGGGCGGGGCACCGATTGTCCGCGACTTCAGCGCCAAGGTTTTACGTGGCGAGCGCATCGGCATCATCGGGCCTAACGGTTCCGGCAAGACCACGCTGCTCAACCTGCTGTGCGGACGCCTCGCGCCCGACGCCGGCCGCGTGACGGTGGGCGCGCGCGTGCAGATCGCCTTTTTTGACCAGCTTCGCGCCCGGCTCGACCTGGAAGCCAGCGTGGTCCAGAACCTCGCCGACGACCAAGACGAGGTCATCGTCGGCGGCGTGCGCAAGCATGTCTTCGGTTACCTTGGCGACTTCCTCTTCACGCCGGATCGTGCCCGCACCCCTGTCAAGGCGCTCTCCGGCGGCGAGCGCGCGCGATTGCTGTTGGCCAAGCTGTTTCTGCAGCCCGGCAACCTGCTCGTGATGGACGAGCCGACCAACGACCTCGACATTGAGACGCTGGAGTTGCTGGAGGAACAACTGCTGGGGTACGCCGGCACCCTGCTGCTGGTAAGCCACGACCGCGACTTCCTCGACAACGTCGTCACCAGCACGTTCGTGCTGGAGGGCGACGGGCGCGTGGGGCTTTATCCCGGCGGATATGCGGACTGGCTACAGCAGCGTCCAGTGCCTGACTCCGTCCCCGCCAAGAAATCCGCAGATACGACCACGCGGCCTGTGGTGCGAACCCAAACCCGGCTCAGCTACAAAGAAAAACGTGAACGCGAGGAATTGCCCGTCAAGATTGAGAAACTGGAGGCCGAAGTGGCAACGTTACATGCCACACTGGGTGATGCCACCCTCTACCAGAAAGACCCTGCGGCCATCGCGGCCGCGCAAAGCCGGTTGCCGCAGGCCGAAGCCGAGCTGGAGGCCGCCTTCGAACGCTGGGCCGAGATCGAAACGCGCGCGGCTCAGACCGATGCGTGACCCCTGCGCAAAACAGCATTTCTTTTTGCGCAAATGGACATGACCGGCTGAAATCGAGTGTGTTAAAATGTAGATGTTGTTAACGGGTCGTCTTGTATTTTTGACAAGGAGTCGGGATATGAAATTTACTGGATATGCCCTTGCACTCGTTTGTAGTGTATCGATCACCACGGCATTCGCCGACACAACCATCGGACCAGACGTTACCTTGGCCGTCACTAACAGCGAGACCTTGGGTACCGGTCTGGTGCAGCTCAAAGACGGCACCACGCTCGTGCTCTTGGGGGCGGATGCCGGTGTCGCCGGCTTCAACGAATACACGAATCACATCAACAAAGGCGGTACACCTTACAGCTCCCCCTACGGAACCTTCACGCGTGTCATCGACCACGTCTATTGGGCGACAAACATAATCACCGAAGCCCCCATAGAGTATATCTACACCGGGCGCTGGTATGTTCCTGAATCCGGACTGTACAGTTTCTACGAACACATTGATGACGAAGCGAGTATCGGTATCGACGGCCTGGTCATCCTCAAAGATTCCGGCAACTCAAGTTGGAGCCGACAGTCCTGCGTGCAGGATATTGCTCTGACGGCGGGTTGGCATGACATCGAGATCCGCATTTACAACGGCAACGCCAACGGCGGCCCCGTTTCGCCTCTTCTGCTGAGCGGCATTCTTTTCAGCCCCAGCAATGACCTGATCAGCATTGGCAACCAGACCAACGCCTATGCTTTCAGCGACCCCGGAGACGGCAGCGTGTTGCGTAACGTCCACAACGGACATCTCAGTCAGAAAATATTGGTCGAGGGAACCGCCATCCTGAATCTCACCAGCCATGGTATGGCACAACCGTTCCGTCTTACCGGCGGTCTCATACCGCTCACGAACACGACCGTTGCGGCGCAACTTGTCGTGGACGGCGCGGATGAACTCGTCTTCGGTGCCGCCGGCCTGGACATCAACTACCCTCCTTTCAATCTGGACGTAGCCTTCAGTCACGCCTCACCTGATGCTTGCCTGACCTTTGATGATCTGGTCACGCTGTACGCCTGGCCCACCTCCTGCGCCTGGCGTGTGGCCGACAACGCCATGCTCGCGCTGGCCGGCACCAACCTGCTCGGTACGGGCGACATCGCCCTGACCAACCACAACATCACCGTGCTCAGGCGCTACGCCGTCGCGGAGGACGCCGTGATCCGTGTACAAGGCACCAACCTCACAGCCGCGATCAAACCGTGTGATCTGGACGCGCTCGGCGTGTGGAGTGGTGTTGTAGCCACCTTCACGAATCACATTTCGCTGGAGGGTGTCGGCGCGAGTGCGCTTTTCCCGGTCAACAAGGACTTATGTGGACTTACCCCAGTTTTTCAGCCTGACGCGAACAGCGGCAGTTCCGGCTGCATTTCGGCGGTTCCTGGCACTTGCCGCTTGCGGCACCATTTGCCGCACCTGTTGAAGAGCCTGGCGATG
>Ga0116146_1001468_pt1 | contig 24013 bp, 20 predicted proteins | sample AD_JPNHG2_MetaG_FD_89748 | JGI IMG/M metagenome (GOLD analysis project Ga0116146, IMG submission 89748) | Active sludge microbial communities of municipal wastewater-treating anaerobic digesters from Japan - AD_JPNHG2_MetaG | ecosystem: Engineered > Bioreactor > Anaerobic > Digestate | place... | reverse complement strand
CCCTGTGGGGGGACTAGAGGGGGGTATATAATATTATTTAAAAATATTCTGTGGCTCACTTTTGCGCCAGTTGTGTGAGGTTGGGAACCGCTGTTCGGGCTCATTGTGAACCCTGTGAGGCCCATTTTCACACTGTTGAGGGTCATTTTCGAACCGGTTGAACGATTCTTGATGCCATCGGGGCTCACTTTGCAGCCAGTTGGATTGTTTTGCGCGCTGTTGGGGCTCACTTTCGACCCTGTCATAAGGCTCGATTTCGCACCCGTTATGCAGCGCATTTTCGCACCAGTTACAGAGCTTGTGCCTGAGCCGGTTGCGGGGCTTGCTGTTGAGCCGGCAGAGTTTGCCGGCAGGCCGGCTTGAACTGCCGGCAGAGGGCGCAGTGGGTATGCAGGCCGGAAGAAAACCCGCCGGCAGCGGCGGGCTACTCGGAGAAGAATGGCTATCAGTTTGGGCATGTCTTGCTCCTTCTTATCGGATGTCGGGTATTCAGTTTTCAAACAGTCTCTCTATAATACCCGTCAACCTGCATAATTTGTCCGAAAATGGGCATTGGGCAAGGGGGTGAAATTCCGATAAATCCTTGCAGATAAGGCAGTTAAGATTTTTGCGGATTTTTGAAGATAGCAAGATAGTGCATGCAGAATTGGGACCATCTGGACAATGGCTGTCGGATTAATACCCCTGCTTAAAGGCGGCATTGCCCCCCGCTCAACCAGCATTTTGCCTGCCTGCATTCAGGCGCAGCATCAGCCCTGCCCGCCCCCGGACACAGGGCATTTTGCACGATTACGGATTCAGCCGTTTGGCTCTCAGGATGACACCTTGCGAATCCCTGCCGATAAACGATGAGCCCGACGGCTCAACAAAGCAGGTAACAGAATCAGCGGCAATCCCCGGCAAAAACACAGTCAATTGTCTGCCGTCAAAAGACCATTTGGCTTCTTTCCGATGCGCCACCCGGCCGGACGGCAGAAAATCGATGATTTTCTCGTCGCCGTAATCGGCCGACAGCCGCCAGCTTCCGATGATTTGAGCGGCTTTGATGTCGGTTTTGGGCGCCTTCATCGGATTGCCGGGACCCAGCGGTTCGCCGGCCACAGGCCAGCCATCTTGTGCCCAGTAAAGCGGCCGGACCTGAATGATGCGCTGGCTGTCCAGATGAAATGTATCATAGGTATGGTGAACCAGCCAGCAGCCCTGCTCGGTTGTCAGAACGGAGTTATGTCCGGGACCGCGCCAATTGTCGTGGCCGGCCAGAAGCAGTGTGCCGCCGCCCTGCAGCATCGGGCGTCCCTTAAAATCCTCATACGGGCCCTGCGGCTGCTGTGAGCGGCCAATCATCACTTTGTAGGTGCTTTCTGCCCCGTCGCAGCAGGAATCAAACGACACAAACAGATAATAAAAGCCGCTGCGGTAAATCACATATGCCCCTTCAATCGCATGCGCCGGATTATCCGGCCGGGCGGCCACATCGAGAATCTGCGGCGGATTGTCAAGGGGTTTGCCTGTTTGGGGATTGATTTGGGTCATCTTGAGGCCGGTCCAATAGGAACCCCATACCATAAAGGTACGGCCGTCCTGACACTGAAAGACAGCCGGATCAATGGCATTAAAATTGCACCGGTCTGGAAAGGATTCGATTACCAATCCCTCATCCACCCACTGATAATCCGGGGAGGTATGATCGAGAGTTTTGTTGACGGCCATGCCAATTACCGAGCGCTGGCTGCCGAAGGTCGAGACGCTGTAATAGAGACAATAGCGGTCACCGAGCTTGACAATATCGGGCGCCCAGATGCCACGGGTGCCGGGCACTGCCCGGGCAGCCCACTCGGGAACGGGCGTCTTAAAGACCCGGCCTACCTGCACCCAGTCCACCAGATTGGCCGAATGGTACACCGGCAGCCCCTGACCGGTTGCAAAGACATAAAATGTCCCGTCGGAGGCCTCTATCACAGCCGGATCGGGCATCGGGCGGCGGGCGTCTGCCGGTCTGGAACTGTCCGGCTGGGCATAGCTTGCAGCCACGCAGGCCGCCAGCAGCGCTGACAGAATGATTTGTCTCATATGCCAACTCCCAACAGGTTATCGGGGCTTCAGGGTGCGGATGCGGATATTTCGGAAGTACACCGCGTTGCCGTGATCCTGCAGGAGAATATGGCCGGCCGGCGCCAGACCAAAGCCGGCGATGCTCTTGTATTTGCTCTGGGCAATCCGGTTCATAAAATCCGCTGAGCCGCGTTCAAACTCGAGAATTTTGCGGCCGTTGAGCCAATGTTCCACATGGCTGCCGACCGAGACAATCTTGGCGGTATTCCATTGGCCGACCGGATAGACGATTTTGTTTTCAGCCGGCGCAATGAGGTCATAGAGCGAACCGAGGGTTCGGTTGCCGCCGATGCCGGCTTTGGCATCGGGATGCCTGTCGTCATCCAGCAGCTGGTACTCCAGCCCCAGTCCGGCATTGCCGCTGCTGGCGGATTCCACCACAAAATACTTGATGCCGCTGTTGGCGCCGCTGGTGAGCTTGAATTCCAGCTCCAGTTCAAAATCGCTGAACTGGTCTTTGGTGATAATATCGCCGCTGCGCTGCCTGTCGGGTTCGAAGGCCAGCAGGCCGTCTTGAATCTTCCAGCCGGTTTTAGGAAAGTCTTGACCGTTCAGCAGCCGCCAAGCATCGACATGGGTTCCATCGAACAGCACTGTCCATTCGGAAGCGTTGTTTTCTTTGGCACATCCGGCAGTCCAGATCAGCAGGCCGGCGGCAGCCAGCAGTATAAGTCGTTTCATTTTTGCATCCTTTGCTTAAACATAACTGGGAATCGTAAATTCGCCTCGGCCCTGACGCTTGACCAGCTTGTTGGCCGGGCGGCTGTCTTTGAATTTTTCGCTGGAGCCGTCAAACTCGAGCGTATGCCCCACGCGGTAGGCAATATTGGCCATAATCGGCAGCATTGACGAGATCACCCCTTCTTCGACTTCGGCTGTCAGCACTTCACGCCTGCCGGTACGGACGGCTGCAATGAAATTGCCGATATGCCCGCCGCCGCCGGCGCCGGAGGCATTCATCGGGTCGGCTGACTCTTCGGTTTGCTGCGAGGAGGGGCCGGGTTCGTTGTCCGGCCCAAAGAAGGTCTTCCACGAGCTGCCGTCCACGTGCATCCAGCCCTTGGTGCCGTAAAAGAGATTTCCCACGCGGATGCCTTCTTCGCTGCTGGTTGAAAGCCCGCGGGTTTCAAAGACCAGCAATGTGCCGTCGGCATATTCGATATTGGCCGTTTGAATGTTGGGGGTTTCCTGATCGGACGGCGGACCGAAATAGCCGCCGGAAGAGCTGACTTTGACGGGATGTTCTTTCTTGTTCAGGCCCCAGCGGGCAACATCAAACTGATGCGGTCCCTGATTGTGGGTGTCGCCGCCGCCGTAATTCCAGATCCAGTGCCAGTTGTAGTGGAAGCGGTTGTAGCTGAACGGCAGCAGCTCTGCCGGACCGGTCCACATATTGTAATCGACATTGGCCATATAATCGGCCGAATACAGCTTGCCGGGGCGATTAAATACCCAATATTGATAATCCGGACCGGTGCCAATGCCCTCTTTGACCTTGCCGATGGGGTCGCGGCGTTTGTAGCACAGGCCGCGTGCCATATAGACCCGCCCAATGCCGCCTTCGTGGAGAAACTGCATCGCCTGACGGACATTCTGGATGGAACGGTTCTGGAAACCCACCTGAACCAGACGGTCATAGCGCCGTGCGGCTTCAATCATTTGGCGTCCTTCCCATATGTTGTGGCAGGCCGGCTTTTCGACATACACATGTTTGCCGGCCTGACAAGCCCAGATTGTCGCCAGAGCATGCCAGTGATTTGGTGTGGCAATTACAACAGCATCGATTGACGGATCCTCATAGAGCCGGCGCATATCTTTATAGGTGTCGGGCTTATAGCCGAGTTCTTTTTCCAGCTCGCCGGCCCGCTGGGCCAGTATATTGCCGTCCACATCACAGAGGGCCTTGATATGAACATCTTGAATCTGTTTGAGGTCGTCGTACAAGGCCCATCCGCGGCTGCGAATGCCGATAATGCCGACATTGATTTTCTCATTGGCTTTGCGAATGCGGCCGGCAGAGACAGCGGGAGAAGCGGAACGGCAGGAACTCAATGCGCCCACAGCAGCAATGCCGGCGGTAATCTTGCCCGAAGCAGCCAAAAAGTCGCGGCGTGTAACAGACCATTTGCAATCCATTGTTGTTCTCCTTTTCGGATTTTAAGGATTCTTCTGCGAAAAGCCGTTGGGGGACTTTTCGCTTTAATCTGTTTGATTTTAATCTGTGTGCCTATTGTTGCGTTATTGCTGCTGCATTGTCAAGCCAAAAAGAGGAAATTCCTCACGCCGTGATGAATTTTTCTTGACATTGCAGTATCTTTGCCGTTTGATGCTTGCCATAGGCACCGGTAACCGTTATTTTAAAAAAGCGACCTTAATTCACAGAGGCAGCACAATGAAAGCACAATCATCACGTCGGGATTTTCTAAAACAAACCGGCCTGCTGGCAGCCGCCGCAGGGCTAGGCAGCCCCCAAACTTACAGCGCACAAGTGCCGGTCCCGGGTCTGGCATCTCCTTTGAACAAGCTGGGATTGGCTTCCTATACAACCCGCAATTTCTCGCTGGACCAGACGATTCAAATGACCCAGCGTCTGGGATTGAAGTATCTGTCCATTAAAGATGTGCATTTGCCCCTGACTGCATCGGACAGCGACATTCAGGCCTCGATAGAAAAGATAACGAAAGCCGGCATTACTCCGTATGCCTGCGGCGTTGTATATATGAAAAATGCAGAACAGGTGGACCGGGCCTTTGAATATGCCAAGGCCGCGGGATTTAAAATAATTGTCGGGGTGCCCAACCATGACCTTCTCGAGCGGGTCAGCCAAAAGGTTGCGCAGTATGATATCCGGGTGGCCATCCACAATCACGGGCCAACCGACAAGGTTTACCCCACGCCCCAAAGCGCGTACGAGAAGATCAAGGATCTGGACAAGCGGATTGGGCTTTGCATCGATGTAGGCCATACGCTGCGCAGCGGCATTGATCCGGCGGAGGATATTGTCCGCTTTGCAGACCGCCTGCTGGATGTGCATCTGAAGGATGTTACCGCCGCTTCCGAGGAAGGCACAACCGTCGAAATCGGCCGCGGGGCAGCCAATATGCCTGCCATAGTGAAGGCCCTGCTGGCGATTGGCTACAGCGGTGTTGCAGGCTTTGAATACGAAAAAGACGCCAAAGATCCCCTGCCGGGTACTGCCGAAAGCATCGGATACGTGCGGGGTGTGTTGGCGGCCTTGCAAAAATAGATTGACCAAACCATTCGGAGAAAGGAAAGCTATGAACAGGTATTGGATGCCTCCGTTTCTTGCAGGAATGATGGTTTTTTGTGTATCGTGCAGCAGGCCGGCCGCCGAACAGCCTGCTGCGGCCGCCGCAGCAGGGACAGGCGCAGCAGCCGATAAAACGCCGGCAGCCGGCACAGTCGCCCCGGCAGCCAAACCCGCCCCCGCTGCACCGGCTGCCGTGCCGACGGTGACGCTGATTACGCTGGATCCGGGGCATTTTCATGCTGCACTGGTACAGAAAACAATGTATCCGCAAATCAATCCGACGGTGTATGTCTATGCACCGCAGGGCGATGAACTGGCCGGCCATCTGAAACTCATCGAAAGCTACAACAGCCGGCCGGACAATCCGACGCATTGGAAGGAAGAAATCTATACAGGAGCCGATTTTGCAGCCAAAGCATTTTCCGAAAAGAAAGGCAATGTGCTGGTGCTGGCCGGCGACAATCAGAAGAAAATCGAGTACATCAAAGGCGGCATCGAAGCAGGGCTGCATGTCTTTTCCGACAAGCCCATGTGCATCAACGCCGAAGGATACGCCCTGCTGAAAGAGGCCTTCCAGACGGCTGGGCAGAAAAAACTGCTGCTGTATGACATCATGACCGAGCGGTACGAGATTACCACCATCCTGCAGAAAGAGTTGGCGCACAAGCCGGAGGTCTTCGGGCAATTGAAGACCGGTTCGGCCGACGATCCGGCGATTGTCAAGGAAAGCGTGCATCATTTCTACAAGGTGGTTTCCGGCAGTCCGCTGAAGCGTCCGGCGTGGTTTTTTGATACCGCCCGTCAGGGCGAGGGCATCGTGGATGTGACCACCCATCTGGTGGATTTAATTTTATGGGAAGCATTTCCCGAACAGCCGATTGCAGCAGACCAGACCCGCGTGGAAGCCGCCCGGCGCTGGCCGACAATCCTGACAGCCGAACAGTTTCGTCAGGTGACGCAGACCAGCGGCTTTCCGCCTTATTTAAGCGGCGCCTTGACTGCCGACGGCGCCTTGGCCTGCTATGCCAATGGTCAAATTGATTTCACCGTGCGGGGCATCTGGGCACGGGTAAAAGTCGAGTGGAATTATCAGGCCCCCGAAGGCGCCGGCGATACGCACTTTTCCGTGATGAAAGGCACCCGCGCCAATCTGGTGATTCGTCAGGGCAAAGAGCAGAACTACCGGCCGGAACTGTATGTCGAGCCGGCCGAAGGCGTATCGGCAGACGATCTTGCGGCGGCCATGTTTAAGGCAACGCTGGATCTGCAGCGCACTTGGCCGGGCGTGCGGGCACTGCGGGACGGCGGACGCTGGCATATTGCCGTTCCCGACCGCTACCGCATCGGGCATGAGGCGCATTTTGCACAGGTGACTGAAAAATTCCTGAAGTTTCTGGAAGCCGGCCGGATGCCCGAGTGGGAACTATCCAATATGCTGACCAAATACTACATTACCACCACAGCGCTGGGTATGGCCAAAACACAGTAGGACCGAGACCGCTTATGGAATGCAGAAAAAAGGAGAATCTGGAGTTTTGCACCTGCAGCTATCCCGGCTGCAGCAACAAAGGGCTTTGCTGCGAATGCCTGCGGTATCACCTGCAGAACAAACAGCTGCCGGGCTGCTGTTTCCCGCCGGAGGCCGAGAAAACCTACGACCGCAGCTTCAGGGCATTTGCCAAGGCATGGGGGCTGTAACCGGTCAGCGTTCCGAAAGCAGGCGTCAGCAGCCGGCCGATAACCGCTTTACGGCTGGACGCAGTCGGATGCCGGAAGCCGCAGGCAGTCAAGCCAGAAGGAAGCCAGCTGGGCAAATTCGCAGAGATTGACCCGGCAGTCGGGGGCGCCCTGCGGACCGGTAAGGTCCCGCTGCGGATTGGCGCTGCAGACCTGCGTCTGCGGGTCGATACCGCTGTCGAGCCAGTCGGCGGCGAAAACCATCCAATCATCCAGATCAATCCGGCAGTCTCTGTTGACATCATAGGGATTGAGCTGGTAGCAGGATTTGTCCTGATACAGCAGTCCGACTGCCGCAGCGTCCATTGCGAAACTATAGATGCGCACATCGTCGATCAGTCCGACCCAGTAGCGTGCGGCGTCCGAGCGATTGGCTATATAGACAGGATCGGCATTGCTGTTAACCAATTCGGGAGTCGCTGCGGACGCATCCAATTGCCCATCCACATAGAGCTTGATGCTCTGGCCGTCGTAGGTGGCGGCCAGATGATGCCATGTATTGTCCAAAGCAGGGATGCTGCCGTTGGCCTGATACTCATAGTTGGGCGAATTGAAGTGGAATGAGATGGAATTGCCGGAGCCAAAACCGTAGCGGCACAGCCGCCAAGCCCAGCGGCCCTTAGCCACCACTGTCGCCCAAGCCGTATTCTGCAGGGCCGGATCGGCTTTCACCCATGCGGAGATGGTGCCGCCGTTCTGCAGCGTCAGCGAAGAACCGTTGGTGCAATTGAGATAACTGCTGCCGTTGAAATGGACGGCTTGTCCTGTATGCCCTGCGGCAAAGACGGGGCTTCCTGCCGGCATGGCATTGTAGCCGTGACCGGTCGCATCGGCGTAGCTGCCGTCCAGCGGCCACCACGCCGTCAACTCCGCAGGCATCAGCCGGACCAGCGATGACATAGCCGAACCGGCGGAATTGGACACAATGCAGTAATACCAGCCGTAATCGGACGGCTGGATATCGGACAGAATCCATGCAGCCGAACCGGAGGCTACTGCTGTGTCGCCGCTGCTGTCAACTTTGTACCACACATAATTCAGGGGTTCCCGGCCGACGGCCTGTACCGTAAACATGGCTGTTTGCCCTATCGGTGCAGCCGCTGATTCGGGCTGGCGGGTAATTTCGGGCGAGTCCGGTGAAATCGCCTCGGGATCTATCATCCCCACAATCTGGGTATTGTAATTGGTATAGGTGTAATACGTGCCGCGCATCCATAAAAGAATTGTCCGCGGGTCATCCCAGATGGGCACAACAGGACGGATATTGTCCACAGCAGAATTTTTTGTGATGTATTCCCATCGCCACGTTGCCCCGCCGTCATCGGTTATGCCGCGGAAAATCTCCCAATGGCGCCGGCCATCGGCTGAGGAAATCAAGGGGGCTCCTGTAACAGGATGCACATTGGCGGAAATATAGACAATATCGGGATTGCGCGGGTCGAGGGTAATCAGGCCGGTATAGTCATTTTCCTCCGTATATAAGCATTGGCCGGCGTAGGCAATCTGGTAATCGGTCCATTTTGTCCCGTCAAAGCGGGCATACCGATAGCGATGGTCGTCATTGCTGATGCGGGTTGTATAGGCAACCACAGGCCAGCCGGCGGCATCCAAATGCATATCGGATGTCCACCCGCGCTGACTCCCATCGGCAGGGGCATCATAAACGATGGTTCCGGCTGAAGGGGCGATGCCTTCCGAAGGGCTTAAATTGCCGATATCCGTGCCATAGGCGTTGTAGATGTCTGTCCCTTGCAGATAGGCGACATAGATATTATTGTCTGCCACATCGCGCGGATGGCCGTCGGTATAAGAGAACCATATCTTATCCGTATTGTTGGAGGCATATTTGACATAGGGGCGGGTGCCGCCGGTGCCGATTCGGATCAGCCGGCCGGCATAGGTCCAGCTGCTGCCGTCGTCTGAAGAAATAAGGACATTGGGGTTGTAGTTTTCGCCGCGGTAGAAGTTGTAGGTCTTGCCCGTACTGCTGAGGCGAAAGAGATTGGAATAGGTTACTCCGGCAGAGGCCGTATAGAGCTGTTCCGGCTGCCAAGCGCTGGTGTCGCCGGGGCTGACGGTGATGCGGTAACGGGCATAGACATCGCCGCCGTGTTTGGCATACATCGACAGGATTCTGCCGTCAGGCCGCACTAAAAATGCAGGGGCGGCATGGTCATCGGAATTCAGCGCATCATGCAAAGTAAAACGCGTGATCGACTGGTTCACCAAATCATAGGCGGCAACTTCGACATCGCCGTCACGAGCCGCTCCGCCGCTTCCAGAGGCATCGGCAATAGAGCCAATAATCAGCTTGTTGTTATAGACAATGACGCGCTCATCCTGATACCAGCACCATCCGCCGTTGTCGTTAAACACAATCAGCGGGCCGGCATAAGCCATCAAACCCAAGACCAACAACAAGAATAAACGGATTATCGGACGGCAACATAGAATTCTAAACAAAGCGGAAAGAATAGATACTGCTGCTTGAAACAGCTTTGTTGCTGCTGCTATTCTCAAAAACTGCCCCCCACAAAAAAGAGTATTAACTGACCGTTATCGACAACTTATCTATTTTATCAAAAACAGCCGCAGATTGTCAATCTTTTATACTGTATATAGATACACGACTATTCTTGACCAGAAACTGGCTCAGCAAAATACTGTTGTGTTTTATACTTTCTCTGACCACAATACCCAATAAAAAGCAAAATAGTATTAAAAAAGTTCCATCCAGAGATAGTCGATAACTCTTTAACATGGCATAATTTCAATGTTTTTAACGGCTTGCAGATGCACAGATAAAACCTGATTGAAACTTTTGGATGCGACAATGACAAAATTGGACCCGACAAAAATGAAAGACTGGCAGATTGCCGAAGCTGCCGAAGAAAATATGAAGCCCCTTTTCCAGCTGGCAAGAGATTTGGGATTGGCATACGGCGAATTGCTTCCGGTGGGTGAAAAACTGGCTAAGCTGGATTACGCCAAAATCCTCGACCGTCTCCGCTATGCTCCAACCGGCCGATATATTGATGTGACGGCGATAACCCCGACGCCGCTGGGGGAAGGTAAAACGACCACTACCATCGGATTAGTACAGGGGCTCGGTAAGCTGGGCAAGCGCGTCTGCGGGTGCATACGGCAGCCCAGCGGCGGTCCTACATTTAATATCAAGGGGTCTGCGGCCGGCGGGGGATTGTCTCAGTGTATCCCAATGGTTCCCTTCTCGATCCGGCTGACGGGGGATATTGAATGTGTAACCAATGCGCACAATCTGGCAATGGTTGCGCTGACAGCCCGAATGCAGCACGAGCATAACTACGACGATGAACGGCTGGCTAAAATCGGCCTCAGGCGGCTCAACATCGATCCGGACAATGTCCAGATTAAATGGGCGATTGATTTCTGCGCCCAAGCCCTTCGCAACATTACCATCGGCAAAGGGGGCAAAATGGACGGACTGGAAATGGAATCCGGAGCCCAGATATCCGTGTCCAGCGAAGTGATGGCAATTTTAGCGGTTTCCAAAAATCTGCGGGATCTGCGGGAGCGAATGTCTAAAATTGTTGTGGCCTACGACAAAAACGGAAACGAAGTAACCACCGCGGATCTGGAAGTCGATGGAGCGATGACAGCTTGGATGCTCGATGCCATTAATCCGAATCTCGTGCAGACTATCGAAGGCCAGCCGATCCTCGTGCATGCCGGCCCCTTTGCCAATATCGCCATCGGCCAAAGCAGCATTATCGCCGACCTTGTTGCCACAAAACTGTGCGATTATGTCGTAACGGAAAGCGGTTTCGGAGCTGACATTGGATTTGAAAAATTCTGGAATCTTAAATGCCGGATGTCCGGGCTGAAGCCCCATGCGGTCGTCATTGTTGCCACCATTCGGGCCTTGAAGATGCACGGCGGAGGCCCGGTCGTCAAGCCCGGCAAGCCGTTGGGTGAGGAATATACAAAGGAAAATCTGGAACTGCTCGAAAAAGGATGCGACAACCTGATTGCCCATATCGAGATTGTCCGCAAATCCGGCATCCGTCCAATCGTCTGCATCAACAAGTTCTACACCGACACCGATGCCGAACTCCGATTGGTTCGCCGCATCGCCGAACAGCACCACGCCGAAGCGGCTGTTTCAGATCATTGGCTCAAAGGGGGTGAAGGGGCACTTGAACTGTCTGAAAAAGTGGCTGCGATTGCACAGGAAGAAAAAGACTTTAGGTATCTGTACGACTTGGAGATGCCGCATCAGCAGCGGATTGAAAAGATTGCCGTCGAAATTTACGGAGCCAAAGGAGTTACCTATACCGATAAGGCATTGGCTAAAATCCGCAAAATCGACAGCGAACCGAGGATGCGGCAATTGGGAACCTGCATGGTTAAAACCCATTTGTCTTTATCGCACGACCCAGACCTCAAAGGCCGTCCGACCGGCTGGGAGCTGCCGATTCGCGATGTGATGGTTTATGAGGGGGCCGGTTATGTTGTGCCGATTGCCGGCGATATCAAGCTGATGCCCGGAACCGGCTCTGATCCGGCATTTCGGCGCATCGATGTGGATGTGAAAACCGGCAAGGTTACAGGCATTTTCTGATATTTCTTGCCAAACGCCGCCGAATCCTTACAATGCAGGCAGCAAGGTATTACCGGGAGAATAAAGATCCATGACAGCGAACATTATTGACGGCAAACAGACAGCCGCCCAGATGCGGGAAGAACTCAAGCAGAAAGTCGCTCTGCTGAAAAGCAAAGGAATCAGACCCGGGCTGGCCGTTGTGCTGGTAGGTCAGGATCCGGCGTCGCAGTCTTATGTTGCCGCAAAGGAAAAGGCCTGCGAGGAAATCGGCATTTACAGCGATGACAACCGTCTGCCGGCTGAAACAACCGAACAGCAGCTTCTGGAACTGGTCGGCAAGCTCAATGCCGATCCCCGCATTCACGGCATTCTGGTTCAGCTTCCGCTGCCGAAGCATATTGACGAGAACAAGATTTTGCTGGCCATTCATCCGGACAAGGACGTGGACGGTTTTCACCCCGTCAATGTCGGCAAAATGGTTGTCGGGCAAGAGTGTTTTCTTCCCTGCACGCCGCACGGGGTCATCCAGCTTCTGCTGCGTCACAATGTTGTGCTCGACGGGGCAGAGGTGGTGGTTGTCGGGCGAAGCAATATCGTGGGCAAACCGGTGGCCAATATGCTGCTTCAAAAGAGCAAAACCGGCAACGCCACCGTAACCGTCTGCCATACCCGCACCAAAGACATCGCTGCTCACTGCCGGCGTGCCGATATCATTATCGCTGCGGCCGGCCGGCCCAATACCATCACAGCCGATATGGTCAAAGACGGCGCGGTGGTGATTGATGTAGGGGTCAACCGCATTGAGGATGCAGGCAGAAAATGCGGATATCGTCTGGTCGGTGATGTGGATTTTGAAGCCGTCAGCAGGAAGGCATCGCTGATTACACCGGTTCCCGGCGGTGTCGGCCCAATGACAATCACGATGCTGCTGTATAATACCGTTCAGGCCGCTGAAAGAAGCGCTGTCTGAAACAGGCTGTTCTCACGTCGGCTGCGGGGGCACTCCGCTGCCGGACACAGGGCAGTCACGGTTGGGGGAGATTGGGTTTGGCCGGCTCCTGCGGGATATAAAAGCGGACCGGTTCTTCGGTTTTCGGTTCAGCCAGATTCAGCAGATAGTCCGCCGCAAGTTCGGCATCGCCGTCAAAACATTCCAGCGAATACCACGCCAGAAAATTGCAGGCCTTTACAACATATGGAACGGCTGTTTTTTTCATCTGGTCGCGCGGGAGCAGCCGGCTGATCTTGTCCTGTGCAGAAAAAGGCAGAATGCAGACAGACAGCAGCAGCATAGCAGCGGTCAGGCAGCCGGCCAGATACCCCAGCACAGCTGCTGCGGGCTTGTCCAGCCAGAGGGGAAAATACGGCTGACGATGCCGCAGGAAATACAGCCATGCGGCCGTCTGCAGGAAGCTAAAAACCAGAATAAACAGCAGCAGCAGGCAGGCCGCTGCATAGCCGGGGGACAGTTCGTTATCCGTGCTGAAAGACCACAGGGGACGGACCGAAAGCACAGCGATAAAAACAGCCGCCAGCAGATTAAACAGCGTGGCAAACATAACATACAGCCCCTTCTTAAAGCCGATCAGTGCCCCTGCAGCCCCCGCCGCAATAACCAGTCCTGTTGTTATATCCATTTCCGTTATCCTGCATCCGAAGCGATTCGCTTGACTTCATCCAGAGTGGTCCGGCCTGCCAGCACCAAGCGCATGCCTTCTTTCCACAGCGAGGCGATAAAACTGTGGTCGCCCTGCTTCTTCATATCGCCGGGCGTCAGCTGATTGTTGCACAGCAGCGTCCGTATGGAATCATCCATAAACATTATATCCAGCAGCGCCGTTCGCCCATAGTAGCCGGTTCCGCCGCAATGCCCGCAGCCGCCGGGCTGCAGAATCCGCTTCTGATCCACATTATTTTTCAGACAATACTCCAGCTGACTCTGAGACAGCTCCGCAGGCCCTTTGCAGTAATCGCACAGGCACCGCACCAGCCGCTGCGAGATGATCACCGACAGCGCAGAAGCTATCAGAAGGGGCTTGATGCCCAAATCCATCAGACGCACCATGGCCGCCATATTGCTGCTGGCATGCAGTGTGGCAAAAACCAGATGCCCCGTTTGGGCGGCCTGCAGCGCCATTTGCGCGGTTTCGGCGTCACGGATTTCGCCGACACAGATCACATCCGGATCCTGCCGGAGAATGCTCCGCAGCGAGTTGGCAAAGGTAACTCCCGCCTTGGGGTTAACCTCTATCTGGCTGACATTGGGCATCACATGTTCGATGGGGTCTTCGACGGTAATGACATTGCGCTGGGAAAAATCGATTGTTTGAAGCAGCGCATACAGAGTGGTCGTTTTGCCGCTGCCGGTTGGTCCGCATATGAGTATCATACCCTGCGGCTGGCTGACAATGTCCAGCAGCGTTTTAATCTGTCGGGGAGAAAAACCGATTTGGGCAAGATCCATCAGCTGCCGCGTCTGGTCCAATACACGGATGGCCAGCTTTTCCCCGCCGAGAACACCGGAGGTTGCCATCCGGAAAAAGACATCGCCTTCCGGAATCCGCGCCATAAAAGAGCCGTCCTGAGGGCGGCGCTTTTCTGCAATATCCATTCCTGCAATTGCTTTGAGACTGTTGATAATAGCGTTGCAGGTTTTGCTTTCGAGCACCTCCCGAACACGGAGAAATCCATCAATGCGATAACGGATGGAATAGTGGGATTCATCCTTGGGATCAATCAGAATATCGGTAGCCCGCGAATGAATGGCCTCCAGAATCATCTGCTCGGTGTGCTGCTGGATGCGGCGCTCCTGGCCTTCGGCACGCCCCTGCTTGGCATACACTTCATCAAACCTGCGGCCGGCGGTATCCAGCAGTTCGATTGCCGGCTGGCCGCCGGCATGCCGGACGCGGAGGCGAGCGGGTTTTTCCCGAATGCTGTCCAAGACATAAGCCGGTAGATCCGGCAGCAGCAGCTGGCCGTCCTGCATTCGGCGCACCGTATCAGCTATGAACAACACAATCAAGTGAAGCGGACCAATAAACAATGCCGCCGCATTGGATACATAACGCAGGCGGTCGCGAATAAGGGGGCTGTTATCGGAACGCTGAACCGCATAAAGACACAGATAAAACCACCCGATGAAAAAAACGGTCTTCAAGGGATTGTACGGCAGTATGACTTCCGCGGCTGCCCGCATGCCTATCGCAGTGTTGTATTCGGCTATCATGGTCTCCCTGCTACGTGCCGTTCACTAACAAATTTGCTGCACTCCAGACCCAGCACACCTTTAACAGGATACTCTGCGGAGACTGCGGATGCAACAGTTTTTGCACATTTAAAACAGGAGAAATCAGCAGTGTGTCAGATTGTGCAGGACAATCAGCGGCTTTGCTAAATGGTAAATCCACTGTTGGCTGAAGTGCTGCTGTTCTTAAACATGAATCCAGCGATTGCCTTTCGCAGTCCCGGCGCTACCGCCGCCACGCAGGATAATTCATCCGGCTGTAGCGGCATTGATGCGGGACGATAAATCAGCACGAAACCCGCCCCTTTTTCGAACTGCCCCAGCGGTGCTGCGGCCAATGAAATTGTTTTCAAAACACCCGGCGGGGCCTGCAGGCCCATACGCAGCATTTGTTCCAGCCAGCAAATGCGGTTCATCCGGCTGATGGTGTCAACCAATTTTGGAGTAAACCAATTTGCAAACTGCCCCTTCTCGACCGGCTCAAAAAGGCCTGCATTGGCAATATGCACATCAAAACCGTGGTCCGACAGAAGAAATATCGCTGCATCGGCACCATTGAGGGCAGCCCGGAATCGGCCTGCGGCAGTATCCAGAAGCGTCTCCATATCGCTGCAGCCCAGAAGCGATTCGTAAAACGATACAGCAAAATTCAAAGTGGCAAGTTTGACGGAAAACTCCCGATGAGCCCCCACCATATCCCGACACAATATATCTATTTGCTTGGCCTGATGGCTGTGCTTTTGACGCAGATACCTGAGGACTTTCAGTGCACGTCTATTATTTCTGGAACCCAAATGCTTTCCCTTTTAGAGCTGAACAATTCGTTTATTCTTATGCTTTTTTTCGGCTTTTTATCTATTCGGCTTAACCGACTTAGAAACAAAATAGTACTCCGTTTTTTTGGATTTATCGGACTCTGATGGGCAGCTTGCCGGTCTGCTGCAATTTTTCTTCTTCATTATTTTTATGGCATTTTGGCCGTTGACGGAAATTGTTCTGACAGTCATAATTCGAGTTTATTTAAAAAATTATTGTTAGATATAATAGATACAGAAAGGCAGAAAAGTAACAATGAAGGTACTGGTAATCAACGCCGGCAGTTCATCCATCAAATATCAGCTTTTTGATATGCCGGCACGTCAAATTCGGGCCAAAGGAATGATTGAGCGTATCGGTCAGCCCGATGCGTCGCTGGTGCATTCGTACAACGGCAGCAAATATTCGGCACAGGTCCGCGCCGAAAACCATGATGCCGGCATGGCGGTTATTTTGTCTGTTTTGACAGATTCCAAAATCGGTGTTGTGGAGAAAATCGGCGAAATCGAAGCCGTCGGCCATCGGGTTGTCCACGGGGGCGAAGAGTTTACCGGCTCGGTTATTATCAACAGCCATGTGCTGGACTCTATCGAACGGTTTGCCGACCTTGCCCCCCTGCACAATCCGGCCAATCTGACAGGCATTAAGGCGGCCATGCACTCCCTGCCGAATGCGGTACAGGTCGCCTGTTTCGATACGGCTTTCCATACCACTATTCCGCCGGTGGCTTATATCTACGGCCTGCCTTACGAGATTTATGAAAAATACCGCGTGCGGCGGTACGGCTTTCACGGCACCAGCCATCGTTATGTTGCACGGCGCTGCGCCAAGCTGATGGGGCTGGATAAAAGCCAGGTCAACATTATCACCTGTCATCTGGGCAACGGCTGCTCGATTACAGCAGTCAAAGCCGGCAAGAGCGTCGATACTTCGATGGGGCTGACGCCGCTGGAAGGCGTGGTCATGGGAACCCGCTGCGGGGATATTGATCCGGCAATTCTGTTCTATCTGGCGGACAAGGGCTACGATACCAAGCAGCTCAATGCCATGTGCAATAAAAACAGCGGCCTGCTGGGGATTTCGGGCATTTCCAATGATATGCGGAATCTGCTGACGCAAATGGCAAACGGCAGTCAGCGTGCGAAGCTGGCGGTGGATATCTTCTGCTACCGTATTACCAAGTATATCGGCGCCTATACGGCCGTATTGGGCCGGCTGGATGCGATTGTCTTTACCGGCGGCATCGGCGAAAACAATGCCGCCCTGCGGGCACAGATCTGTGCCGACCAGCCGCAAATAGGCATCGAAATCGACAGCAGCCGCAATCAGGCAAGCGAGCCCAAAGAACGGCTTATCAGCGCCGGGACCAGCCGCGTGAAGGTTTATGTCATTCCAACCGATGAAGAAGCCGCTATTGCCGGGGACACCTACGAATTGGCCGTCAAACAATAGGTACCGGGACATGCTGCCGCCGGGCAGGTTGTATCTGTTTTATTAAATGTCTCCTGCGGCTGATTTGAAGTAGGTGGATAATAGACTCCATTATGAAGGCATAAGGGAAGACAAACCTAAAAACTGTATTGGCAGAAGGACCTGAGCGAGAAGAAAAGATAATAATACTACATAAAAGCTTCAACTTTCTTCGTGCCTTTGTGATAAAGAATTCACACTCTAAATTTTACAGCGTGCGCTGGAGGAGGATGCCGCAGTTGCGCCAGAGGCGGTTGAAGCTGTCTCGGGGGATGTGAATCAGGCCGGCAACAGGGTCGGCAACCGTAATGGTATGTTCCCGCACGGCCAGCACCGCAACACAGTGGTCGGCGGCGGGCGCATCCCGCACGACGGCCAGCAGGATACTGTCGGGCGGAATCTGTTCGAGGGAATCCAGATGCAGAAAGGAACAGCGGATGCCCTGCTGCTGATAATTGGCATTGATGGTACGGCAGAGATTCCACGGCGAGGTGCCGATAATCGGGCTGGTGCGGGACTGCAGCGCAAGCTGTCCTTCGGCGGCTTTGATGCCCAGCCGGCTGAGGGCTGTTACAGCCGCCGCCGGGCCGCAGGTAAACGGCTGGGTCTGACGGCAGACGCCGTCGGCATCAATGCGGGTCGGCAGAGCCGATAAATCATGCTGAATAATCGCCGGTCCCAAAAACGGCAAACTGACCAGAATCACGATAAAAATGCTCATCACCATACAGGTGGCAAAACGTGATGCATAGGACTGGAGCTGGCCCAGCGGCGCCGTCAGCCCCAGCGAGACGGCAAAGGCCAGAAGCGTAAAACGCAGACGGCTGGCCGCAATCGGAATCAGAAATGGAAATGTATCCCATAAACTGCTCCAGCGGGACAGGAGAATCAGTCCGACAACCGCAAATGCAGCGGCCATTGCAAAAAGCCGTGCACGCATCGAACCCGCCGCACGCCAGCCCAGAACAATGCCGGCAGCAGCAATCAGCAAAATCCCACCTGTTTCCAGCCAGAGTATCATTTTCTCCCGTCCGTTTTGGCGGCTTTTAAGCACTGAGCAGGCTATAAAATCCGCCTGAACTTTTCATCAATCCCGCTTAATTCAATAATAGCACAAATATCTTTCTCGGGCAAGAAGACAATTGCTATCGTGAAGACAAATCCCATTATGGAGCAGGAAAAAACGGCAGCAATTAAAATAAAAAATGTTTTATCGGACGCTGCGGAAACACTAAGAGCCGCCGGTTGAATTTTTTCAGACCTCTGGGGCCGGTAAAACAGCAATTTACTGCATCGGGACAGCGGTTTTCTGTTCAACAGACAGCTTTACAGAGGGGAAATCTCTAATGCCGACCAGCTCAGCGATGCGTTTGGGGATGTCCGTATTATTCATCATGCCGGAAAACCGCTGACTTCCGGGGCCAAAACTGTAAATCGGCACATCGGCAGCCGTGTGGTCTTTGGATGTCCAGTATGCTCTGAGTTGTTTTTCTTTGGTGGTCCTTAAAATCAGGCCTCCGGTTTCATGGTCTGCGGTTACAATAACAAGGGTATCCCGATTGCGCTGGGCAAAGTCCATCGCTTCCTTGACGGCCAAATCAAACAGCAGCGTCTGGCGGATACAGTTATCGGCATCGTTGTTGTGAGCAGCCCAGTCAATCTGGCTGCCTTCCACCATCAGGAAAAATCTCGGACGCGGTGCAAACCATTCCCCGGCGGGCGAGGACAGCAGGCCGACAGCTGTCTGTGTCATTTGGGCCAGCGACGGCTCGGGGGGAAAGGTCATCATCCCTTCCTCCGCAAAAAGCCCCAGTACACAAGCAGGCTTCAGCGACGTCAACTGGCTGCCGCTGTAGATAATTTGATAGCCCGCTGCGGCGGCCTCTGCAATGAGATTGCGCCCATCGTCCCGAACGCCTGCGGGCGGACCGATCCAGTATTTGCGGCCGCCGCCGAAAAGAACATCAACACGTGCATTGAGCAGATCCGCAGCAATATCGGTTTCTGCGCTGCGCTTGCTGCTGTGGGCAGCAAAGCCGGCCGGCGTTGCGTGAGTAATGGACGAGGTTGCCACCAATCCTGTCCGCCAGCCCTTTTTGCCCAGACGCTCCAGAATAGAATCATACGCCGTACCATCCGGAGCTACGCCGATTTTGCCGTTGCTGGTTTTGATGCCGCAGGCCATCGCCGTAGCTGCGGCAGCCGAATCGGTAACAGGATTATCGGCCGAATAGGTGCGCACCAGACCAAAGACCGGAAGACGCTCCATATGCAGCCGTCCTGCGGCTCCCACAGCACGATGACGAGCCAATGCGACATGGTTGATTCCCATTCCGTCGCCTATCAGCACGATAACATTGCGGGGCCGCCCTGTCCGAGGGCCGGCGGCATACTCTGTATCCGATGCCTTGTAAAAAGAAATATCCTTTGTATCGCTGCCCGGCTGCGCCGGCGGGTAATTCCACTCTTGGGCAAATGCTATTGCAGCAAGAAGACAACAAAAACAAATCGCCGCACAGGCGTGCAATTTACTGGAATGCATTGGGTTTATCCTTTCGCTTTGGCGTACCAGTCAGGGTCTTGGGCAAGTTTGCAGCGGGCTTCCTGCGTCATCATCTCGAAGGCCGGATGCGATGAATCCCACGCACGCATCGTAAAGGGCGTTGACTTCATCTTTTCCACCTCTATTTGAGCATTGGGAAAGTAGGCGCCGTAGATGTGCAGGGAATCGCTGATATCAACATAGCGGCCGACACGGACAGATTTGCCGATTTTTTCCGCGATTCTGCCGGCAATCAGCCGCTGCAGGTCGGTGAGGGCATAGGCATTCATAAACCATGCCTTGTACAAATCCCGGCTGCGCCAGTGGGTATTCATATTCAGAACAAAACCCTCATCGGCCTCTGTCAGCCGGCACCAAATTCGCTGAAGGCACGGCGGATCATCGGTTTTAGGATCACACGTGGGCATCCACGTTACGGCCTGTGCCCGGCGGGTATGCGTGCAGGCCGCCAGCGCATCGATGATGTACTGGATTTGATTGACGGGGGCAAAGGGTCTTTTGCTGTGCGGAGCGCGGAGGTCGCTGACAGGGCTGTAGGCAGCCAAACGCTCGTGATAGGTATAGGTCCACTTGCCGGCGGCCGGATCAATCCAGTGATCGTGAATGCCGTCAACAACTTCCTGCCGATAGGCCTCCAATTCCTCCGGTCCGCCGGGAAAATTCTTGTGTATCCGCGGTTCCTTAAAGGGATCGGCCACGGCAATCATCACCGTAGCGTCTTTGCTGGGGGGGTCGCCGGGTTTATCGTATTGGGTTTTGATGGTCAAACCCTGCTCCCATACAGCTATGACAGTCTTTTCCCATGCTTCAGGCAGACATTCCGCTGTAATATACAGAGTCGGCACCTCCCCGGGCTTTGAGGATAACGTCATAAAGAGACCTCCATGGATGGATTATAAGCCGAGTTCCTGATTGGTAAGCTGATAACGGGCCCGCTGGTTTTCCGGAACCTGCCGCAAGAGAAGGCGGGCTTCCTGCTCATAGCGGGTATTGGGATATTTGCGGATAATCTCCCGGCACAGTTCGACCCCTCGGGTATAGGTCAATCCGCGTTTTTGCGCCAATTCCATAAATAAATCACGGGCATAGGACAATTCCTTCTCGGCCTGCACTTCTTCCTCAAGCGGCAGCTGGCGGAATCCTGCGGCCGGCCGAGCAGGCGAGGCCGAAGACCGGCGCAGGGCATTGGGGTCTGCCGGACGGGCATTGGGATCCGCAATCGGCTGCAAAAACAATTCCGGCATCAGCATTGGTTCCAAGCCGCCGCCCATTCCGGAATCGGTTTTCTGCTCCAGCGGAATTGGTATTCCTGTCAATTCTGTCAGAATGAAGGCTGGGACGAAATCTCCCGCCGTGCCGGCATATTTAATTTTACCTTCTTTATTCACAATCATCAGAAAAGGCTTTCGGGCATTGACCCGGGTAAACTGTCCGGCATTCGAGGCCGGATCCGCTGCAAAAACCAGAGCTCCGGCTTCTTCAATGGAAGAATCCTTGGCCAATTCCTGTGCCACTTTTCCGGCCGTATCAGAGGCATCTGCATTCATTTGAACAAACTTCACATTGGGCTGATTTTTGCAGGCCTGTGCCAACATCTTCATATAACTTCGCTGGCTTTCGATATCGGTATTCTGTGTCGTATCTGCGAAGATCGGCTCCATTTCGAGCGGATTGCGGGCAAAATTTGCAGGATTATTGCCGCCCCGAAAGCGAACATCATTGGCATCCGCCGCCGAACCCTGCTGCCATAAGAGCATGCATAAAGTATCTGTGCCGGGTCTGTATTCGACTTTTTTGCCGGAGGCCGTACGAAACTCCAGCCGTCCAAACTGCTCGCGCAGCAAATCATCACGCATTCCCATCAGGTCAAAGGCCAGTATACCCTTCTCACTGAAGGGCTGCGGCTTCGTTTCGACAGCCAGCATCTCCTCATTTCGCCGCGGGCGCGAATAAACCTGCGGACGCCGCTGCTGGGTTTGAGGACGAGGGCGCTCAATCTGGGGCTTCAGGGGGCGTTTGTCGCTGAGCATGCAGAACAGCGCCTGACTAATCCAAGCGTCCTGACTGGCTTCGTTTGTCCGGCAAGCCCGCATCGACCAGTTAACCGCTTCTACAGGATTTTTTTGATAAAAGCCCTTCCACGCCTGCAAAAGCATAAATTCGGCTTTCTGGGCATCATTCAAGACCGATGCATACTGCTTGCTTTGTTCCAGAATAGATTCTGCCTCTTCGATGACTTGCGCAGCAGGCCGCTGGTTTCTCTGCGCCAGTTCAAGAATAGTCCGAAGGTTCTGATTGATGCGGTTCATCGCCCCTTGGGCTTCTTCGGCCAGACGAAGCCGCTGTTCATCCTGAATGCCGTCCTGCTCCATACCGGGACGAACGGGGCGTTCGCGCCGCTGGGAGCCGCTGTAACCAGATGCCTGCTCCCACGGCAGCACAATAACAAGGCCAAAAAACAGACAAAACAAAGTCTTTTTTATGAATAATAACGTATGCATTATCTTTTCCTTCAAAGCATCCCCTGACTTATTATGAACCCCATAATAATGCTTTAATTTTACCACCCAAGCCGGATTTGACAAAGAAAAACTTTCACTGAAACGTAATCACGATACGCTTTTTCTTGTTTTTGGTATGTGCTTGATACACTTCAGCTGCCATCTTCCTTATAAGCACCCTTTCGACGGAAATATGGCATGAAAAAGAAAGTACGAATAAATTCGTAACTATTTGTAACAGACTCGGGTTGAGACCGTCTGATATTAAAGACGTTTTTAAGGAGAAATAATGGCACGGGAAAAAAGACAATACCCCACTGAAAAGGAACTGGCGATATTGAAAGTCCTGTGGACTAAAGGCCCTTCTACCGTCCGCTAGGTCAACGCCGAAATCTATAAAGACCAGAAGACCGGCTACACCACCACGCTCAATTTGATGCAAATCATGCCGGAAAAAGGACTTCTGATTCGGGACGACGAATCCTTCAAACATGTCTATAAACCCGCCGTCAGCGAAGAAAAGACCCAAAAACAGATCGTTAGCGATATGCTCGACAAGGTCTTTGCCGGTTCAGCGGAACAACTCGTCATGTGGGCACTGTCGGCCAAAGGGGTCTGGCCGGAAGAATTAAAGAAAATCCGTCAAATTTTAGATAAAATGGAGGAATAATATGGGCACACTTGGACACTTTTTATCCGAAGAAACCATCCGGTAAATCGGCTGGGTCTTGATCCATTTTCTCTGGCAGGGCCTGTCCATCATGGCCCTGATGTGGTGCGTATTAAAAGTGCTCGGCAGGGCATCTTCCAATACACGTTATCTCATTGCCTGCCTTGGACTTATTTTGATGGTGCTGGCGACGGCGGTAACATTTATGATGTTGGGCGAGAACAACACGTCTACCGCCGCTGTACCCGAAAGCATTCCTGCACAAACTCCGGCTGTTTCAAAACCCTCGCCGCCCGTTGAAACGCAAATGGTCGCCATTTCTTACACCGAATTAACAACACCTCCTGACAAATCCCTGATGCAAACCCTCACCGCACGGCTGGAAGCGGCTCTGCCATACTGCGTTATCGGCTGGATTTTCGGCATTACGGTGTTGAGCATCTGGTACTTGGGCGGCTGGTGTCAATTGCAGCGGCTCCGCCGCATCGGTACAAAAACCGTCGCGAATGCCGTATCGCAAACAACAGCCGAACTGGCCCGCTTGCTGGGCGTCAAACAGGCTGTCCGCATTGTCGAATCGGTACTGGTGCAGGTTCCGACCGTTATCGGCTGGCTCAAGCCCATTATCTTGCTGCCCGCCGCAGCGCTGACCGGCCTGGATGAAATTCAGTTGAAGGCCATGATCGCGCATGAACTGGCGCACATCAAATGCTGCGACTACCTCGTCAACATCGCCCAGACGGTCGTGGAGATCCTCGGCTTTTATCACCCCGCCGTCTGGTGGGTCAGCCGCCAGATTCGCATCGAGCGCGAAAACTGCTGCGATGACATCGCCGTCGGCCTCATACAAAACCGCAAAGGCCGCCCCTGACCGGCTGCAGCACAAACCGCCTGTCCGGCTGTGGCGGCAGATGGCGACTCTATCTGTCCGAAGCTGCCGATGGGGGCAGATTCCCTATGAGGGAATTATATGTGAATATATGTAAATACCTGTATCTATGGAAAATTTGGCTAAAAATCCATACTCACAGTCTGTGCCTATGG
>Ga0116146_1001466_pt1 | contig 24019 bp, 42 predicted proteins | sample AD_JPNHG2_MetaG_FD_89748 | JGI IMG/M metagenome (GOLD analysis project Ga0116146, IMG submission 89748) | Active sludge microbial communities of municipal wastewater-treating anaerobic digesters from Japan - AD_JPNHG2_MetaG | ecosystem: Engineered > Bioreactor > Anaerobic > Digestate | place... | reverse complement strand
TTTTGAAGATTTAACAAGATCAAAGATATATGAATATATAGTAAACCATTATAGACAATATTCAGTAATTCCACAACGGGCAATGATTATAGCAAATTGTGATGAAAATTCGCAAGATGAAATTGCTGAAATTGATTGTATTGATATTGATATTGCATCGAATTATAATTATATATTTGATGAAACAAACAAGTATCTTAAAGAACAATCTTTAAAAAAGTCTATTCTAAAGTCAGTTGATATTATTAAGAAAAAAGAAGGATATAATGATATTAGAAATCTTATTGATAATGCTTTATCTAAAGACTTGAAAATAGACCTTGGAACAGATTATTTTGCTACAGCACCAGAACGATTAGTAAGAATGTTTACAACAATAACAGATAGGATTCCTACTTGTTATCCAATAATTGATGAATATATGTCTGGTGGTTTTCCGCCTTATACACTATCAATATTTGGTGCTGCTATTCATGGTTTCAAGTCAGCTCTTATGGCTAATATTATTAGCCGTCAAGTTTTAAAAGGATATAATTGTGTTTTAGCATCAATGGAAATGTCTGAAGATATGTTTGCGCAAAGATTTGATGCTATTTATGCAAAAAGAGATATAAATCGTTTGTATATATCAACTCCATTAAAAGCTCACCTTGTTAATACATTAAAAACATTAAGGGAACAATCGGAAATTGGTAAGTTGATTATAAAGCAATTTCCTACTGGTGCTACATCTGTTATTGATATAAGAAATTGGGTTAAAGCCCTTCAGATGAGGGGTATTCCAATTCATCTTATATATGTTGATTATATAAATCTTATGAAGCCATCATATACATCAAAGAATGATTTGTATAGTGATGTTAAAAAGATTTCAGAAGAATTAAGGGCATTGTCATTTGAATTTAAGTGCCCTGTTATATCTGTAACACAGTTGAATAGAGAAGGTATGAGGATTAATTTACAAGAACTTGATTTTACATTTATTTCTGAATCTATTGCTGTTGCAGCTACGGCAGATTTTATCGGTATTATTGGTGATGATGAAGATTCAAGGGTTTATGATTCTGAAGTATCAATGAAAATTGCTAAAAACAGGCTAGGTGGTCGAGTTGGAGATATTATAAAGATGTATTATGATACTAGAACACTTGGTATATATGATAATACTGAACTTGATTTGTGGCTGAAAGATGCGGAACAAACGGGTGATAATCGTTCTGTAGCTCCTCAACCAGAACCAGAACATAGAGGTCGAAGAAGGTAATTTTACAATTTAAATAAATTATGATATTAATGAAAGGATATTTTATATGGATAAATTAAGCTGTCAAGCTTCCATAGAAAAGATTGTTGGTATAACTGATAAAGATTTTGCTGATTATATATCTATGAGATCAACACCAGCATCGAAAAATGTATATAATTTACTTAAAATGCAAGTTAATTTTTATGATGAAACAGGAATGAAACTTCTTAGATGTGCTGTTGAAGATTGTAAAAAGGAATATTATAAAGAATATTATTGTTCATTAAAAACATCGAGTTGTTCATATTATCTTCCTGGAAAAATTTGTGGCCTTGGTGATAGAAATACGCCTTGGTCTCCTTTTAAAAAGTGTGATCTTCGCGAGGAAAAATAATGATATTACATGGTGACGCATATACAATATTGAAAACATTACCAGATGAAAGTGTACAATGTTGCATTACAAGTCCACCATATTATTTGTTGCGTGATTATGGTGTAGAAGGACAAATAGGTATTGAATCATTACATGATTGTTTGGGTTGGGCTACTGGTGATAATTGTGGTGAATGTTATGTATGTCATTTAAGGCAAGTATTTAGTGAAGTTAGACGGGTTCTTAGAAGTGATGGCATATTGTGGTTAAACATTGGTGATAGTTATGCTGGAAGTGGTAAAGCTGGAAATAATCCAGAATATCAAAAACGACATACTGAATTTGGAAAACCATCTAAACATAAGGAAAGATTTGGTCCATCAGTTAAACCTATTGGTGGTTTAAAAAATAAAGACCTTATGGGTGTTCCGTGGAGAACGGCACTTGCTTTGCAATCAGATGGTTGGTGGTTAAGGTCTGATATTATTTGGAATAAAAGCCGTGTGATGCCTGAAAATGTTACTGATAGACCAACAAAAGGACATGAATATATATTTTTATTAACAAAATCAGCAAAGTATTTTTATGATTCTTTTGCTATTAGAGAAAAGGCTGTATGTCCATTGGGAAGTAGAGGTAGTAAAGGTTCAAAGGAAAGATCATCAATTAAAGGTGTTAATTCAAGACCACCTGAATATGCTATATCTGATGGTTATAGAAACAAAAGAACAGTTTGGGATGTTTTACCACAAGGATTTAAAGAAGCTCATTTTGCAACATTTCCAGAAGAATTGGTTAGACCAATGATTCTTGCAGGAACATCTGAAAAGGGAAAATGTGCTAACTGTGGTTCACCCTATGTAAGGAAACTTGAAAAAATCAAAAATGTACATAAAACATTAGTTGAATTTCCAGTAACTAAAATGATTGGTTGGGAAAAGACTTGTAATTGTGATTGTTCAACAGTTGAACCTTGTGTTGTTCTTGATCCATTTAATGGTGCTGGAACCACTGGTGTTGTTGCTGCTCAACATGGTATTAATTATATTGGTATAGAAATAAACAAAGAATATATAGAAATGTCTGAAAAGAGAATATCAAAAGTTAAAGTAGTTGATAAAGTATTATTAGATGAAATATGGGGAGGAGAATATGAGTAAATGTTTTACTGTTCAGTTAGATCATGTAGATGCTGTTGTGCCTAAGAAAGCACATCCATCTGATTCAGGATTTGATCTTGTAACACCCGAAGATGTTTGTGTTTGGCCGAGAAGCTTGCAACCAGTTAATACTTTTGTTAGGATTCAACTTGAGCCGGGATATGAAGCTCAGGTGAGAAGTAGATCGGGATTAGCATTGAACAAATCTCTTTTTGTTATCAACTCGCCTGGGACCATTGATAGCCAATACACCGGGCATATTATTGTTTTGTTATATAACTTAGGAGCAAAGAAAGTTATTTTGAATAAAGGTGATAAAATAGCTCAGATGGTTATTCAAAAGATTCCTGATGTTGAACTTGAAGAAGGTAATATTAATCTTGAAACAGAACGTGGGGAAGGTGGTTTTGGTAGCACGGGATGAAAGTTATATGTGATTCATATGATAGATTAAGATGTTTACCATGTTATCATGGTATTTTGCATGAGAAAACTTCTGAATGTAAAATTAGGTATTGTATAGCTGATCATTCAAGGTGTATTTCTGCTGATTACTCTATTCCAGAATATTTATTTAGAATAGATGGCATAGAACCCAAAGTAGAGCGAATGCTTAATCTTCTTGATGATATGATAATGAAGTGTGATAAGTGTGAAATTTCAAGAAATGCTAAGTCATTTCCCTTTTGGACTGTTAATTATAATAAAATGGCTATTATTAATAGTTGGTCTAAAATAAATGAAATATCATACAAAATGCCAGAAGCATTTGGAAAAACATTAATGGATATTCTTGAAAATCATAATATATCAAAAGATGAGTGTTTGATAATGGATAGTGTTAATTGCCGACTTATAAATGGTAAACCATCATCTATCAATATAGTTAGATGTAATTCATTTATTAAAAAATATTTTAATATTTTAAAACCGAAGAAGGTTTTGCTTCTTGGTTCATATCCTGTATTATCATGTCTTGATGAAATATTCACATTATCTAAAAATGCTACTATGATAGAAATTGATGGTATTAAATATGTAAGAAGTATTAATCCAATTTATTGCTTTTATGATAAAGAACGTGGTATGGAGATGCTAAATGAAAGTGTAAAGATTTTTAAGGAGATATAGTAATGAAAAGAGAAAATATTGATATTATTGTCAATGGTGGTGTTTGGTCTAATGTATCACAGTCGGGGATAATTTCTGGCGTATCAGAACTTGCCATGGAACATATTAAATATATGTCAAAAGAAGCAATGATTACATGGCTATATGAAGCATGCAATTTAGCTGAAGAAACTTTAGAATGGAAGAAAAATGCAACATTATCAAGGAGAATTAAGAAGATTCGTGAATATTTTAATCATCATGATCCAAACAGAGGAATGGTTGTGAATATTTTGGTAAACACTATTCTTTCGGGGCAAGGATTAAGCACTTTGTCTGGATTTGGATATAGTAAGATAGGATCGTCGTATCGAATCAATCCTGAAACTATTGCTATGAGAGATGTAAAAGAATAATTTGACATTTTATAAAAAATATGTTATACTTATTTAAAAGGTGATTTATAATGATTGAAAACTTTATTAAGATTATTGAAACTGACAGATACCGTATTAGGTTTAATGTAATGACTGGTTTTGAAGTAATGGTTGGTATAAATGGTCATGATGATCCGTGGGTTCTTGATGTGCCAAACCTTATGGATATTGGTATTATGGGAACTTGTTTCAATAGGTGTTCTTTTTGTTATCAGGGTGATAATCAAGAATCAAACATGAAAATAGAAGATTATAAGAGACTTATATATAATGCAAAAGATCATGTTAATCAAGTTGCATTGGGTGGTCGTGGGAATCCTGATGAACATTTTAATTTTTATGAAATCCTTGCTTATACTAAACAGTGTGGTGTTGTTCCTAATTATACTACTGCTGGAAATACATTTACACCTGAAAAGGCTGAAATATCAAAGATGTGTGGAAGCGTTGCTGTAAGTATGTATCATCAGGATTATACATTTTCAGCATTGAAGATGCTTATGGATGCTGGTGTAAAGACTAATATTCATTGGATTGTTTCAACAAATACATTGCCTACTATTTTAAGATTTATAAGAGATAAGGAAGATGTTTTTAATGGAATGGTTGATGTAAAACGATTAAATGCTATTGTGTTTTTATTGTTTAAGACTTGCGGTCGTGGTTCTAATCATCCAGAATGGATTGTTCCAGATGATGGTGTTAAAGAATTTATAGATGCAGTAAGAAAACATAAAGGGCCTTATAAAATAGGTCTTGATTCTTGTATGGTAGGGCGAATATCTAATGTTGCGGGTCTTACAGAAGAGGAAAAAGTATTTTGTGATACTTGTGAAGGTTCTCGTATGAGTGCATATGTAACACCTGATATGAAACTTTTACCATGTTCATTTGGTAAAACTATTGTAGATGGTGTTGATTTAATGACAAATACTCTTAAAGAAGCATGGAACAGTGATTTATTTAAAAAATTTAGGTTTAAACTTGAAGAAAAACCGTTTGAATGTCCGTGGGGGTTTTGGTGATAATATCTAATAAAGCTAAATGTTTAAAATGTGGTGATGTAATAGAATCAAAAAGTGTGCATGATTTTGTTACTTGTTCTTGTGGTTCTTTATCTGTTGATGGTGGTAAAGATTATTTAAGAAGAGTTGGAAATTACGGTGATTTTGAGGATTTAAGTGAAATACAAGATAATAAAAAGTAAAGATTTAATAGAATTTATGAATAATATCAATATCAATATCAATATTGATAATGGTTTTGTTCCATATAGTAATTTGTTATTTGTAGAATGTTGGTATATTCAAGCTGTGATATATAAGGAGAAATAAACATGGCAAGAGTTTGTTATAGGTGTAAGTGGTTTGAAATTTGTCAATACAGGAATAATGAAGGTGTTGATTTGTCGGCTCTTATTCGTATTAGTGAAGAGGAGTGTTTGAAGTTTAAGGAAAGTGTAAAATGATTAAATTTATATCAATGATAATTTTTATTCAAATAATTTGTTCATTTATTTATTCAATATTTGTTGATATTATGCCTATTGGTTTTATTTATTTTATTACTCTTGTTATTTCATTTATTATAGGATTTTTTTGGAGTTATACTTGGGATTGTGTATGTAAAAAGATAAACAGTATTGTATAAAATATGATAAGTGTGGAAAATATCATTATTAAATAAAAATGAAAACATCTGATTTCATAAAATTACTTAAACAAATTGATCCTGATGGAGAAGGTGAGGTTTGTGTGGATAATATGAGTGTTTATGATGTTAGTGTTGTTCCTTCATATTGGGATGGAATCTTACAAAAAGTTTATGCTAAAAATAATATACCAGAACGTATTGATTTTACAACAGATGGATATAAACTATTACTAGAATATATTGATGTTGATATGTTTATATATCAACAATTAATAAACGGTAAAAATCCGATAATAACAGGTAATGATTGTAGAAAATCAATAATTAAAGCTTGTTATTATATGTTTTATAAGTGGCCAGTAGAGAATAATTTATTTGTTGGTCCTATGAAAGAACATAAACTTAACATATGGGGGGTATAATGGAACCAAAAATTACAATAGGTCAGAAATCAGATAGTTTAAAAACAAAATATTATATTAATTTCTATGTAGAACATGATTTAGAAGAGTTTATAAATCAACTATCAAGAGATTTTTATAAAATATGGCTAACAACAGAGGTGTGGGGGAAACATGAAGATTAAATTTGATTTTATAACAAACAGTTCTAGCGCTTCTTTTATTTTATATATTCAATCAGATTTGACAGATATTGAATGTTTTAAGATTTATATTAAGAGGTTAATGGATAGGTTTATAATTGAAGAAGAAGTATCTGATTATGATAAAAACAGGATAGCTAAAGCTATCGAAAATATTGAACAACTTACACCCAACACATATAGTATGTCTGATTTTACATCAATGCTTAATAGTATTATAGATGATATGCCGAGATATATGATATGGTTAATTCTTGAAAACATGGCTCATGGGTTGTTGAAATATGGAATAAGAAACATTACATTAAAATTGGAAGAGGATGGATTTTAAATTATGACTAATAAGGAGTTTGCAGAACAGAATGAAACTTTTAAAAAATGGTGTATGGAAGTTGGTTTGCCAAATCATATCAATGTTATCCATACTAGAAAAAGTGTAGAAAAGAAACCAGGACTTACAAGTCTTTCAAGACAAGCATCAAAATGGAGGAATCAAAAAGGTGCAGCATACAAAAGATTTAAAGGAATTGATTGAAAAAATATCAGAATTTTATGTAGGTGTTCTATTTTTGCCTTATGAAATTTCTTTAATAAATTATAAATATTTTAGCAGGATGTTTAGACTTTATTATGGTTTGCAATATAATGAATTGAAGAGATGTCTATTACAGTAAATAATCCCTATTATAATTTTTAGCGCTGGTCTTCTCTCCATCTACAAATTATAATAGGGTTTTGATTAAAAATATGATACCATATGGTTTTGTTTATAGAGTAGTTGATCCATACACAGAAATGTCTTATATAGGGCAATCTACAAAACCCCTCCGTTTTATTCAACATGCACATTATCAAGAATATCTTAGGATGAAAAGGGAAAAAATTAACCTTTCAGATCATCCATTTTATTATGCTATTGATAAACTTGGAATTTCTCATTTTATATGGGAAGTGTTATGTGAGTGTTCAAATCAAAAAGAACTTAATACAATGGAACAAAAAGCTATTAATTATTATGCAATAAACGGTGGTATATATAATACAAAAATAACTGTATATGGTTCTGATGAAGAATCCCTTCCAAAGCCAGATGAAAATTTTGAGTATGATAGAAAAACAATAAAAGTTAAACCAGAAACTGTTGCTAAAATGTCTAGCAGGAAGAAAACACCTGAACATATTGAGAAAGTAAGACTTGCTAATATTGGTAGAAAACATACTTTAGAATCTCGCATGAAAATTAGTGCATCAGGGAAAACAGTACGTCAAAGTGAAGAATATAAGAAAAAACAAAGTGAAGCTTTGAAAAAAGCATTTGCAAGACCAGAAGTTAAAGAGAAATTAAGTAAAATTAGGAAGGGTAGAAAATTATCAGAAGAACATAAAAAGAAAATTGGAATTGCTCGTTCTGGATATACAATGTCTGAAGAAACGAAAAAGAAAAAAAGTGAAATAATGAATGCTATGAATTATGGTAGAAAGAAGTTTATTGTTACTTTTCCAGATGGTCATGAAGAAGAAGTTCTTGGAATAAAAAAATTTTGTCGAGAACATGGACTTATTTATTCTTCTTGGAATTCAACAGAATATAGAGGAAGAAAAAAATATCGTGGTTATTCTAAAAGAGAAGTTCTTGACAAAGATGAAAAAATATGATATTATAAAACAAAAAAGAGGTAATGTTATGAAGATTAAATTTGATTTTGTTACAAATAGTTCAAGCACAAGTTTTGTTATATATGGTGTTTCATTATCAATGGATGATATAAAAAATAATAAAATATTAGTTGATATGGCATATAATAAACATTTGGAAAAGTGTAAAAAATATGAATATGATGTTCTTCCCATTGATAAATTTTTGGAAGATGATGAATTTATTGATGATGTAAGTGAAATTAATAAGAGTCTTAAAACATTTTACTATTTAGATAATGATAATTTTTTTATAGGTATAAGTCCCTTTAATATCGGTGATGATGAAACGGGTGCTCAGTTTAGACAAAGAGTTGTGAATGAGCTTAAAAATTTGGGTATTAATGATAATCCTTATGAAATTAATGTAGAAATCTATTCATAAAGGTAATAAATATGTATAATATTGAGAAAAATACAATAGATGAAGAATTGTCTTATTTTAATAAGGTATTTTCAGCTTATGTATTTTATCTTGACGCTATATATGATACAAATAATGATGATGAAATCCTTGTCTTTTGGGAATGTTTAAATAAATTGTTATCTGTTTATGGAGGATTGGAAATATTAAATGAATTTATTGTTGAAGGTAATGGTAAATATAAAGTTATTCAAACAAAATTACGTAAACTTAATCTATTTTAGGGGGGTACATTGAAAATACTCGGATATGAAATACTTGAAACTGGTGATAATCCAATTCCTTTAAATAGAGAAAATATTTGGATTTGGATTAGAATAATATGTAATATTCATAAAATTATTTTTATCATTATAAAACTTGAATTTTTAAAATGGTTTTATAATACTACTTTTGGAATGGCAATAACACATAAGGCATGGGAAAAATATAAGGAAAGCCCATTGTTTAACTTTAGATATAGAGAAATGGGAATAAAATATGCTATCGAATCCTTTAATGTTAATGAATTTAGTTTTTTTAAATCCAAGGTTTGGAAAGACAGTGTGTTCTTGAAGGAATTATTTTTTCATCCTTATGAAACCCTTGATGAATTGTTAGACAGTGATACATATTGGAAAAAAGTGTGGGCTGAAAAAATTAGTTCTTGACTTTTTATTTTTTTTGTGCTATATTAAAAGAAAAAAGAGGTGAAAAGATGTTTGCAGATGATATTAAAAAGTCTAATGGCCGGCATTTCAAGTGTCGTTTTATTAAAAAGAATGGTGAAATTCGTGATCTGTACGGTTGTTTGAAACCCAAAAAGAATAGTAAAGGATTGAAGTATAATCCTAAAGATTATGGTTTAATTTGTGTTTTTGATCTTGAAAAAGAACAGTATCGCATGATTAATATTGAAGGTATTCAGTCTCTTCAACTTCTCGATGAACCTTTTGAACCTATCACAGAATAAAATGAATAATACTATTGATCTTCTTAAAAAATATGATAAAGCCTATCAAGAAGGAACTCCTCTTGTATCTGATAGGGAATATGATGATTTAAAAAGTAACGCCAGATTTATTTTTGGTGATGACCCATATTTTAAAACTGTTGGAGCTCCTGTATTTGGTAAAAAGATAAAACTTGGGTTTACCATAGGAAGCCTTAACAAGACTAATTCTTCTAATGTTGGTTCATGGATTGAAAAACATGATGAAGTTCTTGTATCTGAAAAGCTTGATGGGTCTGGGATTATTGTTTCATATAATAATGGTAAATTGTCTTGGGCTGCTACTCGTGGTGATGGTTCTGAAGGTCAAAATATTACAGATAAGGCTAAACATTTTCTTCCTAATACTGTTGAATATCGTGGGAATTTAATACTTCGCGGTGAAGCAATGTTGGTTGGTGATATTCATATTTCTCTTGGTTTTAAGAATCCTCGTAATGGTGTTGCTGGACTATTGAATCGCAAAAACTTTAAAGTTAAAGATGTTAAAAACATTAAAGTTTATTTTCATGAAGTTATTGAGCCACAAATGATTAGGAAAGATATGTTTCTTTTTATAAAAGATTTGGGGTTTGAAACACCAAAATTTATTACTTTACGAATTCCCACTGCTGAAATATTGATTAAAAAAATGTCTGAATGGAGAGAAAATGCTATATATCTAACTGATGGTTTAGTTCTTTCAGATGCAAATGATTATCGTGAAGATTTGTATTATCCTGAAAATGTTGTAGCTTTTAAAGTAAATCAAGAAGCAGTTAGAACAAAGGTTGTTGATATTGAATGGAACGTAGGTAGAACTGGTCGTGTTATTCCTACTGTTATTGTTGAACCTATTGTTATTGATGGAACAACTGTTTCAAGGGCTACGGGATTTAATGCAAAGTTTATAATGGATAATGATATTAAACCTGGAACGGTTGTTGGTATATTCAAGGCTGGTGAAATTATTCCATATATTGATTTTGTTGAGAAATAATTTTCTTGACAAAATTATTTTTATTTGTTATAATAAAAGAAAAAATGGGGATTAAAATATGAAGTGTCCAGTTTGTAAAAATGATCTTATCTGGCAAGGGGTGAATTTATTTTGTGAAACTTGTTCTAAGGGCAATTCAAAATCCATTGCACATTTTTTTAAAATTCTTGGTTCTAATAATATTACGGATACTACCATTGAAAAACTTGGAGTAAAGTCTATTGAAGATATGTATCGTCTTGAAGAAGATGTTATTTCAAATATTGATGGCTTTGGATATTCCAAAGCAGATACGATTGTTTATGAAATCAAGAAAACATTGATAACAACTCCAGTGAAACTGTTGGCGGCATTTGGTATTCCTTTTATTGGTATAGAAAATGCGAAAACAGTTATTGCCAATGTTAAAACATTTGATGATATTTTCTTTCTTTCTGAAGGTGAAACTGGTCTTGGTCCTGAAACAGAAAGAAGTTTTCTTGAAAATATTCAGAATTATAATGATTTGTGGTTATTCCTTGTAGAAAAAGGCATCCAGTTTAAGGAAACCATTAATAAACTTAATGGTATCAGTATTGCTATTACAGGAACACTTCCCATTAAAAGGGATGATGTTATCAAGATTATTGAAGATAATGGTGGTATTTTCTCAAAGTCTGTAACGAAAAAGACACAATATCTTATTCTTGGTAAGGGTAAAGATAACACTGTTAAAATGAGAAATGCTGAGGCTAAAGGTGTAAAGACTATTGATTGGTCTCAATTTTTAACAATGATTGAGGGGTGATAAATATGTTAGATAAACCATTAAAAAATGTTGATAAAGATAATGTTGCATCTTTCTTAAAAGAAATTGTTAAAATGATCAAAGATGATCCTAATGAATGGTCTATGAAGATAACAAGAGCAAATAATGGTTTTATTGTTGAAACAAAAGATGATGGAATCGTATTGAAGAATCTTTTTGAAAATCGTGATGATTCTAATCATATTAATAATGATCGCGATTTTGAAGATTTAAAGATATGGAGAGAAATGTTATATTTCATTATGGAAAATTTTGGTTATTATCCTAGTAAACATGATGATAAGAGGATTGTTATAAGAATTGAAGATAGGGATGGAAATGATGTCAATACTTACTAATAATACTCATTGTCCTGATTGTGGAAAACTTTTAACTGATAAAGGAAAGTCCATGTGCCCTACTTGTGGGACTAAGCTTACCATTGATAATGCCAGATATTGTGCAAATTGTGATGGTATTTTTAGGGATAATAGAGATATGTCTTGTGAGTATTGTGGTAGTAAACATACAAGATTAATAAGGATTATGTTAGACAACAAAGCCAACAACCGATTTATACTTGACCTTAATCAATAACTCATCTCAAAACCCCTTCTTTATTGAATAAAAAAAGTCTTGACAAAAAATGGAAAATATGTTAAAATTCTTTATAAACAATAAAGAAAGGGGTTTTTATGTTATATCACATTCCATTAGATAGGGCTAAAAAACTTCGTAAAAAGCTTGAGTTTTTAAATTGCAGAGCTATTAAGAATAATGTAGAAACCATTCCTTTTTCTTTTTCAGCTCCTTATGATAAAGTCGTTAATGATGTTGAGGGTGAAAAGGTTTTAACATTTACAGACCTTGAACTCAATGTTGATATGTTTCGCCCTATTGATGGTTTTATTTTTCTTGCTTCTGTTGAACACAGCCCTAATGGAAATATTCTTATCAATAAAAATCCTGATATTTCTATTCCTGAAGAGTATCGTATAAGTGGAAATCATTGTGACCATTGTAATGTTGATAGATACCGTAAAAATACTTATATCCTTTATAATGAAGTAACTAAAGAGTATATTCAAGTTGGTTCTACTTGTATTAAGGATTTTTTGGGTTTTAATGTTTCTTTAATATCTTCCAGATTTGAAATCCTTGATGATATTAAAGATATTTGTAGTGGTCCCTTTTTTGGTGGTCAACTGGTTTCAAATCTTAAAACTTTTTTGGCTATTGTTAATGTTCTTATTGATCTAAATGGCTATATATCGTCTAAAACACTTTTTTCTAAGGGGGATAATACTCTTATTACTACTGGTCATGATGCATTTAATGTTTCTACTTCTAATGATGAATATTCAAGAGAGATCAGAATGAAAGTTACATCTGAACATTATGATAATGTAGATAAAGCTATTGATTGGTTTAAGAAACAAGATACTTCTAAAGATTATTTTTACAATGTATCTACAATAATTAAGAATGAATATGTAACTAAACGGATTTCTAATCTTGCAGCATCTATTATGGCTGTGTATTTTAAAGAAGTGTCTAAAGAAAAGGAACCTAAGATTCCTTCTGAATATATTGGAACTGTTGGTGAAAAAATTCAGATTGAAGTTAAGGTTATAAATATTCAAAGTATTGAATCAAGATATGGTATGATTTATATTTATCGTATGGTTACACCAGAAGGGAATATTGTTGTGTGGTTTACTTCTACATCTAAACTTGAACTTGATAAGAAATATCGTGGTCTTGTGAAGATTAAGAAACATGATGAATATAAAAATATTAAACAAACAGTAATTACCAGACCTTCTTTTAAAGAAATTTTTTAAATTGACTTAAAAAAGTTCTTGACTTTTTATCTTTTCTATGATATTTTAAAAGAAAAATGGTGATCAAATGAATAGAGATAAATATATAAATGAACGTATTAAATTTTATAAGAATCTTGTTCTTTTATCTAAATCTACATTGATTACTGAGGCTAAAAGTCGTAGTCTTGATGTAAAAACTACAAATACAAAAGGTGTGATTATCCAAAAGATTCTTGATGATGAATTTCCCTATTAAAAAGAAAGTTGAGAGTATAAAATGTATTTTGATATTGGATTATATATTGTAGTTGTTTTACTTTTATTATCAAGAGGATATAAATTTTTTAAAATGTGGTATTGTGAATATTATAATTGAGGGGTAAAATGAAGAAACATAGTTGGGCTAAATATATTGTTAAGGTAAAATATTCCCCGTGGGGAAATATTCTTTATGCTTCTACTATAACTACGGCAAAAGCTATGGCGTCATTTTATAATGGAATAATTGAACCTTATCAATAAAGTTAATATGGAATATTTAAAAATATTTTTATCATTGATAATATCAATAATCATAACAATTTTAATAGGTATGGCAATCCAGTTTTTTAAATTCTGTTTGTTATTAACTCGCTGGTAATCTAATAATAATGGGGTGATGGAGATCAATGAAAATAAACGAAAAAGTTATGTTACTTAGGAAAGCAAATTCCAAAACACTTAAAGAATTTGCAGATGAAACAAATATCAGTGTTGATAGACTTGAAATGATTGAAAGTGGTCATGAAGTGCCAAATGTAAAAGAAATGTGGGCGATGATAAATAAATATAACGTAAATATGAAATATTTTATGGAGGGGATTATATGAAGTGCCCTAAACATGGGATGATGTCATTTGTTAAAGAGGAAAGAAATGTAAATGTTGGCATTCGTGGAGAATACTTTATTGAAGAACATTTTGAATGTAAGAAATGTTCTTTAAAAGGTGCTCAGTTTACAAGAATAACCGATAACAAGAGAAAAAAGTAATTATTTAATTGGTGGATAACCAAGAGCCGTAAATGCATCAATGATTTCTTGTGGTGTTTGCGGCTTTTTTATTTCACTTTTCTTTTTCTTTAGGTTTTTTATTTCAAGATCCAATGATATTATACGATTATTTGAATCATTAATCTCTTTTCTAAGTTGCAGAATAGTATTTTCACTTTCAATAATCTTTTGTTGATATTCAGCTCTTATTTCAGCTTCACGGGATTTTAAAACATCATTTAATACACTTTTACGAGGAAAAGAATTTGAAACCCATGCTACTGTAACCAGTATAATAACTGCTAATACAACATATCCAATCTGTTTTAAACCAATCATAATAATACCCCTATTAATAATCCCAATCCTAAACAACCTAAAGCCCCTGAAATCATACTCCATAAGCTTGGTTTTGCTGCTTTTACTTTTTCTTCACATGCTTTATCTTTTTCTTTCATGAGAATCTCTGTTTTTCCAAGAGCTTCAGAACATGATTGAAATTTTCTTTCAAGTTCTTTAGCAAGTTTTTCTTGTTTGTCTTTTTGATTCATAAGCTCAAGATTTCGTTTTTCTTGAACACTTAGTTCTTCTTCTGTAAATCTACATTTCTGAAGTTCAACAACCATACGACTTGCATCGTCGTTTTTAAAGCAAATTTGTGGTTCTTCTGAATATGAAATACCACATAAAGCAAATAACATTAACATTGCTAATATAAATCTTTTCATTAAAACACCTCTATATTTGATTTACCCATTGGATTATTTTTTTGTATTGGTGAATATGGGTTTTCATCTGTTCCAGTATAATATTTTGGGCGTTCAGCAAAACTTTGTAAACTTTTACCAACAAATGCAGCACCATTAGCAAAACCATAAGCTTCAACAACGCCGGGTGGTATATTTACAAGTGATCTAGTCCATATACATACTATTAACCATGTGTACCAAACAATAATATTAGAAAATATCACTGAAAAAAGAAATGCAAATCTCATTATTGATGGTGTATCAACACCTGAACTTAACAAACCCATGATTGTATTTTTCATGACATGAACTCCTGAACTTCTTTTGATACTCTATCAAGTCTGTTAAACCAACCTTTTCTAAACACTTCCTGGCTTGGATTTAAACTAATTAGTTTATTGTAAAAAATATTACGCTCTTTTAACATTGAATCAACCAATATTTTTGGATTGGTATTATTAATTTTATTCATAGTTTGTGGGCCTAATACACCATCAACATCAATAGCGTTATTTGTATATCTATTTAATGATCGTTGTAATATTTTTATTGCATTTCTCGGGCCACTATTAACACCGAAATCAAACATTAAGAAATCTGGTCCACTTGGAAATAAATCAAGTTTCATTTTATCCCAATAGTATTTTTTGTATATTGGAGCGGCTAATTCTAATGTGTTTAACATTTTAATATCATTAATATCAACATCACCATCACCATCTAAATCACCATAATCATATTCATCGTAAAATTGTTTAAGTGTTGATAATGTTATGCCAAGATTTGTTGGACCTCCTTTATCTAAGGGATGGTTAGTATAACCACCTTCATATTGTAAAACCTTTGTTAAAGAGGGTAAAAAATTTTCTTTCATTATAAAACCACCATTATATTTTATATTTATTTAGTATAAATATAAAAAAATATATAATATTCGGAGATTAAAAAATGAGTAGATTATCAGATTATATAATTGAAAAAGTTTCAAAATCAGAAATTGATGAAGCTTTAAGTAATCCAAATGTCCGTATTGGTTGTGAATTTGAATTTTATGGTGATATTAATTCTATTATTGATGATAAAGAAAATCCTTGGATTGAATTGATAGAAATAGCTGAAAATTACAATGAAAAAATGAAAAAATGGATTGAATTTAATAAACATTTAAAAAATAATAAAAATTCAGAAATGGAAACACCACCTGATAAACCAAAATTACCACATGATTTAGAACAACATCTTTGGTATTTAGTGGATGATGACTATTATAAAGAGACTGAATATCAAATATTTGATATTGAAAAGATGATAAAGCAATTAAATAAATGGAAAAAAACAATAGACCCGGATAGAATAAGATCGTTTGTAACGGACGTAGTTATTGATAGAATTCCCAAATCATTAGATTGGAAATTTGGAATAGATGGTTCATTAACTGAATATGATACTGATATTGAAATATCTACTACACCAATGCCTATAAAAGAGTTTTTAGATGCATGTCCAAAAATGTTTGAAATAATTGATGAATTTGGCATAGTAACAGATAAATGTGGATTTCATATAGGTATTTCATTATCTAATATTGATAATTTGGAAAAATCGTTAGATGTTGTAAAATTAGCAATGTTTACAGATGAAGAATATATATATAAGTTTTTTAGTGGGCGAAAAGATAACGCATATGTTAAATCTTCTTATGATAAAATTTTAAGTAATTTTATTATAACACCTGAGAGCTTTGAAAAATTTATTGATACTGGTAAGATGGATCGTGAATATAGTAAAGAACATTATAATGCTATAAATCATGAGCATCTTAGTCAAGATAACAAATATATTGAGTTTAGATATATAGGTGGTGCTAATTATCATCGGAAATGGGATAAAATTAAAACTATTATCGGCCAATACGTTCATAATATGGTTTTAGCTTGTGACCCATCTTATAAAAAGAAAGAATATTTATTAAAGATACAAAGAATAATAAACAAGATAGATTATCAGGCTAAAAAAGATTTTGAGGATAAAATAATTACTGCTTTAAAGAATGCTAATCCAAATCAAAAGAAGTTTTTAAATAGTAAATTAATTAAAATTAAAAAAATAATAGATCATTTAAATATGAAAATAGATCATAGATTAGATAATGTTGCTGAACAAATATCATCTCAATGGTGGGATTCTGATATAAAACCAACAATGATAGAATTATCCAAGATACCAGAAGAAGATAAACCAGAAAATTTTCCCGATGTAACAGTAGAATATTATGCTATGAAAGAATTTATACAAATGTGGAAATCATTAGAAGGGATTTTAAATTATAAAGCAGGAAAATATCTTGCTGATATAGAGGATAAATATTCAGAATATGAGAATGGTAAATATTATTATTCTTCTAAACCATCAGCTTCTTCAGTATGGAAAAAAAATAAAATGCTTGCTGATATGGTTGAAAAAATGAATAATCTTAGGGAATCAATTAAAAATGATAAATCAATGATTTCAGAAAAAGTTTCTAAGAGAGATGTTGATATTGCATTTTCAAATCCAAATGTTCGTATTGGTTGTGAATTTGAATTTATAGTACCTGCATTTGATGAAAAATATGGAAAACTTGCAAAAATGTGGATTGAATGGGATGCATATTATCAAAGATTTGAAGCATGGGAATCATCTACTGAAGAATATGAAAATGCTGGTGAAGAAGAAGGATATGATCCACCAGAAATACCAAAATGGGCTAAAGAAATGGGATATGATTCTGGTGATGAAATTCCTAATCCTTTTGAATTGTTTAAATTACCATCATTTGATATTACAAAATTTTTCAAACTGAATGTTAAAGAATTTTTACCACTTAATAAAATGCCTTTTAGCAATTATATTATTAGTGATAATAATATGACAAAATCAACTACTAAATGGGTAATCAAACCAGATGCAACATTAGGACCATCTGGAATTGAAATTGTAAGCCCAATACTTACTATTGATGAATACCTTGATATTTGTCCTAAAATGTTTGATTTTATTGAAAAATATGGTGCAACTAATGATAGTTGTGGATTTCATATATCAATAAGTTTGAAAAATGTTTCAAATCTCTCTAAAACATTAGATGTTGTTAAGATGGCTATGTTTCTTGATGAAGAATATATATATAATTTTTTTAAGAAGAGACGTGATAATGATTATGCAAGATCAGCTCATAAAGCTGTAAAGCTTGGTGCTTCAAAGTCGGAGATTGAAGATTTTATAAAAGATAATATTGATGTTACTAAGCTTAGAAAAGCAATTCCAAATACTCATTATGAAGCTATAAATATTGAACATTTGAGTGATTTACCTGAAAAACAATATATTGAATTTAGATATATTGGCAGTGGTGATTATCATAAAAAATGGAATGAAATTAAAAGAATTACAGCTCATTATATATGGGCGTTGAGTATTGGTAATGATCCAGAGTTTAAGAAAAAGGAATATATGTTAAAATTAAACAGATTGATGCTTAAATATGATTTGTTTACAAAGTTAAAAAGATTGGATATAATGGATAAAGAAAATAAGCAGGACACACCAGAATATAATGTTATATCAAAACAAGTAAAACAACTTGTTGGTATGGGTATAAAGATTAAAAAAGGTGAGTTTGAACCTGTTAAAAAAGAAGTGGGAGAAATATAAATGCCTAAATGCGGTAGATGTTATTCAGTTTTACCACCACCCTTTTTGGAAGATATGCCTGATGGTGGAAAACAATGTAAGTTTTGTATTGATGGTGTTGATAAACTTGAATATGGAAAAGGAAAGTTTGCAACAAAAGACGAGATAATAAAAGAATATGATATTTTTTTGAAAATCATTATGGATCATAATGAAATACTGAAAAATGCTATAAAGGGTGATATTTCTGATGTTCCTGAAAAATTAATTTAGAATGGGTTAGATATATATGACAAGTGTTATATTATTAAATGCTGATTTTACACCACTTGGTCTTATAAGTTTAAAGAAGGCTATGAAACTCGTAGCCAAGGGTAAAGCTGAAATAGTTAAAGAAGCAAAAAAGATTATAAACACGGTAACAAAGAGTTTTTTTGTTCCACTTGTTTTGCGTTTAATTAAGTTTGTGCGTATGTTATATGGTAAAAAAGTTCCTTTTTCTAAAAGGAATGTAATGATTCTATATGATTACAAATGTGCGTACTGTGGTGTTAGAATGAAAAGTGGTATGACTCTTGATCATATTATACCACGTTCCAGAGGTGGTAAAACTGAATTTTCTAATGTTGTTCCATGTTGTTTAAAATGTAACAATATTAAGGATAATAAGCTTCCACATGAAGTTGGAATGACACTTAAATATAAGGTTATTGTTCCGACTATCAATGAATATCTTCAAATACAAATCAAAAATTTAGGACTTGGTAATACACTTAAAGAGCTTGGTATATTATAATAGTGTGGAGGAAAATGTTGAAGCCGATACAGAAACCTGGCAAAATCTCAATGATGAGTTATTGTGGTGATTTGCAGGGAGTTGGGACAATACGAATTATATATCCTTCTCTTTTACTTAATCATCTTCGTATCCCTGGGTACCAATTTACAGCATCATATGGAACACAATATATAAATGATCCAGTATTTTATAATAATTTTACTTTTATTCAGTTTCAAAGAGCAACAACTGAAAGACATCTTGATTTGGTTAAACATTTCAAAACTAATATTAGGAAAAAAACTAAGACACCTGTAATATATGAAATTGATGATTTGTTGTTCGATATTCCAGAATGGAATTATGCTAGTTCATATTATTCAAAATATAGAAGTTCAATAGAAAAAATATTAGAAGAAACAGATGGTATTACGGTATCAACAGAGTTTTTGAAGAAAAAATATTTGAAATATAATTCAAAAATAGAAGTTATTCCTAATCATTTGCCAAAATTTGTTTGGGGTGAATCAGTTCCACAATATTCTTTAGATAAAAAAGGTAAAATAAAGATTATATGGGCTGGTTCTGAAAATCATTTTGCTAATAAGCATCTGTTGAATAAAGGGATAAAAGGTGGTGATTTTGGAAAAGGATTAATTGATTTTATTCGTAAAACGATAAATCAATATCATTGGATTATATGTGGTGGTATTCCCAATGAACTTTCAGATTTAAAAAATAATGGTATTGAATATTATGAATGGAAAAATATTTTTGAATATCCATCTTTTCTTAAATCTTTACAGGCTGATATATTCATAGCACCACTTAAAAATAATGAATTTAATTCGTCAAAATCTAATTTGAAAATGCTAGAAACAGTGGCAATTGGGGCTGCTGGTGTTTATAGTAATATTGAGCCATATGCTGGTGGTAAAATGCTTGCTAATAATGATGAAGAAATGATTGAAATGATACAATCACTAGCTAATGATCGAGATTTGAGAAAAGTTGTATATGAACATGATTTACAAAATGTTAAAGATGTTTTATACTGGGAAGATAATAATAATGTAAGACGGTATATTGAAACATATTTGAAGTTTTTTGATAGGTGTTTGGAATGATAACAATACAAGATGTATATGAATCATATCGTAGGGCACAGAGTAAAGCTTTCAATAGACCTTATAGATTTCCAAAAGATTTTGGATTATGGTTTGTAAATGCTAATAAAAAAACACAGGAAAATCTTGAAATAATAACAAAATATTTTAATACAAAGTGGCAAAATATAAATCCAGAAGAATATTTTACTACTGGATTTAATATCTGGAAAAACTTTAGTTATCATCAGTTTTTAAATCCTAAAATACTTAATCTTTATATTGATAGAGATAAGCTTAAAAAGCGATCTTTAATGGGTTGTAAAGCTGATCTTATAAAAGGTAGAAAATATGTTATATCAACATATGGAAATATAACATTTTCTGAATATTGTAAAATGAAAGATGGTGAAATACATCAACCAGTATCAGATTTTTTAAATAATAAAATAGGTAAATATACTTTAACATATTTAATATATAAAAGATATTTGGTTCTTGAAGATCATGAGCGTTCATTATTATCAATAATAACAAATAATTATCGTGATATTGTTGCTGAAATAGAAGAAATTGGAGAACAGTATATATGAATATTTATCAAGAAGAAGTAAAGATAAAAGGAGAACCTTTATGGAAAACAACAAGTCAAACAATATCTGGTGGTACTAAACTATTAAAAGCAAAAGATTATGATAGATCAATAAAAGATAGATATGAAAAAGAAAACCTTAATGAAGGAGGTAATTATTGAGAAATAGGTAAATAAAATGATACTGATTGGGGATATTATAAGTGTTGAAAATGACACAGCTATTGTTAATTTTCGGTCAATTAATAAAAATGGGATAATAGATATAAAAGATATTAGACATCTTGAAAAATTTATGATACCGGGAATTAGAATAACATATGATACAGAAAATAAAAAGGTTGAAATACCTATTGTAAAATGGCAAGAGAACAATAAAACAAAATTATTAGGTTTACATTCTAGTAGTATTTCTATATAATAAAAAGAAAAAACAATAAAACAGCCTTGAAGGCTACAACATGGAGGAAATGTTATGTCAAAATGGATTAACAAATCATTATTTGAAAATTATGCACAACAGAAGGAAAAAGAAGAAGCACCTCAACAGTTTATAAAAAGAAGTGAGCGGGTTTGGCCGACTCCTGAAATGGGAACCGCTGAAAAAGCTAAAGTATATGAAGGTCGTTTTCTACCTGATCCTAAAGGAAGTTTTACAAAGAAATATTTTTATCATGGATTTAAGGTTGGTGAAAAGTTTAGATCATTTTTGTGTGATAAGACCGATGATATGAATAACTTTTGTGTTTTTTGTGCAGCTACACAGAAGCTTTATATGGGCAATGACAATGATAAGAAAGCAGCTGCTAATTACAAGCGCAAGACTCGTAATGTAGGTAACTGGTATATTGTTGATGATCCTAGAGACGCTGAACGTGAAGATGATAAGAAAATGAAGGGAACTGTTCGTATTTATGAGTTTCCTGATAAAGTTGATTCAAAACTTAAAGCTGAAATCACAGATAAGAAAAATGGACTTGGTTCATCAATATTTGATCCGGGTGCTGATGGATTTAACTTCCTATTGAAAGCAAAAGCAACTAAGAAAGATGCAACTGGTAAGGTATGGCCTGATTATTCAGACAGCACCTTCGCTCGAAAAGCTTATCCTCTTGGTTCTGATAAAGAGATTAAAGAAATCATGGAAAGTACACATAATCTTGATGAATATATCAATAGCTTGAGAATTTCTGATGATGAAAAGGTTAATTTACTGAAAACAGAAATGCTTTGGGAGCTTGTTGAATCTGATTGGAAAAAATATAAAGGTAATATTGCTGAAAAGAAATCAACATTTAGATCGGAATCGGATGATCTTGATGATGTTCCATTTGAAGTTGCAAATGAAGTAGATGATAATGGATTATCAGACCCTACTGATGAAGATTTACTTAGAGAACTTGAATCAATGAAATGATGTCGGGTGTAATGGGAATATATTAGAAATAATACTTATATACAGGACTCTGGTTCTGGACAGCCCGATATTACCCACATCTTCAGGCCCTAAAGTGGAAATACTTTAGGGCCTTTTCATTTTCAATAATCATAATATAACATTTCGTTAAACTGAAAATAGTTTTAAATAAATATTCTTAACATTTCGTTAAACTAGAAATCAATGTAATTTAAAATTTTGAATTTTTTATTGGAATTTTAGTTAAATGTTGAATTTAAAAAACTAAAAGTTCAATAATATCAATGCATAAAAAATTTTTATTTTTAGCGATTTTTGGCATGAAACTTGAAATATAATATGTTAAATAAATAAAATGGAGGAAAAAAACCATGAAGAACATTAAAACAACAATCGTAACGGCAATCGGTGGAGTATTGATAACTGCTGGATTTGTAGGAGCTGAAACAGTTTTAGCTGGTGGGCCAGAGAACTTTCCTTATTTCCATCTTGGAACCCTTATTCTTGCTGGTCTTATCATTACGGGTTTGAAATTTAAATATGATAAGATGAATACATATGAGGCTGTTGGTGCTATTGGATTGTATGCTATTCTGGTTAGTTTATTCACCAATCCAGTTGTTATGGCTATTAAAAATATTATGAGCTAAGAGGTATATAATGTTAGTAGTATCGTACAAACAAGACCATCTTGAAAAGAAGTCTTTTTATAAAAAATACTCCAAAGCACTTAATATAAGTGCTTGGGGTATTGTTTTGGTGGTTTCAACTATTGGTATGAGCTTACTGGGAATGTGGCTTGACAGGGTTCTTGAAACACAACCAATGTTTATGGTTGGTTTGTGTTTATTAGCTAATGGAACTACAATGTGGAGACTATATCAAGAAAGTAAAAAATAAATTGATTAATTATTTATAAATAATAATATTTATTAAATGGATTAATCAATGAGATTACAATCATATTTAACTGAAACCAAGAAGAATATTGTAATAAAAACATTAAATCAGATGAATGATAAAGATGTAAAAGATTTTTTTAGTCTTATGAAATATGGTGATTCTTATTCTAATATTGATTCAATAAAAAAATATGGATTGTTTTTTGGTTTCGCATATGTTGATGATATATTGGCGTCTGTAGCAGCTATAAAAAATAATTATAGAGTTGATGATGTATTTGAAGCTTCTGAAACAGAAGAAAATCCAGATGATTATAATTATGAAATTGGCTGGGCATATACATTACCAGAATATCGTAAAATGGGATTAAATAAATCTTTATATAAAGAATTATTATCGAAAGTGTCTGGTGGTGTTATAGCAACTGTTAGATTAGGAAATAATATATCAACAAATAGTCTTAAATCTCTTGGATTCGAAATAA
>Ga0116146_1001441_pt1 | contig 24271 bp, 18 predicted proteins | sample AD_JPNHG2_MetaG_FD_89748 | JGI IMG/M metagenome (GOLD analysis project Ga0116146, IMG submission 89748) | Active sludge microbial communities of municipal wastewater-treating anaerobic digesters from Japan - AD_JPNHG2_MetaG | ecosystem: Engineered > Bioreactor > Anaerobic > Digestate | place... | reverse complement strand
TCTTCAACTCCCGCACCGCGGACGGCCACCTTGGCGACTTCACCGACGCCTGCCGCGAGAACAGATCGTACGCCATGCGATCCCTCACCGCACAAAAACCGTTCAAATAAAAACGCCCTGCCCTTGCGTATCTTGGCACCATAACGGAATTGAAAATAAGGGGAAAGTGTGCTTGACTATGCAACTACGAACGAGGAGGACTTGCCGCCATGAGAAACAACCGCTACACACGCCGCCGCTTTTTGGCCGGCTCCGCATCTGTACTGGCCGCATCGGCCCTGACCCCGGCCTGTGCCACCCTGGAGAAACGGCGCAGCGCCACCGACCGCGTCACGCTGGGCAAGACCGGTCTCACGCTGACCCGGCTCGGCATCGGGCTTGGCAGCAACAGCGGTAACGTGCAGCGCAACCTCGGGAAAGAGGCGTTTAACCGTCTGGTGCATGACGCCTACGACCGCGGCATCCGCTACCTGGACTGCGCGCAGTCTTACAAGACCTTCGACTGGATTGCCGACGCGATCAAAGACCTGCCGCGCGACCAGCTCTTCATCATGTCCAAGATCGGCGGCAATCCGGATAAACCGGAAGAGGTGATCAACCGCCACCTGAAGAACTTCCAGACCGATTACATCGACTGCATGCTGGTGCACTGCGCCGTCACGCCGACCTGGACGCAGGAGCGCGCCCGGCTGATGGAGGCGATCGACAAGGCGCAGGCACAGGGCAAAATCCGCGCGAAAGGTGTCTCCTGCCACTCGCTGCCGGCGCTGCGCGTCGCTGCGGCCTCGGACTGGGTGGAGGTCAATCTGGTGCGGGTCAACCCCCAGGCCAAGTTTACAGACAGTGAAGAGCAGAAATGGGACGCGCCCGGCACGACCATCGAGCCGGTGGTGGAGCAGATCAAGATCATGCACCAGAACGGCCATGGTGTCATCGGCATGAAGCTGGTCGGCGACGGCACCTTCAAGAACGCCGACGACCGCGAGAAAGCCATGCGGTTCGCGATGTCGCTGCCGGAGATCGATGCCGTCACCATCGGCTTCAAGAGCGCCGCCGAGATCGACGAGTCGATCGAACGCATGAATCGCGCCCTGGCCGGCTGATGCGAAAACTACGGGACGCGCCACGGCGTCGGGACGCGCAAGATGCCAGATGGGATAGTCGGGCACGTCGCTCTCGGTGACCGCAACGGTATTGCCGCGGACGGAACACACCCAAGGCAGGCAGCCCAGCTTTTTCTCCGCAGTGCCCCACAGGATTTTTAACATGGGCCTTTCGCGTACCGTTCGCGAAACGCCTTGGGCGTGCAACCGGTGACGGCGCGGAACGCCTCGCGGAAGGCGCGCGCGCACCCGAAGCCGCTCGCCGCGGCGATTTCGCCAACAGATTGCATCTGCGCACTGTCCAGCAACAGGTTTCGCGCGTACTGCACACGCCGCTGCTGCAAGTAGGCGTGCGGTGTGGTGCCCAACCGCTCACGGAAACGCATCTCGATCAGACGCCGCGAAATCTTCAGCTTCTTCGCGATCGCCGTAATCGACAGAACCCCGCCTTCCTGGGCGGCCACATGCGCCACCACCCTGCGGACGACCGGGTCGTCATCGTAAAATCGATCCGTCGAGCCGCGGGTGACCACGCCTTGCGGCGGCACCAGCGTGTCGCGTCCGGACACCGGCAACCCGCGCATCAGACGATCCAGCAGGGCCGCCGCCGCCACGCCGCAGGCAAACGGGTCGCGCGAAACACTGGACAGCGAGGGCGTGCAGTATTCGCATGTCATGGGATCGTTGTCCACACCCAGTAACGCCACGTCCTCGGGAATCGCGATGCCCAGGCGCGAACACAGCTCCATCACCACGCGTGCCCGGTAGTCGTGGACCGCCAGGATCCCGCAGGGCTTCGGCAATGCGACCAACCAGCGCTCCAGCCCCGCATGACGCTCCTGCCACGTCTGTGCCCGGTTTTTCGACACCGGCTGCCGATAGACCGCGCAAATGCGTCCGGCCTTTTTCAAGCGCTCCACGAACCCTTGTTCCCGGACTTGAGAGTACCAGGGCCCTTCGATCCCGTAATAACCGAAGTGCCTCAGGCCAAGCGCGAGCAGATGTTCCGCCGCAAGGAGCCCGATCGCCGCATGGTCGGCGTTGACGCGCGGCACGCCCGAACCCGGCGGCCGCCAGCCGGACAGGTTCACCACCGGCATCGGCAGACGCGCCGCGGCCTTTTCCTCGCCACGCGTCGTCAGACACGCGACCACGCCGTCACCTGGCCACGAGCGTAACGCGGGCAGGTGGATGTCCTCCTCTCCCGCGCTGCGCAAAAAGGGCGGACTGGTCACGATCCGCCACCCGCCCTGTTCATCGGCATACTTTTTGATTCCCCGCAGGCATTCGGCCATCCAGGGCACGGATGCCGGATACACGACAGCGACAACCGGTGTCTTATTATGGGCCATGCCGGTCATTATCAGGGCCAGCGGCAGGGGACACAAGCGTGATTTTTCGCGTTTTGTTTGTCTTTTTCGCAAAAAATCACTTGCGCAAACCGTGTCCCGCGTGCCAAGGTGCTTTGATGAGTATCCGCAGGCACTTCAAATGGTTCGTTTGCGCGTTCCTTTTTCTGGCGGTGGCCGTTCTGTACATGGATCGCCAGGCGCTCTCCATCCTGGCGCCGCAGCTCAGCAGGGATCACGGCTGGTCGGAGACCGACTACGGCAACATGGTGGCCGCCTACCAGTTCGCCTACGCGGCGGGTGTGCTCGCCGTGGGCTGGATCATCGACCGCCTCGGCACACGGCTCGGTTTCGGCCTCTTCGTCCTACTCTGGAGCCTGGCGATCGCCGCGCACGGCTGGGCCGCCTCGGCCACAGCTTTCATCGCGGTCCGGCTGGCCCTGGGCCTGACGCAGGCGGGCTGCTTCCCCTGTGCGATCAAGGCCACGGCGGAGTGGTTCCCGAAAGAGGAGCGCGCGTTCGCCATCGGCATCTTCAATACCGGTTCGATGATCGGCCCGATCCTGGCCCCGCTTGTGATCCTCTTCCTGTATGCGCATGCCGGATGGCTGGCAACCTGTCTGGGGCTGGGAGCGGCAGGCATCGCCTGGAGCGCGGTCTGGCTGGTGTCCTATCATACCCCGGGGAGCTCCCCCGCGCAGGATGAGGCTCCGGAAGGCCCGCCGCTGCCGCTCGCCGGAATTCTCAGCCGCCGCGCCACCTGGGCATTCGTTCTCGGCAAGCTGCTGAGCGATCCGGTCTGGTGGTTCTTCCTCTACTGGCTGCCGAAGTTCCTGCACGACAAACACGGCGTGGCCCTGACAAATCTGGGTGCCCCGCTGGTGACCATTTATTCCATCACCATGATCGGCAGCGTCGGCGCCGGCTGGCTGACGCGGCGCCTGACCGCCGGCGGCGTGACCGTGCGCTCGTCGCGCCGGATTGTGATGCTGCTCTGCGCGCTGCTGCCGCTGCCCGTGCTGACCGCGGCCCGCACTGGAGAAGTCTGGCTGGCCGTCGTGCTGATCGGCCTGGCCACCGCCGGACACTCCGGCTGGATGGCCAACCTCTTTGCGCTGGTCTCGGATCACTTCCCGAAAAACGCCGTGGCATCCGTCACCGGCATCGGCACCACGGCCGGCGCGTTGGGCGGTATCGGTGTCGCGCGTCTCGCCGGCTGGATCCTTGACAGCACCGGAAGTTACTGGCCGCTGTTCGTGATGTCCGCCTGCGCCTATGTCGTCGCATGGCTGGTTGTCCACTCTCTCTTACCCGGGAAAGCCGAGACCGTATGACCCCCCGTGACCGCATCCTGACTGTCCTGCGCGGCGGCATCCCCGACCGCGTGCCTGTCGTGCCCTTCATCCAGGAGGAGTTCCTCGCCTGGGTGTATCCCGAACGCAAAGGCCTCGACCGGGTGACGGCCGTGCTGGATCTCGCCCGTGAACTGGGGTTCGATGTCATCACCAAGCACAACCGCTTCATGACGCCTTCCTTTCTGTTGCGTGACCACTTGAACTGGCGTGTGCGCTGCCAGACCGCCCGGGAGAAGGACCTGTGGGTGACCCGCACCGAAATTGGCACACCAAACCGGACCCTGACCGAAGAGCGCGTCAAACCTGACGCGGGCGCCGCCACCGCAGGAGTCATGCCCATGACGCGCAAGCATCTGCTGGAGACGCCGGACGACATGGAGGCGTTCATCCGCTGGCTGCCGGAACCGGACGCGGAGGACGTGCGCGTGATGCGTGAAACCGCGGCGGCGTGGCGGCGGCAGGTCGGTGACCTCGGCATCAATGCGCCGTGGGGCTGGGCCGGGGTCTTCAATTACGCCTCCGACTTCTGGGGGATCGAAAATCTGATGATGGCGCCCTACACGGACGAGACGGTCTATCACGCGCTGATGGCGGCGCTGACCGACCGCATGATCGCATACAACGCCCCGCTGATCGAGGGCGGCGCGGACGCGATCGGCATCCAGGGCCATATCGCCAACGCCCGCTCGGTCAGCGTGGACTATTTCATGACCTACGTGTACCCGTACGAGAAGCGGCTGATCGACGCGCTCCACGGCGCCGGTGCCTTTAGCGTCTACCACAACTGCGGGTTCGCGCGGGCCTTCTACCCCTGTTACCGTGAACTCGGCATGACGGTCTGGGAAACCGTCGCGGAGGAGCCGCAGGGGGACAACACCCTGGCCGATGCCAAGGCGGCCCTCGGGGACCGCGTCTGCCTGCTGGGCAATCTGAACCAGCTTCATTTCCTCAAGACCGCGTCGCCGGAAGAGGTCGCCGCCCGAACCTGCGAGATCGTGTCAACCGGCAAACCTGGCGGCCGCTACCTGTTCGCGGCATCGGACTTTCTGGAACGGGGCACACCGATCCGAAACGTGACGGCCATGCTGCGCGCCGCCGAAGAGGCCGGCGTGTATTGAAACCGACCCGGAAACCGCCATCACCGCTCCCCCACAAACCCACACCTGTTCCATTTGTGCCGTACAAACGGACAACGCCGACAAACAGAAACCAGCAATAACCTAAGGAGGTTCACAATGACACGTCGCACATTCATGCAATTCGCAGGAGGGACCATGTTGTACACCGGCGGCCAAGCCTGGGCCGGCGCGAACAACCGCGTTCGCGTGGCGGTGATCGGCATCCACGGCATGGGCCAAAACCACATCCGAGAGTATGCCGCGTTGCCGGATGTGGATGTGGCGGCGCTGTGCGATGTGGACGCGAACCTGTTCGGGCCGGTCATCAAGAAACACTTTACCGACAAGGGCCTGAAACCGCCGAAAACATACACCGACCTGCGGAAGCTCTATGAGGATCCGGAGATCGACGCGGTCTCGATCGTGACACCCAACCACTGGCACACGCTGGCCGCGATCTGGGCGATCCAGGCGGGCAAACACGTGTCTGTGGAAAAACCATGCTGCCATAACATTTACGAAGGCGGCAAGCTGGTGGAGGCCGCTAAAAAATACAGGGTGATCGTGCAGGACGGGGCGGAGCAGCGCAGCAACCCGTGCGCGCAAAGCATGGCCGCTTTTCTCCACAACGGCGGCCTGGGCGAGGTCTACATGGCGAAGGGCATTTGTTACAAGTGGCGCAACACCATCGGCCGTTTCCCGGACGAGACCCCGCCCGACGGCGTGGATTACGACCTGTGGCTGGGTCCCGCACCCCGGCGTCCCTTCAACCGCAACCGCTTCCACTACAATTGGCATTGGAACTGGGACTACGGCAACGGCGACATGGGCAACCAGGGGGTTCACGAGATGGACATTGCGCGCTGGGGCCTGGGCGTGAAACTGCCCACGAAAATCACCGCCGTGGGCGGCCACATGATGTTCGATGACGCGCAGGAGACACCCAACGTGCTGATGGCCCTGTTCGAGTTCCCGAACCCAGCGGGCGGCGGCGACAAGAAAAAGATTCTGCAGTTCGAAGTCCGCCACTGGGTTTCCAACGGTGAGGACGGCATGTGGCTCAAAGGCGCGAAGCAGGGGAATGACTACATGGCCACCAGCGCGGGGAACGTCACCGGCAACCTCTTCTTCGGATCCAAGGGATACATGGTCAAGGATGTGAACCGCTGGCGGACCTGTCTGGGAGAGAAGCGGGAACCGGGCGAGAGCGGCAGCGGCATCGGCAACCATTACCAGAACTTCATTACGGCGATCCGCAGCGGCGACCCGCAAACCTTCAACCGCAGCATCGAGGAGGGCTTTTACTCCTGCGCCCTGATCCACCTGGGCAACATCGCCTACCGGTTGGGCCGCACGCTGACGTTCGATCCGGACACGCTGCGCTTCCCCGGAGACGAGGAGGCCAACGCCATGCTGACGCGCGAATACCGCGCGCCGTTTGTCGTGCCGGACAAAGTGTAATCAATCGACCCGCTTGCGCAGGTCCTTGACGCGGCGCGACCTCGATCGCGGTTCACATGTTTGCAGCGATACAGACCGCCCGGCCACACAGGCACCTAGTGCGCTTCGAGCCAGGTGTCGCCAACGCCGATGCTGACTTCGAGCGGGACGCCGATGTCGAGCACCGTGGTCATGGCCTGTTTGACCAGATCGCGCACAATGCCGACCTCTGACTTGGGCACGTCGAAGAGCAGCTCGTCGTGGATCTGGAGCACCATGCGCGCGCCCAGGCGGCGCTCCTTCAGCTCGCGGTGGACGCGCACCATCGCCAGTTTGATCAGATCTGCCGCCGTCCCCTGCACCGGCGTGTTGATGGCGTTGCGCTCGGCCGATTGACGCGAGGCGGCGTTGCGTGAGTCGATGTCGCGCAGGAAGCGGCGGCGGCCCAGCAGGGTCTGCGCATAACCTTTCTCACGGGCATCGGCAATGGCGCGATCCATGTAGGCCTTGACACCGGGATACTGCGCGAAGTAGGTCTCGATCAGATCCGCTGCCTGTTTGCGCGGCACATTCAGGCGCTGGCTCAGGCCGAACGCGGAAATGCCGTAAATGATGCCGAAGTTCACCATCTTGCAGGCCGAGCGCATCTCGGGCGTGACGAGCCCCGGCATGACGCCATACACGCGCGTCGCGGTCTCGGTGTGGATGTCCGCACCGCGCCGGAAGGCCTCGATCATCCCCTCGTCGCGGCTGAGCGCCGCCATCACCCGCAACTCGATCTGCGAGTAGTCGGCCGATAGCAACACATGATCGCTGTCACGCGCCACGAAGGCGTTGCGGATGCGCTGACCGCGCCCGGTACGGACCGGGATGTTCTGCAGGTTAGGCTCCGCCGAGGAGAGCCGTCCGGTTTCAGTCAGCGCCTGCGCGAAGGAGGTGTGCACGCGGCCGGTGGCGGGATCGATGCAGGCCGGCAGCTTGTCCACATAGGTGGACTTCAGCTTGCTGCACATGCGGTATTCGAGAATCTGCGGGATGATCGGATGCCGATCCTGCAGTTTGATCAGCACGTCTTCGCTGGTGGCGTATTGGCCGGAGGGTGTGCGCGCCGCGTCGGGGTCGATCTTCAGGTGGTCGAAGAGGATCTCGCCCAACTGCTTGGGCGAAGCGGGATTGAAGTTGCCGCCGCCCAGATCGCGGATGCGGAGTTCGAGCTGGAGCAGCTCGCGGTCCAGCTCGCGCCCGTACGCCCGCAGCTCATCGGCGTTGATGCGCACGCCCTCGCTCTCCATGTCCAGGAGCACGGGGATCAGCGGCTCCTCGCATCCGGTCAGTGCGCGCAGGCAGCCGGCCTCCTGAGCCTCGCGGCGAAGCAAACCGTCGAGCTGCAAGGTCACGTCCGCGTCCTCGGCGGCGTAGTCGCAGATCTCTTCGGGACGCAGGTCGCCCATGTTGCTCTGCTCGACGCCTTTCTTTTTTTCGCCGATCAACGCCGTGATGGGGATGGGTGTGTAGTGCAGATACTGACGCGCCAGATAATCCATGCCGTGACGCTCTGAGGCGTCCAGCACATAGTGGGCGAGCATGCTGTCGTGCAGCTCGCCGCGCAGCTCGACGCCGTACTGACGCAAAATCGTGAGGTCAAATTTGGCGTTGTGGCCGATCTTGACGGTGAACGGGTCGCCGAACAGCGGCGCAAAGCGCTGCAGCAGCGCGCGGCACGCCTCGCGGTCCTCGGGCACGGGCACATACCACGCCCGCCCCGGCGCGGTGGCGAACGAGAGGCCCACCAGCCGGTCGTGGCGCGGGTCGAGGCCGGTGGTCTCGGTATCGAACGACCAGGCCGGTGCCTCGTCCAGGGCGCTCAAAAGTTCGTTGAGTTGTGCCTCGGACTGCACGCAGACGTAGGTGTGCGGCACGTCGGCCAGTGTCTTGAAGGCGTTCTCTGCGGTCGACTTGCCGCCCTCGAAAGCATCGCCCATCAATCGTTTGCCGAGCGCGAACAGTTCGTATTTCGTGAGCACGGCGCTCAGCCGCTCCGTGTCCGGCTCGCGGCGCGCCAGATCATCCAGCTCGACCGGCACCGGCACATCGGTGCGGATCGCGGCGAGCATGCGGCTCTGACGGGCGCTCTCCGCGCCGGCCGCGACCTTCTCGGCCAGTTTCCCCTTGAGTTCGGCGGCGTGCGCAAGAATGTTCTCGATGTCGCCATACTGCGCAAGCAAGGCGGCGGCGGTCTTCTCGCCCACGCCCGCGATGCCCGGAATGTTGTCCGAGGCGTCGCCGGCCAGACCGAGGTAGTCGATCATCTGGGCCGGCGAGGTGAGGTTCCAATGCTTGCAGACCGCCTCGACATCGTAGATTTCGGCCGGGGCGGCGGCCTTGCCGGGCCGGAAAAGATAGGTCGATGGGCCGACGAGCTGCGCCACATCCTTGTCGGGCGTCGCCAGATAGGTGGTCCAGCCGGGGCGCCGGGCGGCCCGGGCGGCCAGCGTCCCCATGACGTCGTCCGCTTCGAAGCCATCCACGCGCAGGATCGGCAGGCGCAGCGCCTCGGCCAGTTCGATCGCCATGGGGATGGCCGCCGCGAGGTCTTCTGGCATCTTCTGGCGCTGCGCCTTGTAGGGCGGATAGCATTCATGACGGAAGGTCGGGGTGGTCGAATCCAGCACGAGTGCGACATGTGTGGGAGCCTGTTCGTTCAGGATCTGCAGCAGCATGTTGGCGAAACCGGTCAGCGCCGAGGTGTTGATGCCGGTGCTGGTCATGCGCGGGGTTTTGAGGAACACGAAATGCCCGCGGTAGAGCAGCGGCATGACATCGATCAGAAAGAGTTTTTGGGTTTCGCTCACAATTGGATCTCCGGACACCCGAAGGCGGAAGCGCCCCGTGTGTCTGCCGCAAGTATAGCGGGTGTGATTCGGTTTTGTCGAAACTGAATCGCACCCCATTTTTGTTTGCGCCCTAGACAGCCATTCACTATCATACCGTCATTCATTACCCGTTTTCGACTGCCGGATCCATGCGCGGACGTATGAGCCGGCCGAACATCAGAAGGAGTACACCATGGCTTATCAGATTACTGACGTGTGCGTGGCCTGCGGTCTGTGCAAGGACGCCTGCCCCGTTGAGGCGATCAGCGAGGGCTCGCCGATCTACAAGATCGATCCTGACAAGTGCATCGATTGCGGTGCCTGCGCCGGTGAGTGCCCGAATGAGGCGATCGTCGCCGGCTGAACGGCCCTTTGACGCCCATGCGGCAGGAGTAATCCTGCCGCCTTTTTTTTGCGGTCCTCTATGCGCATCGCCATCGTTTCAGATCTGCATGCCAATCTGACGGCCTGGAAAACCGTGCTGGCCGACTTGGCAGACCTGAAAGCCGAGCAGATCATCTGCTTGGGTGACGTCGTGGGTTACGGCCCGCACCCGGTCGAAGTGCTGGAGTCCGTTTACAGCGTGGTGAATGTCACCCTGATGGGCAACCACGACGCGGCCGTGTGCGGCCGACTGTCGACCGAAAACTTTTCTCCGCGCGCCGCTACGGCCGTGGCCCGCCACCGCGAGTTGCTGACGGCGACAGCGCTCGAATGGCTGGCGCGACTCCCGTTGACTTACGAGGGTGACGGTTTCCGCTGTGTACACAGCGAGTTCTCCGAACCGGAAGCGTTCCGTTACGTCGTCGCACCTGAAGACGCTTTGCCCTCCTGGCGTGCCACCCCTGAACAGTTGCTTTTTGTTGGCCACTCCCATCTGCCCGGCATCTATGTGATCGGCGAGAGCGGCGTGCCTCATTTTGTCGAACCGTTTGATTTTGAGCTGGAAGAGGGCAAACGCTACCTCATCAATCCAGGCAGTGTCGGTTACCCGCGCGTGGGCAACCGCCGTTCTTCCTACTGTATTTACGACGATGCCGCGCGCGCCATCCTCTTCCGCCAACTGCCGTTCGACACCGCCACCTACCTGGCGGCCATGCACGGTACCGGGTTGGATGACGATCCCTGGGTGCAGCAGAAGGCCGCGCAGCAACATGTGCCGACACTGCGTGACGCGCCGAAGTTCGGCAAAATCCAGCCCCGGACGGCCGCACCGAGCGATCAGCGGACAGACGTCACGCCTGCGGCAGGCGCGGCGCGGGCCTCTTCACCGTCCCCGCGCCGAAGAGGCCGTCTGTTCGCGCTGGTCACCCTGATCGCGGGGGCCGTCCTGATCTTCGGGCTGGTCGCCTTCCGCGCCGGCCGCGCCAACAGCCCGCCGCCGCTCGCCATCTCGGTGCCGTCCTACGATCCGCCCGCCCTGGCGGCTTTTCCGCTCGCGCCGCCAGACAAGAACCTACTCCCGCCCCTGCCGCCGACCCTGGACGAAAACGGCCGCCTGGGAAGCTGGCGCTACTCGTTTGAAGACCGCAGCAGACAGACCTTCAGCACCGGCCTGCGGGACGGCAAGACGACGTTGCGCATCATCAACACTTCCGCGTGCAAGGCGCAGGTGGAGTCGCCCCTGATCAATTTGGCCGGCACCGGTTTGCGCAAGATCCGGCTGCGCGGACGTATCCGAAAACCCGATCCGTTTTCCGGCACCGTCTTCTACCAGGTGGTGCTGTACACCACCACGCCTGATGACAAGCTGAGCCAAGTGGCGATCAAGCCTTTCGAAATGCGGACTGCCAGACGCAAGCTGTCAACGCCGGGCGCGGAACGCGATGTGGCCATCGATCTCGGCCGACAAATCACGCACCTGCGGTTCCGTATTGAGGCTGACTTCAAGGGCACGCTGGAAATCGAACAGCCTTCTTTGATCGCTGATCTCAAGGAGAGCCGTCCATGATCAAACATGTCGCGAATGAGGTGTGGGCCTATGATTGTGAATGGGTGCCGGATCTGCGCGCGGGTCGCCTGGTTTACGGCTTGCCCGATGACCTGCCTGACGGGGAGGTGTTGCGCGTGATGTGGGAACAGGGCGGCGCCACGCCGGAAACACCGATGCCTTTCCTGCGCACCCTCGTCTGCCGCGTGGTTTCGATCGCCACGGTCATCCGCCGCACGTTCAAAAACGGCGAGGTGCAGCTCTTTCTCGCGACGCTGCCAGAAGCCCCGGAAGACGCCACGCAGGACGAGGCCTACATCCTGCGCCGCTTTCTGGCCGACGGCGTAAGCGCACGCCAGCCGCAGCTCGTGGGCTTCAACTCCCGCAACGCCGACCTGCGCATCCTGACGCAACGCGCCATCGTGAACGGCCTGTCCCTCAAGCACCTGTGCGAGCGCCTGGACGCCAAGCCGTGGGAAAGCAACGACATCGACCTGATGGATCTGGTCGCCGGATTCGGCAAGTCTTACGCCGTCTCGCTGCATGAGATCGCCACGCTCTGCGGCATTCCCGGAAAACTGGACACCACCGGCGAAGACGTCTGTGGCCTTTGGTACCGCGGCGAGCGCCGAAAAATCGTCGAATACAATGCGTTCGACGCGCTCACCACCTATCTCGTGTGGTTGCGGCTAGCCTACTTCTCCGGCTGCTTCACAGCCGACGGCTACATCGCCGAACAGCGTCGCGTCGTGCGTCTGCTGGACGAGCGGATCGCACGTCCGGAAGACGCGTATCTACGTGTCTTCCGCGACGCGTGGCACGGACTGAAAGCCCGTACCGGCCAGCTCGACGACGGCGTCTTTACAGACGATGCTACTGAGCGATAACGTCGCGCTCGCTGATCAATGCACGCCTCGCTGGCTTGTCTTGTAGAACTCCACCAGCCGGCGCACTTCGGGCAGATCGGCGACCTCATACTTGACGCGTTCCAGCGCTTGGGTGCGGTTAAGTCCCTCGCGGTAGAGCAGTTTAAAGGCTTCTTTCAGCGCACCGCGCACTTCGGCCGGGAAACCGGCACGCTGCAGGCCGACCACATTGGGCCCGGCCACGCGTGTCCCCTCTTCCGCCGTGTCCACCACCATGTAAGGCGGGCAGTCTTGTCGAACCTTGGAGGCCCCCCCGATCATCGCGAAGGTGCCGATCCGGCAGAACTGATGCACCCCCGCCAGGCCGCCGATAATCGCATGATCCTCAACCTTTACCTCGCCGGCCAGTGTGGCCACATTGGACATGATCACGTGGTCGCCGACGTCGCAACCGTGCGCGATATGGCAATAGGCCATAATCAGACAGTGACGCCCCACGCGCGTGACCTCGCCGGGTTTCGTGCCGAGGTGTACTGTGGAAAACTCGCGCAGCACCGTCTCGTCTCCGATCTCAGCGTAGGTGACGTCGCCCTCTTTGTACTTGAGATCCTGCGTCTTCATGCCGACGCAGGCAAAGGGGAAAATCTGGCAGCGCCGCCCGATCGTGGTGTGTCCGCTGATGAACGCGTGCGCCTGGATCTCGGTGCCGGCCCCGATCGAAACGTGCGGGCCGATAATCGCGTACGGGCCGACTGTCACGTCATCGTCCAATTTCGCCTGAGGGTCCACAATCGCGGTGGAATGAATCGTCGCCATGCTTAGTCTCCTTATTTGCCATACACCGGCACACTACAGATTTTTCGGAATCAGATAACTCACCAGCATGCCGCAGATCACGACAGGCAGCCAGATGAGGACGTACGGGCGGGCCCAGTCGTGCTTATCCATCGACTGGAATAAAATCACGAAAAGATAATACGCCATCGCAACCACAAGACTGATACCCATACCGATCGTCGACTCTTTACGGTGTGACCGTATCCCGAGCGGCACACCGACCAACACAAAACAGATTGAGGCACATGCGTAGACCAGGCGGAGCTGGTATTCCGTGCGATGAACACTCAGCAATTTACGCTGCACGGCACGCGGCAACGCCTTATCGTTATCGCGCAGATCCATGATGGCCGCGCGCAGCTCATGAAAGCGGAAATCTTTCTCCTTTCGCTTGTAGGCACGTTGGCGCATGGCGTCCGGGATCACATGATGAAAGCGGGTCGCCGACGCGACCCCCGGACGTCCAACTTCGATGGGATCGACGCGCACGTCATACATATCCAGCACGATGTCAGTACCGTTGGTCGAGACCAACGCCTTTGCCGCACGGATTTCGCGGGTGACCTCCTCGCGGCTGTAATCGAAAACCAACAGGTCGTGTAACCAATTCCCCTCCTTACGCTCAAAAAAAATTTTGAGCTTGGGGAAATCATCGATCATGCGCCCAGGCTCCAGCAGGTCGAGACCGACATCCACACTGATCAAGGCTTTCAGATTGCGCCTCACATCGTGACTGCGGGGCACCACCTCGTTGTTGATATAGAAACCGAACAGGGTGCAACACAGACCTACCAACGCCGGCCACCGCATGACATGGAGCAGGTTCACGCCACACGCGCGCATGGCCGCGATCTCGCTGTCGGCCGACAAGCGGCTGAAGACCAGGAGCGCGCTGACCAGCAGGGCGATCGGGATTGTCAACGTCAGCGTTTCCGGCAAGCCCACCAACAAGAAAAGTCCGATCGCGCGCAACGGCAACCCTTCGATCAGCAGGCGTGTGATCCGCACCAGAAGGCCGATGGTCAGCACGAACGACAGCACCAGCCAAGCCAGAAAGAACGCGGTCAGGAAGGCATGCAAGACATATCGCTCAATGATCTTCATCGCGCCGGATAATAGCAAAAGGCCGTCAAAGAAACCACGGTTTCCTTGCGGCCTTCCGTCATTTGCTCCGAATGCCGGACAATGGCGTTACGGATTCACATACTTCACCTTGTCGGCGTTCGTGCCGGCACCGCGAATATAGATCTCCACGCGACGGTTCTCAGGATTGCCGTTGACCAGATCAGGCTGCACCTTCGGGCGGCTGAAGCCATAGCCCCGAGCCGTCAGACGGCCTTCCGCCACACCCTGGCCGACCATGAAGGACTTCACAGCCTGTGCGCGGCGCTCAGAGAGATCCTGATTGTACTTCTCGCTGGAGCGGGTGCGGCGGTCGGCGTGACCTTCGATCACCGCAGTTGCCTGCGGATTGCGCTGCAGCACACGCACCACCTGGCCGATCTCATCGAAGTACTCCGGCTTGATCACCGTGGTGTCGTAGTCGAACTGGATGTAAACCTCGAAGAGCATCAGGTCGTCTGACGGGTCGAGCGGATTGGTGTGGTCTTCGATCACCTCGTGGCCGTCCGCCACACCGCCTTTGTCCGTGTCGCGGTCGAGCGGGTTGGTCTTATAGGTGAAGACCTCTTCCCCGTCCTTGAGCCCGTCGAAATCGGTGTCGGGATTGAGGGGGTTGGTCTTGTACACCTTGACCTCATCGCCGTCGGTCAGCCCATCGCCGTCAGTATCCTTGTTGAACGGATCGGTGCCGAGCCGCGCCTCTTCGTCGTCAGTCAGGCCGTCGCCATCGGAATCCTTCGGCAATCCGGCCAGCGCCGCCGCGCCTGCACCCGCACCCACCGCCGCGCCTGCGCCGCCGAAACGGTAGGCCACACCGGCATCCGCCGTGTAGATGAATTCGCACGTCTGATCCAGCGCCATGAACGCGCGGGTGTCGGCACGCAGCGACCAGCGGTCATCCAAATGATACATCACGCCCGCACCGACACGCGGCCCCGAGACGCTGTACTCGCTGCCCTCGCAGAACACGTTGTCGTTCGCCCGGTAATATCCGAAACCGGCGGTCAAATAGGGATCGAGACGATTGTAGCGGTTGAAGTGATAAAGGCCGTCCACGAAAACACCGCGGATGCTCTGCCCGCCGACGCCGTTATCGCCACCCAGCCCCCCGCCGACCGCCCCGTCAGGGCAACAGTAGCCTCCGCCCCGACCTCCGTCATCGCGCCAGTCGCGTCCATTGCTCGTGATGTTCGGTGCCCAAGATACGCCGCCTTCCACCGACCAGTGCTCGGAGATGTCGTATCCCAAGCGCAGCAACATATTAAGTCCTTCATCGACTGGCTGATTGCCCTCAAAGAACATCATGCCGACCCCCGGGCTCACATACCAACGGGGCGCGTCGCCCAGCTCGTCGGCACGCACGAACGCGAAGGCCGCCAAGGCCAACACACCAGCAAAACCAATAACTTTCTTCATAGGAAACCTCCTTATAACACTACGATTGCGTGTAGTTTACCCCACCGTTTCCGTATATGCAAGTCGAAAAACTGGAAATTACAACCTTTTAAGGTTCCGTCATGAAAAAACACGGTCCGCCACGTCCCCCGACATGGCGGACCTGAGCACACGCCGACACAGCCGACGCATCCTGCTGCATTCTTTTGTGCGCACCCCGATGTCCGATCCTGGCGGCATTTGGCGAAAATCCACTGATTTGGACTTATCGCCGTCCGGACGGGCTGAATCAACCCGCACGATTCAGGTTACACTTCGCAGGAGCCATGCCAAGCGCGTCAAAGCATCCAACGCGTCTCGGCAGGGCGCTTCCCCGCAGGGAAGCGGCAGCGTTCGCCACCCTCCGCATCCGTCAGCACCGCCTCGCCGTCTGCCAGCGTCAGCCGCAACGCCCCCGCGCCGCGACTGCGCGCCACGTTCGCGACCAGCAACGCCTTTTCAAAGCCGTCGCCGCGTCCGAAGTTCCACACCTCGTCCGGCTGGGCCAACCGCGTGTCTTCGTCATAGATCGACTCATTCGGCATCGCCGCGACGCGCGCGACCACCTCTTCGTCGGGAACCCCGGCCAGGGCCGTCGCGCTCACCGGGTTACGCTCCATCGCCGCCTTGATGAAAGGGGCCGCCGGCGTGCGCGCCAGATCGCGCCACGCATAGAACGCCATGTCGGCGGTCACGTTGCGCGTGCGCAACGACTCAACATGGGCGATCACCTCGTCGCGCGTCATGTCAACCGACAGCGCCAGCGGCGCCCCCTCCGGCTCAAAGCGAACCTCCGTGGACGGAAGGCGCGGTTCGGTGTGACAGAAGCGCACCAACTGTTCCACCATCTCGGCGCCGCTCATGCAGGCATCGCCGATCCGTTCACGTAGCGCCTGAAGGTCGTCCGGATCGCAGAGGTCAATGGACCGCTCCTGGACAAATGCCTCAATGTCATTGAGCACGATCTTGCACGGGCAGCACGACGCCGCGAACGTCTCCGGCGGAATCGTCGCCAGCAGTTTCTCACGCGTGCGGTCCGTTACCTTGTAGGCGCTGTCCTGCTCAAAGCTGAAAGCCTGATCCAACGTGATGTAGCGGTCCACGCCGTGGATCGGCCAGCGCAAGACAAAGCACTTGCGACAACGCGGATTCTGCCGCAGGAAGTTGCCCAGGATTTCCGGCGTCAACCGCGTGGTCAAATAGGCGCGCAGCCGCTCGGCAAACCCGCCGTACGCAGTAGGATCGATCGTGGCCTGCTGATAGAGCGTGTGGATCCAGCCGCTCAGATGAGAGACGATCGTGACCCGCTCGTTCTCCAGCGCACGGCGCGCCTGGCCGGAGATCTGCGTGCCGTTGAACCACATCGCCTTGGTCACCAGCCGACGGTTGTTGATCAGCACGCCGTCGTCCACATCCACGAAGTTCTGCGAGTGCAGCGGCGTGGCCATCAGGAACACCTTCTCGAGCGGAATGCCGGCCACCACATAGAGCGCCGCCGCATAGAGCGCCGCCAGCGACACGCATTCGCCCGCGCCGGTGGTATAGCCCGCCCTGTACTGGAAAGCGTCCATCGCCTCCACCGTTTCGGTTTTCCAGTACGGGATCACATCGGCCCCGTACTTGTCCAGGCCGAAATGCGTGCGGATGTCGATGTCGAAGTAGTAGGAGTCGCCCTGGTAACCGAACAGCGCGTTGGACTGCGCGATCACCTCGGGCGAAAGGAACGGCGAGAACCGGGCCAATTCACGTTGCTGGCTGGTCAATCCCCACGTCTCCAAATCCAGGTTGAAGACGTAGTGGTCCATGATGTACTGCTTGAGGCGCTGCAGCCGGCGGTAGGGCTTCATCTTGCGCACCCCTTTAAACCAGGGGTCATCGCGCCACCGCCAGATGCGCGGCGACATGATGTTCGCCAGCACCAGACTGTACATCAGCTCAGGAAACACGAAGATTTCCATGTCCGACAGCGTGACCGCCGCCGAACGCCGTTCCAATTCGCGCACAGGGGTCATGACCGTCTTATTTGTCGCTCAGCGCCGCAACGCCGGGCAACTCCTTGCCTTCGAGGAACTCGAGCGAAGCGCCGCCGCCGGTGGAAATATGCGTCATCTTGTCGGCCAGACCGCTCTTGTTGACCGCGCTCACGCTGTCGCCGCCGCCGATGATCGAGACCGCGCCGCTATCGGCCACCGCCTGACAGACACCCAGGGTGCCGCCCGCGAACTTCTTCATCTCGAAGCAGCCCATCGGGCCGTTCCACACCACCGTCTTCGCACTCTTGATCGCGGCGGCATACAGCTCGACCGTCTTGGGGCCGATATCCAGCGCCATCCAGCCCGCCGGAATGTCGTTGCCGACAATCTGCGTGTTGGCTTCAGCGTCAAACTTGTCCGCGGCCACATTGTCCACCGGCAGCAGGAACTGCTTGCCGTTGGCCTTGGCCTTCTCGATCATCTCACGCGCGTAGTCGAGCTGATCCAGCTCGCACAGCGAGTTGCCGACGTCGTGCCCCTGCGCCTTGAGGAAGGTGTAGGCCATGCCGCCGCCGATGATCAGCGTGTCGACCTTGTCCAGCAGGTTCTTGACGACCGCCAGCTTGTCGGAAACCTTCGCGCCGCCGAGGATCGCCACGAACGGGCGGGTCGGCTTCTCGACCGCGTTGCCCAGATACTCGATCTCCTTCTCCATCAGGAAGCCCGCGACGCTCTCCTGGATGAACTTGCAGATCACGGCCGTCGAGGCGTGGGCGCGGTGCGCGGTGCCGAAGGCGTCGTTGCAGTAGAGATCGCCGTAGGAGGCGAGCTTCTTGGCCAGCTCTTCACGCTTCGCCTTCAGCTCAGCCTTCTTGGCCTTCAGCTCCTCGTCGCTCATGCCTTCGACCGGCTTGACCTTGCCGTCTTCCGCCTTGTAGAAACGGGTATTCTCGAGCATCACGATGCCGCCGGGCTGGAGCGCCGCGACCTCGGCGTCGGCGTTGGCGCAATCCGGCGCGAACACGATCGGCCGGCCCAGCAGGTTGGCCAGATAGTCAGCCACCGGCTTCAGCGAAAATTCGGCTTCATAGCCCTTGCCTTTCGGACGGCCGAGGTGGCTCATCAGCACCAGGCTGCCGCCATTGTCCAGCACATACTTAATCGAGGGCAGGGCGCCCTTGATGCGGGTGTCGTCTTTGATCGAGCCTTCCTTGATCGGCACGTTGAAGTCGACGCGCATCACAACACGCTTGCCCTTCAGGTCCACATCACGCAGAGTCTTTTTGTTCATGTCTCGTCCATCCTCGTTCGGGGTTGAAAAGTGCGTTTTATGATACCACATGCCTGCGAGTCAAGTACACGGTACTTTTTACGACCGCGCGACAGCGCGGTTATGGGCGCAATGATGACAGTCCTTTTATGATGGTTCATCTCATCCGGAGAGATCACCGTACAGGGCCTTGTCTTCTTGACCTCATGTCCGACCGTTGGCTCAAGGGCTACGAGGACGACAGCGATCCACGTCCATTGCCACTCCTCTTGATCCCAACGGGACGATTGAAAATCCAAATCGCTATCGGGATCGGCATCGGCATCGATCGGGTTCTCGCCGTCAGGCTTCGCTCCCTCCCGGATCTGACAGCCTGGCACAGCGATTTCGATAGCGATGCCCCAACTCACTCGTCAAGCCGTTCACCGTTCATTCTTGATGTTGGCTCGCTGTATCAGTGTACGTTCGTACGTTCGTACGTTCCAGCCTAATATAACGGCATTGCCCAACCCGCGCCAGGCGGCTATAATGAACACGTCATGAAAAGAATTCTGTCTGCCCTTTTTTTTTTCAGTCTTCGCCGCAACAGCCATGGCTGAGTCTCTGAGCCTTTTCAACGGACGCGATCTCACCGGCTGGAAAATCGCCGATCTGTTTGAAGGCGGCAAGGTCGAGGTACTGCCCGACGGCAGCGTGGAGTGCGGTTTCGGCAACCCCATGACCGGTATCGCGTATACCAACACGCCGCCGCGCATGAACTACGAGCTTTCCCTGCAGGCCATGCGCCTTCAGGGCTCCGATTTTTTCGTGGCGCTGACCCTGCCGATTGAAACCAACTACTGCACCATCATCATCGGCGGCTGGGGCGGAGGCCTGTGCGGCATCTCATCGGTCGATTACCTGGACGCCTCCGAAAACCAGTGGAGCGAAAACATCGCCTTCGAGAACGAACGCTGGTACACCCTGCGCGTACGCGTCACGCCCGGTGTCCTGCAGGTCTTTCTCGACGAGACGCTTTACACCGCACGCGTGGAAGGCCCGCCTTCACGCTTCAGCCTGCGCTCCGGCAGCGACATCGACAAAACGCTCCCGCTGGGACTCGCCACCTACCGCACCAAAGCCCGCTGGCGCCATTTCACCCTCACGCCGATCACGGAATTGGGACCCAAAGACAAGCCACTCCCAGAGGAGTGAGCGCTCAGTACGTGACCCAGCGCACGCCGCTTACCATTAGCCGCACATGGCTGTTGCGTTCGGCGTTGATCCCGATCATGACGCCCACGATCGCGGTTGGCGTCAGCTTGTCATCCGGATCGGGACGCGAATGTCCTCCCCACGACGCTTTCTCAAAGAAGGCCGTGACCCTCTGCCGTCCCCGCTGCGAAAAGTCATACGGCAGCTCGGACAAGTAACATGAGCCCCCCGCCTCAATAAACTGCACGCGCAGCGTGCCACTGCCTTCCGGAACCTCGACCTCGGCCTGGATGCCGTCACTCCCTTGTGGCGGACGCTCGTTGTCGGCAAGCTGAAGCCGCGGATATCCCCACGGGTCCTGATCGCCGAACCACAATCAAAGACCATGCCGCTGTCTTGTGGCGCATGGGTCATCTTCGCGCCGCGCACAATGTTGTCGGACCAGGCCTTGGCATCAGCCGCAGACGTGACCGGGTTCACCTGCGACGGCTGCACGGCATTCGCCGGGCAGGCCAGACGGAACGCCAATCGGGGTTGGCCAGCCGCGCCGAAATCGCCAAGCAAACGCACCGGCGCACCGAAGAGCGCTGCCCGTCCGGCCTGTGGCGGAATCACGACCTTGAGCGCGATGACCTGCCGCTCCATCGGACGCAGACCGATCGTCTCGATCGGCAACATCACGCGCCATCCATCCGGCACGACATCGGACTTCAGTTTGCCGCGCACGGTCTTCTCGCTAAAATTGTAGAGCGCGACCGGCACCGACTGTGCCGTGCCGAGGCCCACCTCATACGCCTGAATATCGAGTCGTGATTGCGCCTGTGGCATCATCGCCTGCATCACGACCGGCGAAGGCGCAAGCTCGGCCGGTGCCGGCTCCACGCGCAACGGCTTCTCCACGGCGAAGCGTTCCCCCGCCCCCTGCGGCAACACCGCAAAGAACGGCGCCTCGGTCAATTCGCCCGGCATGCCGTCACGCGACGGACGCCCGTAGCCGTCGTAAACCGCCTCGACCGTCAAGCCATGCAGCATGTCGGCCGCCGTACGCCCCTTGTCGGCCCAAGCGACCACGACATCACGCGCCGCACCGTCCGGGCGGGCACGAAAAGCGTAGACACGCGCCACACCGTTGGTCATGCGTCCCAGCGGTCGCGCACCGGCCATCAGCCGTCCTACGGCGGCCAGCGCGAGGTATCCGCGGCGCGGCGTCAGATCGTGACGCAACAGCCCAAACTGAATCTGTCCTTCACAGTAGTTGCCGAGAATGAAGAAATAGTGTTTCGACACGCCTGCGAAAAGGCTGGTCGCAAACGACTTGGGCACGAAGCGCGCCTGACGCACCTCTTCAGCCTCCGGCAGCTCGCCGCGTTCCCCATCCCAACGCACGTGAATCCCACACTCGCTGAGCCAAATCGGACGCCCGCACGCACCTTGGCGGGCAGCGGCAAATTCGTTCACGTACTTCTCGACGCCGCTGTAGGTGTGGTTATTGTAAGTGTCGTAATAAGGCCAGCCGCCGCACTCGATCACCCCCCGTGCGTGCAGCGCCGAACCCGACCCGGCGTAGACATTCCAGCACACGGTCAACGAAGGATCGCCCGCCTTGCAGCCGAGGTACGACGCTTTCTGCAAGGCGACCATCTCATCAATGAGATGCCCGCCAAAACCGGGGATGTTGGCTTCGTTCCAAGGTTCCCAGGCCTGAATCGTGCCTTTGAAGCGTCCGGCCATCGCGCGGCAGAACCGGAACTGATCTCGAAGATCGCGCGGGAAACGCCTGCCAGCCTTGTCAGGATCCAATTGCGGGGACAGCGCCCAGCCCGGCGTGCCGTGGTAGACTTGCAGCACCTCAAGCCCCGCGCCGCGCAGAATACGCGCCGAATCGTCATAACGCGTCGCTGCGCGGAACTCGCCGGGCGCCGCCTCAACCTCCCCCCATGTCAGTCGGTCCCGCACCCCGCTCACCCCCGCCAGCGCCGCCAGGCTGGCAAAGGCCGCCATTTTACGGCGGTCCCGCTCCGGATCGCCTGTGCGCGTGAACCAGGCGTTCGCGGTGTCGATCCGGATCGGCGAGTCGGCCGGAACGGGGACACTCAACCGTTTCAACACCGCGGCGGTCGTCCAGGCGACCGTTTTGCCGGCCCCATCCAAGCCCTCGACACGATACCATCCCACCGGTTGCCGTCCTAGCTCAATACGCGCCGCCCCCGCTTGGCAAGCGCCCTGCGCGGCTTGGCGGCCGTCGAGATCACGCGCCACCCATCTCACCGCTTTTTCGAAACCGTCCGGCAGCGAGACCCACGCCACGTCATCCTCCAGGCAGACATTGCCCGGCCGTTCTGGCAGCGGCAGCGGCACCGCCAACGCCATCCACGCCACCCCCCACACACACGGCAAAACCCATACAAAAGCCTTCATCCCCTCTGTGTCCCCCCCCGGTTTATTCCAACTCGTCCGCAACTTGAAGGTTGAGCGGTAAACGTTGAGAGTTGGAAGTGATCCCCTCCCGCGATCAGTCTAAATCCAGCGTAAAGACGTGATGGCTACGCTCTGGGCGGAAACTCACGCCATCGCAAACCTTGTCCTGCTGGGGCGAGTAGGTCCACACCTCGATTTTCTTTTCGGCGGGACGGAACCGGTAGAGCCGCAGCCAGTCCTGATCGTCGGCCGTGCGCGGATAATCCTGCAGCGTGGAATGGACGGTATTGCCGTGCACCCCCTTCTGTTTTTCACGCCAGCAGATCGCCGGGCTTTGGTCACCGCTCACAATCAGAATCAGATTCGCGTGTTTTGAGAAGCAAGTTTCCCATGCCTTTATGGGCGAGACGCCCTCCTCGCCATGGCGTTTCGTCCACTCCATCACGCCGAACCACTCGTCCGGGCGGCTAGGATCCGTACGACGCAACTGGTCAATCTCTTTTGTCTTGTAGCCGAGATACATGTGCGTGCAGATAATGGCCTTGCGGTCGGCGTACTTCGTCAACATCGCATCCACCCACTTGAGGACCGGGGCCGGGGCGTTACATTCAAGGTGGAGCACCACGAACTTCATGCCGCCCGCTTCAAAGAGCTGACAGCTATCGGCATTACCGGCGCATACTGTTTGTGACACGCCGCTTTTCGGGTTGGTCACGGTATAGCCATCGAACCCGCCCGCATACCAGGCGTTCCCCTCGTAGCGTGCGCGCGGGAAATAACGGTTGAACTCCTCCGTCGAGTTGCTTGCCATGTCATGATTGCCGGGCGAGATGCCATACGGCACCTTGCCGTCAAGCCGAGCCATCTGGTTGGAGGCGAACGTCCACTGCTCCTTGTTCTTGACGTCCACGATGTCGCCGACATGCGAGACAAAGACAATGTTCTCTTTCTTGAGGTTCGCCACAATCCAGTCCACGCGCGACTCAAACGCCGGATTGCTTGTGGGGCCTGTCTGTGAGGCATCCTTCTTTTTGGTATGCGCGCCGCTCCCTCGATAGAGCTGCGTATCCTGTATCACCACGTAAGTAAATGCCCCTTCTGGCAACGGCGGCAACGCCTCAGCGAGCCCCGTAAGCGTTACAGATGCAAGAACGGCGAGAAACCACATACACTTCATCGTTTTTTCCTCAGGCACTATTGAATCATAATCATCAGCCCTGGCAGAGGGCCGAAGAGCAAACAGGTTCCGCCGTCTACCTCTTTAACAGACAAGCGATAGTTTGCGTCTGGTGCCGATGTCACCTGCGGCAGGCCTTCGATCGCCGATCCTGCGGGTGCCCACACCAGGGGAACGGTTCCCTGCGCGTATGGGAGATCCACCGTTGTACCCGGCGCAAACGCGAGCGTCGCACTAGCGAGCGTCAGCGGCTGAACAGCCAACGACGCTTCGGTCGGACTCCAGACGCCAGACAGGCCCAGATAGCCATTCAGAACGGTCGGCGTGCCGGTCAGATCTCCGATCAGATAAGGGGCTTGAGACGGCGCTTGCAGTTCGAGCATAGTGCCGGCGGCAAATGCTGCGGACGCCGCAACAGGACTAAAGCAGCCCACCACCTGCGGATCAGACATCTCTTCCGCCAAGAAGCCGCTGTCGCGCACGAGCAGGGTCTCTTCCGGCGTGTTCACGACAGGCGCGTAGTCCGCCACATCCACATACGCCCCCGCGAGGTAGCTGTCATCCGGTTCCTCAGTCCCCAAACGCCAGCCAAGACCAAATTTTGACATCGGCCAGTTGACACCGACAATCGCCTGATCCTTATTCTTAACCTTTGGGCCATACGATGTGCTCTTGTAATGTCCCGTCAAAGTGGACTTACCCCAGTTTTTCAGCCTGACGCGAACAGCGGCAGTTCCGGCTGCATTTCGGCGGTTCCTGGCACTTGCCGCTTGCGGCACCATTTGCCGCACCTGTTGAAGAGCCTGGCGATG
>Ga0116146_1001437_pt1 | contig 24307 bp, 18 predicted proteins | sample AD_JPNHG2_MetaG_FD_89748 | JGI IMG/M metagenome (GOLD analysis project Ga0116146, IMG submission 89748) | Active sludge microbial communities of municipal wastewater-treating anaerobic digesters from Japan - AD_JPNHG2_MetaG | ecosystem: Engineered > Bioreactor > Anaerobic > Digestate | place... | reverse complement strand
GTTTGAATGCAGGTCGATTCCGGCATATAGTGCCATTGCAAGCCTCCTTGTTTGAGTAACCTGTTGATCCTGAACACGAACCAACAGCATACCTCTCGGAGGCTTGCTAGATGATTATCAGCTATCAGCCACCGGTGACAGAAGTGGCAACCATGGTGACATGCCAGGAACCCCCGCTACTGCTCCACGGCTGATCGCTCTTCGGTTTTCTTCGGTTCCCGTGGCGGCCAGGTGAATCGGGCGGCGCACTCAGCAGCCCCGGACAACCCCTTCGCGAAACGATGCAGAAGCCCTATGGACACGAACGCGACAATTCCTCCGACAATCGGAATTGCAGCGGAGAGGTTCAGTCGAGCGCCGGCCGCCACTCCGCCAATCGACAGAAGAAGACTGACGAGCTGGAGTAGTGCATATGCCACGAAGCCCACGACTGTCAGGGCAGCGAGAATTCTAAGCGACCGGTCGGGCAGCCGCTTGCCCAGGTGAGCAAGGTAAGACATCAGAAGAAGGCCATTCACGCAGTAAAGTGGCGTGAAAGACCACTCGGGGTCATGTCCACCTATGTGGCCTGCACGACGCAGCAGGAAATCAGCCAAGACGGCCAGGACGCAGATACTGCCGAAGCCGTAACGCAAGGCACGCCTCAACCATGGGTCCCCCGAAGAAAAGGGTGATCGCGGTTCCGGCGTTGTCAGGAGCCAAACACCCACGGATGGCGCCAGCAGCCATCCGAAAAGGAGGAGCGCAACGCCGATCGAGACCGGCAGACTTGCCATGCTGGAGTTCGGGTCTGCTGTCTCCTGCTGCTCTTGGTCAAAACCGAGCAGAGATGTAATCACGATGGCACACAGCAAAATGAGAAAGACAAGCACGGTGCCGGACAGCCACCACCATACGATCTTCGACCCCAAGGATAACCGGCGCATCCAGCCCGCATCTGCATAATGCAGGAGATCCCCAAGGATGGCGTCACGGACCTTCGTTCCGCACTCCGGGCAAGTACCATCGTACCTGAGCGTGCGCAAGTCGTAGTCGCACTCCAGGCATGAGATATCCTGATCGATGCGTCCATCGGCATCAAGCCTGATCGAATGAACTTGCCGGACGGTCCCGGACATCATGAAGCCCCTGTCTTGTACTGAGTCCCCGGGCAGGGTCCGCCTGAACCGCCAGACTCTGGACGTTTACGGGGGTGATGGTACACTCCCGATCAGAGATTAGCAACAGCCATAAAACGGAGTTGCCTCATGCCGAACATCATCGCCTGCCGGCTGGCCAGTTACGGGAACTATCAGGATCGCGCGTGGACGCACCTGCCGGAGATCGGCATTCGGAACGTCGAGATACCCGCCCCGTCGCCGGAAGAGCTGCCGGCCGTGAAGAGGCGGCTGGCTGACCACGACCTGACGGCCACCTCGCTGCAGGGCAAGGCGGATATCAAGGAGCCGAACGCGGCCGAGGTGCTCAAGCCTCAGTTTGAGGCCTGCGCCGCCCTGGGAGCGAAAGTCTTGTTTCTGAGCCTCAAAGCGGGCGAGACGGACAGATCCGTGGTGTGGCAGCGGATGCGCGCGATCGGCGATCTGGCCCGGTCTTTCGGCGTGACCGTGGGCGTCGAGACGCACCCTGACCTGGTGACCAACGGCGATGTGGGTCTGGAGACGATGAAGGCCGTCAACCATCCGAACGTGCGGATCAACTTCGATACGGCTAACATCTATTTCTACAACCGGAATCGGACGGCCGTAGGCGAACTGATCAAAGTCATCGACTACGTGGCCTCGGTTCACCTCAAGGACACGCCGGGCGGGTTCGAAGAGTGGACCTTCCCGGTTCTCGGGACGGGCGTGGTCGATTTCCCGGTCATCTTCAAGATGCTCGGCGATCGGGGCTTCAAGGGTCCCTACACCATGGAGCTTGAGGGCACACAGGGCGTGGACCGGAACGAGGCCGAGCAACTCGAATACATTGCCGACTCGGCCGCCTACCTGCGGAGAATCGGGGTGCTCACCTGAGTCTCTAAGTGGTGCCGACGCCCCCGTCGGCACGTGTTTAGCGCGCAAGACAGCGGGTCAGGCACTATTTGCCATCTTCTTCCTGCCGCCGAGTCCCCGCATGACTGAGCCAACCACTCCAGATTGCACGGCGAACCGCATTTGGGCAAAAAGAGCCAGACCCCAGCACGCTAAACACCTACCCCCGTCAGCACGGATTCCCGCCAAGGTCCTCATCCGCCATGCGGCACGTTCGGCAGCAGTCCTGTGATCGACCGGCCTTGGCCGCCTGGGCCGGTGAGGGCACCGGCCCCACTGTGGTGCCGACGCCCCCGTCGGCACTCTCCGACAGAAAGAGTGGACGCAAAGGGAGAGAAGAGAATAGTAACACACGAAGTCTCACAGAATCGCCACGATGGGCCGTTGTCGGTCGGGGATTTCAAATCACAAATCTGAGATTTCAGATTCACAGAAGCGCCACAGGTGACCTGTTATCAATGGTCCAGGCGGATCCAGCCTTGACGGTCTTCCATCGTACCGAGCGGATCGGATACCAGGTCGTTCGTCGCCGCCTGCCGCAGTACACCCCGCCTGTAGCCTTCGGCGAGTTGCCAGGCCTGCTCGCGGAGTCCGCGTAGAGGGTCTTCGCCCAGCGGCGGCAGCTCATCGTTTAGATGTGAGAACATGTAGTACCTGATGAGCAGCGAGTCGTCGACCGGATCACGCCAGAGTTCGACGACGCGAGCCTCCTGCGGCGGGTCGAGCGTGCTGCACGTCTCTATCTCGATGTAGCCGCCTCGGTCGGCCACGCGGTTGCGATGCAAGTGCCCGGCCAGGTGAAGAATCACGTTGGGATGGTCGTTCAGCAAGGCACGGAATCGCTCCGGACCGAGAGCCGACCCATGCAGTACCTCCAGGGTGTGACTGGGATGATGCGAGGCAACGATGACCCGCTCGCCGCGTTCCGCGGCACTCGCCAGTTCGCGACGAAGGAACTCTGATTGCTCGTCCGAGATGCAGCCGGCCTCATAAATGCCCGTCGGCAGCGGCGCAGGTTGATCACTGGTGTTCAATCCGATCAGCCTTAGCCCCGGGGCCGGCGAAATGCTGTAGTATCCCCTGCCGTCCGCAGTCTCGAAGCCATGCCCGGCGGGTTCGGAGTCACTGCCGAACATTGCACCAATAAACTCGTTCCGGTTGAAATAGGCTCGATCCGGGTTTGGAGCCACGAACACGGGCGGCTCGAACAATCGCGGCGGGCCGGGCTCGGCCGGCGTGACGTTGCCATGAGCCAGCCGGCCCGTGGGATCAAATACGGTCGGCAAAAGGAGACCGGGGCGATCGAAGAACGGCAATGGTGCGACCCTGCGCCCGCCGGGAAGAGAAACAATCGGCAAGAGACCCGTGGCAAATCGGTCGTGATTACCGATCAGGCAATACCAGGGTATCGAGGGCAGGTTCCCGTGCACACCGGATCGGTAGAGGCCCTCCGGTCGGAACGTCGCGTACGGGTCCAAAACCGTCGGCGGGCGACTCTCGACGGGGCGATCATCGGGCCCGGACAGAGGATTCACCTCGCGGCCGTCCATCACATCGAGGAACCATCTCAATTCGTTCGACTGGGCATTGTCGCAGGCGTCGCCTGTGTGAATGAGGAAATCCACGGTCGTGCCGGATGCGTGGATGCGGTTTGCGGTCCGCACGATGCCATCAAGGATTTGTGTCGAATAGCTTTCCCAAGGTCGCCATGCGCTGAGCGTAAACTCGTGAGCCCCGGGAAAGCGAGCGGGGGAAAGCGGGTCGACCACATGAGTGTCGGTGACGTGCACGAGCCGAGCCACCAGCACCAGTCCGGCGGTCTGATCGCCGTCCGGACTGTCTTGGGAAGGCAACAACAGCGGGTTGTCCGTTCCGCACGAAGTACCGACCAAAGGGGCTGAGAGCAACAAGACCAGAGCCAGTTTCAGGTACTTCACGGATACTATGTTAGGCGCATGGCCGTGCCCCTACCACCCCGTCGCCGGTCCAAAGTAGAATGCGCCAAGTCCCGTGGGGAAAGCATGCTGGAATGGAGTTCCTTGATCGTGCCGACATACATAGACACAGCGAACTATCGAACGGCTTGGCCGTGGTCTCGTGTTATTCCGGCTTTCTGCGCGGCGTTGATCTTGTCGGCGACCGGATGCTGTCCGACCGGAAAGCAGATGGAGCCGCCAGAACCTGCTGGTTTGCCGATTCCGAGCGAAGTGCGCGATCCGCAGTACAGGATCATCGGCTGGTCGGTCGAGGACCGGCCCATTGAATGCCGTATTCTCGGCGACGGACCGGACGTCACGCTGTTCATCGGCACGATCCACGGCAACGAGCCATCGGGCACTCCGCTGATTCGCCGCCTGGCGGATTACCTCGCCGAACGGCTTGATCTTCTGGACGGGCGGCAGGTCATTCTGATCCCCGCGCTCAACCCCGACGGCATGGTTCGGCACAGTCGATTCAACGCTCGCAACGTGGATCTCAACCGCAATTTCCCCGTCGGCAACTGGAAGCCCGACCGGCACTCGGGGCAGCATCCGCTGTCGGAGCCGGAATCCCAGATTCTTCACGACCTGCTGCACATACACCAACCCTGCCGCGTCATTACCATCCATGAGACCCTGGCGTGCATCGACTATGACGGACCGGGAGAAGCGCTGGCGAGAGCGATGGCTGCTTGCTCGGATTTACCGGTCCGGCGTCTCGGCGGGTTGCCGGGTTCGCTGGGGTCTTACGTGGGGATGATCCTGCACCGGCCCATCATCACCATCGAACTGCGTCGTTTTGCCCACCGTCTGCCCGAAGCGGAACTCTGGAATCGCTACCGCGACATGCTCCTGGCGGCGATTACCTTCGAAGACAACAGGACAGCGACCGCGGGCGACGTGTTCTGGATGCGCTGGTAGCAGCTCACGCGGCCGGTCGGCTTTCCGGAAGCTGATTGACCCCCTTACCAGCGCAAAACGGGAACGGTATTCGGGCGTCCGTGTTGATCAATGCCCTCATCGCTACCCCACCTCGAAAACGAGATAGCGCACCCGGCCGGATCGGAGTTCTCAGTTGTCAGTCCGGAGTAGAGCCGCCGATGCGATTCTTCGACTGATCACTGACAACTGAACACTGACAACTACTTACTTGGCAATCTGCTTCCTCAGCCAATCGAGGCTCTGCTCGACCTTGCCGGGGGCGGCCTCGCATTCGATGCTCAGCACGCCGCTCCACTTCGTGCTCTTGAGCAACTCGATGCAGCCGGCGATATTATCGGCGTTGACGCCCTCGCCAATGGCGACCACCGACGTCGAGATGCCCGTCTCCTCGCCGCGAACAGCCTTTGCCAGCGATTCGCTCACGTCCTTGATGTGGCAGTGCGAGACCTTGTGGCGGAACCGCTTGAGGAAAGCCACGGGGTCGTTGCCCGCGATAAAGTTGTTGCCGGTGTCGAAGTTCATTCGCAAAAGCGGCGTGTCAAACTCGGTGAACAGCCGCTCCTTGAAGTCGGCGTTGTTGGTATAGGGGCCGTGCGGCTCGACGTTGACGATGACCTCGTGGCTTTCGGCCCATTGGAGCACGATCCTGTAATAGTGCTTCATCAGGTCAAACACTTCGTCGTCGGACAAGCCCTGCGGCTTGGTCGCGCCGTCGGTGGTGTCGACGAATTGGGCCCCTAGCGACCGCGCGAACTTGATCGCTTCGATGGTGTAAGGAATGCCGCGATACAACCCCTCGGGCAAGGAAACGGGGTAGGCGGCATCGATCTGCGAAACCTTCAGGCCCATCGAGTCGACGTACTTTTTGAGCCGCAGCGGATCCGTGTGCAGCGGAATGTGCGGGTTGTAACCCAGGGCCTGGACGAAATAGTCGCCCCAAATGCTGCCGAACTCGATGTACTTCATCCCGTGCTTCTTGGCAAACTCGCACGGAACCGTATACGGGGCATCCTGGTGTCGCCAGTTATCAACGTGCATTCCCAATTCGATCATGATCTATTCCTCCGAGCACCGCCGTATGCTCCCTCGTGATCCCGGCAGGCGGCATTCCTGAAACTCGCCATCCCGCTCGGCCCGGAATCCTCTCCGGACCTCCTCTCTCTGTGGAATCCGTTCCGCTCAGCCCGGAATCCCTTCCCAACCGCCCCCCTGGCCGCTCGGCCCGGAATCCCTTCCGGGCCGCCTCTGGTGGCGGAATCCTTTCCGCATTCGGTGAGAATGAGGATAGGAATCCGCGGCCCAGAAGGCCCCGGAACGGATTCCGGGGCCGGCAGTCTGAGATCTCAGATCTGCAATCTCAAGCCTGGAATCTCGGATCTCAAATCTGAAAGCTCGAATCTGACATCCGCAATTCTCAACTCGCAATTCTCAATTGCCCGGTGTTGCGGCACGCAACGTCGGAGGCAATTCAGCTCTTGAAGCCGCTCAGGTCGAACTCCAACTTCTCGTTGGCCTTGATCATCTCGTCCCAGGTTACGACCTGGCCGGCCTTTTCTCCCGCCATGCGGCCGAGAACGCAGGTCAGGTTGCTGCGAACCGATGGGGCCACGGTCGGGTTTGCGTAGTTGCCCTCGGTGACGAATTGGTGGAATTCCTTGATGTTGACCACGGCCCCTTCCTGGTAGAGGCCCTTGAACTCCCCGCCCTTATAAGGGGTTTTGCCTCTGATCCAGACATGGCTGTAGTAGTCGGTATCCACCACGCCGTCCTTGCCGTAGATACGGCAGTGAATCGAATCGGGTACCCCGGGAACGCACTGCACCGACATGAAGTTGAGCAGAACGTCGTCCGGGAACCAGAAGGTCACCGAGTAGCAATCCTTGATGTTGCCGTAGGTCCGCAGGCCTTTGCTGGCGGCCGCTCCGACCGCCTTGACCGGGTCGGCGTTGATGAACCATGTGGCCACGTCAAGCGTGTGGATGTTCTGTTCGACGATGTAATCGCCCGACAGGGCTTTCTCGCAATACCAGAGGCGCAGTCGGTCTTGCTTGTCTTTGGGAGCCGGCATGACCCCGCCGGCCCAGGGGTAGCGGGCCTCGCCGCAGACGAGCTTTCCGATGACGCCGTCGTGTACCTGCTGAGCGGCCTCGCGGTAAAACTCGTTGGCTCGCGTCTGGAAGTCGACCAGGAAGACGAGCTTCTTGGCCGTGGCTTTCTTGCCGGACTCGCCGATCGACAGGCAGCCCGGCACGTCGACGGCGATCGGCTTGGCGATGAACACGTGCTTGCCGGCGTCGACCGCGTCGGCCGCCTGCTCGGGATGGAAATACGGCGGCGTCTCGATGACCACCGCGTCGAGCTTGCCTTCGAGAAGTTTCTTGTATCCCGACAGGCCCGCGTGACGCCTTCCCGGGTCGATGCCGAACTTCTCGCCCAACGCGTCGACGCGATCCTGATAGTAATCGGCGCAGGCGACGAGCTTGTACCCGCCGTGTTTGGCAAACAGGTCGGCGATCCATCCGCCACGGCCGCCGCAACCGATCAGGCCCAGCTCGATCTTCGAGTTGGTTTCCGCTCCTCGCACCAGCGAGGGGCTCACGACGGTGAACGCCGTCGCGGCCGTTCCTGCCAGGAAGCCGCGCCGTCCCATTCTGGTCATCTCGATATGCTCGGACATGATTCGCCTCCAATCGCTCGGCAACGTGAATTTCGCTCATCACCCACTAGGACCGGGCATTCTAACCGGGGGCCATGGAGAGGCCAAGGGGGCAGGCGAATGATGAATGAGGAATTGCGGAATGATGAATGGAAAACGCGGTCGGGCTTTGCCCAACGTTTGCCTCAGGGCGCGATTCGCTGAGCGCGATCCTTGCTCAAGTTGCCTTTCATCGATATCCTTCCGTCGGAACCCCAGGTCGCAGGAGCAACATACATGAACCGATCTTCTTCCGCATTCCGGTGGTCCCTGACCTTGTCGGCCGTGCTGTTCTCAAGCACCACTGCCTTGTCCGCTGAAACAAGCACGGCGCAATGCGGCCGGTACCGCGTGCTCACCGCCAATGCCCACAAGGCCCCGCCGTTTGAGGTCGTCGATATCTGTGTGGCCGAGAAGCCGCAGTCTGGGCCATGTTTGTGGCAGATCGATATCCACGCAAAAGACGGGGCGGACACCCCGCCGCTGATGCAGCTTCGAGCAGTCACCTCGGAGAACCCGCTGTCGGAGCCGAGCAAGCCGCCGGTGTTTGACAAGTACATCCTCCGCGTTCCGGCGATCGACGAAACGATTGAGTACCGCAACGTCCACACCGGCAAGGCCCTGCTGCCAAGCTGGGGCGACTTCGCTCGCCACTTCATCCCCCACGCGGCGCGGGGAACCGGTCGTCAGCGAGGGCTGCCCAACACGTGCGAGTACCTCGGCCATGTGCTAAGCCTTCGCAGCGTCTCGAAGAAGGATCTGCCCGCGTGGGAGAAGGTGACGGTGCTCAATCTCGATCCTGAGCTGCTCATCGGCACGGGCCGTACCTTCAAGGACAAGGAAGGCCATCGCCTGCCGCAGCACCCCGAGCGTCGAGACTACACGTACATCCCATGGACCCAGGAAGACTACGTCGCCATGATCGAGGCCGGCCACAACTATTTCGCGCTCGTGCCGGGGATTTTGGAATGGCTCCGTGCGCAGCCGGTCTTCTACCGGGCCGAAGCAAGCATTCAGTACCCGACGGACTTATACCGCAGCAACATGCTGGGCCCGGCCATGTTCATCGACGAGCCGACCTGCATCATGACCGGGGACAAGGAGGTCATCAACCTGCTGCACTTCGCCACCGACGCGACCGCCCTGATCACCAAGCGAGTGCGGGCTGAGGCGGAACAGGTGATGTACCACTACGAATCGACCCTGCGTAAGGGGGTCAATTTCGGGGACATGCGACTTAGCCAGCCTGATTTCGCCTCATGGGAGACGCGCTACGAAACCGCTTTCTATCAGCTTGCCGGGGGTACGGCCGGGATCGTCCATGAGGGACGCTACCAGCTTGGAGAGTTCAATGATAACCTGAAGGCCTCGACGGGCATCGACCGCCCGATGACCGCGGAGCAGATGTACCGATACTACTATGCGTTCCTGCGCGGAGCCGCACGGCATTTCAACAAGGACTGGGGCACGAGCATCTACGGCCAGGCGGACCCGAAGATCAGTCCCCTGGCCATCGAAATGGCTTACGACATGGGGGCCCGGTACATCTGGTACTGGACCAGCGACCACGACCATCACATGCCCTTCCCGGAACAGCTCGATCTGACCCGCTCGCTGAAAAAGCACATGGCCGCCAAACCGCGCCCGTCAATCCGGACCGCCCGGCCGACACTCGACAAGGCGATCGTCGTCCCGTACGGCTACGTCATTGCCCTCGAATCGCCCACCAACCGCAAAAACGCCTGGGATCTGTGGTGGGTTCGCGAGATGGACGCCGACGGCAAGAACGAGGCCTCGCAGCGCTACTACCGGCTCCGAAGGGCGGTCCTGGAAGAGGTTTTCAAGTCTCTCGATGCCAACGAGGAATTCGATATCATCCACGACGACGGCGGCGAGATCACCGGTTACCGTCAGCTCGTCCGGCTCAAAGCGGAGTAGCAGCGGAAGAACCGCCGAGACAACAAGCAGATCCTATGCCCTCGGCTTGAGTCGCCAGGTAAAGGACAGCAGGACAACGCCGATGGCGGTACAGAGCAGAATAGCTGCCATGACCGCCATCCAGGCGGTTTCCTGGCCGTAGACCGGTTTGAGGTGATACAGGATCCATCCGAAGCCTTTGGCCTGCGTTGCCTTGCCGAAGTAACCCATCAAGCCAATGAAGCCCGCGGCCGTGCCGATGGCCTTTTTTGAGGTCAAATCCAGCGCCTGGATCACGATCAGATTGATCACCGGGTAAATGAGGAAGCCGATAAGCGTGAGCATGGCCATGTCCAGCCAGAGATAGCCCGCCGGCGTGAACATGATGACGGTGAAGGCCACAATGATGGGGGCCAGACACAGGACGGCCACCATGCCGCGCCGACCCTTGAGAAGGTCCGAAACCCAGCCGAGGATAATCGTCGACGGAATGCCCCCGAATTCGAGGAACATGGTGCCGACACCGCCTCCGATCTCGGTGGCCCCTTTGATCTCGCGGAGATACTTCGGCCCCCAATCAAGCATGCTGTAGCGCGTCACGTAGGCGAAGAAGTTGGCCGCCGCCAGAATCCAGATGTACTTGTTCGTGAACACCATGTCGACGAGCAGCTCGCGGGTGGTCAGTTCCCGTTCGGCATCAAGCCCCGGGCGGGCCCCGTTGGGATAGTCCTGCCGGTACTCCTCGATCGGCGGCAGCCCAACCGATTGCGGCGTGTCACACAGTCGAAAGAGGACATAGAGACCTCCGATCGTGGCCAAGACCCCCGGAATGAAGAACGCAAACTGCCAGCCACCGCAGTAATGGAGCGCGTAGCCGGCAATGACCCCGGCGACTCCGCCACCAACATTGTGAGCGGTGTTCCAGATGCTGAAGGTCAGGCCGCGTTCCTTCTCGCTGAACCAGTGGCCCATGCTTCGACCGCACGGCGGCCAGCCCATGCCTTGAAAAAGTCCGTTAGTCGCCCAGAGGAACAAATGGACCGGGTAGCTGGCAACACTGCCAAAGGCGAAGTTGCAGAAAGCCGTCAGAAGAAGCCCCACGCCCATGAATACCCGCGGGTTGCTGCGGTCGGAGAGAGCACCCATCACGAACTTACCAAGCCCATAGGCGATCGCATTGATCGCCAGGAGGCTGCCCAACATCGAGTCGTCGTAGCCAAGGGCCGTCTCCATGTCCTTGGTGACCACGTTGATGTTGTTTCGCACCAGGTAATACGTCGCATAGCCGATGTACGTGGCTTCCATGACCCGCCAGCGGTAATAGGGGTACACTCGGCGCACCTGGTCGTCCGGCAGTCGCGGAATGTGCGGGGCGGGAGCAAAGAATCGTCGCCAGATTGAAATGATCATGCGCGCACACCTGTCTCAACCGGAAGGCGCCGATCCGCCCCGGCAGGGCTGGACCGACCGACCTGCCGGCGATACTGCTGGATTTCGGCCGCCTGCCGGGCCGCGTCCCAGCCGAGTGTCTCGGCCATCCAGCGAACCACCTGGTCGGCGATACCCTCGGCCTGACGCCGGTAGTAATGCCAGCCGGCCCGCCGGATCATGACGTCGTCAAGATGAATCGCCCATTCGCGGCGGCAGTAATGCTCGACCGCGCGGGCGGACACGGGTGGTGGCACGATCCCGCTGAGGTTCTCGACTTCCAGCGGCTCCAGAAGCGGCGTCGCAGCGGTGTTGCAGGGTACACGACCGCGCCCGAGGTACCTGACGATCTGATCCACCGTCTGCTCGGCCATCAGCCGATAGGTTGTCAATTTGCCACCGGCGACATTGTACCAGCCCGGCTCGGACATGCGAATTTCATGCGAGCGGGAGATATCCGAGGGTCGGCCGTTCGGATCGGCGATCAGCGGCCTCAGACCGGCCCACGTGCTGACAATATCCTCAGTGGTCAGCGATGCTCGCGGAAACGCCTCATTAACCACGCCAAGCACGTAGCTGACATCGTCCGGATCAGCGAAAACCTCGTCGAGCGAGCCATCGTAGTCTGTGTCGGTCGTGCCCAGAATCACCCGCTCGCCCCAGGGGATGGCAAACAGGATCCGCTTGCCCTCGGTCATAACGACGGCATCGGGAATGGGCAGGCGGAACCGCTCCACCACCAGGTGAATCCCCTTGGTCAGCCGCAACGGGATGGTGCTCTGCTTGAACTGGCCCCCCCACGGGCCTGTGGCGTTGACCACGCAGCGGCTGATGATGCTGACTTCGTCGCCGCTGACGCGATCTTCGAGCCGGCAATGCCACTTGCCGGATTCATGCCTGGCCGTTTCCAGCTTGCAGTAGTTGAGGACCTTCGCGCCGGCCTTGGCGGCCGATCGCAATGTGTCGATGGTCAACCGAGCGTCGTTCGTGAGCCCGTCGAAGTAGCGGACCGCGCCGGTCAGGTTGCGATCATTGACGCCCGGGAGATAGTCAACAACTTGCCCGGGTTTCATGCTGCTTGAATTACCGAAGTTACGCCCGCCGCAAAGCCAGTCGTAGATCCGCACGCCGATCCGCAGCTTCCACAGGGCCCACGGTGCCCACGGCATTCCCCGATACGTCGGCAGCACGAAGGCCAACGGCTGGCAGATGTGGGGGGCAAGGGCATGCACGATGCGCTTTTCGATGCTCGCTTCGCGCACCAGGCCGATCCGCCCCTGGGCCAGGTAGCGCAACCCGCCGTGAAGCAGTCGGCTGGACCGGCTGGAGGTACCGAAGGCGAAATCGTGTTGCTCGACCAGCCCGACGCGCAGGCCGCGCATGGCCGCGTCGCGGGCGATGCCGGTTCCCACGATGCCGCCGCCGACAACCAGTACGTCCAGCGGCTCGCTCACCAATTCACTGACAGTCTTCACCCGTTCTTCGCTCATCATCTCGCTCATTTATCCTTCTTGCCCCTGTGTACCTCGACCGGCAATTCTCGCGTGTCCGCTGGCCCCAGAATCCTTTCTGGGGCCTTCCGCACGGGGCGGCCCGGAAAGGATTCCGGGCCGAGCGGATTCCGGGCCGAGCGGATTCCGGGCCGAGCGGATTCCGGGCCGGGCGATCCTCTCCCCAGTTCGTCGCTCATGGTCTCGCTCGTTTATCCTTCTTGCCCCCGTGTGCCGCGGACAGCAATTCCCCCAGTTCCCTGAGGCTCGGAACCACCAGGTCCGGCCGTTCGGAACAGGCCGTGACATCAGTCTCTGTTGCCTCACCCGTTAGAACCAGTATGCCCAACGCGCCCGCGCGATGGGCCATCACCATATCCGTATAGAGCCGGTCGCCGACCATCGCCAGTTGCGACGGCTGCAGCGAGTGCCGAGCCAGGATACCGGTGAGCATCGCCGGATCGGGCTTGCCCAGAACAGCCAGCGGCTTAACGCCTGTCGCCGCGGTCAGACACGCACACACCGCCCCACAATCCACCAGCACGGTCGGCTGATCCGTCGGGCACACGCGGTCCGGATGCGTGGCGATGAACGGCTTGCCCTGCTTGATCCACCACGCCGCCTTGCACAACCTGCGGTAAGCCAGACCGGTATCGATGCTCACGATCACCGCGTCAGGCTGGTCATCCGCATCGAGCACCTGATAACCCGCATCTGCGAACTCCCGCTGAAGACTGGGCGTTCCGAGAACAAAGACTCGACGCACATCCGGCAGGTGGTTGCGCAGGTAGTCAGTCGTACACAAAGACGAGGTGTAGATTTGGTCGGCCCCAGCGTCGATGCCCATCTCGCGCAGATGGGCAACGTAATCGCTCACACTTCGCGAGGCATTGTTGGTCAGGAAGGTGTGACCGATCCCCAGATCGCCCAGCCTAGCCAGAAAAGCCGGCGTGAAATCGAACAACGTGCCGCCCTTGTAGATGGTGCCATCCATGTCCAGGGCCAGGTGTCGAATGGTCTGAAGGTTCGCCTTGGACAACGCGCCATGTTTGCTCAGTAGTTCGCTCACGACTTCTCCACGTGCTCAATGGCAACCGCGTTCCAGCACAACACGAACAACAGGGCCGCGATAACCGCCGACGCCAGCAGGACCACGAACACCGGGCCCCATCCGGCCCTGTCGGCGATTCGCCCCAGTCCCCAACCGGAAAGCACCGTGCTCAGATAACCCAGCAGGCCGGTCAACCCGATGGCCGTCGCCGCCGCACGCCGGGATGCCAGGTTGGCTGCAATCACGCCGACCAGACATTGCGGACCATAGATGAAGAAACCCGCCGCACACAACAACGCACTGTACACCAACGGCGACTGCGAAGGCGATCGCCAGAACAACCACACGCACACGCCGCACAAACCCATCCAGACGGCACATGCACGGCCGGCTCGTCCCCGGAAGACCCTGTCGGTCATCCACCCGCTGAGCAGCATGCCCGCCACACCGGCCAATTCATACGCCGCCACGCTCCAGCCGGCCTTGCTCACGTGGATCCCTTTCATCTCCGAGAGCATGGTCGGGCCCCAATCGAGAAGCGCGTACCGCAGCGTGTACACGAAGAAATTGGCGAGGCTCACGACCCAGATCATCGGGTTAAGCAACACCCGGTGAATGACGAATTCGCGAAAGGCCATGGCGTCGCTATCCGCGATGACATTTTGCCCAAAGCCGCCCTCGTGCATGTCCCAGTATGCCTCGATGGAAGGCAGACCGAGCGACTGCGGCGAGTCGCGCAGCCGATCGACGAGGAAAACCGCCCCTGCCACCGCGACCACCGCCGGAACCAGGAAGCACAACCGCCAGTCGTGAGTGACCAGCAGGCTGCAGAGCCCAAGGGCCGCGGCCGCTCCGATCGAATGCGACGTGTTCCACAAAGCGAACTTCGTGCCCCGTTCGGCGGGCGAGAACCATTGCGTGAGGCTCCGCGCACAGGGCGGAAAGCCCATGCCCTGAAACCACCCGTTCATCACCCAGAAGACACCGAAGGTCAGAGCCACTCCAGTGAACCCGCAGAAAATGTTCATCATCGCCGAGAGCAGCAGCCCCAGAGCCATGAACCATCGAGGGTTTGTCCGATCACCCAGAAATCCGTTGGCGAATTTGGATACGCCGTAGAGGATGCCGTGCAGCGTCAGGAACAGGCCGAGATCGGCCTTGGTCGCGCCCATCGCTTCCTGCATGACCGGCATCGCGACGGGCAGGTTCTTGCGCACCAGATAAAAGACCGCGTAGCCAATCAGGCTCGCGTAGAGAACTCTCTGTCGCCAATAAGCGTATTGGCGCTCGACCTTGGCGGCGTCCCGAATGCGATCGATCTGGGGAGCAGGCCGCAACAGTGTTGTGATTTGCCTCAGCATCACCCGATCCCGCTATTCGTGTCCCAATTGCTCCCATGCCCCGCCTCGGGCGAAGAGCCGCTCCAAGCATTCAGGCAGAAGCCCCGTCAGAGTCGCCAGATCCAGCACGGTAAACCTACGGCGTATTTGCTGTGCCGCAAGATAGCTGCGCCGCAACCGCGGCAGGTCGATGCCGATTGCCTCCGGCCGGCACGGGGCCCCCGCCTGCTGCAACATTCGGCACAAGACCCGAGAAGGAATCAGTTGATCGCGCAGTCGCTCTCGCAGGTCCGGCCACACCTCCCGCAATCGCTGTAGTAGCGCCAGCAACTGTTTTCGATCAGGATGCTTGGCCTCGACTTCCCGGAGCGAAACATCCCGCAACTCGGGCAGCGTGTGCGTCTGCCTTACCTGCCGGCGAACCGACTCCAGGTCGGGTTGGCGGTCGCAAATCCGCTGCGGATCCATCAGTTGAAGCGGGTATCGAAGCAACTCCTCGTATAACATTGTCACCGCCAGCGTTCCTATGCCGACCTTGTGCCCATGCAGCGGGACTGTGCCTGCATGTCGATGGTGCTCCATATCCCAGAGGTGGCTGAACTGATGCTCGGCACCTGAGGCCGGGCGGCTGGACCGGCAATGCTGCATCGCGAGGCCGGTCATCAGCAGGCCCTCCAACAACCCTCGGATCGCGATACGATTCCCCTTTTGAATCGCCTCCGGGTTCATGAGCCACTGGCGAAGGCATCTTTGCACGAGATCCCACGCCCCAGGCTCGATGGCCTCAATACCCAATGCATCGGCCAGAATCCAATCCGCCCCGGCCGTGGTCTTCGCCGCAAGATCCGCGTAGCCGGCCGCATTCAGCTCGCCGGGCGCCTCGGATACGATGTCCAGATCTGCGATCACTGCTCGCGGAGCTGGACAGAAGAATGTCTCCTTCAAGCCGTGTCGGGTAATCGACGCTCCCGACGCCGTGAATCCGTCCATCGAGGCGGCGGTCGCCACAACCATGTACGGCCTGCCGCAGAGATGGGCCGCCAGCTTGACCAGATCGTTGATTGTGCCCGAACCGACCGCAATCGGCACCGCACCGCCGCCGTTCAGGAAGCTCTGTAGTCGCTCCACGTGACGATAATCGGCGTGCAAATCCGGGTCTTCGAAGACGACGGGCTCCGTTACAGGCAGACCGGCTTGACGACACAAACCCAACACGCGGTGTCCGGCCGCACGCAATGTGTTGCGGTCGGCGACGACTACCGCTGCTGACTCGGGAAACTGCCGGCGAAAGACCTCGGCCGTCAGAGCAATCACGCCTTCGCCAATCTGCACCTCGCGCGTATCCGAGGCCGTGCGGAGCGCACGTTCGACCCGCTCGGCAAATCGCTCTTCACAAGCAACCTGTGCTCGCTGCTCGCAGCTCATTTCTTGCTCCGTTTCTTGTGGTTGCGGACGGCCTCCAGTGCCGCCTCCGGGTCATCCGTGGCCAACGACTGGACGCCAAGCTGCAACAATCGCTCATACCCGGCCGCGTCACAGCCGCCCGGGCAGAAGACCTGGAACAGAATACGGCGTGCTTTGAGTTCCTCTCCGATTGCTCGCAGGAACGCAGCGGACGGCTGAAAGGTGTCCTCTGATGCCAGGTTACCTACCTTCACGTGGATCTGAAGCTGGGTCACACCGATGAAATCCGCCGCCTTGACTTCCTTCAGCCGCCGGCTCAGCCCGGCCTCGCTCCCGCCCATCCACAGCAGCGTCTGTGACCGAGGCAGCAATTCCTTCCACCGCCGGGTCTCCTCGTACTTCGTTGACGCCAAGATCACCTGCGATGCCACCCCTCGCTCAGAGACCATCTCAGCCAGGCGCTCGAGCGGCACCTCCTTGACGTCGAGATACAACCATCGCTCGGGGCGGCCCCTTATGGCATCCAGCACCTCCAGGATCCGAGGAATCGGTTGTCCTTGCGGACCAATTCGCAATTTGGACAGCTCCGACCAGGTCAGGTCTCTCGTTCCCTTGCCTTGGAACTCGGGTGGGAGATCGCTGACCAACCGATCGAGAGTGGCATCGTGGAATGCCACAACCACGCCGTCCTTGGTCGTCCGGACATCAGCTTCCGGCACTGTGCCGAGCCGCCACGCCAGTTCAAACGCCTGCATGGTGTTCTCAGGGGCCAGCTTTCCTGCACCGCGATGCGACTGGATGATGAACTCCGGTGGGCATGAGCCCGAAGTCTGGTTGATGCCGTCGCCAGGCAATGAACACCCGGTCGTCCATGCCAACAAAACCACGGCCGAAAAACCTCGCCCGACCAGACGACGGGCCCCACCACAGAAACTGGCTGCCATCTCGAAGCAATTCATGGGTCGACCCTCAACCGGACACCAGGCGCGCGCAAAAAAGCCCCTGCGAAAGCTCGAAGCTCGCAGGGGCCTTTCTCTTTATTCTCTGGCCCTCAATGCGATTAACGCTGGCGTGAACCCAGTGTTATGAGTAGTGTATCGGCTGGCGGTGCCCCTGTCAAGAATCGGAGCGAGGCCGCTGGGCCCAGAATCCGTTCGCCGCTGGCCCCAGAATCCATTCTGGGGCCTTTCGGTTCGAGGATTGCCGTTCTCATCGGCACTGAGCGGAACGAAACTCTGCAACGACAGAAGGCCCGGAAAGGATTCCGGGCCGAGCGGCCTCCTGTCAAGAGTCAGAGCAAGACCATGAAGAAGAACAACCGTTCAGACGACATCCGGCAATGGCTGACACGACCGATCATCCCCGTCGTCTCCCAGGCCAATGCCGACACGGCCCTGGTGGCCGAGGCCAGCCTCCTGTTCCTCCAGGGCTGCGAGCTGGCCGATCTGGCCGACATCCTCGGCTGGCTCAAAAAGGGACCTTTGGCCCACTTGCCCATCATGCTGCACATCGACTTGCTGGCCGGCCTGAGCAGTGACGACGCCGGCCTCCGGTACCTGGCCGGCCTCGGCCAGATCGACGGGATCATCACCGTCCGCCCCCACATGGTGGCCGCGGCCCGAAAGCAGGATCTGGCCTCCATCCTGCTGCTGTTCCTCCAGGACGGACGAGCGGTCGATCGCGGCTTGCACATCGTCGAGCAATCAGAACCCGACCTCATCGAACTCGTCCCCGGCGTGGCCGCCCTCGAGGTCCTCCCGCAATTCGCCAACGTCCCCATGCCGCGGATCGCCGGCGGCCTCATCCGCACTGCCGACCTGGCCCGCCGCCTCATAGACGCCGGGTGTGACGCAGTGAGCACGAGTACGGCCGACCTATGGCAACTCAACCGCTCAACGTCTTGAGAATGTGTACGAGAACCGCCGGCTGGTTCTTGGCTCGAACCGTCGCAGGGTCAGGGTTTGCTCGAAGGGCTCTGCGACACAGTGACGGCGTCCGGTTTGCCGTTGCGGCGCCTATTCATCTCCCTCTCTCAGCATGCGAATGTATAATACAGCGGGGCCGCAAGAGCGGGCTGCTCAGGCGCGGGACTGCGCACCTTTCGTGCTCGATGAGCCAAGGGCGGCATGAAAAGTTGCTCATCCGCACGACCGCGAGCGACCGTTGTGCGGCCGCGCCGCAGGATTGTGGTTCTCCTCGTTCAGGGAGCAAGACACGATGACATGCGAGCGTGCAAGAATCGTCCTGTGGGCCGTGGCGGCCGCCATGCTGATTGTCGGCCCGGTAACGGGTCAAATGAACGACGGCGCCGAAGCAGAAAGCGAGCAGGCGAAGTCGGCTCCGGCGGATGAGACATCCGGCGGGCAGGTGATCGAAGGTCTGGTCCTGAACTACTACGGAGGCGGCATCACCGGAGCACAAATCCGCGTTGAGGCCCTGAATGCCAAGCCGGGCGATCCGCCGATTGCGGAGGGCAAGTCCGGCAAGGGCGGCGAAATTCGCATCCGCCTGCCCAAGCGGATCGATGAAAACGTGCTCGTCCGCATCCGCATGGACGGTTATCAGGAGTTCGTCCAAGAGGTGGACCCGACCGATCCCGAGAATCCGCCGTTCGTGGATGCCGCCCTTCAGGGGGCCGGAACGATCAGCGGCGTCGTGCGGGCCAAGTCGAGCGGCAAGCCCGTTGCGAACGCGAAGGTTCTGGGGGCGAGCGGCGGCCGTGACACCTCCGCTCGGACCGACGCGAACGGCAAGTACACGCTCACGGGCATTGTACGCGGAAGGGCATACCTCAAGGTCATCGCCGACGGCTTCGCCACCTTTCAAACGATCCTGAACATCGACAGACAAGACTCTGTGCAGGACGTTGAGCTGGCGGCGGAACATCCTGTCGAGTTGCTTGTCATCACCGGCGACGGCGACCCGGCCGACAAGGTGCTGATCGAGGGCTGGATCGAATCGACCAAAAGCTCGATCGAAACCATAACAGATGCCCAAGGCCGGGCGACACTGAGGGGCATCGGGGAGAACGTCGAGGAAATCCGTCTGCGACTCAATGGAGATCGCTACGTCCGGATGTCCGGCTTTGACGAGCGAATCGATCTGGCCGCTTCGCAACCCGCGACCGAAACGAGGCCGGCAACGACCCGACCGAGCCGACACAAAATCATCGTGCGGATCGGCGCCAGAGTGCGAGGAAAGATCACCAATGACAAGAACGAGCCGCTTGCAGGCGTGCGAGTGACCGCCGGACGGAAAAACCTCGCTGACATGCCCGTGACCTGGACCGATCTGGATGGGGAATACGAACTACAAGGGCTGCCGGCGGGACTCATCACCATGACCTTCCAGCACCCCGACCATGCGCCGGACGTCCAGGAGATCTCGCTCAATGCAGGCCAAACCGGCACGCTCAATGCCAGGCTGACCACCGGAGGAACCGTCGCCGGCACGGTGGTTGGTCCGGATGACAAGCCCATCGAACAGGCATGGGTTGTCCTGGAGGAATGGAAAGGATACCAAACCATCGGCATGCGGGCCGTGACCGACGAGCAAGGCCGGTTCTCGTTCAAGAGCGTCCCGGAAGGCGATCTGATCTTCACGATCGTCAAATCCGGGTTCGGCGGACCGATACGCCAGACGATGGCTGCGGGCAAGACGGACTACCGGATTGTCCTGGAAGAGACAACACCGCCGGCAGTCACGGGCGGCCCAGGACCGCAGGAGGACAAGATTGGTGTGGGCCAGGCCGTCCCGGATTTCACGCTTGTGGGAGTCGATGGGACGAAGTACAAGCTTTCAGAGCTCAAAGGCAAGTATGTCTTCCTGGATTTCTGGGCGAGCTGGTGCGGGCCGTGTCAGAGAGAAATGCCGCACATCAAGGCCCTGCATGAGGCCATGAAAAACGAACCGAGCTTCATTCTCATCGGGGTGAGCCTGGACGGCAATGAGAAAGACTTCAAGGCGGCGGTCTCGAAGAGGAACATCGACTGGCCGCAGGTGTGGGGACCCGAGTCCGGGGCGGAGAAGACCTTTGAGATGCTTGAGGGCTTGGGCATTCCTTACACTTGTCTGATCGGCCCCGATGGGCGGATGCTGGCTCAGCACATCGTCGGCCCAGAAACCACGGAGCAGGTCAAGAAGCTTATCAGGAACTGATCGCTGGATCGCAAGCGGTCGAGACGCAGGCTCCACCGGCAGGCATCCTGCTCAGGGTCGGAACGGGACAACTGAGGGGAACGTGATCAGTCGCTCGCCGGGCCGGGAGAACCGCAACACGTTCCACCGTACACTTGCCGACGACATCGCTATGACCCGGACGGTTGCGAGACCGGGCTTGCGCCAGGCACGCCCCCGGGAAGTCCCTGCGGAGCGGTCGTCCGGGGCACCGCCGGACGGGGAGGAGCCGAACGCGTGCTTGGGCGAGCAGCCGCCGGCGAGGTGGCGGCTCGGAATCCGGCTGGACGGGTGACCGGACGGGCGGTCGCGGGACGAGTTGCCGGCCTGGATGCGGTTCCCCCTGCCGGGCGGGTGCTCGACCTCGTCGGTTGACTTGCCGTCGGGGCGGCGGGAGGCTCAGGAAGCGCCATAATCGAAGCCAGATCCATCGGCTGAACACCGATAATCGGGTACTTCCGCTTGACCTCTTCCATTGCCTCGGCCAATGGTCGGGATTGCATCACGGCCCGAATCTGGAACTTCGTGTGAGGGTCATCAAAGGGGCGACGTCCAGGAACCCGCTCGAGAACCTGTATGATGTGATAGCCGATGCCGCTCTCCACAACGTTGGAGATCTGTCCCGGCTCCAAAGCCCAGGCGGCGCTTATCAGCACCTCATTCAGCCGCATGTACCTGGGCAGCGTGCCCAACAGGCCACCCTTTGTACGAGTGTTGTCGTTGCTGAGCTTGACGGCTTCATCCCAGGTCTTCTTGCCGGACACGATTTCCTCTCGCAATCTCTCGAGAGCCTCTCGCGTGGCCTTCTTTTGCTCGGGGGTGGCCGTCAGAGGCGAAGCGAAAACGATGTGCCGCAATTTGACCCGTGTGTCGTCGTAGTAGTCGGGGTGCTCATCGTATATCTGCCGAAGATACTCGTCGTCCTTCACCCTCGCGGCACCGATTTTCGACAGCTTGCCTTGTCCCAGACGAATCCTGAGCTGCCTGAGGTACTCGTCCCAACTGACGCCGGATGATTGAAGGATCATCTTCATCTCTTCGGTGGTTTTCGCCTTGGCGATCTTGAGATCCTTGTCAATCTCCCGGTCAATATCCTCCTGCGTGACCAGATCCGGATGTTCATCCAGATAGACCAGGAACAGCTTGTTGGTCAGTGCCGTTCCAAGGGCCTTGTATGCGGATCCCCTGCGTCTCTCGGGAGGCGTAGTGCGGAGGATTTCCTCCACGTCAGCCTGCGTGACGACCGCTTTGTCGCCGATGCGAATCAGCACTCGCTCAGAGGCTGGTTGACTGGCTGGGGTTGTGGTCACGGGTGGTTTCTCAACCCCCCCCGCCTGCTCCGAGCAGCCTATCGGGGGCCACATCAGCAAGGCACTCAGGGCAAAGACTATGAGCTTTCCACTCGGCACGGAACCTGCTGCCATCACACATATCCTCCCAGCATGCCCGGCGGATTCAGCGTCGGGCGTGGCCGGCTATGGCCCCCTTGCGGAGGCCGCTCCTATCTGCCTATTTGTCGGTCACTCCCGGCGGTGGGGTGAGCCTCCGATTTTGGGCTCGGTCCCGGCCAGAAGCCGCCCAATGTTAGACCGATGACGATAAACCACCAAGGCGGCAATCACAATACCAAAGACCTGGAGCGGCCAAAGGACCGAGAACCCCCCCCATCGGTCGCGGTTCAATATCGCCAGCAAGGCAAAAATGACCGGGAAGGCAGTAACGGCCACAATCGAGGAAAGGGAGACATAGCGGCCGACCCACAAAACAACCGCCCACAGCGTCAAGGCCGCCAGACCTGCCAGGGTGTAGTACGGGTAGATTCCCAGCCCCACGCCCAGCGAGGTGGCTACGCCCTTGCCGCCTTTGAACTTGAGATAGACAGGAAACATATGTCCCAGGACGCAGGCCACCGCCGCCAGCACCCATAGTAAATACGGCAGGTAACCCGGGCCGGCCAGCCGGCTGTCGGCAGCGGCACCAAAAAGCAGCAACCGGCCCAAGGTTACAGGCAGGAAACCTTTAAGCCCATCAAGCACAAAGACCAAGATCCCATAAGGCCGTCCCAAGACCCGGCCCACGTTCGTGGCCCCGATGTTGCAGCTACCCTTGGTTCGAACGTCCACCCCTTTAAGCCGACCGACTAACAAGCCGAACGGAACCGCCCCGCAGAGGTAACTCAGCAGTATCAGCCCGGCCACAGGCCACCATCCACTCTCAATTACGTGCATCAACGCAGGTCTCCCGCACGTCCACGCCGCCGCTCTCGTCACAATGTAGGCACGCACCTCAGCGGTCGGTCACGCGTGAATTACGATCTCGCAACACTTCCTCGTAGAGCCTCATCACTTCGGTCGCATGGCGGGCCACTGTGAACTGCTCAACCGCAGCCGGCGCCGCCTGGGCACAGTGACGTCGATGGTCGGCGTCCGCCAGGCGGGCAATTCGATCGGCCAGCGCGGCCAAGTCCGTGGGACAATCGATCACATAACCCTCGCGGCCATCCGTGATGCGCTCAGCCGCGCCATTGTACCTGGTGGTGATGACCGGCAAACCCGCCGCCATCGCTTCGAGCACCACTCGGCTGCAGGGATCGTAATACGTCGGATGAACCAGGACATCGGCCGCATGAAAGAAGGCACTCACTCGTTGCGACGGACCGGCAAAGAAAACACGATCGGCCAGACCCGTTGCGGCGGCCCGCTCGACCAGGTTCTTCGGATTGTCCCGCCCCACAATGATCGCGAATACATTACCGAGCTCGCGAACCCGGCCGTCCGCCATCGCCTGGATCATCTTGTCCACGCCCTTAAGTCTAAAGTTGTGGGCGACCGCCAGCAGAACCAGGTCGTCGTCGGCCAGTCCGAACTGCCGGCGGATCTCGATGCGGTGTCTCCGTCGCTCGTGAGCCGGCGACGTATCCGGATCGACGCCGTTGAAGATCAGACGAATGCGTGCGGCATCGAAGCCGTAATGCCGTTTGAGCTGGTTGCTCACGTACTGCGAGATGGCGATCACCCATGGTGCCGGGCGACGGGTCAACAGGCGTTTTTCCAGTCCGGCCAGCAGCCGGTACTTGAGATCCGCGCGCTGGCCCACCCACTTGAGCCCGCGCTTGACCGCCGAAGGCCTCAGCGCCAGATTCCGAGACAGCATTTCCGGAACGGTGCCCCCACGGGGCTGGTATACGTCGGCGAACGGACAAGGGGCGATGGCATGAACGATATCGAATTGATGCGTGCGAAAATACTTCGCCGCCCCGCGCACAAACCGCCAGGTTCGGGCCGCCCGCCAGCCTGCGCCGACCTTGATCGGGACGATGCTCATCGCCGGCGTGGAAGGGACATCGGTCATCGTTACAACGGTGACGTTGCAGCCTATGCTCCCGAGATGACGCGCGAACTGAACGGTCGAGGTCTCAGCGCCGCCCCGCCAGGCCTCAATTCGTTCTATGACCAGCGCCACGTTCATCGACCTGGCCCACTGCTTTCAGCCGCGACGACTTTGCGGCGGCGACCAAGCATGTTCCTCGTCTTGGCGTGCACCTTCGCGGCCAGTCGCCGGGCAGAGCCAAACCGGGTGCAACACCGGACATATCGGGCCAGAAAACGCAATCGCTCGGTGGTCGTCACACAGTCGGCCGGCGTGGAGTAGTGCAGAGCCGCCAGATCCTTCACCACCCACCTGCAAAGCCGCCATCTGGGTCGGAAGACCCGTTGGAGATCGATCAGCCGATAGCCCTCACACTGCGATTCGCCCGGCTTGCCGATCTGCGGCTCCAGGAAAACGTGTGACAGGTAAAGATCGCGATGAACGAAACCGGCCCGATGAAACTCGGCCACGAACCTAGCAAGACGG
>Ga0116146_1001412_pt1 | contig 24671 bp, 23 predicted proteins | sample AD_JPNHG2_MetaG_FD_89748 | JGI IMG/M metagenome (GOLD analysis project Ga0116146, IMG submission 89748) | Active sludge microbial communities of municipal wastewater-treating anaerobic digesters from Japan - AD_JPNHG2_MetaG | ecosystem: Engineered > Bioreactor > Anaerobic > Digestate | place... | reverse complement strand
GCCACGCCGCCGACGCTCTTTGATCCGGGCGGCTCTGCCCCTCTCCACCAACGTTCAGGCCGCGACACTCACCGCATCATCAAACCGGCGGATTTACAGCATGTTCAGACCGGCGCCGACACGTAGCGCTGGTCTGCTGCCGCGGCCTTCGGGAAATGCCTGACCAAAGCAGGCACGACGCCCGTGTAGACGATGTTGTTGTCGCGGCTGCCGCGAACCTCGAACAGGCCCAGCGACGGTCTTTCCCATTGGATGCCATCTTTGCTGGTCGCGTAGCCTACCAGGATGGTGTCGGCGATCCCGGCGTAGTACCACATCTTGAACAGTTGTTCGTTTTCGTCCCGGAGGATCTGCCCGACGCCGTGCGGCCACTGGGGGTCCGGCTTGATGATCGGGTTGCCGGCGTACCGTTGGAACGGGTGGACCTCCAATTTGCAGGTGTCTCCTACTCCGCCCAGCCGGTGATCGAGCATGAGGTATATCTGCCCGTTGTTCAGGGTGAACGGTTCAGCCGCCATGGTTGCGGCAGGCCGGAACGACAGTCCGGCAAGAGTGCAGGCGACAATGGTAAACGATGAGACGCACAGGGCTTTCATGGCATAGCCTCCGAACCACTCTTGGTAAGTTCCGCTCATGAAGGAGGATTCTAGCGTGGGACTGCTCGGTCTGAAATGGGCCGGCGCGACGAAAGAAAACAAGGAAGTGGTTGTGGCATTGTGAGGAAGCAGAATGTTCTGCTTGGTATCCCTTGTGTATGGCGACTTGTTCGGGAGAGACGGGCTCGTTGAGGGTTTTGACAAGGAGGACCCCACACGATACGAAGGGGTGTTTGCCAGAGAGGTCATGAGGAGGCGACCTGATGAGAACTGCTTGTCTTGCCGGAAGAATGAGTCATCCAGTCCTTGCGCTGTTGATGGTGCTGCCGGCCGTGGGTTGTCAGCAGCAAGCCCGGGAGGGTTTGGACATCAAGGGGTTGACGAGGCTCGATCCGGCCAGAGGTGTCCAGGACTCCAAGACCGATCTGCTTTGGTATGACGCAGCGCTGCTTACCGTCGAAGGTCGTGGTTGGGCGGCGACTGAGGACTTCTATGACCGTTTGCCGGCCAAGGCGAAGAATGTGGTTCGCCCCGAAGTGTGGGGCCTGAGCAAGAACTCGGCCGGGCTGTGTGTTCGTTTCGTGACCGATTCGGATCGGGTCGCCGCCCGATGGACGACGACGTCGAAGAACATGGCGATGGATCACATGCCGGCCACCGGAGTGAGCGGGTTGGACCTGTACGTCAGGGATAATAACCGGTGGCGATGGGTTGCGGTGGGTCGAGCGCGAAGCGCACAGACGAATGAGGTCGTGCTGGCCGGGGACGTTCCGGCCGGGGCACACGAGTACATGCTGTACCTGCCGCTGTACAACGGAATCAAGGCGCTGGAGATCGGCGTGGTTCCCAAGGCCGCTCTGGCTCAACCCGCTCCGCGCCCAGCCGGGCTTGACCGGCCGATGTGCTTCTATGGAACCTCGATTACCCAGGGCGGATGCGCCTCGCGGCCGGGGATGGTCTACACCGCCATCCTGGGGAGATGGCTGGACCGCCCGGTGATCAACCTCGGCTTCTCAGGCAACGGGCGGATGGACCCGGAGTTGGCCGTGCTGATGGGTGAGATCGACGCGTCGGTATACGTTCTCGACACTTTGCCGAACATGACCAAGCAGATGGTTGAGGAGCGGCTGGAGTCGTTCGTGCAAGCACTTCGCAAGGCCAGGCCACAGACGCCCATTGTGCTGGTCGAAAGCGTGCCGTACCAGGGCGAGGCGTTCCTGACCAAGCAGCGGCAGGCGGTCGCAGACAAGAACGCGGCCCTGCGAAAGGCGTATGAGAACCTCAAGGCGGGCGGTGTGAGGAACCTGATTTACGTGACCAATCGGAGCCTGACCGGCACCGACGGTGAAGCCGCTGTGGACGGCGTGCATCTGACGGATCTCGGCTACCTGCGGTTCGCGGAAACCCTCGAACCAGTGTTGAGAAAGGCGCTCCGGGAGTGAGCAAATAGCGGAAGATCCAAGAGGTAGGGCAGCGTCGAGGTCGCCAAGGCGACCGAGACCTGCCGTTTCGTTGGCCGCCGGGTTCTCAGAAAGCACGATCAACAGCGAACCGGCAGGTCTGCGCCGCCTTTGGCGGCTCCGACCGTGCCCTACTTCAGGTGCTTGTCAGCGAAATCCATGTACCGCTGCCAGTCGTATTCGGTCAGGTCGTGCTTGCCGGTGCGGACGTGATAGCCGATGGTGCCCATCACCGGCTGGTCCACCGGCGGCATCTCTTCTGCTGGCAGGCCCTCCAAGCCCAGCAATCGGTACACCGGATCGGCGCCCTTGGCCCCCAGGAATTCGCCTTTCGGATCGGCCCAGCGATCTTCGACGGCGCTGGCCACGTAGACGGGTCTTGGGGCGATCGACGCGATGAGCATGTGGGCATCAACCGGCAGCTCGGCCTCACGCCCGTTGTATTTCTTGAAGTTCTCGCAGAACCAGTGGGGAAAGCGATCGTTGATCATCTCGACCGTCTCGCCGAACCAGCGCCGCTCGATGGCCGCGCCCCCGCAGCCCGAGTTGTTGGAAATGACGATCGCGAACCGCTCGTCTTGTGCCCCGGCCCACAGGGCAGTCTTGCCCAGTCGCGAGTGGCCGAGCACCGACACACGTTTCGCATCGACATCGCGATCGGTCTCCAGGTAGTCCATCGCCCGGCTCAGACCCCAGGCCCAGGCGCCGATCGCACCCCATGAGTCCGGCTTGCGCCCTTCAGGTGGGTCAAATGCCGCGTGAACGCCGTTCTTGAAGCCGTCATGAAAGTCAGGGTCGATGTCGCCGTAGTAGATCGTGGCCAGACCGTAACCTCGTTTGATGATCTGTTCGACCGGAAACCGTGATTCCTGGTCCGCTCGCGAGGCCTCGGTCACCCGGTTGTTGACGATACCGAGGCTCCAGTTCGGTACCCAACTAGTCGTGAGTCGGATCGCCGGATCCGAGTGAACACCCTGGTTGCCCGAGAAGTTCAGGAGGAGGAACAGAGGGGCCGGTTTGGGTACCGCGTTCGGGAGATACATCAGGATGTCCATCGAGGGACCGTCTTCCTTGCCGGTGAAAAAGACGGTCACTTGCTTGCGCGTTGCTTTGCCGTCGAGGGCCTTGGCTTCGTTATCGAAGGTCTTGAACGTCATCTGACTCGGTCTGCCGGGCGACCGGCCGTAGACGTGCGTTCGGAAGAGTTCGAGTATCTCGGGTCGTCGCCTGGTCTTCCACATTGCGGCGTCAGTTACCTTCTCGCCGCTGCGCATGACCAGCGGATCGGGCAGGGTGTACGTGCCGACCCTGGACTCGTCGTAATTAACCTCAAGCTCTTTGAGGGGTGTTATAGTAAGTTTGATCGGCTTGTCGGCATCGCGTGTCAGCGGGTAGTTCAGCAGGTCCTTGCCGGTAACTGTCTCCGCGGTCATTTCTTCGCGGGTCACCCTGTATCGACCGGATACGTTGACCGTGAACCACTCGGGCCACTGGTTGATTCGTGGATAATCCAGCGGCATGTGGAAGTAATCCTTGTGGCGCGGCCGGTCGAACCGCAGATACCCCTTCCAGGGAGAACCGGTCTCGAGCCAAATGCGGAGCGAACCATCGGCTTGGCGGACCGCACCGAGCTGAACGTCCTCGCGCCAAGGCGCGACGGTGATGCCCTGTGTTTTCCAGAGACCGTACATCAGACACGTACGGGTGAGGTTGCCGTCGCCGTGCCAGCCTTCGGCGATGCCGTCGTCGCGCTGCCGCTCGAAGAGCGTGTTGATTCTCGTATCGATCCACTTTACGGCCGCATCGGTGGGGATTCTGGCGATCAGGTTGATCGCTCCTTCAAGCGGATCGGCCAGATCGTCCGCGCTACCCTTTTCCCAGGGGTAGGTCATGTACTTATGCAGATTCGACAGCGCTTTGGCGACGGCGTGCCGGTAGAGGTTCTCGCCGTCGACCATGGCGACGGTCAGAAACGCATTGTAGACATAACCCCAGCTGTCGCTGAGGTCCTTGTTGACGACCTCGCCCGTGCTTGGATTGTAGGCGTTGTACATGAAGCCGTCTTCGTTGACGCCGTGTTTCAGGATGTTGTCCAAAACGGCGTACATCGCCGGCTTGTATCGCTGTCGACGGTCGGGGTCCTCGCGGGCTGCGATCAGGTAGGCCTCGGACAAGCCGCCGAGGATCTCGCAACCGTGATCGCGCAGCCGGAGGCTGTCTTTCTTGATCAGACTGTCGTGCAGCAGGTAGTGATCAGCCAGCCGGAAGCACCATTGCTTGTAGTGGTCGTCGCCGGTCATCCAGTACAGGCGTCCCATGGTCTGAAGCAGGTCGCCGTTGACCTCGACGTTGGTGGAGGGGATCCTCCCCGCCGGCGAGTCGTACTGGGCATGTTTCCAGATGTCGGCGATCAACTGTTGCATCCGGTCGAGCCACTCGCTTGGGCCGAGCCACTCGGTGATCGGCATCAGCCCGTCCTTACAGTATTCGGCGGCCCCGAAAATGATGCGGTCGAGATCGGGCTCGGGCTCGCGGAACTTCTGCGTGGCGAAGAGGAAATCATCCGGCAGCGAGTCCAACCGGTTGCACAGCTTCTGTTCCTGCTGCAGGATGTGGCGGACGTTCTGCTTGAGATAGTAGTTGTCGGTCATGAACGCCGTCAGGACCATGAACGGGTAGTTGTCCGCGGCGCAGTCCTGGGCATTCCAGAAGGCGTCGCGGGTGATGTTGCGTGGAAACAGCCCGCTGGCCGGGTCGGCGTAGGTCAGCCAGCCGAAGGCGTAGCGGTTGGAGAACCTCACTACCTTCCGGCTGAGCCGGCCGTTCTCCTGGGCCTGTTGCCATGGGTCAACCTGCGCCCATGCCGTCCCGACAGTCAGCGTGAAAACCAGAAGTGCGTGTTGCATCGTCGTTACCTCCCTTGCTGGTGCCTCGCGAGAGCGTGCCTGACAGTGGGTTCAACGGGCCGCAGCGGAGGCGGGTTGCGAAGCGGGCCTGGGGATCGCAATTTCCACGGTTAATGGCTGATCGACTCCCGTCAGGAAATTCAATGCCTTGTAGGTCACCTTCTCGGTGGCCTGCCCATCCGGTCCGGAGAGTCTGACCATCACTGATGCCTGGGCCGGTACTGTGATCTTGCGAGGCTGGCCGGGCTGAATTCGCTCCAGCTCAATGTCGTTGTCGCATTGATTGGTCAGTTTCACGTAGGTGGTCTTGGCTTGTGGCGGGTGCAGCGATTCGACACGGAGGCAGGCGTCAAAGACGGCTTTCAACTGCGGTTCGCGGCCGATGAGCAGATTGCGGTACCACACGACAGTTCGGCCGGCGTCGAGGGCATCACGCAGCGCCGGCAGGCTCTTGTCCTTCGCCAGCACGAGGGTCATCGTACGGTGGCCGTCAGCCTTCTGTCCGTCCGTTGGGGCAGGCTCGTGAATATCCGAGCTGCCCATCATCGGCAGGCCCCGTTCCGTCGCCATTCGATGGGCGTCGATGTAGTACTCGTCGCCGTTGCAGATCTCGATCGCGTGGAGCCGGCCCTTTTCCAGCAGGCGGGTTTGTTCCTCACCCCAGCGGCCGCGCTCCGGCCCTTGCCAGCCGGGATGGTTCCACATGATGAAGGCTTTCTGGGCGGCAGCGTGGTCGAAGACCTCGTAAAAATCCTTCGTGTCCAGCGGCTGGTTGTCCTGCGTGAAGAGCACGTTGAAATGCCCCGGCGGCGTGTCGCGGGTGATCTCCGCACCGCGGACCAGCAGAATGTTGTGGTGCCGGGCCCGCCCCTCGGCCAGTTCGAACGGCCGGTTGTGGTTACCGACGACATTTTCCTTGTGAGGCCGATATTCGATGTGATCGGTGATCGCGATGGCATCCAACCCTTCGCGCCAGGCCTCGTCGACGCGCACCGTCGGCCAGACCAGGCCGTCCGAGAAGACGGTGTGTATGTGGAAGTCGCACTTGAGGATCTTGTATCCGGGCGGATCGGGTAAGCGGATTTCCTTACGGACCTGAGCAGCGGCCGGTGTGACCAACAACATCAACGCCGCAAGCATCCTGCACTTCATCATTCAGCCCCCCTGATCTTGAACAGGTTACAGTCGACAACCGGCGCACAGTGGCACGGTTCCTGGGCAGATTCTAGACTCTCGCGGAGAGCCGGTCAAAAGCCGGCGGCTGCTTGCTTGCCCCCGATTCCCGTGACGGATGGGCGAGATGCGGCGTTTCTGGGGAGCGGGGTTTCGCAGGTCAGGACGAGGTTGCGTACGACGCAGCGAGCCGTGTGACTGCATCCTCTCTAAGCCAGGCGGCGACTCCCACGAGGACCAGCCATACACAGAACATGACCACCACACTGACTCGATAGAGCCGCGGCACCTTTGTCCTGACAAACTGCACGAGCAGGAGAATCGCGGCAAAGGCGACAGCGGTACCAAGGTTTGACTGCGTAGGGCTAGGCGAGGGTTCCCGGTCAGCGACTCGTAGCCCTACCGGCTGGAGAGTGAGATCCAGGGCGTTGAACACCGCGCCTGTCATCAGCACCGCAGCCAAGAGCATCGACGGCCAGAGCCAAGACCTGGCTACTCGCCCTTGATGCAGCATCCCTTGTTTGCGGATCATGCCGAAAGACGTTTGTGCAATCAATGTGGCCAGTCCGAGACCCATGAGCAGAAAGGCTATCTCCGAGGCGGCGCTGCTCAGAATCGCCGTTTTGAGCAGGTGATTCGCCTCCGAGCCTGAAGGCCCAGGTATTCCTGGTCGCCCTGTCTGATCCGCGTCAGCGAGTTCCCGTAATCGCGCGGAGAGGTCTGTGCTGGCATATTCTGCCAGATAGTCGTATAAGACCGCCTCCTCCGCGTGCTTGCGAACGGCATAGTCGGCTTTCTCATCGGGCATCTGGCGGCCGAGTCGCGAGATCATGCCTGCGATCATTCTCTCGCCTGCGCCAACCGGTTTTCCCAAGGAGACGTTCTGGTGAGCACATCCCTCGTAGAGAGCGATGAGATGGCTCAGCAATTCCATAAGACGAGCGTCGTCCTTGTTCTCAACCGCCAAAATCATGCGATCGAGAAGCTCCTCCCTCACGCGTGGCCTGCACAATCGTCCCGGGCGATCCCAAGCGACCAGGTGTGTCGACCACGAGGCATCGAACCGAGGGAAACCATGCTGGACGAGCAGGTCGCGCAGATAGGGGAACAACATGTGCACATGATCGTTCGACGTTTTCTTGTTCGCGGCCTCGCGGATCGCTTGAAAGGCGGTCTCCTCACTCCCGCCGGCGAAATGGACGACGGATTCGGCCAGCCAAAGCAGCCCATTCTCGGGCTCGTTCGCCTGAGCCATACGTATGATCTTGAGCGCCTCATCTATCGCAACCGAGGGCCTCGGGTCATCCTCAATACTCGGTTGTGTCTCGGAGTGTGCCTCGGACCGCCATGCCTGCCAATATGCCAAGTCGGCTGCTCTGAATGCAACCCAAGGCAAGAGGGGGTGTCCGGAGCACGTCTCTGCCGATGGCAGAGACGCGTAGTTGTGGTTCACAACGTGCGCGAGCGCAAAGGTATCGACCGAGCGGTTGCTCTCTGCGAGGATACGGCGTTCTGTGTTTTTATTGAACTTGACTGTTGGAATGACATATATCACGCATCCTGGCGGCTGGCCATGGACATATGTCTGCGGTCCAGGGATACGACAATACAGCCGGATGAGCAACAGGTGCAGCTCTCGCGTTCCGGGATAGACCAGACTGACCAGCAGCAGTAAACCTGGGATGATCCAGAGCTTGTTGGCGTGTGTGAGGAAGTGCAGCAGACGCCCCACGGTACACTCCTTCGCGCTTGCGGGCTTCGGGCCGCGCCGGACGCCAGCGGCCAGACGAACACCTCTTGAATCATTATGCGATTCACCACGTGTACCGGCAAAGACCTATTCTCCTTGTCGGCGACGATACGATAGGATACTCTCGTTCGGGCCGCGCCAAGTCGGGCTCGACCGGCCTGCTTTGTCCGGATAGAGGAGATTACTGAAATGTGTCGAGCCGCAATTGTCGCAGTATTGCTCATCGACGCTGTTGTGCTGGCTCAATCCGCCCCGGCGTCAGGACACTTCTGGTTATCGAGCCGACCAAGGAACATCCGCGCCATTCCGCGGGGGGATTGAATTGAAGCACGGTCGCCTGTTGATGTGGACACGCACCGGCCGCGAGGCGCCGCACGAGTCTTTTTCTGATGAGAACGGCGAGCACTGGAGCAAGCCGGTGCCCCGTAAACTGGTTTGTCCGCTGAGCCCCGCCTCGATTGAACGCAGTGCGTGGAACGGCCAACCGGTCGGTCATTGCTGAAGACACTCCGTATCTTCCAAGGCGACCTTCGGCCGCAACCAAAACATGCGCGCAGAATGCGTACCAGTCGCGACGGAAGAGGCTAAGGCGGACCGCCCTTTTGCGGGCCGCAACCCAAACGTTCTGCGATCCGGAAACATGCGCGCAAAATGCGCACCAGTTGCGACGGAAGGGACTAATACCCCAGTTCCTTGAATTTCGCCACGATCTGGTCCTTCGGCATGAAACCCTCGTGCCGCCAGAGTTCCTTTCCATCGGCGTCGAAGAAGACCTGTGAGGGGATAAGGTTGAAATCGATCTGCCGGGCTCGCTCCCGGTCCTCGATCACGTCAATCGACTCGACCTCGATCTTGCCGGCGTACTCCTTGCGAAGCTGCTCGATGATCGGGGCCATCGCCTTGCAGGCCTGGCACTTGCCCGCCCCGAGTTCGACCAGCCGGGGCAGGCCGCTGGAAGGCCTCGTCTCCGGAACCGTCGAGCCTCGAGGCTCCGGCCCGGAGCCCTTCAGGAAGGCAACAACCACGACCACCACGATCACACCGACAACGATCAGCGCGTTCTTCATCGCACACCTCGGTCCATCAGGCGCGGCTGGAACAGAGTCCCCATCCTTCTTACACGATACCCACACCCTGTCTCATCGACGAACTGATTTCACAATCCATCGAGGCACATGCAGCAGCAGCGCGACAACACCACCCAGAACGCCGGCCGTTGCCGGCCCGATGGGGCAGCCGGTCGTACCGCAGCACGGACAGACCGAGCTTCCACCCGCGGCAATGAATCCGAACAGGCTGGCCCACCAGCCGAGGAACCTGGCGACGGGACCAAACGAAAAACGTCTGAGAAAAACCATTTCCATCTCCGACCGGCTCAACAACCAAGCGTCTCTCAACTCAACGCGGCAATCCCGGCCGTCGCGGCTTGTGCAATGCGGTCATCTGTTGCCGGTGATTCGCCCTTGGTCATGCCGAGATCGGCGAGTTGGACGTACTTGAACCGGCTAATCCCGGCATGCTCAAGTGATTTCTTCGCGCAGGCGAGAGGACAGCCGTCGATCGCCAGGATTTGTTCGGCCGCCTGGGTGCTGGCCAGGATGCCGCTGACCCGTCCGCCGACACCGGCCAGGCAATACATCTTGCCTGCCCCCTCGCGAGCCAGTCGCCTCGCCGCCCGGTCGGCAATCTCACCCACATCGGCGGCACCCGAACAGGCGAAGATCAGCGTCGGCGCTGCGCCGCACGCACAACCCGTTTGGTCAGTCATATATCCATCCTCGCTTTCTCCTGCCTTACGAAGCCGGCGCTTCCGTTGCTTCGATGAGCACGGTCAGGGCACTCCGCACTTCATCGTTGAATCCGGAAAACGCCTGTCCCCTGTAAAAGATGATGGGCAGATAGCCGAATGTGGTCGAGACGCCCTGGCTCTGGCCATAGAGCGTCTTCATCTGGTTAAGCAACAAAAAACTAGCGAATTCGGTGGTCAAGTATTCTTCGACCACCAGGTCCGGATGCTCCGATTGCATCGTGCCCAGCCACTCCAGCGCCGCGAGACACGCCGACCCGGTACCATTGTGGAAGATGATAAGCGCATCCTCGCTCGGTTGGTCGCCACTATTCGGCGCGCAGCCTCCGCCCGTCATGACAAATGCCGTTGAGGCCACTACAAGAAACATCGTCTTCATATCAAACGTTCCCACCAGATCAGTGCGCCGTGTACAAGAGATAAACACCGCCGAGCAGCACCAGGATACCGCAAATCTTTTTCAGAATCACCGCACCCTTGGACTGCTCGTTCCAGTTCAGGTACTTCTGCACCAGTTCGGTCGAGGTGCCGGCCAGCACGATGACCGAACAGTGCCCGATGCCGTAGACCAGCAGCAGGATCGCCCCGTACAGGGCGCTGGTCGTCGCGACCTTGAAGGCCACGCCCAGGATCGGGGCCATGTACGCAAAGGTACACGGGCCGAGCGCGATCCCGAAGACCAGTCCCAGGATGAAGGCTGCCAAGGCCCCCTTACGCTTCATCTGAACCTGGCCGGGGCCGGACCAGGGCATGGTGATGACATCCAGCAGGATCAGGCCGACCAGGAAGAAAATGGTTGCCACGAAGTAGTTGCCGTAACGGCCGATGTCGCCCATCATCCGCCCCGCCGCCGCCGTGATCACCCCGATTAGGGCGATGGTGATCAAGATGCCGACCGAGAACAGCGTGGAGATGCCGAAGGCCCGCCGGGTGGTCATCTGTCCCTGCTGGTCGATGAAACCGACGATCAGCGGAATGCTCGCCAGGTGACAGGGGCTCAGGATGATGCTGAGGATGCCCCAGACGAAAGAGGCCGCTAGAGCAACGATCGGTGTGCCCTCAACGGCATGAGTCAAGGCGGTGAAAAGCTGCTCAATCATTTGCACGCCCCAGTTGCGTATGTCCCAGCAACCGTCCGAAAAACCGTCTTCAGCTCGCCTGCGAATCGTCCGCCAACTCGATACCCAGTTCCTTCCACTTGTTGAGGATGTCCTCCCGGCCGTAGAAGCCTTCGTGTCGGAACAGCTCCTTGCCCGAGGAATCGTAGAAGATCTGTGTCGGGATCATGCGAATCCGATACAGATTGCCGGCATTGGGATTCTCCCAAACGTCGATGAACTCGACTTCGAATCGTCCGGCGTACTCCTTCTTGAGTGACTCCAGGATCGGGGCCATCTGCTTGCAGGGGATGCACTTGCCCGCCCCGAGATCAACCAGCCGCGGCAGTTTCTTTGCGGCCGTTGAGTCCTGTCCGGTCGTTGCCTCGGCGGGTTGGTCCTGTGCATTCGACTGCGATTGCGACCGATCCGCTTCCGCAGGCGGGACCTCCGGATTCACTTGTGTTTGCGGCGGATCCGCCGCAGGGGGAGATGCCTGATTCTTGCGTTTGAGGGTCACCGTGACGCCGACCACAACCATGAGGGCCGCGACAATGCCTAACCTTGCGGAATTGTTCATGACAACCATCTCTCCTGCTCTGCGGTATCCAACCTACATCCCGTATACGTCATGGAGAAACGCCGACAGTTCGCTCCGCACGTATTCTGTCATAGCAGCGTAATCCCCCAGGAATTCCCAAACGGACTTGAGATTCTTCCACTCTGCCGGCCGCCCATCTATCATCCGCACCAGCACCAGCGACTGCGTGGTCAGTCTATAGTCCTTCTCAAAATGTTCGTTTCCCGGCTCGTCAATGTTGACGGGGCGCCACTCGATCAGCCCGCCGGCAAGCTCTTCGCCGAAGTACGTTTCGATCACCTGCCTGGCCCATTCCTCGATCTGTAAACAGGAATGGCAGCGCACCGTCCGATGGAAATAAAAGGCACCCACATCCGGCGAAGCCTCGAAAACGAAGGATTCAGCGACCGGCTGCGAAGCAACCGTTGCAGCGCCCATCATCGGCTGACTGCTCGGTCCTGTGGCAGGAGGCGGAAGAATGGGTGTGAAATACGTGCCGCATGCTCCGTCTGTTGAACCGCTCGTATGCTGCCAATAGCTGGTCGCGATTGACCCGCCGAAGACCACCATGCAGACCGCGATCATGCCGACGCGACCTATCCGTCCCATACGCGGCCAATGCTTCCACGCGATCACCAGCATGCAAATCAGCAGCGCCGACATCCACATGCCGATCGGGTACGCGCCATCACACTGTTGGCAGGGCCGGATCATCAGACCAACCTCAACAGGCCCTCAAGGCAAAAGCCGCGACGACCGTCAGGGCATCGCACTCGTCAGAAGCGAGGTGATCTCGGCCTCCGAGAGAACCTTGCCCACCGACTTCACCTCGCCGTCGATCGCCAGGGCCGGGGTCATCATCACCCCGCGTTTCATGATGTCCGCAAGCTGCGTCACCTTGCACAGTTCGTACTGAACGCCAAGGGTCTTGGCGGCTTTCTCCGCATTTTCCGCCAGCGTCTTGCACTTGGGGCAACCGGTGCCAAGAATCTCGATCTTCATATCAAACCTCCAGTACGATTGAGCGTGGGGCGGCAGGCCTTTGCCCTGCTTCGTCCATGGGACTTCGCAGGACTCCGACCGTGCCCTACCTTGTTCACGATCTTTCTCCCGCTACGGCATCGCGCCGAAAACCATTCCCGAGATCGTGGCCATGACCACGACCAGCGATACGAACACGATCGTCTTTTGCGTCCCCATGATGCTGCGAATGACCAGCATGTTCGGCAAACTCAGGGCCGGACCTGCCAGGAGGAGCGCCAGGGCCGGTCCCTTGCCCATGCCGGAGCCCATGAGCCCCCGCAGGATCGGCACCTCGGTCAGCGTCGCGAAGTACATGAACGCGCCGACGATCGCCGCAAAGAAGTTGGCCCAGAGCGAATTACCGCCCACCAGACGCGCCACCCAGGCGTCGGGAATCATGCCCTCTTCACCCGGCCGACCCAGCAGAAAGCCCGCCACCAACACGCCGAACAACAACAGCGGAGTGATCTGCTTCGTGAAAGTCCACGATTGATAGAACCATTCGCCGGACGGATCGTCCCGGCCGGCCAGAATGACCGACAGGCCGACCACCGCCACGGCAAAGGGAATCATGGCTTCCCATGGAAGATGATGACCGCCGGCGGAAGCATGAATGGCAGGTGCGATCCAGGAAGTGCTGACCAGCCAGGCGGCAACCGTTGCCGCTGCCACCGCAGCCAGCTTCCACCATTTGATGTTGAACCAGACACCGAGAATGAGAGCCAAGGCAACGGCGAAAACCGAAGTGATCAGCCACTTGCCGGACCACACCCCATGCCAGAAACCCGAGGTCACATCCGGCTTGCCCCAGTTGGCGAACACCAGGATGCCGACCATGGCACCAAAGTACAAAACGTTCTGCCACAAGGGCCGATCGACCTGCGGTTCCGGCATCGCTATGGCCGCATCCGCCTTGGCCGTCTCCTCTCTGCGGTAAATCAGGTGCATGATCAGACCGATCACAATGCTGAAGAGAATCGCCCCGACGGTACGGGCAATACCGATCTCAAGGCCCAGAATGCGGGCCGTCAGGATGATGGCCAATACGTTGATGGCCGGACCCGAATAGAGGAATGCCGTCGCCGGACCAAGACCTGCTCCCATCCGCCAGATCCCCGCAAACAGCGGTAGCACCGTACACGAACAAACCGCCAGAATCGTGCCGCTTACAGACGCCACGCCATAGGCCAGCACCTTGGGCGCTTTGGGGCCCAGGTACTTCATGACCGACGCCTGACTGACGAAAACAGCAATCGCTCCGGCAATGAAGAAAGCGGGGATCAGGCAGAGCAGGACGTGCTCCTGGGCATACCATTTGGTCAGTGCCAGGGCTTCAAACACGGCCTTGCTGAATCGCGGCCAGTCCACCGGCATCGCGAAGCAGGCCGCGAAAACGACGATACCCCACATCAGCTTCCTGGACTCGGACTTCCAGTCGGTGATCATTCGACACAATCTCGCGGCGTAGACTCCGTTCGTCGAACTTCGGATGCGGGCAATTCCATGCCTATATGGTCAGATTGCCATGAACCCGGCGTAACAAAAAGCGGTCCCGGCCGCCTCACGCCCGCAGCGCCGCGGCCTGTTCCTTCAGGTTGTGTTTCAATACCGACTCGATGCATCTCCAGAAACCTTCCAGACAGCGGACTTTCAAACGATAGTAGGTATTGAGGCCCTGCTTGCGGTCCTCGATCAGTCCGACGTTCTTGAGGATGGCCAGATGTTTGGACACCGTGGACTGATCCGCCCCGACCAGAGGCGTCAACTTACAGACACAACATTCCCCCTCGGCCAAGACGTCGAGAATCAACAAGCGGCTGGGATGAGCCAAGGCCTTAGCAACCCGGGCTCGAACCTCATAATGTGATTTGGATCTGGTCCTCATGGCTTCATGGCAATTATGCCATATAGTTCGGCAAAGTCAAGGCCGAACTTGCGTTACCGGGCCCGGTTTGCCACTGGGGCGCCTGATGGGGGGATTGAACCCCTCAGCTCTCCGCGAATCCGGAGAGGGCTGCCCGAAGACAGGCAAGCCCGAAGACCCCGGGTTGAAACAGCCCACCGGGAGGTTTACATGGACGGGGCAGATACCCGTCGTTAAGATCCTTCCAGCACCCCCGCTTCCTGGGAGGTCTCAGCCATGAGCCGAAAGCAAGACACCCCGATATCACGACGCAGCTTGATCAAGACCACCGGTTTTGTCGCCGGCGCCGCCGTTGGCTTGCCCTACATTCTTCCCTCAGGCTCGCTGGCGGCCACCTCGGGCACATCGGCGAATGAACGTCTGACAGTAGCCGTCATCGGCGTCGGGGGCATGGGTACGGTTCACCTCAGGAACCTGCTGGAGTTCAGGAACGAGGGCAAGGTCAACATCGCGGCCGTCTGCGACGCGGACGAGAGGCGACTTGCCAAGGCGGTCGAGATGGCCGGGCCGGGAGTCATGCCCTACCGCGACTACCGCTATGTCCTCCAACGCAAGGACGTCGACGCGGTCGTGATCGCGACCCCAGACCACTGGCACGCCGTGCAGACCGTGCACGCGTGCGAATGTGGCAAGCACGTGTACGTCGAGAAGCCGGCGTCGGTCACAATCGAAGAAGGCAAGGCCATGGTGGCAGCGGCCCGGCGGTATAAGCGGGCCGTCCAGGTAGGTGCCCAGGGACGAACTGCCAAGGGTGCTCACGCCACGTGCACGGCCATCCGCAACGGCATTGTCGGCAAGGTCACGAAGGTGACATGCTGGCATTACGAAACACCCGCGGACGAGCACCCGGTACCGGATTGCGACCCGCCGCCCGAGTTGGACTGGGATCTGTGGCTGGGGCCGCTTCGATGGCGGCCTTACAACCCGCGATACTGCCCGGGGACGTTCCGCTGGATGATGGAGTCGGGCGGCGGGCAGATCCGCGATCGCGGGGCACATCAGTTCAGCACCATCCTGTGGTGCATGAACGCCGACGAGCAGATCTCGTTCGCCGTCGAGGCCACGGGTACCCCGCCGACCAAGGGGCTTTGGGACTGCCCGGTCACGATGGATGTCACCTACACATTCAAGAATCCCGACTGGCAATTGATCTGGGGGCAGCCGGGCGAGAAGGTCGGCAAGACCGAATTCGGAAACGTCTTCTGGGGCGAGAAAGGGCGACTGATTCTCGAGTGGGAAGGCGCTTACAAAGCTGCGGAACCTGAAGCCACCAACTTCGAGGTACCGCCCGGCGGCGTCGTTCCGCCACGAACGGACGAATACGAAGACTTCAACATGAATCATAAGGCCGACTGGTTCAACGCCATCCGCGAAGGCACACGGCCGGCCGTCGACATCGAGATCGGCCACCGTGTGGCGACGCTCTGCAATCTCGGCAATCTGTCATACCTGCTGGGACGCAGACTGGTCTGGGACGGCGAGCGGCAACAGGTGATCGGCGACGACCAGGCCAACCGCCTGCTCAGCCGGCCGCAACGATACCCCTATCACCTGTAGACGCAGGTCACCAGACATGCTTGCCTGGAACCTGACAACCCAGGATCGGTGGACCCCGCACAACGGTGGTTTTCTGACCTTTCGGGGCCTTGGATGACACCGGATAACCGACGCTGATCGAAGAACGCGGCAATCACGTCCGTCACGGGGGGCCGGCTGATGCCATCCACTTCGACAATCTGAACAACGCTTGATCCTTCCCGCCAGGGTCGATCCTGGCCCGGCGAACCGCGGATTCGAGAATGGCGATGGATTTGTCGTAAGTAGAGCGGTCCACAGGGAAAGGATGGCCGTCCTTGCCGCCGTGGGCGTAGGTGAAAGTGGGCGGATCGGCGGGCGACCAGCGGCGGGTAATGTCGCGGCGGCAGGCGGGGGTGCCGTAGATCAACTCGGCCAGCAGGGCAAGGCTGCGAATCGTCTTCGGTCCGACACCCGGGCAGCCGAGCAGCGTCTCGAAGTCTTTCGGTTGTCTCTCGAAAGTAGTTGCCAGAATCCGCCGCAGCCGCTCGGGGTTGATGTCGGCCGGCGTCACCGGGTGATGCGCGGGCAGGAACAATGATGGGCCGGCAGTGATCTCGCGCAGCAGCTTATCGGGCTGAAGCCGGGCCAGCTCACTGGAGCGCAACCGCGAGGAATCTGCCTCGCGAGCCACCATGTTGAGCAGGAGCCGCGGATCGGCCGGCTCGGAGGCCACAGCGTTGTGCGGTTCGCAGACGAAATCGCTCACCGTGCTGCCCAGCCAGTGGTATCGCCGGGCGTAGCCGGTTGCGTCGTTCATGCCTTGCTGGACAACGCACCACTCGTTGTCGTCGCTGAACAGGAAGTGGTGCGTGTAGATCTGATATCCGTCCTGGACCGCGGCGCTGTCCACTTTGGCGGCCATGCGCGATGAGTAGATCAGGCGGTCACCTTGCAGAGATCGCTGGGCGGAGATGTCCGCGATCTGCTCGGGCGTTTTGCGCGAGGCGCCGCCCTTGCCGCCGGCGACGTGGATGCCGAGGTCCGGTCCCATCCGCCGATAGGCTTCGCCCAAGGCGCCGCAGGTGACCGTGGTCAGGCCGCTCGAATGCCAATCGAACCCGAGGACGCAGCCGAACGCCTGGAACCAAAGCGGGTCTGCCAGCCGCCGCAACATCTCGGCCGGGCCCTGATCGGCGACAATGAGCTGTACGACGGAACCGGCCAGCCGGTGCATTCGCTTGAACAGCCAAGCCGGGGCCTTGCCACCGTGAAGCGGGAGATGTGCGATGCGGCGTTGCATGGGTTCTCACGCCCGATAGTGTTCCGGGGTACCGGCCTGCGCCGCCGGTATTGGTTGGCCGAGGCCGCGACGTGGCTTTTTCTGAAACGCCTCGGGCAGGGCATCGATGATGTCCGTTGCGATCATCGAGACTTGGCCGAGTCTCTTGGCCGCCAAGTCGCCAGCCAACCCGTGGAAGTACACACCGGCGATGGCTGCGTCGAACGGGGTCATCCCCTGTCCGATAAGTGCGGCGATCATCCCCGTTAGCACGTCACCGCTGCCACCCGTGGCCATGCCGGGGTTGCCGCTGTTATTCGTGTAGACCAACTCACCGTCAGTGACAATCGTTGCGGCCCCCTTGAGAACGACAACCGGCGGACTGCCGTCAGGGCTGCTGTTCGCACGCATGGCCTGCGCGGTACGGATGGCGTGGCCCTCCCGGTCAGCCTGGATTTGAGCGATTGAGGTTTCGAGCAGCCGAGCCAGCTCACCAGGGTGAGGGGTAATGACCGTCCGAGCATGGTCGAAGTGTTGCCAGCCCTTGGCCGCCTCTAGGCCACCTTGGGGGGCGAGGTTCAGGGCGTCGGCATCGATAACCGCCGGGACACCCAGTCGCCGAATGGCCTCAATGAGCTGCCAGAACTGGGTGCCATAGGTAGCCGGTCCTCGCCCGACACCCGGGCCGATCGCCACCACGTCCGGCCGGGCACCGTCCGGCGGCACACCCAGCAGGCCCAGCTTCTTGAGCCTACGTTCGGCAGCGGGGGGATCGATACGGCCGTCGCGGGTCTCGGGCAAGGGAACGGTCGTGGCGCAGGGACACATAATGGCCACGGAAGGCTGGACGGACTCCGGTACAGCGATGGTCGCCAGGCCGGCCCCGCTTCGCAACGCTGCCAAGCCGGCCAAGGCGGGGGCGCCGGCCATGCCAACGCTTCCCCCAACGATAAGAACCCGTCCAAAAGTGCCCTTATGGGCGTCTGCAGCACGGGGAGGGAGTACCGGGACACGGTGAATGTGTCTGCACTTGGCTGTCATGTGTCACTCTCTCTGCACAACCGATCATCGCCTGCGTGTTCGTTTCGGCTTGGGCTCATTCGCCTGGCTTGTCTCGCTCTCGGCGGTCGGCCGCTGTGCTGCACGACATATCAGGGCGGCCATGTAGCCGGCGCCGAAGCCGTTGTCGATGTTCACAACGGCCACGCCGGCGGCGCAACTGTTCAGCATGGTAAGCAGCGGAGCCAGACCGCCGAAGCTGGCCCCATAACCGACGCTGGTTGGTACGGCGATGACCGGACAACCGACCAGCCCGCCAACAACACTGGCCAAAGCTCCTTCCATACCGGCACATACGACAACGACGCGGGCTTGGCTCAGCTCGGCGGAATGGGCCAACAGGCGGTGGATGCCCGCCACGCCGACGTCATAAAACTGCCGAGTCGGCTGATCCATGATTTCGCAAGTTTCGCGGGCCTCCTCGGCGACGGGCAGGTCGGAGGTTCCGGCGCAAACGATGGCCACGAAATCGGACGAAGCTTTTTTCCGCTCGGCAAGGTCGGTCGAGGCCTTCCCTGAGGGCTGCCTGATGGTGATCGTCCGGGCAATCGGATTGTAGTGGGCCTTTGGGAACCGCTTTTGGACCGCTTTGGCCATTGCGAGGCTGGCGCGGGTGGCCAGAAGGTTGCCGCCATAAGCCAGACGGTGTTTGACGACCGCCAAAACCTGTTCGATCGTCTTGCCCTCACAGTAGATCACCTCAGGAAAGCCGCAGCGAATCGCCCGATGATGGTCGATCTTCGCGAAGCCCAGATCCTCATAGGGCAAGTGCCTGAGGTCTCCGATCGCCTGTTCCACGGATCGCCGGCCAAGACGTACCTGTTCAAGCAAGCGTCTGAGTGATGATTCGTGCATGCCCGCCATCATAGAGTCGCTCGGGGCAAAACGCCACCGTGCGAACGGCCGCGTTTTCAGAATCTGTCGCGTGTTCATAAAAGTCTTGTTCGTCCGTTCCGATACAATTGGCATGGAGGTCTTACTCCCCTCATCTTCGTCCTGCCGAGCGGCATGTTCACGACCCGCTGATCCGGGCACGTTCATTCCCTCGCGTCCGCGCGAGCGGCAGGATCGCCGGTTCATCTGGCTCCTGATCGGAGTCTGGATCGTCAACTGCTTTGACCTTGAACTGACTCTGCTCGCCGCCCACCAACGCATGCTTTGGGAGTTAAACCCCGTGGTCGGCAGAGTGCTGCCCTTCGGTCCGAAGGGGCTGACCTGTTACAAGTTCGCGTTGCTCGGATTCGGCAGCCTGGTTCTGTGGCGGTACCGGCGGTATCGCGTTGCGGTCGTCGCCTTGTGGATCGTCGCGATCGCCTGTGTGGGACTGTCACTGGTGTGGTACCAGCTTTATTTCGGGGCCGAGCCAACCTGGGGCGGCATCAACACAAGCTGCATCGTATCAGGCTGATCGATACTCACTTCCGGGACGCGATTCCTGAAACCTCAGGGGCGTCGGGCTGGACCCCGTTGTGCGGTCAGCCGTCGCTCCTGGTGAATCGTCGTTCGCAGTCTTTCCTTTCCACTGGGGGGCGTGAGGATGAGTTCCACATCGATGAGGCGGCTGCTGCTTTGTTGGAACGTACCCGTCGCAGGACAGAGCTTCGCCTCCACATTGTGAGTGCCAGACTTAAGATAAGGGCGAATACCCGGCGACGTATCTTTCATCGGTAAGTCGGCCAACCGCACTGTTCCTTTGGCTTCGAACCACACTTCGGCCGGTACCGGATCATCGTCGGTGACGGAACAGAGGCTCCAGCGCAGACATGAGTTCAGCCGCGCGGCCAGCGGGATGTCAGCGGGGATTTCGGCTTCCCAGGTTTCGCCGACCTGCGCCCGACCGGCAGGCATGACCGGGAACAGCGCTTCGCCGACGAGTTCAAGCATGCAATTGTCACGGAAGAACCAGTAGACGGCGAGCAGGTGCGGCGGCGGGACAATGACGCCGGCCTGCCTCCATCTGTGGTCGAGTCCGCGAAGCTCGAGCAAACGACCGTCGGGACTGACCAGCAGAGTCAACTCAGCGTCGGTCACAGCCTCCATGAGATCCGCCAGTTGATCACCCTTGCCGGCCTTGTCGTTTTCCGAATCGTAAGCCAGCGACGATTGAGGCGCGTCGACCTTCATCCGGATCCGCACGAATCGCAGGGTTGCTTCGACGGCGCCGTCGTCTCGGACCTTGACCGCCCTCAGCAAGGCGTGCAAATCGAGATCGACATCTTGTGTCGTCGAGCCGGTCTCAGCGGATTCCGTCAGCCGGTGCTCAACCACGTGGATGCGGACAGGCTGCGCGAGCGACGAAGGAATCAAGAGGCAACGGAGGTCGACGGCCTTGTCTTGCTTGGCTTCGGGTTGAGAAGTCGCGCTTGTCGAGCGCGCAGCTTGTCGGGCAGCGCCCGTTCCGATAGGTGCACAGCCGGCGGCCAGCACAACGGCCAATGCCAGTCCGTAACCAATCCTCCGGGCTAACGCCGTCATCATGATGTTCCTGCATCGCTCGGAATCAGCCTACGGCTGATCCGCTCAAGCCGACTCCGGTACTGGATTGTCGTGGGAGTCTTCTCAGTTGGCAAGGGCGGCGGATTCGATCAACGCAGAGAATCATCAGGCGACCGGTTCATTGCCAATGCTGCGGCACGAACGGGTAATTTCGCGACTGACGTCCTGGAGGTTTTCACGAACGAAGAGATCGGTAAGAACCGGGTCAAATTGACGCCCGGCGCAGGCGAGCAGTTCAGCCCGGGCGTCCTCGATCGGGCGGGCTTTCCGATAGGGTCGGTGGGTGGTAATGGCATCAAAGCAATCGGCCAGGCACACGATTCGTCCGAGCAGCGGGATTTCGTCGCCCTTCAGGGTGAAGGGATATCCTCCCCCGTCGTAGCGGTCGTGATGGTGCAGAACGCCCGGGACGATGTCATCAATCTGCCGCACGCCCTTGAGAATATTGGCGCCGATTCCCGGATGGCGTTTGACTTCCTCGTACTCTTCCGACGTCAGCAGGCCCTCCTTGCGCAACACCGCCTCCGAGACGCCGATCTTACCGATGTCATGCAGGAGACCGCTGAGATAGGCCCGCTGGCATTCCTCCTCCGTGACACCGGCCAGCCGGGCGATGTGGCGAGCAAGCCACGCGACGCGCTGGGAATGGCCGCAGGTGTAGGGATCCTTTGCGTCGATACTGCTGACCAGGGCGTGCAGCGTGCCCATGAAGAGCTGCTCGAGATCGTCGTATAGGCGGGCGTTTTCCAGGAAAGTCGATGCCCGTTGGGCCACCGCTCCGACAAAGTGGACCTCCTCCGAGCCGAAGTCTTGCCCGTCTCTCCGGTTGATCGCCAGAATACCGCCAAAGTACCGGTCGTTGCTCGACAGCGGGAAAAGGATGAACTGATTGAGCCACGCGGCCGCCCAAGCGAGTTCAGGACGCTCCGCAACGTTGTTGACGACGAGACATGCGCCGGCGTTCGTGGGCAGACGGCGCGATTCATCATGCAGTCGGACAAGATCGGCCGGCTTGATATCCAGCGGGCCGGCAACGACGCAGACGGGTTCACTTTGGGACAGTCCGTCCGGGCTCAAGACGACGGCAAAGCTCTCAATGACGGTGGCCGCCAGCAGATCCTGGCACATATGCCTGAACAGAACCGTCGATTTGTGCGACAAGGTCATTTCAGTATTGAGGCGATAGAGCAGGCGGAACTGCTCATAGGCGTTTGCAAGTTGGGAGGAGAGGTCCTCGACGTCCCGCCTGGCGATCGCGCGATCCGTCATCGACCCGACCTGGGCGGAGAAGATGTCCGCGAAGGCGAGCATTTCGTCCTCGCCGCGACGGGGTGTCTCGGCAGCCAGGCGGGCAAGCAGGACAGCGTCCAGATCGTGACGGTGCGAGAACCGTCTGATGCGATCCGGTTCCGCAAACTCGGACCCCAGAACGCATGTCAGGACTGCTCCCACGGTTCTCTGCCGGCAGGTTACCGGAATCCCGGCGACGTGAACGCCGGGCTCCGGATCCAGCCGGGTGAATACCGGACCAAGGCACAACACTTCGCGAGCAACGTCCGCAAGTCGTTGCCAGGCGATCTTCGAGCCGACGGCAAGCGTCTCCCAGAAAGGCGATGACGGACGGTTTCCTTCAACGCATTCGGCTCGTTCATTCCACAAGGAGACCCAGAGCCCCAGCCGAGACCAGGACTCAGACCACGGGCCAAAGCATTCGCCGAGCAGGAAACCGGGTTCATGTGTCGTCTTGTTGATCAGGTCCGTGTCCTTTCCCTCATCATGCGGCCATGGAAAGCAGCGTTGCGAACTCGCGGGTTTCCGCTTGTTCGGGTCCGGTCTCAAAGGCTTGCGGCCGGCACCAGCTCCAGCAATTCGTTCGCCGCCGCCAGGATCTCGCGAGGACTGAACGGCTTGTCGATCACCCTGCGGACGTTTCCGTGGACCACCTCCTTGTCGGATATCGCAAAGCCTCGAGCTGTGAGCATGATCACCGGTATATCGGCCGTCGCGGGGTGATTGCGAAGTCTGGCGCACAGCTCCACTCCGCTCAGGCCCGGCATCTGGTAGTCGGTGATGATCAGATCCGGCGGGTCTGACAACGCCAGCTCCCAGGCCAGAAGACCGTCCTCGGCCGGGATCACCGCGAAACCTGCGTTCTGAAGCTTGATCGACAGCACGTTGAGTATGTGCGTCTCGTCGTCGGCGATGAGAATGCGCTTTTGTTGCATGATCATGACTTGCACTCCTCACGCGGAAGCACCACGGGAAACCGCAGTGACATGGTCGTGCCCCGTCCGTGCTTGGAGGAAACGCAGACTTCGCCGTGGTGGACGGTTTCGACAATGTGTCTGACCAGGCTGAGCCCCAGCCCGGTACCACCGGCAATGCCGGCGATCTCCTTTGCCCGGTAGAACTTGTCGAAGACGTGCGGCAGGTCGTGTGTGCGAATACCAATGCCGTTGTCGGTCACGGTCACGGTCAGTCGCGAGGCCTCGCGATCCAGGGCTGTCGTGACGCGAATCCGGCCGCCGTGCGGAGTGTACTTGATCGAGTTGCCGACCACGTTCATGACCGCCTGATGCAGCAGGTCGCGGTCGGCCCTCAGGTCGGGCAGCGCCTCGCCGGCTTCGAAGTCCAGCACGAGCGATTTCTCCTCCGCCTGCGGTGCCAGAGCATTGACCACGTCGAGGGCCACATCGTTGACTCGCACGGGCTCGCAATGGATTGGCAGGGCCCCTGCCTCGATCCGCGAGATGTTAAGGATGTTGTCGACCAGACGCTTCAAACGCTGCGTCTCGCCCTCGATGATCCGGTAGAACTCCCGACGCTGAACCTCGCTGTGCGCTTCGCCGTCCAACAGCATTTCAACATAAGCCCCTATGCTGGAAAGCGGGGTCCGCAGTTCGTGCGATACCGTCGAGACGAAATCCGTTCTGAGTTGGTCGATCTCTCGCTCTCGGGTGACGTCGTGGAACACGGCCACCTGTCCTTGAGCCGTACCGGAGTCGTCAATCACTGTGGAGATCGTCATCTTGTACGTTCGGGTAGATTCGCCCATTTGGATCTTGCACTCGGTCTGCCGATACCGTCGACACTCACCAAGGGCGCGGGTGTCCGCGAGAAGGGCGGCCAGGTGCGCGTCCTTTACGAGATCCACGATAGCCTGTCCCCGGGCGTCGGCAGGCTGAAACCCGAACAGCCTGCCGGCTGCCGCATTGGCCACGGTCAACCGGCATTGAGAATCCACCGCCAACACCGGTTCACCCAGACTGTGGATGATCGCCTCGATCCCGCGTTTGGCAGCCTCAACACCCCGCATTTGCTCGTCGAGAGCGCGTTTCTGATCGCAGATTTGGCGCATGCGCCAGTAGACTAGGGCAACGTATTCATTAAGTGCCCCCATGACCGGCTTGAGAACGTCCGGCACGCATGTGTCCAGCTCCTCGATCCCGGGGTCCCCGCACATCAAACGGCGAAGTCGGATCTCGACGTGCTCCAGACTGCGCCGGGCGATGCAACGGCCCAGCAGCAAAAGGGCAACGACGGACATGACCAGCAGGGTGCAAACCTTCCAGGCTGCCGCCCGGTCCGGCGGTGAGACCTGCTCCGTGAGACCCGATAACTCGATGACCGCCACGAGTATTACTGCCACCAGCAGGACCAGGGTCAGCCACGATGTCCGTTTGAATGAGAACAGCGGGCTTCTGGGGTCACGGCGTTCGGCGATCACGGGGATAGACGGTTTCGTCGCCTCGACGCACGCACTCATGATTTCTTCACGTCCCTCCTGAGCAGCGCAGGCTGAACCCGTTGCCGCAGGTCATGCTCGGCCGCTCTACATAATGTCGGTCGGGCGGGAGTTCGGCTTGATGGCGTCGGAGGATTAGCCCAAGTTGAACACTTTCGAGGCAAGAATGGCCTTGGCGATAGCGCCAGGGCCGTTTTTGTTCGAAAGTCGTGACTACATTTGAACCACCTCGTCTATTCGTCGCAACCGTTGCGGCAG
>Ga0116146_1001354_pt1 | contig 25355 bp, 20 predicted proteins | sample AD_JPNHG2_MetaG_FD_89748 | JGI IMG/M metagenome (GOLD analysis project Ga0116146, IMG submission 89748) | Active sludge microbial communities of municipal wastewater-treating anaerobic digesters from Japan - AD_JPNHG2_MetaG | ecosystem: Engineered > Bioreactor > Anaerobic > Digestate | place... | reverse complement strand
GAACACGGAAGTGAAGGGCCCCATCGCCGAGGGTACTGCAGGACGCGCCTGTGGGAGAGTAGGACGCCGCCGGGTTTTTTTTCGGGGGCCGCGGATCAGACGATCCGCGGCCCCCTCTTTTTTGGGCGTCCTGGACCCGAGTCGGCTCAAGTCGGCTCCGGTCGATTCAGATCGATTAATCTCTGCAGCCACACGCTTGACGCATGGGGAGGCAAACGGTACGATCCCTCCATGCATGTTGTCCAGATCCTTCCGGCTCTCGAAGAGGGCGGCGTGGAACGCGGCACGGTCGAACTGAATCGTGAGTTCGTGCGGCGCGGGCACGTCAGCTCCGTGATTTCGAGTGGCGGAGGTCTGGTGTCGGTCGTGGAACGCGAGGGCGGCCGGCATTGGACGCTGGATGTCAAATCAAAGAATCCTCTAACTGCCTGGTCGCGCGCGGCATCGCTGCGACGACTACTGGCTGAGATTCGTCCGGATCTGATCCATTTCCGTAGCCGCGTACCGGGGTGGCTTGTTCGTTTGGCGAACGGTTCGTTGCGTCTGCCCGTGGTCTCCACGGTGCACGGTTTCAACAGTGTCAGCCCCTACAGCCGGATCATGACCACCGGCGAGCGCGTGATTTGTCCCAGTACCGCCGTGCTTGATTATGTTCGCGCCCATTACGGCACGCCCCGCCAGCGTCTTCGCCTGATTCCGCGTGGGATCGATCCTCAACGTTTTGACCCGGCGAAGACCGACGCGGCGTTCATGGCCGACTTTAGGCGCAGCTTCGCGCTGGAGGGCCGTTTTGTTGTTCTGGGCGTTGGTCGTATCACGCAACTGAAGGGTTACGACGTCCTGATCGACGCCACGGCAGCGGCCCGAGAGCGTTTGCCAACGATCAAGACTGTGATTGTCGGCGGGGCTGAGCCTGCACGTGCGGAATATGCAGAGATTTTACGCGAACGGGTGCGGAATCTGGGCCTCGAAGACCATGTGGTCTTTGCCGGCAGCCAGAGTCGGGTCGCGGACATTTATGCCTGCGGGGATGTGCTGGTGTCAGGTAACCGTTCCAAGCCCGAGGCCTTTGGCCGTTCGATGGCCGAGGCTCTGGCGATGGGATGCCCGGTGATCGCCACCCGCTTCGGCGGCGCGCTCGACATTGTGCGCGAAGGAATCAACGGTTGGCTGGTTGAGCCGGGCGATGTCGCGCAACTCGCCGACCGGCTGGTCGAGGCCTCGCGCCACACGCTGACCGGACTTCGCGAAGATGCGCTCGCGCGCTTTTCGCTCGACCAGATGGTGAACAAAACCCTGGCTGTCTACGAGGAGGTGCTGGCCGCGCGCCGCACCGAAAAAAAAGGAGAACCCCGATGAACACGATGCCGTTAAGATCACGGATGCTGGCCGCCGCGCTGGCCATGCTGGGCGCGGCCGCCGCGCAGGCCGCTGACATTCCGCTCGACCCGAACCTGGTGGCGCTGTTCGCCGACCTGCATGCTACGACGACGAAGAACAATCCGCACCAGCGCGCAGGCCTGGAACGCTGCACGCGCGAGGTACTGGCGCTCAACCCGCGTCCCGCGAATGTGCTGTTCTACGGCGACCTCTCGTTCAACCACGGCGACACCAATGACTACCGCCTGCTCAGGACGCTGGTCAAGCCGCTCGAAGAGGCCGGCATCCGCTGGCACGCCGCCATGGGCAACCACGACCGGCGCGCGCCGTTCCTTGCCGCCTTCCCGGAACGCGCCGCCGCAGTGCCGCTCGTGCCGGAGCGCCTGGTGTCGCTGGTCGAAACGCCGCATGCCGATTTCATCCTGCTGGACACCTGCCTCGAAGGCCCGGTGAACGGCGGCCTGGACGACGCGCAGCGCGCCTGGCTGCGGACCGTGCTGAGCGGGCGCGTCAAACCCGTCTTTGTCGGTGCCCACCACCCGCTTGCCGAAACCGGCCTCGCCACGCTGCTCGCGGCCTCGCCGGCCTGCAAAGGGTATGTGTTCGGCCATAACCACACCTGGCGGCAGAAGGCGACGGACGGCGTGCAGACTTTGTGCCTGCCCTCCACCGGACACTGGGGCGACATCGGCTATGTGCTGGTGCGCCTGTCGGCTGATGAGGCGGTCTTCACGCTGAAACAGCACGATTTTTATACGCCACGTCCGGCCGCGACGCCCGAACAGGCCAAGCCGGAGTGGGCCGAGCGCGTCAAACGTAATGACGGGAGTCAGTGGCGCGTGCCGCTCAAAGGCGACATCAGCCTCAGCGTCAACGGCAAGGAGGTCACCATCGCCCGTGCGGACGAGCCGCGCAAAGGCTACCTCATGTTGGAAGCTGAAGGCTCGGAGTGTCACTCACGCAACATCTTCATTCGCGAGATGCCAGCTCGAACGACGAAGGGGGAACAGAAATGAGTGCTCTACAGCATGGCTTGAAACCGTTGACAGAGGGATCGGTAAGCACGCGGCGCGGCTTTCTTCGGCATGCTTCTGCGGCGGTGGCGGGATTGGGTGCGTGGCAGGCGCTGAGCGCAGACCGAGTGGTCGGTGCGAACGAACGGGTCAATGTCGCGATCATCGGCTGCGGTGGACGCGGTCGTTTCATTCTGCGTGTGATGCTCGAAGAGGCAGGTGCCCACTGCCCTGCAATTTGCGATTTGAGCGATGAGCGCATGGATCAGATGTGGTCGTTCATCCAGCCCGTTCAGCAGGAGAAGCCGCGTTTCGAGAAAGACTATCGCAAGGTTCTGGACGCCAAGGATGTCGACGCGGTTATCATCGCGACCCATGACAATTGGCATGCGCCGCTGACCATTCAGGCGTGTCAGGCCGGCAAGGATGTCTATGTCGAAAAACCGCATTCGTATTGTATGTGGGAAAGCGGCAAGATGGTCGAGGCTGCGGCCAAATACAAGCGGATCGTGCAGGTCGGCACGCAGAACCGTTCGACCGCATACAACCTCCGGGCGCGCGAAATCGTGCAGAGCGGGCAGCTCGGGCCGATCGGTCTGGTTAAAGTTTTCAACCTTAAGAATGGGTCACCTTTCAAACTGGGCGATCCTGGTCAACAGCCTGCGGGATTCGACTGGGATCGCTGGTTGGGACGTGCCGCTTGGCGGCCCTATCACCAGCGCATCTGGCGTGGCGGCTGGCATTGGCATTGGGACTACTGCGGTGGCGACATGACCGACGACGGCATCCATCAGATCGACCTCGCCCTGATGGTGATGGGCGACCCCGGTCTGCCGAAGAGTGTACGCGCGCTGGGGGGCCGTTTTGTCACCCACAAGCAGGATGACGCCGAGGTGCCCGATGTCCTGAATGTCGCGTGGGAGTTCCCGACGTTCGCGATGACCTTTGACATGAGCCAGTATCCCGCCTATATGGAAAAGAGCAGCGATGTGCTGCGCAAAAAGCATCTGGTCTCGGACTGGAAGCAGAACGCCACGCGCATCGAGATCTACGGGCAGGAACAGTTGATGATCCTCGGGCGTCACGGCGGCGGACTTGTGGTGGAGAAGGGCAGCAGTCAGGTGGTAGAAAAAGTGCACGGACAGGCAGGCGATCTGGAGCATTACCGCAACTTTATCGATTGCGTGAAGAGTCGTAAAGCGCCCAACGCCGACATTGCGGTTGCTCATGCCAGCAATATCGTTGCCCACATGGGTAATATCGCCCACCGCGTGGGGAACGTGGTGCTGAACTATGACGCGCGTGCCAATGCGTTCGACAACTCTGCTGCAAATGCCTTGGTCAAAGCGTCCTACCGGTCTGGATACGAAATCCCTGACACTGTGTAACCGTCACTCTCCGAACAGGCGGTGCCACCAGGAACGGGTGGCTCCGCCGAGCCAGATGTAATCGATGCGGCAGGTGCCGGTGACCGGCGTGCCGTCGGTGAGTTCGAGCCTGATCTGCTTGAGTTGGCCACGCCATCCCTCGACCCCGCGCATGTCCACCGTGTAGAGTCGCGGCAACGGGTCTTGTGCGGTCACGTCGAAGCTTGTGCCAAGATTCGCGTCCCACGACGGCTCGTCATCGGTCGTGAAACGTAGGCGCATGCGCGTCGCGCTAGTGTGGTTCTGCATACAGATGGTGAAGCGCGGGGCGGATGCAAGCGATACGCCGAGCGCATCGGCCGAAAGCAGGTGAGCATCGGTGCTCTCTTCGACCGCTACGATGTAGAAGCCGCCGGCCACGTGTTTGACCGGGCGTGAGATGCAGGCCCATTTCTGATCGAGCCATTCGTGGTCGCGCGTGCCGAGATTCCAGTCGCTCCAACCTTCCTTGTCGTGTGTGGTTTCGAAGGTCCACGCGCGCGCCACCTCAGTACGCGGCGCCAGGACATGCACAGCCGTCAGGTCGCTGCGCCACAGCTCGCCGTCATCCGCCACCAAGCGAAGCTGATAATCGCCGGGCACTGAAAAGCGTGCCACAGTGTCGGCTACGGACGGATCGTCGAACGCCACCGTGCCGGGGCCGTGCAACAGCTCCCAGCGCACTGCGAGCCGCGCGGGCGCAGGACGAGCGTCATCCGTGATCACACCGGCTAGATGCACGCGCGGACGGTCAGTCCAGATTTCGAGACCGGCCTCCACCTGCGGCGGATCGTTGAACGGCATGGCGCGATCCAACTCTTCACAGGAGGCGTATTGGGTATTATTGGTCAAGGTCCAGCGGGTCAACGTCGGCGCCTGATTGGTGAAGAACAACACGCCGGATTTGAGCACATAACCGTTATCGCGGATGAGCCCCGTACTGCAGCAGATCTCGGGATCGCGACTGCCTCCCCAGATGAAGATTTCGGAGGGGCCGAGTTTGTTGGCGATGTTGTTGAGAATGAAGCGCGAGTTCGCGATCTCGACATTACGTGCTTGTGGAGATTTCAGGCCGAGCACTTCAATGGCTGCGCCAGCATTGTTGCGGAAGGTGCAGCGATCAATCAAACAGCCGTCGCCACCTGCCTCGAAATCGATGCCACCCTCATCGTGTGAGCCGGAATCCGGCTGATTGAGGAAATGGCAGTTGCGGATGATCAGGCCATTCTGATTGGCCAACATGATGCCCATGGTGCCTGCATGCGCATGCCAGCCTGCCGCATCGAAAATGCTGTTCTGCAGATAAGCCCGCCAGACCGACGTCAGGAACGGATGCGGTGAGGTGTTGTGCGTGAAATTGTCGTGGCAGAAGACGCGATCGATCGTTACGTCATACCCGGAGAAACGGAATCCGCTGGAGCACTGGAACATTTCGCAGTCGCGCAGCACCAGCATGGAGGCCGACGAACCGCTGACGCCGAATCCAGATGAGTTTGAGCTGTCGCCGGGAGCACCGCGACGGTGTAGCCACTCGGGGATCCCGTGACTGTTGTGACGGTAGAGCCCCTCGATATGGTGCGCCACGCAGTCTTCAATCAACAGGCCGCGATGCCCGCTACCCGCATAGTGCACGATGAGACCCTTGCCCGCAAAACAGACCGTCAAGCCACGGATCACCAGATAGTCGGGGCTCTGGATCAATACGCAGCGCTCGTCGATGTCCCAGTTGCGTCGGATGACCGGCCGTGCGCCTTCGCCGTAACTGCCGATCTCGGCCCACGCTTCGGGCGTGCCGCGTGCTGAGAGCGTAAGCTCTTGGTTGAACACACTGCCGCGGCGCAACAACAGCCGTTCCCCGGGGCCCAGCGTGCGCCCATTGACCGGCGTGAAATCGCGCCACGCGGCCTCGGGCGAAGTGCCGTCATGGGCGTTATCGCCGTCGATGCTGTCCACATAGTAATAGTAGGTGTCTGCCTGGATGTCGGCAGGACGCGTCGGAGGAGTCCATACGCCGGTTCCACGCGCGTTGTCAGAGGCATCAAAGAAGGGGAACGTCTTGACGGCCTGATGCACGGTCTCATCTTTGGCAGTCAGCCGGAATGTCACTTTGGCGACCTGGCCGGTGTTCGCGCGCAGTAGCCATTCGACGGCTTGCGGCTCAGCCGTCACGAGCGGTGCGAGCGGTACAGAGGCCGGCGTGTCACAGGTCACACCGGGCGGTAGATCGGCCGTGACCACGCAGCCTGTGGCCGTCTGTGAGTAGTTGATCACCTGACCGCTCACGAGGACTGGTTGTCCAGCATGTAGCAGGGTGGCGTGCGGCATCAGGTCGCGCAACCGCATCACGGTCGGTCGGGGATTCTCGATATGCAGGTTATCGATCGCTCCGTTAAACCGTCCGAGCTTGAGCGGCCCCTGTCCGGGGCGGGACACGCCTGTGCGCGTGACATGGTTGCATTCGCCGTTCACATCCAGCGTGAGATCAAAACCGTCCCATCGCGCGGAAACGTGATACCAAATGCCGGGTTTGACACGCTGCGTGGCCCGTACACGCGGTTCCCACTTCCCGTTGAGGTTGACAAAAAACGCGAGCAGTCCGCCTTCCGACTGAGAGTCAAGGCGAAGCATGTACTCACCTTCTTTCACCACGATCGGTGTGATGTTGGTCGGGATGTCATTGAACAGTAGCGCACAGTCGAGCCTGAAACCAGGAGCGAGTTGAAGGTCGGCGTGACTGGGCAGTTCAGGTGCTGCGGAGTCCGCATTCAGTGCCCGGCCGCCCTGTTCTGCTGGTACGAAAGAGGCTCCGGTGGCACGCCAGTCGCGACCGCGGCCGGTACGGTCTCGCAGGTCCCCCTCGAACGGCCAAAGTCCAACCCCTTGCAGGTCGCCATCCGCATGTCGCACACTCAGGGTGTCGATTTCGCCGTGAAAAGGCCCGATGCGCAAGGGCTCCCACGTGGTGGCTGGGATGCCGGCACGCGCCATGCGCGTCGTATCACCATTCACTGTCAGCCAGAGGCCCTGTTCATCCCAGCCCGCGGCCACGTCGTACCAGACATTGGTTTCTACGCGGGTTCGTCCATTGACGCGTCGTTCCCAGACACCGGTATTTACGAAAAAGCCGAACTGACGTCCTTCAGCTTCGGGATTGACGCGCAGCACATATTCGCCGCGGCTGTAGCCGCCTTTCATGACGACGTCGGTCCAGGCCGTGCCGCTCGCCAGGGCGTCAAAGCGCACGCGGGCCGCTAGACGCAGGCCGCGCGCAAGCCGCAAAACGGGCGCATCGGGGATGAGAACAGCCTTACCATCGAGTCGCAGTGCTTGACCGTCTCGCGCTGTCACGTAGGATGGTTCATCTGTCATACGCGCATGCAGACCGTTATCGCTACTGTCCGACAGCGCACCGTTGAACGTCCAGTGCCCGCCCGGAACGTACGCGGCATCTGGTGCGGCGAGAAGCATTGCGCTGAAAGATACTACGACCAGAAAGAAGGCCCTGCGAGCCCTTTGCCGTCCCAATCTGATGCCGTCTAAACTGTGTTTCAAGTTGCCCCTCCTATATGGGTATACGCACCAAGTATCAAGCCACGGTCGGATAGATCATGATCCCAAGCTGGGCACCATACACATGGGTGGGGCAAGCGTCTGCTTGCCCTTGGACGAGCAGACGCTCGTCCCTCCCTGTGTGTCCGTCGATCGCTTCGATGTGCGTCTCATTGCTGCCAATACTTGGTTCTGAGTGCAGGCGTGGTTCCCTGAGAGGCCTTGAGTGCGGCGATGGCTTGTCCGTCGCCTTCGATCGCCTTCAGTAGCCATTCCCCCTCCTGCCTGCAGATCTCGTTCTGAAGCGGGTAAAACCGTTGGATCAGGAAAATGGCGTAACGTGAAAAACGGAATTCGCCGATGACGGTCTGGCGCTTGGAGATTGGATCGACATCGACCGCCGCGCAGTTGCGCAGGCGAATGTTCTTGGCGAGAGATGGAAAGTCAAGTTGTTCCGCCAAGATCAAGGTGTAGGCAGGCTCGAGATTCTTGGACGAATGGGCGTCGGTGACGCCGATGCCGGCCATCTTCTTCCCTTGGGCGCGCAGTTCGTGGTAATGGAGAATGCCGAGGTCGCTACTGTCGTTGTTCAGGATTTCCATCGCGTCAAATTTCGCCGTGTTCAACAGGTAATCGGAGACAACGGCAGGAATATATTGCCGGTGGGACGGCCGCCAGTAGGGATGGCAGAACACAGCGAGGCCGTCGCAGGCACGGATTCTGTCCCAGATGACATACGAAGCGGCAATCGGATACTTGAAATGTTCGGGGAGCGAATCCGGCAACTTGGCCTGTTCAGCCGCGACCGCCTGCGTATACTCGGCACTCGATGCCATAAACCAATCGGTGATACTTGATGATGCGCCCAGCGACAGGATGTGCACGTTGTTCCCGGGGCTGTGCACCTCTTCTCCGGGGAACGTCTTCATGTCCGTCGGGAGTTTTGAAAACGCCGCGATGGCGTCCAGCGAAGCGGCATAGGAGCGGTGGTCGGTCTGGATGGCAAAGTCATGTCCGAGCTTGCGGCAGGTGGCGACCATCAGTGCCGGCGACTCGTTTTTTGCGCCGTCCGAAAACTTGCTGTGCATGTGCATATTGCCTCGATATGGCCGCAGCGCGAAGTAGTCTGGACGTAGGGAATAGAGCCGTGCCACGCCCAATACATTAGGCTTTTTGGGGTCAGAGCTTTTCTGGATGATCCGGATGGTGTGTTCGGTCTCGCTGCGGAAGCGGACGGTCACAGTCAGTGTATTGTCCCGAATGACGCATGGTATCGGTTGGTAACGTCCGTAACCGAGAGGCGCACCCGCAGCGTCAAGTCCGTCCGCGCAGACGTATTCCGCCTGCACATCGTCCGGCTGGGCGAGCAGCGGCTCATTTTCGAACGTCAAGGTCACGGTAGCTTCGTTATCCGCTCGCACGATCAACGGAACGGTATCGACCAGGCGGGCGTTAGCCCTAAAAATCGGCACAAGAATGAGGCTCGAGGCAAACGCCGCAACCAACAGTCGTTTCATGTTGCATCCTCCGGTTAGTGTCTATGGTGGTCAGAGCCATGAGAGAGATTTCATGAGATAGTGCCCTGACAACACTCATTGGGGTAAGCATAAGCGCTTCATCACCGTGCGGCAAGCGTATATCGTCTTATGTTAATCGTCCTTCGGGGACTGACAGATAAACCTGCTGCACGGCTGCACAGCAGATCATTGATCGGAAAACGTTCAACGTTTCAATGGTTGACGATTCACTGCACCGAGAAATATACACTTGTCATGAGAAGTGAGATGATCGGTTGGCTGACGTGTCGCGCGCTGATGAACGAACGGCCGTTGATCTGACCGGCTGGCTTACATCTCTGGCTCACGGTTTTCAGCACCCGGCTCCAAGGTCGGAAACGGACTTCACCGGTAGAGGACAAGTCAACGTGTGTTTCGATCTTAACGTTCAATACACGTTGCGGGCGTGGATTACGCCCCCCTGTGTGCGGGGGAACAGTCGCGCGTGCGGACTTGACTGCGATAGATGGTCCAGCCGTTGCCCAGCCAATAGGCCACGCCGCATACCCACATGCTGGGCAGCAGCAGGCTGTGGTTGCCTGTGATCTCGCTGACCATGATGATCGCCGCGATCGGCACGCGTACGGAGGTGGCCAGAAATCCGGCCATGCCGACGAGTGCGAAGGCGCCGGCATTGAGGTCGAGGCCCGGGAACAGACGTGTCAGCGCCACGCCGGTGGCCGCCCCGAGCGCCGCGCCCGACACCAGCGCCGGGCCGAACACGCCGCCGCTGCCGCCGCTGGCGACCGTGAAGACGGTGGCGAAAACCTTGCCGAAAAAGATCAGAATCAACATGCCGAGCGAGAGTTCGCCGAAGCGCTCGGCAAGCGGGCTGCTGACCGCGAGCGCCTGCTGGATGATGCCGTAACCGGCACCCAAAATCTGAGGCAAGAAGAAGCCGATCAAACCGGTCAAAAGGCCGCCAATTCCAGGCTTGACCCAGGTCGGGACTTGCCAGGCACGACAGGCGGATTCAACTTGCCGGAAAACCAGGATGTAGAACTTTGCGCCGAATGCGACGACCAGCGCGAGAAAGAGGTACGGGAGCAGCTTGCGAGGGTCATCGAAGGTATACTCCGGCATGATGAAAAGCGGTTGCCAACCGAAAAAGAGGGCGAAGACCGTGAAGGCGACGGTCGAGGCCACGAGCGAAGGCATCAAAATTTCATACTCGATGTCGAGACCGCTGTAAAAGATTTCCGCAGCGAAAATCGCGCCCGCCAGCGGTGCGCGGAAGAGTGCGCCGACTCCCGCCGCCAGACCGGCCGCCATCAGAATACGGCGCTCGGTCGCATCGAGATTGAGCAGGCTGGCAAGGGCCGAGCCGCACCCCGCGCCGATCTGCGTGACCGGCCCTTCGCAACCGGCCGAGCCGCCCGAGCCGATCACCAGTGCCGAGGAGATCGCCTTGACGGGGATCACGGCAAAAGGGATCCGCCCCTCTTCACGATGGTAAGCGTAAATCGCGGCGTCGGTACCGTGCCCGCCGGCGGTCGGCGCGAAAAACTTGACCAGCCATGCGCCGGCCACGGCACCCAGGGCAGGCAGCACCAGGAGAACCCAACGCAGGCGTTCCGTGTGATGGATGATTGGGTAAAGCGCGCTCTCGCCCGGCGCGAATGACGGTGTGTAATGCGCTAATCCCTCCATCAGGTAGTGCCGCGCGCTCTCCAGCAGCCAATAGAACCCTGATGCGGCCAGACCGGCCGCAAGACCAGTCAGGGCGCAGAGTAACAGCGCGCGGCCGGTCTTGATCGACAATCCCTCGCCGGCCATCCAGAAGCGCCACCATTGAATGGAGATTTTACGAAACATCGTCCTCTAACTCGGCATCCTGTCCACGGACGTCCGGTTCACCCTTTGCCGCGGCACGCGCACCGGGCTCGGGACGCGAGCGTGCGCGGTAGAGGATTTCGATCGGCGCACCCTCGAGTCCGAAACGCTCGCGCAACGCGCGCGCCATGAAGTCGGTGTAGGGTTTGGTCGCCACCTTGGGGTCGTTCACGAACATGCGGATCGTGATGGGCGCCACGCCGAGCTGCACCGCATAGTAGACGCGCAGACGCTTGCCGCCGCGCGAAGGGGCGACCACCCGGCGCGTCGCTTCGGTCAGCGTACGGTTCAGCATGCCGGTCGGCAGCTTGACCCGCGTCTGGGCGGCCACCGCGTCGATCACCTCGATGCTGCGACGTACGTTGTAGCCGGTCTTGGCCGAGATGAACACCAGCGGCACGTAATTCATGAACGGCATGATCTGGCGCAGCACCGGCTCGGTCTTGGTCTGCGTCATACCCTTCTCCTCCGCCAGGTCCCATTTGTTCATCAGCATCACGCAGCCCTTTTTGTTTTTCTGGATCAGGGACGCGATGTGCTTGTCCTGAACGGTGGGCCCCAGTTCCGGATCCATCACCAGCACGACGACGTCGGCGTCTTTGATGCTTTCTTCGGCACGGAAAAGACTGAAGCGTTCCACCGCGTTGTCGATGCGGTGCCGGTTACGCATGCCGGCCGTGTCGACCAAAATGTAGTGGCGCGCCTGATCCCCGCTGCCGATCGTGAAGGGCACGTCGATCGAGTCGCGCGTGGTGCCGGCGACCTCTGACACGATCACGCGCTCCGCGCGCAACAGGCGGTTGATGTACGACGATTTGCCGGCGTTGGGGCGCCCGACGATCGCGACACGCAACGGTTTAACGGTCGTCTCGTTCTCAACTTCAGGCAGATGGGGCAAAACCGCCTCCATCAACTCGCCCATGCCGCGGTTGTGTTGCGCCGCCACGGGAAAGAACGCGAAACCGAGACGGGCAAATTCTTCGACCCCAGCCTCATGCTGCGGCTGGTCGCACTTGTTGACCGCAACCACACACGGCACGCCGCTCTTGCGAACGATCTTGGCGACTTCTTCGTCCAGCGGATGCACACCCTGTTGCACGTCCACCACCAGGATCGCCACGGCGGCGTCGGCGAGCGCCGCGTCCACCTGAGCGCGAATACCGGACTCGATGGTGTTCTTGCGTCCCTCGGCGTCCAGCGTCACCACGCCGCCGGTATCCATCAGTTGGAAACGCTGATCTTCCCAATCCACCTCGCGCACCAGCCGGTCACGGGTGACGCCGCTCTCATCGTGCACGATCGCAATCCGGCGGCCCGCGATGCGGTTGAACACTGCGGATTTGCCGACATTGGGGCGTCCGACAATCGCGACCACCCGGCCTTTCACTGTCTGTTGGGGAATCATGCGTTTTGATTATACAGGCTTCACGCCACTCAAACAAGTGCGCGGTTGGGCGTTTTATAATCGGGATAGCGGCATGACGATGTACGAGTTAAGCGCGAGATTGATGCGGATCATAAACATTACAAATTGGATTGACGTTGGTCATGACCTTTGTTACGTTGCACCGTAAGGAGAGCACGAATATGGCATACATCGAGACGACAGAGGTTCAAAACCCAAATTGGCTGTCGCGCATGGGGTCGTCCATCAAGGGCGTGCTCGTGGGCGCGGTACTCTTTCTAGTCGCGTTTCCGATCCTGTTCTGGAACGAAGGCCGCGCGGTGAAAACCGCGAAGGGGCTCTCGGAGGGGGCCAGTGCGGTGGTGGATATCGGCATCGACGCGGTCGATGCCACGAACGAGGGCCGGTTGGTACACGTCTCCGGCAGGGCCGAGACTGATGAGACGTTGTCGGACGAGACTTTCGGCGTCGCCGCGACGGCCCTCCGGCTTAACCGCTCCGTCGAGATTTACCAGTGGGTCGAGCACAAGGACGTCAAACGAGAGAAGAAGGGCGACAAGACGATCGAGACGACGACCTACACCTATAAGACTGAGTGGTGCGGCCAGCCCGTCGACTCGAGTGGATTTAAGGAGTCCGGCCATGACAATCCGCCGGTGGCGATGCCGTTCTCCAGCCAGGAACAGGTGGCGAAGGACGTCAAGCTCGGCGCCTTCCGCCTCACCGAACGGCACGTGAAGAAGATCGGTGGTGCTAAGCCTTTCCCGTTTCCGCAGGACTTCAGGCTGCCCGCGACACTGCCGGGTGGGCAGTACCTGAATGGCGATATCTTCATTGCGTCCTCCCTCGCCACGAACGATGTGCGCCAGGTTGCCACGAATCCGCAGATCGGCGATCTGCGCATCCGCTTCAGTATGGTAGAGCCTCACGACATCTCGCTCTGTGAAAAACAGACCGGCGACACGTTCTCGCCCTGGACGGCGAGCAACGGGAAGACCTTCTCGCTGCAGGAAGATGGCATTGTGGACGCCGCGGCGATGTTCGCGAGTGCCCAGAGAGCTAACAAGCTCATGACCTGGGTGCTTCGCCTCATCGGTTTCGTCGTGATGCTTGTCGGCGTACGCATGATCCTTGCCCCGTTCTCTGTGCTGGTGGACGTGATCCCTGTTGTGCGGACAATCGTTTCGATGGGCGTGGGCCTGATCGCGTTTCTGGTTGCGGCCATTGGCTCGCTACTGGTGGTCGCCGTGGCGTGGTTTTTCTTCCGCCCGATACTGTCCATCGCACTGATCGTTCTCGCCGCAGCGTGTATCGTCGGGTTGATCATGCTCAAGAAGAAAAAGGCCGCCTGATGTTCAGGGTGGGCCCCCTCCCCATCGGGAGCGGGGTGTCGAGCGGCCGATGGGCCGTTCCCAGCCGTATGCTAGAGAAGAGATGTGTATGGAATTGTCACTGTTAATGCGTGAGTTTGAAGTGTCGGGGCGACTGGTAACCATCAATCCGACAGGTAACGGGAATGTCAACGACACCTTTCTGGGCATCTTCCGCAATACCTTTGCGGAGGAGCAGGTGATCCTGCAGCGGGTCAACCGGAATGTGTTTCCGCAGCCAGATGTGATCATGCAAAACCTCCACCGCCTGACGGCGCATGTGCATGCCAAACTGGAGGCCGAGGCCGATCAGGCCGACCGCGTGTGGCAGATGCCGCGTATCGTCAGGACGCGCACAGGTGAAGATTTTTTCGTGGATGATAATGGCGACACTTGGCGCGTGATCACCAAGATCGCGTCGGCCACGGCCTTTGACGAGGCGCAGAATGCCGAACATGCGGCGGAATGCGGCGCCGTGCTGGGGCATTTCCACTGGCTGGTTTCGGACTTGGATCCCGCCAGCATGATCGATCCGTTGCCGGGGTTTCACATCACGCCGACATATCTCGCGAAATACGACGAAACACTTGAGCGAGTGCCGATGGCCCGCGAGCGGCTCAATGCGTCGATGGAAGCGCGCCGCATGGCGATGTTCATCGAAGAACGGCGCGGTTTTGCCGCGGCGCTCCAAAACGCGCTGCAGAGGAGCGAGCTGGTCTTACGGCTGATGCACGGCGATCCCAAGGTCAACAATATCATGATCGACGACTACACCGGCAAGGGAACCGCGATCATCGACCTTGACACGGTGAGCCCGGGCCTGATCCATTACGACTTCGGTGACGCCCTGCGCTCGATCTGCAACCCTGCTGGCGAAGAGGAGCAAAATCTCAGCAAGGTGGTGTTCGATCTCGATCTGTGCGCCGCGTTCTGCAAGGGCTATATGGATCACGCCCGCGCGTTTTTGACCGAGGCGGATCGCCACTATTTGTACGACGCGATCCGGCTGATCACGTTCGAGTTGGGGTTGCGTTTTTTCCAGGACTATCTGGCCGGCAGCGTCTATTTCAAAGTCCGCCAGCCAGAGCAGAACCTCAACCGTGCGCGCGTCCAGTTCCGTCTGTGCGAGTCGATCGAGGCGCGCGAACGGGCGATCCGCGAACTGTTGGCGTCATTGTGAACAGCCGTTGCGGCGGAATTCGGTCATGGTCGTGCCGAACCGTTTCTTGAAGAGTACCTTCAAGTATGTTTCTGCCTGATAACCGCACAGTCGTCCGATTTCCCCGATGGGCAGCGCGGTCTCACGCAACAGGGTGCAGACGCGTTCGAGGCGGCGGGCTTGGATCTCTTCAAGGATCGAGCGCCCGAACGCTTCGCGGAAGCGAAGCTCGGCCAACCGTCGCGAAACCCGAAGATGCTGCGCCACGTCCGATACGCCAATTCCGGCGCAGGCATGGATGCGGATGAATTCGGCGGCATTCAGAGCCAGCCGGGTCAGTACGCGGGGGGTGTATTGTGAGGATTGACGGTGCACGATGCGCCTGAGCCCATAGGTGAGCGTTGTCGGATCGAGACGTTGTCCTTGCATGAGCCGGGCGAGCAGTTCGGCCGCGAGATAGCCGCCGCCCTCGAAATCCGGCAGAACACTGGAGAGGGTAGGGGTGGTGTTTTCACATAACAGTTCGTCATTGTCCACGCCGATGACGGCGATCTCATCCGGGACACGTATCCCGGCGCTGAGGCAGGTGTCAAGGATTTGCTTGGCCTGCAGATCGAGCGCCGCCAGCAAACCGCATGGCTTGGGCAAGGCCAACAACCATCTCCGCATGTGCGCCTGTTCCTGTCCAAGATCGTCTACGCTGACGGGCACATAACGTGCACAAGCATAGCCGTTTTGCGCGAGCCGCGCCTCAAACGATACCGCGCGCGCTGATGACCAGGGCATCGGGGGCACCGCATCGACAAAGGCAAAATGCCGTAACCCCTGGCGCATGTAGAAATCGGCTACAGGTTCGCCAACCGATTGGGGATCATGCGCGACAACGAAGCGGTGCCGCGGGGCATCGGCGATACTGTCCAAGACAACCATCGGTGGTGTCCGCAGATGGGACATGCGCAAGAGTTCGCGAGTCCGTTCCGCATCGCGCGTGATGATTCCGTCCGGACGCCACGTCTTCAAGACCCCCAGCTGAGAGATGTAAGTCCGGCCCTCCAAGGTCTGCACGTCCCAAGGCCCGTGCTGGCGGGCATATTTCAAGATGCCTTGAAGCTTGTCGTGATGCGCCTTCTGAACGGGGGTCAAGACAACCAACACACGCGGAATCTTATGGAAAAACTTCGGCACGGCGATACTTAGGATATCATATTCCGGGTGCTTCCGACCAATCGGTTCTTTGCGCAAAAAAGAAGGACGATTATGCGCAAAGCGGTATGGCAATGAATCGGGTCTGAAATTAAACTAATACCACGGCTGAAAGATGGCTTCAGGTGGGAGATCTAACGCTATGGCGACAAAATGGAAGAACCGGTTAGTTATGGGATGGTTGCTGGGGTGTGCGGTCGCGGCGCGGGCCAGTTTCTTGCCGCCCGTTCTGGTGGATGCACATCCTGCGAGCGTCCATTGGGCGACGGTCTTTACCAACGCCGTGTTGTTGCGGTGGGATTGGCCGGAAAACGCGGCCGACGCCGTATTGGAAATTGACGGAATGGCCGAAGAGAGCAAGAGTGTGACTTTCCAAAGAGGAGAGTCCGAATTTCTTTGGGCGCTCTTTGACGGTACGACCCCCACGACAGAAGATGTGTACGAACTGCGAATGACTTTCCGCACGGATGGTTCGGAGGTCTGCGCCGTGCAGACTGCGCGTCTGGCCGTCGTCCACGGCGCATTCGGCCCCGTCCGGATCGACGCGAACACCTCGGACAAAGCCTGGGTGGCCCTCAAACAGGACGTCGTCGTGCCCTACGCGCCGGGCGATGTGGGCGCGGCGGACTCCGCGGCGGATAGTGCTCAGCTTGTGATCTCCAAATTGGGCGGTTCCGTTCAGACCAACCGCCTTGATGACGCGGTCGGCTATTACGGCTGGAAGTTAACCGGTTCCGCGTGGGGGTACGGCACGTTCGATGTCGAATTGTCCTTCCCGGAGACGCCGTTGGATATGCGCACCGCGAGGCTGACGCGCTGGCCGGAAGGCATGATGATTGTCGTGAGATGAGGTCAAACGGATTCCGAAACAGAAATGGAGGCGGGTATGAAAAAGACACGTAACTTGGTGATGACGGTTCTGGTCGGATGCCTGTCGTTTGGCGCATACGCGGTCGAGCCGACGGTGAGCGATGTGGTCGTGAGACAACGGTGGCCGTGGAGCCGGCTGGTCAATATCGACTATGTCTTGACGTGCGACAGCTCTAACCGCTGCGACATCACGATTACGGCATACAATGGCGGCGCACAGCTCACGTTAAGTCCGGAGTCTCTGTCCGGCGACCTGCAGCAGGTGGCGCAGGGCATGCGGCGCATCGTCTGGGATCCGATGAAGAGCGCCTACACAAACCAGGCGTTGACGCAGTTCTATGTCGAGATCACGCCCGCCCTCAGTCCCTCCTACATGATTGTGGATCTGAACGACGGGTCGCAGGAGTTCCGGTATGACTGGGATACGCCGTGGCTGGACATCACCAACCAGGTCGAGTATATGACCGAGAAACTCGTGCTCAAACATATTCCTGCCGGCACGTACTGGCATGGTTCGGCCGACCAACGAGCTTAACCGTCTGGATCGGGAAGATCTTCATCGCACCACATTGACGGAAGATTATTACCTTGGCGTTTTCGAAGTCACGCAGTATCAGTGGGCGAAGCTGATGAATGAATGGCCTTCTTACTTCACTAACGCGTTGGCGCGTGATACACGACCGGTCGAGTTAGTGTCGTATCAGAGCATTCGCGGATCCAATGTCGCCCGTTTCACGCTTAATCCGGACTCTTTCCTGGGACGTCTGAAAGCACTGACCGGCCTGGAGGTTGAACTGCCGACCGAATGGCAGTGGGAACACGCCTGCCGCGCAGGCACACAAACGCCATACAACGACAATGTGGCATCTCCGTCATCGGCGACTGCACGGCGTTTGATGCGCTGTCGTGACAATGGGGGCGGATACGGGCCGACAGACTCGCCGGATCGGAACCTTGACGATTCGGCAGGTACGGCGCGCGTGGGTTCCTACGAGCCGAATGCCTGGGGACTTTTTGACATGCACGGCAATGTGTGGGAACGGTGTTATGATCTGTGGACCCAAAATTTGGGGGACGATGATCGGATTGATCCATTTATCCAGCCCTCGGCTGTCAACAATCAAATGGTCATCCGTGGAGGTTGTTGGAACGAGACAACCGCTTACTGCCGGTCTGCAAGTCGTACGGGTTCGAATGGCACGGGATCAAGTTTCTCCAGCGGTTTCCGTGTCTTCGTGAAAGCGCCCTGAAGGATGCTCATGATACGACCGTTCTCGTTTTGGGCGGCCATCTGTTCCGTGATGGGCGTTGTCACCGTGACGCTGCCGGATGCGGCGACAGGTGGAGAGGCCGGTGACCGGCAGCCGCCCGTCCGGCAAGTCTTCCCGCCGGATACGTTTTATCACAGCGGCAAGGGCGGGCGCGTGCTGGATGTGACGCGACCGCCTTTCAACGCGAAAGGCGACGGTGTGACCGACGATACGGAGGCGCTGGTCGCGGCGCTGCGGTTTGTCAGGGAACATTATGATCGTCTGGCCGGCGACGGTTATGCGTATTGTACGCGGAGAAGAAATCGCGATTGGATCGTCTACCTGCCGGACGGCGTGTATCGGGTCAGCGGAACGGTCAGTCAGGGATGGCCGGCCCAAGCCATCAATATCCGTGATGGATGGGACAAAGTGCGGACGGTCACGGTCGAATCGCCTGAACACGAGCAAAAGCTGAATGCTGACGGCAAGCAGACGGTGTACGGCGAGTGCAACTGGGCGATCCGGATCGTCGGGCAGAGCAGAGAGGGGACGATCATCCGTCTGGCGGATGACACGCCGGGTTTCGAGGCGGGGGAAAACAAGCCGATCCTGGCGCTCTGCCTGCTCGAATGCGGTTCCAATGTGAATGTCGGTAACTTCGTCCGTAACCTCACGCTGGATGCCGGCCGGGGGAACCCGGGAGCAGTCGGGCTGGCCTGGTCGTCATCCAACTACGGCGGCATCAGAAATGTGGCGATTCGCGCCGGACAGGGGAGCGGCAGTGTCGGCCTGTTGATGAACCGGCGCAACGCGACCGGGTATCTGCATGACATCCGCATCGATGGTTTTGACGTCGGGCTCGATCTGTCGGCCGGCGCCGAGACCGCCATCACGTTGGAATACGCCTCGTTCAACCGGCAGCGCGAGGTCGCGATCCGGGCCGGCGGAGCACATGGCAAGAACAGTTTCAGCGCCCGGAAAATCGCGGTGCGCGACGCGCCCACGGCCGTGCGGCTGGGGCGCAACACGCTGGGCGTCCTGCTGGACTGTACGTTCAGCGCGAACGACAAACGCGATGCCGCCATGGTTTTGGCGGATGACGCCTGCGTTTACGCGCGGGGACTGACGGTTTCCGGCTATGCCTCTGCCTTGCACAAGAATGGGCAATCACTTTTGCCGGGCGGCAAGATCGACGAATACGCGTCGGTGAAGATGCTGGGACGTGAAGACCGTGGCGCCGCGTTGGCGCTGCAATTGCCGGTACGCGACACCCCCCTCATCCTGCCGGAACAGGACGTGACGCAATGGGCCAACGTGGATGACTTTGGCGCGTCAGGCGACGGCGTGACCGATGACACGGCGGCCGTTCAGAAAGCGATGTCATCGGGTCGCCCTGTGGTCTATTTCCCACAAGCCCATTATGTGATCAATGGGACGGTGGACATTCCTCCTGAGGTGCGGGAGGTGGATTTTCTTTTTGGGGCGATTTACCGTTCTGTTGCCAGAGGGCATACCAATTCCGGAATCTTCCGCGTTACGGGCCATTCGCAGTCACCGCTCTTGCTGCATAGCGCCGTGACGGCCGGCGGCGTTTTTGTTGAGCACGCCGGCGAACGGCCGCTGATCCTGGAAGAGATCGAAGTCTATTTTCACCATTGCCGCGGCTATGCGGCCCGTCCGGACATGCTTTTCCCCGGCCCCGCCGCGCAGGATGTCCCGGTGTGGCGTCTGTACCACAACGCTGATCCTCTCGGCCCTCAAAAAACCTTATTCGTTAACAACAGCCTTTTTTTTGCGGCCGATCTGACGGATGGCGCGTTTGCCGTTGAAAACGTCAAGGTCTGGGCGCGTATGGTGAACTCGGAACATTTGCCGGGTGCGCAGTTTTCTTTCCGCCGTTCGGACGCGTGGATCTTCGGGTTCAAGGCGGAAAATGCGACGCGGCTCTTTTATGCCGGAGACCGGACACGCCTCGAAGTCCTAGGAGGCACCTTTTTGAACTGGTCCTCCAAAATGCGCCAAGGCCCGGCCATTTTGACGCGCGATTCCTCCGTCTCGACCCTTTTCTTCATGTGGCCGCGTCCGTCCGAAATCGTTCTGCGCGGCGAAGCGGGAGATGGCGCGGACAGATTGACGGTACCGGCCTCGCGCCTGCAAACCGCCAACAAAACCGCGACCATCGTGCCCTTATTTCGCTAATTCCTGCGCCACTCTGGCGTCGCCCTCGGCCACCTTTTTCTTGAGTTCCTCTTTGAAGGCGTGGAATTTCTTGCGCAGTTCAGGGTCGGCCGTGCCGAGAATCTGAACAGCCAGGAGCGCGGCGTTGACCGGGCCCGCGCTGCCGAGCGTCACGGTGGCGACGGGAATGCCGCCCGGCATCTGAAGCGTGGCGTAGAGCGCGTCCAGACCGTTGAGTGCGCCGCCCGCGACCGGGATGCCGATCACCGGCAGGACGGTATGCGCCGCGATCACGCCGCCCAGGTGGGCCGCGCCGCCGGCGGCGGCAATGATCACCCTGAGGCCGCGCGCCTCGGCGTTGGATGCGTAGTCAAAGGCGAGATCCGGCGTGCGGTGCGCGGAGATCACGCGCGCCTCGAAGGCGACGCCGAAGGATTTCAGGGTGTCTGCGGCCTTCTGCACGAGCGGCCAATCCGAATCGCTTCCCATCACGATTCCGACGAGAGGTGTGGACATGTGTGCGGTCTCCTGAATGAAGGACGATCGGGTTCCTTTCCCGAACGTCGATTGTCGAGCGTCGCCCGTCACCCACGGTCAAAGGCGCGGTGGGCGATGTCGGTCCGATAATGGACACCATCAAAATGGATTTTAGATACGGCTTCGTAGGCGCGGCTGACGGCGGCGCGCAGATCCGCGCCCAGCGCGGTGACGGCCAGCACGCGTCCGCCGGCGGTGACCACCTGTCCCTCTTTCAGCGCCGTGCCGGCGTGGAAAACGATCAGATCCGGCAGGTCAGTCACTTGGTCGAGTCCTGAGATCGGCAGCCCCTTGCGGTAGCTGCCAGGATACCCTCCGGCGGCCAGAATCACGGTGGCCGCCGCCTCGGGGCGCACCTGGACAAGATCGTCGGTCAGCGTGCCGTCGACGCAGGCTTCGAGCGCGGGAAGGAGGTCGCCGCCGATGCGGGGCAGGACGGCTTCAGTCTCGGGGTCGCCAAAACGCGCGTTGAACTCCAGCACGAAGATGCCTTTGGGGCCGATCATGAGCCCGGCGTAGAGGACGCCTTTGTATACGATGCCGCGCCGTTTCAGTTCGCGCACGACCGGCAGGATGATCCGCTCCTTGATGGTCGGCAGCATGTCAGGCGTGACGACCGGCGTCGGTGAATAGGCTCCCATGCCGCCAGTGTTGGGGCCTTGATCGGCGTTAAAGACGCGTTTGTGGTCCTGCGAAGGCGGCAGCAGCACGGCGTGCTCGCCATCGACTAGGGCGAGGATTGAAGCCTCCTCGCCCTCCAGGAACTCCTCGATCAGCACCTGCGCACCGGCCGAGCCAAAGGCGCCGTCGACCAGCATCGAACGGATCGCGTCGGCCGCTTCCTCGCGGGTCTGGGCGATCACCACGCCTTTGCCTGCGGCCAGGCCGTCGGCCTTGATCACCACCGGCAACGTGAAAGAGTCCAACGCCGCGACGGCGGATTCGGCGTTGTCAAAGGTCAGCGCGCGGGCGGTCGGCACGCCGGCGGCGTTCATGATCTCTTTGGCAAAGCGTTTGCTGCCCTCCATCTGCGCGGCAGCTTTGCTGGGGCCAAAGACGCGCAGCCCTTCTGCGGCGAAGGCGTCGGTGATGCCGAGGCAGAGTGGCGCTTCGGGGCCAACCACCGTGAGATCCGGACGGTTCTCACGCGCCCACGCCAGCAAGGCGGGGATGTCATCAGCCGGGATCGGCAGATTACATGCGACGGACGCCGTGCCGGCGTTGCCCGGCGCACAAAAAATATCAGGACGGGACGTCTCTTGCGCGAGACGCCACGCGATTGCATGCTCGCGGCCTCCGCCGCCAACGACAAGAACTTTCATGCCCGGGAATGTTAAGGAAAGGCGGGGTTGATAATCAAGCGTAATCGGGGTGTAATTCAGTCTTGTGAAAACTGAGTCATCCCCAAGGAGGAGCTAGAATCTAGGAGTTGGGAGTTTTGGAATGCCGCCCATCGGGCAGCGGGCAGTCGGACACAAGTTCACCGTCGCGTAGAACAAGCAACCGGTCCGCCATGCCAGGCGTGAGTTGACGGTGGCTCGTGAAGAGGGCGATGCGCCCGTGACTGAGACGGGCTAGGGCCTCGAAGGTTTCGCGTTGCGCCGCGTCGTCCAACGCACTGGTCGGCTCGTCGAGAATGGTGAGCAGCGCGGGACGCAGGAAGGCACGCGCCAGCGCGATCTTTTGCCATTGGCCGATGCTGGGCTCGATGCCGTCGTGCAGCCAGCGTCCGAGCCGCGTGTCGAGTCCCTGCGGCCAACTCTTGAGCAGGGGCCCCAAGCCGGCGTCGCACGCCGCGCGCTCAATCTCCGGAGAGTCTTCAGGCGTCGCAGGGTGGCCGATGCGGATGTTGTCGCGCAGGGTGAACTGGTAGTGGTTGAAGTCTTGGAAAAGTGCGCCGATACACCGTCGCCAGGCATCGGGATCGAACGCGCGGAGATCGGTGCCGTCGACCCAAATACGCCCGCTGTCAGGGTCATAGAGGCGGCACAGCAGTTTAACGAGCGTAGACTTGCCGGCACCATTCGGGCCTGCCAGCGCGACCCGCTCGCCGGGACGGAGCGTGAACGTGAGGTTGCGCAGCGCCGGTTCGGCGCATCCGGGATAGGTGAAGCTGACGTTTTCGAAGGTGATGCCCTGCCGGATGGCCGGGGGGACAGGCATCGGGTGTTCGGGGGCACAGATGCGGCGTGGCTGTTGCAGCAGCGCTTCGAAGCTCTGAAGGAACAGGGCGTCCTCGAAAAGCGCCGATATCGCGTTGAGCAGGGCGGTCACGGCTTGCTGGCCGCGCTGAACCGACTGCACGCAAAGCACCAACGCACCGACCGTGACGGCACCGGCCAGCAGACGCGAGGTCATCCAGAGCAGGATCATGCCGGTGACGGCAAGCCCGACGAAAATCCCCATTGCCTCACGCGTCAACACGAAACGGCGCCAGGCTACGCGCGCCTCGCGCAATCGCGCACGGGCAGCCGCGAAACGCCTGCGGCAGAAGTCACCATGCCCATACAAGCGGATCTCCTTAGCGCCGGCGTTGTCGGTCATCACCGCGTGAAAGTAAGCGGCTTGGCGGTCGAGTGGCGTGAGGCTCTTGCGCCATTCATAGAAGCGGCGCGTACGGTCGAGCTTGAACAGGAGCACCGGCAAGGCGCTAAGGCAGAGCAGCAACGGCAGCCAAAAGGTAAAGCTGGCCAGGATGACGAAGACGCCGCTGATGCCGATCACGCTATGCAGCAGTTGGCCTAAACCTGCCAACAGGCGCGTGGGGCGGTCGAGGGCCTCTTCACGCGCCATGTAGAGACGGTTCTGGTCGTCAGGGTTCTCAAAAAACGCATAGTCGGCGCGCAGCAATGCGTGGTGCAACAGGTCGTAGATGCGGTCGGTCACCGCGATGGCATGGAATTCGGCAACCCAAGAGATGAGCAGACGCGCGGCGGCGGACAGCACCAAACAGAACGCGCCAGCCGCGATCCAGAGAACCAGTGATCTGAAATCGGTGTCGGTCGACAGGCGGTCGATCACGCCGCCCCACGTGAAAGGGATGGGGGCGGCATCGGTGAATTGACGGGTGGCGCGGTCGATCACCTGTTTCAACGCCACCAGCGTGCCGAGCGGCAGAAGCGCCTGCAACACGATCAGTGCCGTGTGCCAGAACGCGAGCCGACGGTCACTGAGCCAGACCAGCCGCACGGCGCGCGCGAGCGTGGATGGCAGGATGGAGAGCCGGCGGGTCATGCGCGGCCGCCGAGATCAGGCCTTGGGGCCTTCCACCTTCTCGGGCTCTTCCCGCTTGATGTCATCGACGATCTCCTTGACCTTCTCGTTGGCCAGTTTCTCGCCTTCTTCCTTGCCCTTCTTGAACTCGCCCAAGCTACGGCCCAGCGCCCGCGCCAGGTCGGGCAGCTTCTTTCCGCCGAACAGTATCAGAATGATGGCCAAAACGACCAGCAGTTCGGTCGGCCCGATATTCCATCCCATGAACCCGAGTGGCAGCGTCATGTGCATCTCCTTTTGAAAACTCAGCCTCTGTAGTGTTTTGAAATCGCGCGCCTGGCCTCGAGGTCGGCCTCGCGGCGCTTGATCGTTTCGCGTTTGTCCGCTTGTGCCTTGCCGCGGCAAACGCCCAGCTCCACCTTGACCAGCCCCTTGGGCGACAGGTAGAGCCGTAGCGGGATCAGCGACAAGCCTTTCTGTTCCGACAGCGCCTGCAGTCTGCGGATCTCGCGCTTGTGAACCAGCAGGCGGCGCGTGCGCAGCGAGTCATGATTAAAGCGGTTGCCGAACGCATAGGGAGGGATTGTCACCTGGTTCAGGAAAAGTTGGCCGTTTTTCACCTGGGCATAGGAGCCCGTCAATCCCGCTTCGCCGTTCCGCACGACCTTGACTTCGGTGCCGACCAGCTCGATGCCCGCTTCCAACCGTTCAAGGACAAAATAGTCGTGCGTCGCCCTGCGGTTGACCGTCAGATTGCCGCCGTTTCTCTTTTTGTCCTTTCCGCTCATGTCCGGTTTACGCCAAAGCCGCCACGCAGGGCGGTGTTTACTCCGACCACCGCGAGTGCGCCGCTTCGGCCCGGGCGATCGCGCTGAAATCAACCTCCGCGATCAGCAGGCCCTCAGCAATTTCGCGCAGGGCGATGTCCGCCTTGTCCTCGTCCGCCGAGAGCGGCTTCACGAAAGGTCTCTCGCCCATATTGAGCTGACGGACGCGTTTGGAAACCAGATTCACGAGAACCGGAACGCTGGGGATCCGGACCCTCGCTTTTTCAATCAGTTCAACATTCACGAAAATGCCTCCAATGGTTAAACGAGACAGTATAGGGACTTTAGCCCTCTCCGGTCAATGTGGAGTTTTTGGAACGTCGCGCGCGATCCGTGCACCCGGCGCGTCCGCCCGCTGTGTCGTCATCCATGCGTCGCACAACGGCAGCGGGCCCGAGCTGACGCGTCCGTTTGTCCGCCGCACCGACCTGACTGCGGGCGGCACACTGCTCTTTAGCGGCGAATAACGGAGACGGGTTACGGTGGGTGTGTGTCAGGATTGTGACATTGTTTCGGTTGTCATGCCGCACACGCGGGCTTCCTGCGGCCCCCCTGGCGTTGACGGCTTTCCCTCCAGTACTCGTCATGGAGCCCGTCGGTGATCAG
>Ga0116146_1001338_pt1 | contig 25623 bp, 16 predicted proteins | sample AD_JPNHG2_MetaG_FD_89748 | JGI IMG/M metagenome (GOLD analysis project Ga0116146, IMG submission 89748) | Active sludge microbial communities of municipal wastewater-treating anaerobic digesters from Japan - AD_JPNHG2_MetaG | ecosystem: Engineered > Bioreactor > Anaerobic > Digestate | place... | reverse complement strand
GGGAGAGTACTTACCATACGGTACAGCCAATGACCTTTTTATGCTGTGTATAACGCTTCTGGAGGATCACAAGGATACGATCATCGTGGTTGATGAGATAGACTACGCCTTCCGGCATCCCCAGCTCTTAGGTGCGATCAGGGATATCGTGGATGTGACCACAGCGATAGTAATCCTGGTCGGGATGCAGAACGCCAAAGACAAGCTCAATCAGATCAATGAATACTACTTCGATAGATGCAACTTCTTCTATGAGTTCCAGGATCTGCCAAAGAAGGACATCGCCCAGTTATGCAATGAGATCCTGGAGATCAAGTTCCATCCGGATATTGTGGAATATGTCCACTTCCACTCCTGCGGTAATGTCCGGAAAGCAATGAAGCTTATCCGCTCAGTTGAAGAGATAGGCAGATACAAGAACCTTGAAGTAGTATCCCAAACTGATCTGGATGATTGAGGACAATATGACGGACAAAGAACTCATCAACAACTTCATCAGCCAATATGATCGCCCTTTCAATGCTGAACTTATATCCAAACTGACCAGTGTCAGCATTGAAGCTATTGAGAGGCTACTGCCAGAACTGCTCCAAAGCCAGGCAATCAAACAGATCGAAGATAGTCCACCCATCTATGTCCGAGCCAACCGCTATCAAGCCAGGATCGGGTATCAGCACTATAAAGGCTGGACTTTCAGCATAGCAGATGCTCACAAGCTTCTGGATATCCTGGAACAAGGCAGATACAAGTCCATCCGAGAGATTGCTCAAGTAATCGGTAAATCAAGACAGTGGGTCTATATCTATCTGGAAGCTTTGGCATCGATAGAAGTCGTAGACCTGAGGCAGCACATATACGTTGTCATATCTCGCCAAAACGTGCCCAAAATCGGCAGAAAAGTCCAGAAAGGTATCCTGGGTCAACTCAGGAGTTTGAATAGGATAGGTTACTACAGGTTGCTGGACCAGGAAATATAAACAGGGGAACACAGACAAACCTCTCGTTTGATTAACTACTCCACTCCAATATCTAATGTGTTCGCTCAATCGATAATGTCTTCGGTAGGTCACAACATTGGGTTTTTCTGTATCTTGGGCCATTGCTAGATTGGAGGAGTTGAGATAGTTAACGTCTACGACAAGCTCATCTCGAAATATTGAGACAGGGCTATCGGATCAAATATAACGAAAGGAGTATTATGAGTCAACAGGATATATAGTGTCACTCTCTTCTGCTCGAGATGAACATTAGGTTCGACACCATTTATATCTTGAAAATAAATATCTCATTAACTACACAATCCTTATCTAAAGTAAAGCATACATTGGGATACTTAGAATATTTCCAAACCTCATCATTTGAACTATAGTACTTGGTACCCATTTCATTATCGCTTTCCGGAGCAGTCTTACCAAGCTGTAAACTGCCAATTTTTGCAGTTGTTTTACCGTAGAGGGATATCTGGACTACTATCCCATTGTTTAGCCAGACTCTATGGCGTTTATAGACAAGTAATGTTATGCTATCAGACACTTTTTTCGTTGTTTGGGCAAGTCCTATGATTTTTTTCAAATCCTTTTCGCTAAGACCCAAGCTTATATTATCTACCTTTTTGATGGTTTTGCTCATTATAGTCCTACCTCTATTTTTTTTAATAACGAATTTAGGTTATCCATCGTTGTTTCAAATCTAGCAACGATTTTACTCGTATCAGGATCATAGAATATGGATTCTCTAAAAACCTTCTTACCTTTGTTGCAACCGTAGTTTTCTTCCAAATCCATCTGTAAACCAAGTTTTTCCTGAGCGGCTTTTATCCCTGATACTGAATAAGGTTTTATCTCACAAGTACGAATCTCGTCAGGTGTTTCCCTGAAGAGATCATATCTAGATCCCTGTAGTTTTATCTCCCCTAAATGCGCGCCACTTTTATACTCGTATTGTCTTTTTACTATTTCTCCATTTGCATTTTTCACATATACTTCTCGAAAATCATAATTACCTTCCCAAATCTCAGAATCCTGAATTTGGTTATGAACATCAACGCCTTCTTTACCCAGTTCATGCAAAGGTCGGCCAATAGGTACATAAGGTTCCATAGCATCCGAATACGCTAATTTATCATTAATATCAGGAACATTCTCCACACCTTTTTCTAAACCTGCCACGAAAGCTTTCTCAGCCGCCAAATCAACGGTTTTTTCTATTAACATAGAGACCATCCCTTAACTTTCATTACTTCCTCCCATTGTTGATAACTATCCTTAAAGACTTGAGAATCTGTAATGAAAAATCTATTGTACAAGACTAGATGAATTAAAACAAGTCCAAATTCATTGTTCGGCAGTTCAATGATTTTGGAGATTCTTCTAAGAACATCACCATTCCATGAATCAATATCTTCACTATCCCTTATTGTTGGAATAACCTCCTCGAGTCTTGACAACACAGCCACGATTTTCGCCAATTTAGCAAATCCACCGCTACTCAAAGTTTGGTAGTATTCGTGGAATTCCCTTTGCTCGATCAGTTCTTCTGCGATTTCTTTTACTTTAGAACCAACTGGCTGTCCTTGTAGCCAATTTTTTAGTTTATCCACATCGATTCCTTTTAAAGAATTCATGTTGCTTTCTGATACTAAGGGATTTAGCAGAACCGTAAGGAAATCTTTTCTTTTGCTTTGGATTTCATACCAATCGTTCTTATAACTGAATGGTTTTTCGTCTTTATAATATTCAATTTTACCAGATACAGCTTGTAGCCAGTCATTCTGATAAACAACTGCTTCTCCGGTTTCCAAGCGCGATAATTCTGATATCTGTCTCTCATCCAAATTCATTGATTTGCCAACAATCTCTTTATCCTCCTGCTCGGGAAGGCGCAAAGCTATCTTGGTATTGGTGTTTCTGATCGCAGTTAGATCAAGCAACCCTGGAGCCTGGTCGATCAGTATGAAGCCCTCACCATAGCTTCTCATTTCGGCAATAGAGTTGGTTATCATCTCCACAGCTTTCCCTTGGATGTTGGCATATTCTTCGCTTTGGGTGACGCTGGTTCTCCTCATTAAATGGTGTGCTTCTTCTAAAACAGTTACGTGCTTAAGGTTAGAGTTTGCAGGTTTATCGGCTGAAATGCGATATTCATAGAGCCTCATGAAGAGGATTCCCATAATTAATGCCTTAGTTTCCATAGAGCCAATTCTGCTGATGTCCACAATGCAATTGCTGTCGAACAAAGTTAGTTCATCGATTTCATCCTCGCAGAATATCCATCTATAAAGCCCATTGGTCAGAGACTTCAACCTGGTTACCAAAGCACCATAATAGTTTGCTTGCACTTCCGCAGAATATCCTGATTGTTTAACGATTTCCGGCATGATCTTTACCACATCAGAGATAGTGGGATATTCAACCGGCTCTATCAGGCATTTTGACTCTTCCAAATCCCATGCTCTTTTTCTATAGGCTTCTTCCAGTGATTCTTTCATTAAAGCCGGCATCGCCGCATACATTGGCCAACAAGCATTGAAGATTTCAATTAAGCGATCCAGATGTTCCAATACATGAATTCTCGGGGGGAATTTAAATGGGTTGATCCTCAAGAGAGGGGTATACTCTCTGTTGGTACCAAATACTTGTATCCCTTCCAATCCACCAATAGTATTTTTGTATTCGCCTTTTACAGGTTCTATTACCAAGAACTTTAGATCGTCTTTATGCAAATTTGTTAAAATATTGTACACAGTGTTAGTCTTGCCAGAACCAGTTGTACCTGTTATAAATGTGTGGGATGCAAGGCTATTCTTATCTAACTTCAACCGATTGTTCTCTCCAATACCAAGGTAGCGGAGTTCCCCAATATCATAAGTCTTTTCATTTGTTGAATTTTTTTCAGTTTCACTTTGCTCTTTGAGTGATCTTATGTTCCTGCCAAATTCAGTTTTTTGGATAACAGGGATACCGGTCACCTGCTTCCTTGGCAAATTCATGATAATTGCTAGTTCTTCAGTATTTAGTGGAGTTGATACTCCTCCCATCACTGAACCAAGGGGGTGAGCATATGTTTCTTTCTCTTTCAACACTTCCCATGCGCAATCAACTTCTTGTTCAACTTCTTTCATCAAGTTCTTGTCCGATTGGAGGTCATTTAATATTTTTTTTTGTTTAGTTTCGTTATACCCAAGAAACTCGTTTTTATACTGCTCTTCCTCCCTTTTATTGTTCTTAATCAATCTCATGACCAGGTTATCGTATCTGAGTTTGTCCTTGATAAAATTTTCATCACCGTACAAAAAAACCTTGTAACGGGGGTTAGATAATTGACTCAAGTATTTTTCCCAAACCTCTTTGGATAAAGGAATGCTCCTCAGAGGTTCGTAATGCGTTTCATCACCGGAGAGGATGGATTCCAATAACGAAGTTCCCCTGTGCTGAATGTAGTCATTACCAGAGATCATGTATACACCGGCATTCCAAAATCCCAGGTTTTTCCCAGCTTGTAGTCTTTCTATATATTTGTTGCATATTCTCTCTGAGTATTCTGCTATTTTATCAAGGTTTTCGACTGCAACAGATGTAAATCTAAACCAATTTCTGGAGTACCCGATGTTCACTCCCAATTGCTTCAAACCCATGATACCTAATTTAGATAAAAGTTCATCACCTACGCCAATATTAAGACCGATGTTTAAGGTATCCGAACTGCCTTTTGTTTTATTTATTGTCTGCTTTACAAAGCTATGAATAGCCGAGCTGAGATCCATAAGGTTTTTTATCATCGCATTGATGATTGAAAGGTGGATTGGCTCTGCTATAACTAAAAGATCATACTCAGTACCCTGCATTCCTTCTATAAACCTGTCAATACCTTGAAAATATTCGTTGTCATTGTTTTTTAATCTTACTGATGGAATCCCAGGTAGAGCAGTGATCTTGACGTTATCATTGTCCTTAATTGATAAAATTTCCTTAACTTTATCAGCATCAAGATCATCTTTGATCCTAACACCCGAGAAATTGCTTTTAAATGCTGCCGTGAAATTGTGATCAAAATAGTCTTGAATGCCTATATAGTCTCTACCATGGGGGGTGTGTTTGTTTTCTGCAATACCATAATAGATCTCAGTTTGATCCTTTAGACCCTTGATGATACCAAAAACCGTATGATGTGGCGCTTTCAGGGTCGCCAGAAGATTGTAGAAATTCTGTAAATGCAAGCCTATGTCGTTAGATTCCAAATGGTTTATTAAAGCAATTTTTACCATTCTAACACTTGAACCTACGTCAAGATTATTACTGTTGTCTTCTAACGGAAAAGGATGTTCTTTATCATTTAAATCTAAGAAATCTAAGTACTTCCTCTCCAGGGCAAAGAGCAAGTTTTGATCAAAGCTGGGAACTCCCCCGATTGACTCCACGCTGCTTTTAAGTTTCGCTAAATCTAGCTGATTCGTATCCTGGTTCATTCATCCTCCCATACACTGAATTTATTTTGGTAATCCTTCCAGAAATCTTGCCATGCAGGTGTTTGCTCGCTTAGCAGCCTTTCAATTTGATAGAAAAATCCTCCCTCCCTTTCCCAACCATTTCCATGAATTTTTGGTTCTTGGAAGGAAAAGAATTGGTTATAGGTAGAATTAATGCGTTTGACAGTGAAATAAGTGGGAAGTATAGCGACTAATAGCTTTGACAACAAATCTGTGTTAAATACTAGCTTCTCTGGATATCTGATGTTTATCTTTTTTTCGGGTCTAGCTTGAGTTGGCCACATACTTATGTGACCGAATTTTTCTGTAGCAAATAGTTTGGCGTTTTCCAATAGATTCTCGAACTTCGTAGTTACATTCATAAAAATCATGTTGCAAGCCTGTAGGTATTGCTCCGTCGCATCTTTGAATATGCTATCTATAATTTTGTCGATTTGATTGTCTCTCTCAGTATTGTTTATGTTTTTTGCTTTCAATAAATCTCGTATTCTGTCCATTTCCGATTTATAGCGACCATTTCTGAATTCATAAAGTACTTTATGCCAAACACCTTTGATTTCTGTGCATCTTATTCTTATACACTCGTCATAATTATTACGAACGTCACGTTCTTTCTCTTTGAGGTATTTATTCACATTAATGATGTAGCTTGGGAGTCCACTTACTACAGCTATTTGAGATTCCCCCACATCAAAAAGTTTGTTAAAACTTATGTCATCTCCAAAGAATTCTTTTAATAAATCATTGATAAAAAACATCTTTACTGCTCCACCAATCTTGGTGATGTCTTTAACTTGGGTTTTTATTCTGCTGATCTCCTCATCCTCGAAGAATGTTTTTAATGTTTCAGTGATTCTTTGGATATTCACACTGTTAATATCCATGTATTCTTTCCCTGTTACCGTAACTGTCTTATCACCAATCGCTATTTCTGTACTATGGTCAGCGGAAGATAATGACGCTTTTATTTGTGGAGCTTGTCTGGTTACTATTTTTGACTTTCTTGGATCGGTAATTTTATTATCAGATAGCATTTTATCTACAAACGCTTTATCAAAATCTCTTCCCCCCAATTTCGGGTTACAAGTAGTTTTTATAATCCTGATATTTCCGTCATCATTGACCTTAACCAGGGATAAATCAAGTGTTCCTCCGCCAAAATCAAAGAATAGGCTATATTTACCCTTGTATTGAATATCTGGTAATCTACAGTTGAGAACAGCAGCAATTGGTTCCGGACATAGTGATAAAGCAAGGGTTGGTGATTCGATTCCAAGTACTTTTTCAGCAGCTTCTAATGCGGTTTTCTTCAGTGAGTCCCTTTTTTCTTTATCCCAAACAGCGGGTACGCCGATTACATACTCGTAACGTGAGAGATCTTCCTTATTAACATGAGTATAAATCATATTAAATATTACAAACAGCCAAATTCTTGTTAATTTGCATGAGTCACTATCATTGTCCGGGGTAAAATCAGGCTTAAAATTGTGATAGACATTGGTTTCATTACCTATGTCATATAAGTCCCATACCGCGCTTCCTTTCTTTAAAACAAGATCCCTAGAATAACATTCTTCAATGCCGACATTTTCTATGGGCTTACTAAGCTGTAATACTGTCTCTATCTTATTTTCGTTAAGATAGATTGAAAGTATATCAGTGTTATCGTTATAGGATCGTGATACAAGAGTTGTAGTCGTACCGAAATCAATACCAAATATCGGTTTTACGGTCATTGAGCCTTCCCTTTTTTTATCAGCGTTTTTTTATAAAAAATAGCCGGTTTTATAACTTGCAGCCTGTCGAGTGTTTTGGAATCTCCCTGTATTAAATGCTGTTTTTCTGTATCAAAGGCTCCGTTAATCTCAGCATCATCGGTAACGCTGATTTGCATTGTATTACATATCAAAACAAGTAAGCGGTTTGCAATATCGTTAAAATCCCGTTTGTGTTTTAAAAGCCATAACTCTGTAAGGAAATCATCCATCTTTTCGATAATCCTTTGCTCGGCTTTATCATAATCTTCATTTTGGATCCTCACCTTAAAGGATCTAAGGTGTTCAACCAATGAATCGGGAGTAAGGTTGTTGATAGTGTACCCATTATTTTTAAGTGCTTCTTCCACTTCTGAGATCGGCATCGTTCCCGCCTCATTACTCCCATCCTTGGACTTTGGCTGTTTAAGGATTTGCCAAAGTATCACTATCGCTTCCAGGATACATATCGATAATAGCACTGTACTTGTTGCACTCATGAAGTCTCCTAGTTGAGTCCCAAAGTAGTTGAGTCCCAAATGTTGGTGTTAATTCCAACTCGTTGTTTCTCAGGTTGTTTGAGGGCATCTGATATCCCTCGTTACTCACAATCTATGTAAGGCCAAACAACCAATTGCATTGTTTTCATATTGTCAATACAAGTCAAGTTCTTTTCAGTAAAAGCTGTCTTGATGCTAAAGGCTGGAGCACTGCGGAAGAAGCTCAGCCGACTAAGAAGGAAGCCATCCCTTAATACCCAAAATCATACGGCATAGGTTTAAAAAATTTTCTGATCCTTTCCAGTGGCTCTGAAAGATACATATTTCCGCTTACCAAGTCCTCTGTATACTCTTTTAGCATGTTCAATCAACCGCAGGTAACTCTTTTCATTCAGGAACACATTATTATTTTTCATTTTATGTCGAATCTCATTGATAGCTTACTCCAGTGAGTTGGTCTACTTGCTTCTGCCCCAATTCGCTGTTGGGGAATCTAGGATCAGATCTACTCAACTCTTATTCCTGGATTCCAAGTTGATATGAAAGAGAGTCTTCATTTATTGTGACACCTTCAAATGACTGTTTTGTTTCACAGAATAAAGATATAGAGATGTCCGGTGATCCAGCAGAAAGTCAATTCCAATAAGTACTTTCGAGACCACACTGGTTTTTTTGACATTGACAGATATCCAAGCTTGATAACTGTGATTACTTGCTCAGTTTGTTGATTGTAAAGGATCAACAAGACTAAAGACTTGTAGGTACAGGTAAAAGAATGGCACTAAAGAAAAGCGAACTATACAGCTCGATCTGGCAGGCATGCGACCAGCTGCGTGGAGGCATGGACGCCTCTCAATACAAGGATTACGTGCTGGTCCTCCTCTTCGTGAAATACGTATCGGATAGATATGGCAAGGACCCTGACCCCGTGATAGTGATCCCCAAAGGTAGCGAGTCCGGCAGAGGCGGCAGCTTTGAGGATATGCTCTTCTGGAAGGGCAAAGCTGAGATCGGGGATCAGATCAACAAGATTATTGGCCGCCTGGCAGAAGCTAATGGCCTCAAAGGTGTGATCGATGTAACCGATTTCAACAACACGGAAAAGCTCGGTAGTGGCAAAGCCATGGTGGACCGCCTTTCCAAGCTGCTGTCTATCTTCGATAAACCGGAACTGGACTTCAGCAAGAACCGAGCCGAGGGGGACGATCTACTGGGCGATGCCTATGAATACCTGATGAAGAACTTCGCCGTCCAATCAGGCAAAAGCAAAGGCCAGTTCTACACTCCGGCCGAAGTCTCCCGGGTGATGAGCAAGGTGATCGAGGTCAGCAGAGCCAAGAGCGCCAGCCAGACCGTTTATGACCCCACCTGTGGTTCCGGTTCGCTGCTCATCAAAGCCGCCTCGGAAGCAGAGGTCGAGCTGAGTGTCTTTGGCCAGGAGATTGACAACTCCATGAGCGGTCTCGCCAAGATGAACATGATCTTGCACAATATCCCCACAGCGGTGATCCACAACGACAATACCTTGGCCGCTCCATATTTCAAGAACTCCGATGGCAACCTGAGAGGCTTTGACTTCGCGGTCTCCAATCCTCCCTTCTCGGAAAAGAATTGGCGTAATGGACTGACCCCCGAAAACGATGAATTCAAGCGCTTCGATGGCTTTGGCGTCCCACCTGCCAAGAATGGCGATTACGCCTTCCTGCTGCACCTGATCAAGAGCCTGAAAAGCAGCGGCAAAGGAGCCATCATCCTGCCCCACGGGGTCCTTTTCCGGGGCAATGCCGAAGCCGAGATTCGCAAGAACATCATCAAACGCGGCTACATCAAAGGCATCATCGGCCTGCCCGCCAATCTCTTCTACGGCACCGGCATCCCCGCCTGCATCATCGTGATCGACAAAGAAGCTGCCTCCAGCCGCAAAGCCATCTTCATCATCGATGCCGGCAAAGGCTATATCAAAGACGGCAACAAGAACCGCCTCCGAGAGCAGGATATCCACAAGATAGTGGACGTCTTCAGCCGGGAACTGGAACTGGATAAGTATTCTCGCTTGGTGCCCTACAGCGAGATCGAGAAAAACGACTATAACCTCAATATTCCCCGCTATATCGACAACAGCGAAGCGGAAGAGCTGCAGGATATCGAAGCCCACTTGAGGGGCGGTATCCCCAGCCGGGACGTGCATGCTCTGGAAGATTTCTGGAGCGTGATGCCCTCCCTCAAAGCCAAACTCCTTTCCTGCTTTGGCGGAGATGGCTATATGAAGCTCAATATAGAGCCCACAGAGCTGCGCAAAGCCATCCTGGAGGATAATGAGTTCGCAGCCTTCAAACGCAGCGTAATGAGCCATTTTGAGGCCTGGAAAGCCAAAACTGCTGAGTTCCTCAAAGACATCAAACCCGGAGACAAACCCAAGCTGATCATCTCCCAGATCTCGGAATCCCTGCTTGCCAGCTTCTCAGAGCTACCCCTGGTCGATAAATACGACGTCTATCAACTGCTGATGCTCTACTGGGAAGAGAGCATGCAGGATGACGTTCACGCCCTGGTGGTGGATGGCTGGACAAGTGACCTGATCGCCCCGGAACTGATTGTGCAAAGATGGTTCCGGTCCACCCAGGATGAGATCGACAAGATGATAGAGCAAAGAGAGGAGATTAGCCAGCACATAGATGAGATCGCCGAAGAGCAAAACCCGGAGGATGATCTGCTGGCAGAGGTGAAAAACGACAAAGGCAAGATCACCAAAGCTCTGGTGTCTGCTCGTAGCAAAACGATCAAGCACGATCCTGACAGCGCTGAAGAAATGAAGCTTCTCAAAGAGTTAAGCAGTCTCTTTGATCAGGAAAACAGTCTCAAAGTCGTCCAGAAATACCTGGAAAACACCCTTGCCCTGCAGCTAAAGCAGAAAATCACCAAGCTTAGCCATGATGAGATCAAGTCCCTGCTGGTGGAGGATAAATGGCTAGCTCGGTTGCAGACCGAACTGCTGGATAGCATCGATCTGATCTCCCATCGCTTCAGTTCTCACCTGCAGGAACTGGCTGAGCGTTATGCCGAACCCCTGCCACAGATAGAACAGGAAGTGGCAGAGCTAAGCAAGAAGGTGGAAGAACACCTCAAGAAGATGGGATTCTCATGGAACTAAAGCCCGGTTACAAGCAAACTGAGATTGGGGTGATTCCTGAGGATTGGGAGATAAAAACACTTGGGGATTTATCTCGTATTATGACTGGAAGAACGCCACCAACAAATGATAAGTCTAACTATGGCCATGATATCATGTTTGTTGGACCCGGAGATCTCGGCCAGGCGAAGCATATCGCTAAAAGCGAGAAGATGTTGTCATGCAAAGGATTCTCAAAAGCAGTCCAAATACCTGCCGACAGTATTATGATCACCTGCATTGGCTCGACTATAGGTAAAGTTGGCGTAGCAGCTAAACCCCTCGCAACAAATCAGCAGTTAAACTCAATAACTCCCAATACATCTTATGATAGGGACTTTCTCTACTACACTTTGTTACTCAGTGCGCCCGTGATCAGGACGATGGCCAGCGAACAAGCAGTGCCAATTATCAACAAAACAAACATCTCATCCTTCAAAATTCCATATCCTCCCCTACCAGAGCAAAAGCAAATATGTGAACCCATCAATGACATAGACTCCCTAATTACATCCCTCGAAAAACTAATTGAGAAGAAGAAGCTCATCAAGCAAGGGGTGATGCAAGAACTTCTGACCGGGAAAAGACGCCTCCCCGGTTTCAGTGGAGAGTGGGAAACAAAGAGATTGGGGGATGTAGGCCAAATCATGAAGGGTTCTGGGCTATCAAAATCCTCTCTTAGTGAAGACGGAAGCAGCTATTGCATTCTGTACGGGGAGTTGTTTACCAAGTATAATGAATTGATTGAACATCCCGTCAGTAAAACCGAGTCCACCCAAGGACTACGTTCCCAAAATGGTGATGTGTTGCTTCCAGGATCAACAACGACTACCGGAATTGACTTGGCAAAAGCTTCAGCTCTCATGGTAGATGATGCTTTGATAGGTGGAGATATAAACGTTCTGAGACCATTAGATGGGATGTATGGACCTTATCTTGCGCTTCAAATCAACACTCTACTTAAACACAAAATCGCCGAGAAAACAAAAGGGATTACGATTTATCATTTGCACGGGAAGGACTTGTCAGATATCGAAGTTCAGATACCATCCTTCGAAGAACAAGTCCAAATCTCGCATGTCATAAATACTCTGGAAAATGAAATAGCTATCTTACAAAGTAAACGTAAAAAACACCTCCTACTCAAACAAGCCATGATGCAGGAATTGCTCACCGGCAGGATTCGGTTGATATGATGGTAAGGTGCAGCACAGCAAAAGATTATAATTGTCTCCGCGCGTGGAGACAATTCGGGAGGGAGCATCTGTGAACGAAAACCGAAAAGACATTGTCTACGCAGTGCGTAGACAATTAGCAGGCTCATCCTACGCATTTTTTAACACCAATTATAACTATGAGGCAGATCATGACTGAGCCAGGAGCCATCGAGAGGAAGGTCCAGAACCGCCTAATCAAGCTGATAACGGAGCAACTGGGCTACGAGTATCTGGGCAATTGGCAGGACCGTGAAGATAACCAACCCATTGAAGAGCAATATCTGAAAGCATGGCTACTTAAGAGGGGCTATCCTGAACAACTGGTAGATCGTGCCATCTTTGAACTCAAGAAGTTGGCTTATGCCGATAACAAGAGCCTATACGACATCAATAAAGAGGTCTATGGCCTGCTCCGCTACGGCATCAAGCTCAAGCCAGAGCACTCCGAAAACAGCGTAACTATAGACCTGATCGACTGGCAACATCCTGAGACCAACCACTTTGGCATAGCCGAAGAGGTGACGGTGAGCGGAATCCACAACAAACGCCCCGATCTGGTGCTCTATGTGAATGGCATTGCTTTGGCTGTGCTGGAACTCAAGCGCAGCACAGTATCCGTGGCAGAAGGGATCAGGCAGAATATCGACAGCCAGAAGCCGGAGTTTATCAAGCGCTTCTTTTCCACTCTGCAATTGGTGATGGCGGGTAACGACAGCGAGGGATTGCGTTATGGCACCATCGAGACCAAAGAGAAGTATTATCTGAAGTGGAAAGAAAAGGGCGAGACGGAGTCCTCTCTGGATAGCCATGTAGCCGCACTGTGCAATAAAGTGCGGCTGCTGGAGCTGATCCATGACTTTGTGATCTTTGACAGCGGAACCAAAAAGTTCTGCCGGCATAACCAGTTCAATGCTGTAACCGCTGCCAGAACCAGCATCCTGAACCGTGAGGGCGGCATCATCTGGCATACCCAGGGCAGTGGCAAAAGCCTGATCATGGTCTGGCTGGCGAAGTGGATCAGGGAGAACGTAACAGGCTCCAGAGTGCTGATCATCACCGACCGGGATGAACTGGACAAGCAGATCGAGAAGGTCTTCAAGGGCGTGAATGAGGATATCTACCGCACCCGGAGCTGTGCCGATCTGATCGATAAACTCAATGCCAATGAGGAGTGGCTCCTCTGCTCATTGATTCACAAGTTCCGTAACCGGGACGAGGGCGATTATCAGGACTACCTTGATGAACTATTCAAGAATCTACCAGAGGGCTTTGAAGCCAAAGGCGATATCTATGTTTTTGTGGATGAGTGTCATCGCACCCAGTCCGGAGAGTTTCACAAGTCCATGCGTTCCCTGCTGCCCAAAGCCCTGTTTATTGGCTTCACCGGGACTCCGCTGCTGCGACAGGACAAACGCACCACCCTGGAGGTCTTTGGCAGATACATCGATACCTACAAGTTTGATGAGGCGGTGCGGGATAAAACGATTGTGGACCTGCGATATGAAGCCAGGGATATCGACCAGCGGCTGACCTCCGAGGACAAGATCGACCAGTGGTTCGAAGCCAAGACCAAAGGCTTGAAACCGCTTGCCAAGGCTGAACTGAAGCGCAAGTGGGGCACTATGCAGCGGGTGCTCAGTTCTAAAAGCCGGCTGGAGAAGATCGTGGCTGATATCCTGCTGGATATGGAAACCAAGGATCGTCTGGCCAGTGGCAGAGGCAATGCCCTGCTGGTCTCCGGCTCCATCTTCCAGGCCTGCAAGTATTATCAGCTCTTTCTGGAGCATGGCTTCACCAAGTGCGCCATTGTCACCTCTTACGTCCCCAACATCAATGACATCAAGAAGCAACACTCCGGGGATGACGATATCCCGGACGAACTGCTGCAATATCAGATCTATCAGCAGATGTTGGCTGGCAAGCCGGTGGAGGTTTTTGAGGATGAAGCCAAGAAACGCTTTGTGGAAGAGCCGGGACAGATGAAGCTACTGATCGTGGTGGACAAACTGCTCACCGGCTTTGACGCACCATCCGCCACCTATCTCTACATCGATAAACACATGCAGGATCATGGCCTCTTTCAGGCGATCTGCCGGGTGAATCGGATTGATGATGAAGACAAGGAATACGGCTTTGTAATAGACTATAAAGATCTCTTTTTCAAACTGGACAAGGCGGTTATGGACTATACCTCCGGTGCTTTCGACAACTTCGATCCTGAAGATGTGTCCGGTCTGCTCACAGATCGCCTGACAAAAGCCAAAGAACACCTGCTGGAGGTGCTGGAGAGCATCAAGGCACTATGTGAACTCGTGGAACCGCCCAAAGCGGAAAAAGACTATATCCGCTATTTCTGCGGCAATCCGGACAACGCGGAAGACCTTGAAAAGAACGAAGCCAAACGCCTCTTGCTCTATAAGACGACCGCATCGTTGGTGCGGGCTGATGCGGAGATCGCCTCGGAAATGGCTGAGGCTGGTTTTACAGATGAGGAAGCCGCCGGGATAGTAAAAGATATCAGCTTCTATGAAAACCTGCGCATGGTGATCAAACTGGCCAGTGGTGACTATATCGATCTCAAGATGTATGAGCCGGCCATGCGGCACCTGATCGATGCCTATATCCAGGCCGAGGACAGCGTCAAGATCACCGCCTTTGATGATCTGGGCTTGATCGATCTGATCATTCAGCGGGGTCCTGCCGCCATTGACGATCTTCCTGACGCGATTAAAAATAATCAGGACGCCACAGCCGAGACCATCGAGAATAACGTCCGAAAGACAATCATAGACGGTATGCCCGGCAACCCCATCTACTTTGAGCTGATGTCCAAACTCCTGGCAGAGATCATCAAGCAGCGGCGTAACCAGGCCCTCAGCTATCGGGAATACCTGCACAAGATCATCGAACTGGCCAGGCAGGTGCGCAAACCGGAGAGTTCCCAAAGGTATAGTTCCAGGCTCGACACTCCGGCAAAACGAGCTTTTTATGACAACCTGGATCAGAATGAAGAGCTGGCCTTGGCCTTGGATGAGATTATCAGAAGAACCAAGAAAGCTGATTGGCGGGGTGACCTGATCAAAGAAAGGGAAGTTAAACGGGCTATTCGCAGCTTGGTTAGCGATCCGGAACTGGTTGATAATATATTTGAATTGGCCAAGAACCAACCGGAGTATTGATGCCCAGGGCTAACGTTTCGCCTAAAGCCCCAAAGCCGCCTGTAGGGGCGAACAGCGGTTCGTCCGCTACCACAATCACTGTAGCCGACTACAAGATCGATGTGGTACGCAAGAGCATCAAAAACCTGCATCTATCGGTCTATCCACCCAGCGGAAGGATCAGGATCGCAGTTCCAAAGCAAATGGATGATGAGAGTATTAGGCTGCACATCGTCTCAAAGCTGAGCTGGATCAAGAAGCACATCGCCAGATTCGAGCAGGTGGAGCGCCTTTCCCATCGGGAGTACATCACCGGGGAAAGCCACTATTTGGAAGGGAAACGCTATCTCTTGAATGTGATCTCGGATTCCAGCATCAACAGGATCAAACTGCGGGGCGGTGCCTACATCGACCTCTACGAAAAGCCCGGAACTCCTATCTGGCACCGACCTCTAATACTGCATGAATGGTATCGGGCCAGACTGAAAGCCAGAGTGGAGCCTTTGATCGAGAAATGGCAGGAGATCATTGGAGTGAAGATCAACGAGTGGGCGATCAAACAGATGAAAACCAAATGGGGCACCTGCAACATCCTCGCCAAGCGCATTTGGATCAATCTGGAATTGGCCAAGAAACCGGAAGACTGTCTGGAATACATCATCGTCCATGAACTGCTGCACCTCTTGGAAAAGCATCACAACGACAACTTCAAAGCCCTGATGGATAAATACCTCCCCGACTGGCGAGTCCGGAAGGATGTATTGAACAGATTCCCCCTCAGCCATGAGGAGTGGGAGTACTAAATTGATAACATGAGTAGTATTGAAACATGACAATAGGAGATTAAGTGGAATATAAGCTGTTTAACCAGTTCGTACAAACATTTCTTGTCGAAAGAAGAGATTTCCTTTCCAACAATGGAGAGATTGTGCTAACCCCTCAAGCTCTTGAGGAATGTATTGATAGGTTTATTGTTAATTATATAGAAGGTTCTGACCAGAACTTCGGGGAAAAACTAAGTAAACAGTTTCAAGGCGCTAGCCGAGAGGCTAAAATAGTGTTTGCACATGTGAGTTGGCTTTATGTGCATAGCTCTAGGGCTATGACAGCGCAAGGCAAGAAAAGAGCAGTCATGATAAGTATAAATGACTTGCTGGATTATCAGCCAAGAGACGATATTTTTCTTGATAAGGGTGGTATCGCTGACCCCGGAACGGCTTATAATACGCAAAAACCGGTCAATCTTAGGTTCATAGTTTTTATGTTGAAATGGATACTGGGTAGCAATATCAAACCTACCAAGGAATCAGTTACTAAGGCCATCACTGCAGCTTGCCTTTATGGTGTATATGGTCAAGAAAAGGACTTGATTGACTCTTTTGGACAGGATCAAGCCCAGCAAGTTAAAAAAGACTACGAGCAGATTACTCTCGGAAAGGGAGACCAACCCCGCCTTGGAATTTATAACTTCCTCCTCAATTTATGTGAGCCAGACTATTATGAGCGAATTGTGTCTTTCAGAGACAAGGAGCTAATTGCCGAAAAGTTGTATCAGCCCGAATATGGAAGTAAGCAGGGATTGAATACTGACGATCAAATCTATATGATCAAGCAGCAACTAAAGGAAAAATATCCTGATATTGATCCTAAATATCTGCTCCATGATGACAGAATCAAATCGTTGTGGCAATCAAAGAAACCCGCAGAGAACTATTGGGTGTTTCAGTGCAATCCCAGTTTCTACGACATTACAGGAGCGTTGAAAACAGGACGGCCAATCAAGTGGAGAGTGGTCGCCCACAAAGACAGGATCAAGCGCGGGGATAAGGTCATACTGTGGGTCAGTGGACCTGAAGCCGGATGTTACGCGCTGGCAGACATAACCTCTGATGTTGAGTCAACTACAAGCGATTATTGGGAACAGGGGTTCAGGAAGGATCAATCCGATGAGCAACCGGAACTTATGGTCGAAATCACTATCACGCATAACCTTGCTGATAGGCCTATCCTCAAACCCCAGATTTCGGGGATAAAAGATCTTGAAGGCCTGAAAGCCGGTAATCAAGGCACGAACTTCAGTGCCACCGAAAGACAATACAAAGCACTTGAAAAACTAGCCCAAGAATCAACAACTGGCAAAGAGTCAAAGCGTTACTGGATATATACTCCAGGCAACAATGGCGACAAGTGGGATGAGTTCTATGAGCAGGGCATCATGGCCATCGGCTGGGACGAAATGGGCGATCTTAGCCAGTTTACAACAAAAGACGAGGTCGAGGTCGAGTTAAGAAGACTGAGTAGACAAAATGAGATCAAGAAAACCAATGATGCCTTGGCTAATTGGCAATTCAAACACGAGATCAGCATCGGCGATGTGATAATAGCCAAGAAGGGCCAGACCGTTCTACTGGGATATGGTGAGGTAAGTTCCGATTTCAAATACGGTCCAGATCGCCCTGAATACAGAAAATACCGAGAAGTCCGATGGCTTAAGAAGGGTGAGTGGGAAATGAAACCGCCCCACAGTGTAATCACGAAAACACTCACTGACATAACCAAAATCTCAACCAGCCATCCAGATTATACATACTACCAAGATCTCGCTCTAGCCGTGATGAACGACGAAGTTATAGACTATCCCCCAATATCAAACCCCGAAAATCGAACGAAGCACCCGCTCAACCTGATCCTTTTCGGCCCTCCCGGCACCGGAAAGACTTACAACACGATAAATAAGGCTGTTGCCATCGCAGAATGCATATCTGAAGCGGAGTTGGAGAGAAAATACCGATCTAGGGACGCACTGACTGCAAGATACAGGAGATTGGTTGATGAGGGAAGGATCGTCTTCACTACTTTTCATCAGAGCATGAGCTATGAGGATTTCATCGAGGGGATTAAACCGGTCACCCGGAAAGATGGCTCCATCAGTTATGAAGTGCTGTCAGGTATCTTTAAAACAATCTGTGAACAATTCTCTAAGGAAGATTTGAGGGTTGTAGACACGCATCACAAGGTCTTAAAACCCAGAGACAACGGTACTACCCCAATCAGTGATCAGGACTTCAGCAGGCTATATGATACTTATCTTGAAACCCTCCCTGATGATAGCGAAACTAAACGTTCCAGAGTGATTCTATACACAGTAAGAGGAAATCCTTTCGATGTTTTTAGAACTGCGAACAGGTTGAGTATCATGGTTCGGGCGGGGGCAAAACGTACCCCAAGTCAGATATCAAAAAATGAATTGCTGCAGGTTTACAGAAAACGCAAAAGGCCTAATCTCATATCTTATGAAGAGATTCTGATCGATGAAATCCTGAAGCTGCGTACCGCTGAGCAAGAGCCCTCCGTCGAAAACAGATTTGACCAGGCTTACGCCAAGCTCTGTACTGATCTGGAATCAATGTCTGAGCCAGTGATGAAGGTCTGGACTCCAAATGAAACTGAATTCGGGATATCCCTGAATGGTAATGGCAATCTGACAGTGCATACTGCTCCAGAATTCAAACCTAGTGTAACAATAACAAAGGAAAATATCTATTCCCACGCTATCGGGAAGAATGTCCCTACATATGACAAGGGCTATTTTCTGGGTGTACTTGGACTCTTAAAAGAAAGATATGGCTTCGTAGAAAGTACTGAAGAAAGTGGTTCAGGAGATAGTAACGATCACGATGATTTTGACGCCCTGTACGCGCTGCTGATTGAAGAGATCAGAGGTGAACTATCCAAAAGTGAGAAGTATCTTTTACACACAAAAATGGATCGTCCCCGTGAAGTAGTCAAGATACTGCCCAATAACATATTGGTAGTCAGTAGCCCGGATAATCGAACCTATGAAATTGACGTGCAGGCATTGCGTAAGCTATTCTTATCGGGCAGAGATCCTAATACTTCATCAAGCAAAGACATCGATGAGATTACCGGCAAGTGGCACAGTTCCGCATACCGGGCGATATGGAGCAAGATCGTTCAGATATCTGATAGCCTGCAAACTGAGTCTCCTGATGACCTTGAAGCAAACGTGGAATCGATTGCCACTAACAGTATTGAGGAGATCAACCCCGATTCACCTCAAGCACCTAAGGTGCTCATCATCGACGAGATCAACCGCGGCAACGTATCCCAGATTTTCGGAGAACTCATCACTCTGATCGAGCCTGATAAACGGGCCGGAATGAAGGAAGCCTTGGAAGTGACTTTGCCCTACAGCAAAGAGAAGTTCTCAGTTCCCCCAAATCTGTATATTATTGGCACCATGAACACCGCAGACCGCAGCGTGGAGGCTCTAGATACTGCACTCAGGCGCAGATTCAGCTTCTGCGAGATGACCCCGGACTACAGCCTGTTGGCTGGAAGGGAAGAACATGGTATCGATCTCGCCGGCCTGTTGAGTATCATCAACCAAAGGATAGAGGGCTTACTGGATAAAGATCACGCCATAGGACACAGCTATTTCTTAAGGGTGGCCAATGGCGAGAGTACTCTCAAAGCCGTATTTTTTGATGAGATAATCCCTCTCCTGCAGGAGTATTTCTACGGCAATTTCGGCAGGATCGAGCTAGTGCTGGGCAGGGGTTTTGTTAAATCAAGCCCGGTTACCCAGTCTTTTTTTGCCAAGCCCTCGCCGGATAATGATGAGTTTAACGATCACACCCGCTACACTTTGGTTCGCAAGGATGAGATGGATGAAGCTGCCTTCCAGAGAGCGCTGCGGGTTCTGATGAAAGAGAGCGATGAAGCCTAACAAGATCAGCGTGTTCGAATATGACCGGCTAAAAACTGGCCGCGAATATAACGGAGTGCCTTTCACAGAGACTCTTCTGGAGTCTTTGGAACGCTTTCACTCCTCCAGTAAGACCCGGTATTTTAACCTGATCCATAACGGAGTCGAATTTTGCGAATATGTGGGAGTGATCCAGGTGGATGGCATCCAAATCGAGGTCTTGCCCAAGCTTGACCGCAATGGTGAGGATATAAATGCCTGGCGGGATTTGCTGATCGGTATGCTTAGGGAAGTGGGTATGTTCAGGGTCTCAGCCCCCAGTTCCAGTTTGCTGGCCCTGAGGTCAAACTCCATCCTCGAGCTCTATTTCGATCTCTTCATTACTGAGGTGGAATACCTGATCCGCACTGGCCTGATCAAGCAATATCGCAGGCAAACCCTGAACCAGACTTCGCTCAAAGGCTCGCTGGACTTTCCCCGCCATCTCTCTCAAAACCTGATCCACAAGGAAAGGTTCCTCACCAATACCTCCGTGTATGACCAAGATCACGTCTGGCACAGGATCATCAGCCAAGCTGTCAGCCTGATCCGCCTGCTCTCCCAAAACACCCGGATACAAAACCGGATTGGGGCATTGGAACTCAATTTCCCCCAAGTATCCAGCCAAGTAATCTCCGAAAGTACCTTCAACAAGCTTGTCTACACCAGAAAAACAGAAGGCTACCGCACCGCGATTGAGATTGCCAGGCTGCTGCTATTGGGTTTTCATCCGGACCTCACTTCAGGTGCCAATTCCGTCCTGGCCTTGATGTTCGACATGAACTTGCTCTGGGAAAGCTTCATCTATCACAGCCTGAGAAAGCAGTTCCTGATCAACTCAGCCCCATATTCGGTGAGGGCGCAACACTCCACAGGCTTTTGGGCAACAAGTTCTTGCAGAAGGTATCTGCGGCCCGACATCTATGTGGAAAACAATGAGAACGGATGCAGATACGTGCTGGACACAAAGTGGAAAGATGTAGCTGGTGCCGGCCCCTCGCCCTCAGATCTACAGCAGCTTTTCGCCTATTCTCAATTCTTTCGTTCAGCCAGAAACGCACTAGTCTATCCCGGTCATAACAACAGCTTCCAAAGCGGCAAATACGCCATTAACACGGAATGGGCTGATTCTGTTTCCTGCAGCATTATTCAGTTGGGGCTGGGCTCGAATATCAGGCAATGGCAGGAAGCTATCTTCCAAGCTGTATTTGACTGGATGGAAGCGGTGTAAGGATGCAAAACAGGGAAGGCGATATACTTGTCGTGCAATTTGGTGCCAGTAGTTTTTAATATAGGCAGAAATAACCGAAATGATATCTAAATATTGAGTGAGACAAAGGAGAAAACATGAAAAAGCAAGACTTACCCGATTACAGCCAGTTCCTTAAACTGGTAACTGATGCAGACTTCATTAAACTACGGCAGCTTACATCAAAGTTTAATATCTTCGAAGTAATGAGATCGACTCATAACGAGATTCGCCACTCCAACATTCTTGCCTGGTTGCTGAATCCCTATGAGAATCACGGCTGTGGTGATGCCTTTCTCAGACAACTACTGCTAACCATTTCTCAAAAACCGGAACAGCACGGTCTAAGTTTTTATGACTTCTATATGCTGGAAATCGAGAGCGTTACTATCGAACGTGAATGGGTACCCAGAAAGAAAACCTATAAAGACCAAGATGACGAGTATGAGAATTGGGATGAACGGAAATACAAAAGCATGGACCGAATAGATATCCTGATCGAGATAGAACTGAAAAGACATATCAAACTAGATAAATCCGATGTCAGCTATTCCCGTCTAGTAATCCCTATCGAAAACAAGATTCGCAGCAAAGAGGCAGTTAAAGATAACGGAACTCAGCTAGAAGGATATAGTGATGCTTTAGCGAAAGTTTATGATAAGGACGTTAAAATCATACCTGTTTTCCTCACTCCTGATGGTTCTGACCCAACCGCACCTGAATGGCTAAAACTTGATTATGAAGAAACCAGAAAAATAATCAGTACCGTCTATGAAACTTTTAAGGTAGACTTGGGAGAGGATAAAAAGCTATTGATAGAGCAATATCTCGATCTTCTTCAAAACCACATCGTTAGTGGGATTGATCCAGAAGCAGTAAGGTTATGCAGAGCAATTCAGGCAAACCACTTGCCAGTAATGGAAGAGATCAGAAAGCTTACCACACCCTCCAATGAGAATGAAGATGCTAAGCATCAACTTTGCCAACAGATTGTAAACCGCAACGCATCTGTACTCAGTGTATATAAAAACTGGCAGTTTGGTTTGAGAGAAAAAATATCCGATCTCCTGTTCACGTGGATGGACAGTCATAAAGAGAGCCTTGGATTCCAGATCAGTACGACAAAGAAATCCTCGCTGGAATTTGTGAGCCCAGAAATGCAGAAGTTAAGCAAAGAGCTATTCGGCAAAGATAACGGTCTTGTCCTGTTCTTTGAAAATGGTCTTAACAGCTATCTAAGAGTAATCATGCAGATAAATTCACACGAAAACCAGGACCTCCGCAAATCAGTCTATAGTGTTTTCCAGCGCGATAATTCAGACCTTTTTAGGCCAACAGATACAGAGAAGATATCAGAGACATACACCAGGATACACACGAAAAAAATATGCACTCCCGATGAGGCGATCAAAAAATCCAACGATAAAGAAGTTTTGAATTCTATACAAGTTGGACTGGAAGAATACTTCTCTCCAAACGGAACCTATTTAAAAATTCAGAAGTTTATGCGTGATCATATGGAAGAGTTTTTAGCATTAAGAAAATGAGTTTATAGCCTGATTGCAAAGATCACGCTAAGAAAAAAACACTCGCCTGTTGCATAACATCTTTAGATATAATGGATTGACATACATGAAGGAAATGCTAAACATACGTTCTATGGAGCTACGTTGAGCAAGTTGCTGACTGCCCTCCTTATGGGCATAGCCGTTGGCGATGCCCTTGGTTTCCCGGCTCAGTTTGAACCGAGATCCGAGCGTAAGAAGCGTCCGGTGGTGGATATGGGACGATATAGGGATGAATATGGGCAGCTCCGATCCTGGGGAGAAGGACTTACCGGCTTGTGGTCGGACGATACGTCTCTGACTTTATGTTTGGCGGAAAGCCTGCTGTTCGGCTTCAATCTGAAAGACCAGGCTGAGAAATTCGTCGCCTGGCTGGATCAGGGGTATCTCTCTGCCAGAGACAGAGCCTTTGATGTAGGAATGCAGACCGCTGAGAGCCTTACCGGCGTGAGAGCAATCCTGCAAAGTGGCAGATACGATGAACTGGATAATCTTGCCGGTGACGCTGATGAGCAAAGCAACGGCAACGGCAGTCTGATGCGCATTCTGCCCCTGCTGATGTTTATCAAGGGCTTTGATCCAAGGTACCAGTTTGAGCTTGTCCGCAAAGCCAGCGCCCTCACCCATCCCCATATCAGATCAGCCCTCTGCTGCTTTCTCTATCTGAGGATGGCGGAGCATATCATCGCCTCCACAGACAAATTCACTTCCTTTCAACAAGCTCGCCGGGATACCCTAGAACTGATGGATAGCCTAAATTGCTCCGATACAGAAATAAAAGCACTACATCGATTGCTGGATGCAGATCTGGGCAAATTGCCAGAAGATGAGATCGATTCGGGAGGATATGTAGTATCCAGCCTTGAGGCAAGTATCTGGTGCCTGCTGAACACAGAGAGCTTCCGCGATGCTGTTTTATTAGCCGTCAACCTCGGTGACGACACTGATACCACCGGGGCGATAACTGGAGGCTTGGCAGCCTTGATCTACGGTTTAAACTCCATCCCTTTGGACTGGATAGCTCAGCTGAAGAAACCGGAATTGTTTGAAGATCTGTTCTACAGATACGAGAATTCTTCTATCACACGACCTGTGTAGATTTCAGTCACTTCAGCCGTTGATCCAACTTATATAGTAGGGCATTGGTCTGCTGTTGAACCTATGCCCTTCCTGAATTATGGCATTAGTCACTCTTCCTTATTCTGAGTGCTACCTTTCCTCATCCCTTCCAGATATCCGATCACGGTTTCCCGGCTGAGTTCCCAAAGCGCCGGATCATGAAAGTAGCGGAAGCACTCATCGAAGATAGCGTCCAGATCGATGTCCACTTCCTCAGTGAGTTGCTTCATGGCCCTGCTCAAAGGCAGTATCCTGCGCTGGTACTCGATGTTATCTATCGTGCCTGCCTGCAGTTCTTTTCGGGTGGCCAGCAGGTTCTCCAGTGCTGAAGTTCTGCGCTGATCTAATTCCCTGGCTTCCGGACTGAAGTGCTTCACGTAGGCAACCTTGTACCTATAGTCAATCATAGCTTCCAGCAGTCTGCCCCGGTGCTCCTCTACATAGCTGCAGAAGCGATATAGCGTGCAGAGCAAGCCAGCGGCCCTTTCGTCACCGGCCTTACCCAAGAAGTTATGCACCTGCAAACCCAGCAACGGAATGCAGCCGAATCGCTCTGAGATACCAGAATAAGGGCTGGTGATCTCTACTCCAATGTTCCTCCTATCCCGCAATGTGATCCTGCCCAGCACAGAAATGCCCTCAACCATGTTCTCGATCCGCTCTCCCTCGATATTTAGAATCGTGTATCCCTTATCCGATCTCATTATTCCTCCAGTAGTGTTTATCACTGATCAAAGTGTAAAACCTATACCCCGCTTCGCCGTTTCGAAATTGGTCCCACTCTCCAGGATGGCATATCTGCGCAGATCGGCCAGGGTCAATTTGGAGTCTTTTCCCCGCAGATAAGCTTCATGACAGGCATTTTGCACCACCAGCCTGATCTGTCCACCGGTAAAGTTGAAGTCGTTCGCCAGACTTTCCACAGCTATGTCCGCAGCCCCTGGAATGCTTTCGGGGAGATGCATTCTCCACAGCGCCTTCCGGGCTTGATAATCAGGGGGCTTGATCTCAAGCTTGTAATGAAGACGGCGAGACATCGCCAGATCGAGATTATCAGCCAGATTGGTGGTGATGATCAGGATTCCGGCAAAACTCTCCAATTCCTCCAGAAACACGCTCTGGATGGTATTCTCCGCGTGGTCTGCCGATCTATCCGGAGAGCTCATCCGTTGATGGATAAGCTGGTCTCCCTCGTTAAGCAAAAAAACCGGAGACAAGCGTTTGACTGCCGCGCGCATCTCCCCAAAAAGCTCCCGGGCTTGCTTTTCGCTCTCGCCGTAAAATGAGCCCCGGATGGCATTGGCATTGATCTGGATCAGAGGACGCTTTAGTTCATTGGCGACCACGCCCGCAATGAAGGTCTTGCCGGTGCCGGAAACTCCGTGCAGCAGGATGTTGCAGCCCTGCTGGACGCTCTTGTCACCTGTTAAGGACGCACCCACCAGTCCCCACTCGGCAAATCCATCCCGTTGGGGATTGTGCAGCCTCCGCACTATTGTAACGATCAATTCCCGGGTGCCTTGATCCAGGATGAGCTGATCCAGTTTCTGGGTGGGATCGATGCGAGTGAGATAAACTGAGTTTGACAGCGCCCTATCCTCCTTGCTTGATTCTTTCATAGATGCCTCCGTCTTACCAT
>Ga0116146_1001323_pt1 | contig 25819 bp, 20 predicted proteins | sample AD_JPNHG2_MetaG_FD_89748 | JGI IMG/M metagenome (GOLD analysis project Ga0116146, IMG submission 89748) | Active sludge microbial communities of municipal wastewater-treating anaerobic digesters from Japan - AD_JPNHG2_MetaG | ecosystem: Engineered > Bioreactor > Anaerobic > Digestate | place... | reverse complement strand
CTGATCTTTTATTTAATTTTACTATACCCAACAATGTTCAGGTAATAGAAAATATTTTTGAATAAAAATTATTAGGATTTATTATAGACATTTTAAATATATTATTAAAAAAGGCATTTTAATTAAAAATTTACTATGTAATAAATAGGGAAAAGTTTATGAATGGAAGATCTGTTGGCAAGATTATTGAGGATAGAAGAAAAGAACTTGGTTTAACAATTGATGATTGTGCAAAAAAAACAAGAATTTCAAAAAAATTTCTTGAAGCCATTGAATCTGATAATTATGATGCTTTCCCAGGAGAGGTTTATTATTTAGGTTTTTTAAGAAATTATGCGCAGCTTTTATCTTTAGATGCAAACAAATTAATCCATGATTACCATAAACAGAAAAAGATTGAAGAACCAGCCCCTATAGAAGAATTAACCAAACCACTTAAGAAGGAGATAAATCTCCCGTCTTTAGGAAAAAATGCTATACCTATAATTATTATTGCAGTATTTTTATTAATAATAATTGCTGGAGTTATTATAATATTAAATCTACCTAAACATGAGAAAGTTGAAATAGCATCAAATGAGATTAAAACCAAACCTTCTAAAAACGAAAATGAATTTATTTTTAATCAAAGAAAAATTGTTAAAACATTTTTACCTGGACAAATATTAATTATTCCAGATGGAGATTATCAATTTAAGATTAATATAGTTGAGTTAAACAAAAATGAAAAAACAATAAAAATTAATATAGCAGATATAAGTGATGATATTATTTTGAAAGAAAAGGATATTTTAAAATTTGATTTTAATGAAAATAATCAGTTTGATTTACAGATAATGATAAATCAAATAGATTCTTCAAGTGTTGCATTAACAATCGAAAGATTAACCTCGGAAAAGGGAAATGGGAAGATTAATCAAAATAATTATGTTATAGAATCATCTTCTGAATCTAATGATAAACAGGAAGCTTTGAATAATCCTATGATTTCAAATTTTATTTCAGTTGTAGTTCATGCTAAAAAAACTGGTTATGTTAGAATCGAATCTGATACAGAAGGGACTATTGAAAAATTATTAAATCCTGAAGATTCAGTAAAGATTAGTGGAAGCAAACAGGTTATAATTCAAATCACAAATGCAAGCAAGATGGATCTAACTATAAATAATAATCCTATCCAATTGCCGAATGAATTTGTAGTATATTGCATAGCAAAATGGGTTTATGATCAACAGACAGATAAATATAACCTGGTTATAGAATTTAAAAAATAAATTTTTATTCAATCTTTCTTTTTATTTATAATATTTGTTTTATTATTTAAACTTTTAATTTATGTCATAAATTTTAATTTAGGAGAATATTATAAAATCCTTTTATATTATTACTCTTGGATGTTCAAAAAATGAGGTAATCTCTCAAAAAATTAATAAATCACTTTCAATAAAAGGTTTTATCGAGGTTGAAAACATAGATGATGCAGATTACATTATTATCAATTCCTGTGGTTTTATTGAAGATGCTATTAATGAAACGATAGAAGAAACAATTTTATCAAGTAGGTTGAAAAGACCAGAATCTAAAATTATTCTTACAGGGTGTGCGGTAAATTTATATAAAGAAGAATTCAAAAAAGAATTATTAGAAGCCGACTATGTGCTAAATTACGATGACTTTTATAGTTTTTTTGAAATTGAAAGTTATGAGAAAAGCATTTCAAGGAAACTTTCTAATAAAAACTGGGAATATCTTTTGATTTCTGAAGGATGCAGTAGAAATTGTACTTACTGTACTATTCCTTTAATAAAAGGGAAATACCGTTCATTTAATTTAGAGCAGCTTATCAAAGAAGCAAAAATCTTAAAAGAAAAAAATATAGAAGAGATTATTTTAATTTCGCAGGATACAGCTTATTATGGACAGGATATCGATAAAAATTCCTATCCCGATTTATTAATTAAACTTATAGAAAATATTTTTAATATTGGTATAAAAAAAATTAGATTGTTATATTTTAATCTTGATAGTTTAGGCAATGTTAAAGAAATAGATATTATAGAGAAAATATTTTCTTTAAATGGAGTAATTCCATATTTTGAAATTCCTTTACAACATTTAGTTGATCACATCTTAAAAAGAATGGGAAGAAAAATAGATTATAATAAAATTGAATTTATTATTAAATGGATTAAAGAAAAATTCGAAAAATCTGTTATTAGAACTTCTATTATAACGGGTTTTCCAGGGGAAACTGAAAATGATTATCTTTTATTAAAAGAAAGGTTGTTAAGTCTACCAATAGATTATTTAAATGTTTTTGCATATTCTGATATGGAAAAAGCCCCATCATTTAAGTTAAAAAACAAAATTAAACCCGAAATTTCTATTGAAAGAAGAAATGATCTAATAAATTCATTCGAACAAACTTTAAAAAATAGGCTTGCAAGATTTATTGGAAATGAAGAGGAAATATATATAGAAGGTGAAGATGAAGACTACTATATAGGAAGATCCTGGGCTCAAGCTCCTGATCTTGATGGCTTGACATATATAGAAAAAAATGATAAATCAAAAAAAAATTTTACAAATTGGTCGGAAAGGAAACATAAAATAAGGATATATGATACTTTTTTTTATGATTTTTATGGGGAAATAATATGAATTTTAAGAAAAAACTTCCAATGATTCTTACAATTTTACGATTTATCTTAGTTATTCCTTTTATATATTTTTTATTACTAGATAAGCTAGTATATTTAATTATCTCATTAATTATATATTCTCTTGCCTCTATAACTGATTGGTTTGATGGATTTTTTGCGAGAAAATTTGATGCTGTAAGTAAAATTGGAGCTTTTTTAGATCCACTGGCAGATAAAATACTTACTTTATCTGCTTTTATTATTTTTTCATTAAAAAATTATGTCTATTTACCATTTTTCTTTGTGATATTAATGATTTTAAGAGAATATTTTGTAACAATGATGAGGGTGGAAATAGAAGTATTTGGAAAGGATGGGAAAGGTGAAAATAAGCCAATTAATATAAAAGAAAGTAATTTTAATAATGAAAATATTTATAATGATGGAATAAAAGAAAAGAATGAATCAAAATTTGTTACCTCAAAAGAAGCAAAGTTTAAAACTGCTTTTCAAATGATTACTATTGCTGTTTTCTATCTTTTTTATGCTATAAACAAAAATTATATTAAAGTTTATTTTTTGACTGAGAATATGGCGTTTTTATCATATATACCATTATTACTCTTTACTATATCTTTGATTTTAGCTTATTATTCAAGTTTTAAGTATATTAAGAACTATCTATATTATGCATCTGAAGTTTTGACGAAAACGATTTCGACCTTTTTTTATATTGGTTATTTTCCTTTCGCAAGTGGAACTTTTGCTTCATTTATCACTCTTGTTTTATTTTTAGTTATCAAGCCTTCATTCTGGATCTTAATGATTTTCATTATAATTTCTTTACTATTAGGTACTATTTTTTCTACAAAGTTTGAAAAAGAACTGATGGTAAAGGATCCTTCTATTATAGTTATTGATGAAGTTGTTGGTATGATGATCTCTCTTATTCCTTTAACATTAATTAACTTTATTGTAACAAGATATTTTAATATTTTAAGTAATCATAGAATTAATCTTGAAAATTTTATTGCTAATAGATATTTTTATATCCTGGCTTCTTTTGTTTTATTTATAATATTTAGATTTTTCGATATAGTAAAACCATTTTTTATTAAAAAGGTTCAGAAGTTAAAAGGTGGAATCGGGATAATGATAGATGATATTATTTCCAGTTTTTTAACTGTTTTAAGTTTTTGCACAATCTGTGCTATTATTTTATTGTTTATAAAATAGTTATAAAAAATTTTTTTAACATTATTTATTAATTAATGATTTTTTATTTATAAAATTTTTTGAAAGCTTGATTTAATATAGGAGGCTAATATAGATTTACAGATTATAGAAAAAGCCAAGAATAAAAATAAAGATGCTCTTGAAAAGTTATATCAAAAATATGATCTTTATATTACAAAATTAGTTTTAATTTTTGCTAACAAAGCCAATCTTACAAATGAAATAGATGACTTAAAAGCAGAGGCAAATATTGCATTTTTAAATGCTGTTGATACCTATAATCCCGACTTAAAAGTTCATTTTTCTGTTTATCTTAGAAATATTATAAAAAATAGACTTTTAAATTACTTAAAGGTTAGAAAAAAACTTGATGGTGTAAATTGTCAATCTATTTATGATATAAATATCTTTGAGATTAATGATAAAAATGAAGAAACTTTTGACCTTTTTGCATTTGAGTTTACTATCTTTGAAAAGTTGAAAAAGATTATGTCTAAATTTTCACCTTTAGAAAGTCAGGTGTTTTCATGTTATATAAATAACATGAAACCTTCTCAAATTTCTGCTTTACTTAATTTATCTAAGAAATCATGTGAAAATGCAATATCAAGGGTAAAAGGTAAATTTTTAAATGAACTTGAAGAACAGGAAGTCTTTATTTTGATGAGATATAATAATTTTAGGGAAATTATAAGACAAATTTTTGAAGATTCTGGTGAAAAATAATGGAATTAAGTCAGAAGCAATTAGAAGCCATTCATTCAATACAATTTCCCACTCTTGTAATCGCTGTACCTGGTGCCGGAAAAACTAGAGTAATTGTTGAAAAATTTCTTTACTTAATTGATTTGGGGTTTTCACCAGAAAGACTTGTAGCAATAACATATACAAATAAAGCTGCTAATGAGATGCTAGAAAGATTAAAAATCAAAATATCGAAAAGCACTTTAAATCCTTATATTTCTACAATTCATTCATTCGCATTAAGAATGATGATCGAAAATAAAAATCTTTTTGGATTTAAAAATGGATCTACTGTTATAGATGAAGAGGATTCAAAAGAAATTATAAGTGATATAATATCAGATAAAAAAATTCTTTCAATCTCTGTAGAACAGGCATATAAATATATAATTCTTGCAAAGGAAACATATAAAGAAGATATTATTTTTTATTGTTATAATGAAGCTCATCCTCTTTTAAATAGAAAAGATAATAGTAAAAGCGATTTCCTTTTAGAATACGATGAAAGACGAAAATTGATGTTATTAATATTTTCTGAGTATCAGAAATTTTTGTATAGATCATCACTTTTTGATTATGCTGATTTAATCTTATATCCTTTATTAACTATGATTTTAAATGAACAGGTAAAAGAAAAGATCAGAACTCAATTTGACTATATACTTGTCGATGAATATCAGGATGTGAACAATCTTCAAAATAAGTTTTTAATATATTTATCAAACGGAGCAAATATTACAGCAGTCGGTGATGAAGATCAATCTATCTATGGTTTTAGAGGAGCCTCAATAGAGCCAATAATGAATTTTGAAAAAAACTTTACAAATGCAAAGATTATTTATATGGATGAAAACTATAGAAGTAAAAGAAAGATAATTGATTATGCAAATAGAGTTATTTCAAAAAATATAAATAGAAGAGAAAAACAGGTAAAACCAGTTAAACATGAAGAAGGAGAAGTTGAGCTTGCGGTTTTTAATTATGAATCAAGTATGATAAATTATATAATAAATAAGATTGAAGAACTTAATATAAAAGGTGTGGCTTATCAAAATATGGCTATTTTAGTAAGAGCATCCTGGTTACTGATAAAAATACAATATAAATTTATTGAAAAAAAAATTCCATTCAAAATGTTAAGAGGGGTTAATTTTTTTGAAAGAAAAGAGATAAAAAATGCTATTTATTATATTTCTTTTAAGCTAAATCAGGACAATGAATTTTTATTGAAAAAAATTTGCAATTACCCAAAGAAAGGAATAGGTAGTAAAACTATTGAAAAAATATTGGTAGAAAAAGGAAAAAGTTCTAAGACTCTTTTTGAGATTTTATCTAATTTTGATAATGATAAAGTGAAGGATTTTGCCCGATTTTTAAATAAGTTGTTCAATCAAAGAAATATTGTGAAATTTTTAGAATTACTGTTGGAAGAAGGAGGCTTTTTAGAAGAGTGGAAAAAGGCAGGTGAAGAAGAGTATCTGGAAAGGAAAGAAAATTATGAACTTTTGATAAATATTGCACAAAAATTAGAAGAGGAACATCTTCAAAAAACAAATAATAGTGAAGATTTATTCCAATCTTTTATATCAAAAGTTGTACCTTTTTTTAAAGATGAAGATGAGAATGAAGGGGTGATTTTGGGTACATTGCATTCTGCAAAAGGTCTAGAATTTAATGTTGTCTTTTTACCCTATGTTAGTGAAACTATTTTACCATATAAAAGATACGGAATAGAAGCAGATGAAGAAGAAGAAAGAAGACTTTTATATGTTGGTATGACAAGGGCAAAAGATTATCTTTATTTTTTGCACTCAAAAAATATAGAATTAAGATCAATTAATTTGGATATTAGTTGTCTTTTAAATCCTGTTTTATCTGATTTTGTTGTAGAAGAAGAATTTGAAACACAATTCCAAAAAGGCGATTGTATAGGAACTGATGAATATGGATATGGAAAAGTAGTTGATATAAAAAAATTAAAATCAGGTAAAATTGTTTATGTCGTTGAAAATGAAGATGGAATGATGCAATTTATAGATGGTATACATAAAATAAAAAAAAGGGATATAGATTTTTAATTATCAATTATTTTAAAAATTTTATAATTTTTCAGGAGTAATTATGGGGAATCTTCAAAAAGAGCTTGAAAAAATTGGTATTACAAAAAATCAAAATAATTCAGAGGAGATTAAAGATAACTTTGTAAGGTCAGATGGAAGAAAGTGGAATGAAGCAAGGCAAATATTAATAGAACCCAACTATATTAAAAACGCTGATGGTTCATGCTTGATATCTTTCGGAAATACTAAAGTTATATGTACCGCAATGTTAACAGACGAAGTCCCTTCATTTGCTAAAGATAAAGGTATAGGCTGGCTTACATCTGAATATAGTATGCTTCCAGGTTCAACATTAAAAAGAAAGGCTAGAGATAGAAATAAGATAGATGGAAGAAGTGTTGAGATTCAAAGATTAATAGGAAGATCGATTAGAGGTGGAATAGATTTAACATGTTTTCCCGGTTATTCCATCTATATTGATACTGATGTAATAAATGCCGATGGCGGAACAAGGACAGCATCTATTACTGGAGGATTTGTAGCAGCAGCTTTGGCTTTCAAAAAATATCTTTCTAAAGGATTAATAAAGGTAAATCCAATAAAAAACTATGTGGCAGCTATTTCTATTGGAATAGTCGAAGGTAAAATACTCCTTGATTTAATGTATGAAGAGGACGAAAAAGCCTATTGTGATATGAATGTTGTCGCAACAGATAAAGGCGATTTAGTAGATATCTCAGCCGGAAGTGGTGGAGAATCTTTCGGTAAAAAACAATTTTTGAAAATGCTTGATGTAGCGATAGATCAGGTTATAAAAATAACTGAATTACAAAAAAAGATTGTTCAGGAAAATTAATAATTTAACTTATTGTTAGTTTTTTATCTTTTTAAAATTTGCCTTTTACTCCTATCTTTTTGCAAAGTTTATTAATTGGACAATTTTCGCAGCAAGTTTTCTTTGCATGGCAAATTTTCTGCCCAAGTATAACAAGAAGTTTATTATATATCTCCCAATATTTTTTTGGTAAAATTTCCCTTAAAGCCATTTCTGTTTCTAATGGTGTTTTAGTAGAAACAATCCCAAGGCGATTTGAAATCCTGTGAACATGAGTATCCACACATAATCCATCTTTTTGAAATCCAACAGCAAGAACAAGATTGGCTGTTTTCCTTCCAACCCCAGGAAGCGTCAAAAGCTCTTCCATATTTGAAGGCACTTGAGAATTATATTTTTGGACCAAAATTTCTGAAGTTTTTTTTATGTTTTTAGCTTTTACTTTATAAAAACCTGCAGGATATATAATATTTGCTATCTGATCTTCGCTAAGTTTTGAGATTTTAAGTGGAGTATTAGCAATTGAAAACAATCTTTTCGATGCACTATATGTTACTTCATCTTTAGTTCTTGCTGATATAATAGTTGAGATTAAGATTTCAAATGGATTTGATCCTTCTTCTTTTATCTTTGAAACTGAAGGAATATCATCTTCTTTAAAAAAATTGGCAAGTTTTTCTATTAATTGATCAAAAAAAGTTTCATTATTCTTTATAATTTTGTTTTCCGTATAGTCTATCTCCAAAATCACCAATACCTGGAAGAATATATTTTTTATCATTTAGCTCTCTATCTAAGGATGCTGTATATATTTTGACTTCAGGATAATTTTCAAGGATTAATTTTACACCTTCAGGAGCAGCTACAACGCAAATAACAATTATTTTTTTAGGATTGTAGTTTTTTATTTCATCAATGGCTTTTTGTAAAGATCCACCTGTTGCTAGCATAGGATCTGCTATAAATACAAGTTTATTATTAAGATCAGGTAACTTTGAATAATAACCTTTAGCAATTGCTGTATTTTCGTCTCTTTGAAATCCCATATAACCGACATCAACATTTGGAAATAGTTCTAAAATTGCATCTATCATTCCTAGACCTGCTCTTAATATTGGTATTAAAACAATCTCATTGCCTATTACAAAACCTTCTGTCCTTTCTAATGGAGTTTCAAGCTCTTTTTTCTTTAATTCTATCTCTTTTGCTGCTTCAAAGCATAAAAGTAATGTTAATTTTTTTGTTAATGTTCGAAAAAGAGCGGGTTTTGTCGTCTTATCTCTAAGATGATAAAGATAATGTTGTACTAAAGGATTAGAAACCACAATTAAATTTTCTTTTTTCATTTTTATACCTACAAAAAGAATTCAACTTAATATTGCATAAGGCTTTCAAGTAAGTTTTTAGCTTGTTTTACTTTTTCTTGATATGTTTTTAAGTTTTTAAAAGTTGTAATATCAACTATCATCAACAGATTTGTAATTTTAGACTGATCTTTACTTTCAACCTGGTTTATAAGTATTTCCAAAACAAGATTAAGTTGACTTAAAAAAGTTAATCCCTGTATTAATATGCTCTGAATTTTCTTATTTGCATTCATTATAACATTAATCATATTATTTTTTTGGGAAGTAGATTTTAAGATTGAATCTGGTTTTTTTTGTAAAAATGAATAATATTTTTTTAAATCTTCAAATGATTCTTCTGTTTCATTTACTTTATCAATAAATGAAGAACCTTCATGAAATAGGTTATTAATATTTTCCTTTAAAGAATCATCTGTATATTGAGCTTTAAAAATAAATGAATTGAAGTTTACTTTAATTTTACCTTCCCAGTAATATACGATAAAAGTTCTAAAAACTTCATATGGTTTTACAAAATTAAGTGCAGGTAAAAGATTGCTAGAAAAGTGAGTAGAGACCTGTTCATTATAAATTTCACTCTTAATGATCTGTATATCATTAAATAATTTTTTAACTATTAATTCTATATTTTTGTTCTTTTCATTATTTTTGTATACAGTCAAATAGTTTTCTATATTTTTTATCTTATCATTAATAAGACTTTGAGTATATGTTTCATTATGTGGTATAATCTTAATTTTATAATCCACATCCTCTTTTAATGCTTTTAATATAGTCTCAAATTTATTAAAACTAAATTTATCATTTAATATTTTTATTATCTTTTGAATCTCTTTTTTTATTCTGGATTCATCAAAATTGAATGTCGGATCTTTTTCCGAATATTTTTTTAAATAAGTAAGTAGAGGAGTCAAAATAGATTCATCTATAATTGTGTTAGCCACAAGAAAGCTGAAATCTTCAAATGCTGAAATAAATCTAATCGAAATTTTAATATCATTAAAATTCAAACTTTTTTTTATTTGAGTCGAATTAAAAGCCGGGTTAAAAATTAAAAATAATTCATTATAGTTGTGGTTACTTAATTCATATAATTGTTTAATCTTGTTGATTTGATCGTCTATACTTTTAATTATACCTGGTTTTAAATATGATCTAATATACTGAATCATTTTCTGATAATACTTTTCAGCATTTTCATAACCATATTTTTTAATAACTTCATCTACTCTTTCTTTTTCAAGCATCATAACATATGCAGCAACTTCTTTTGGTAAAATGATATTTATAAGCATTAAAATAAAAGATTCTAAGACTTTTTTATTTAAAAAAAGATGTGACAAAGGTTTTTCAAAATATTGACATGAATTTGAAAATGAATATAAATCATGAGCAAAACTTCCATAGAAAATCAATTTATTTGGATTATAATATTTAGGAGAAAAATCCTTTATTTCTTTTTTAATCTTTTTTAGTTTGGCATAGGGAGTATCAGCTTTAGGATTAAATAAGTCCAGAAAAAAATTGATAAATGACATTATATTTTACTCAATCCATATTTAAGTTAATATTATTTTATGAAAATGCAATACCAAAAACAAAAGATTGCACATTTAGACCTGGATGCTTTTTTCGCCTCAGTTGAAATAAGGGACAATCCTAATTTAAAAGGCAAACCAGTAATTATAGGGAATAAACCTCCACAAAGAGGTGTTGTTTCCACCTGTTCATATGAAGCAAGAAAGTATGGAGTAAGATCTGGAATGCCAGTAAAAACCGCACAAATATTATGTCCAAATGCTATTTTCGTTAGACCAAATATTAATAAATATGTTAAAGAATCAAGATCTATTTTCGAACTTTTAAAAAACTTTTCATCATTTGTTTATAAAATAGGGATAGACGAGGGATATCTTGATTTAACTGGAATGGTTCCTTTATATAAAAATTATGAAGAATTAGTCAAAACAATTAAATCTGAGATCTTTAAAAAATTTGGTTTAACCTGTTCTATTGGAGTTTCATCTTCTTTATTAATTTCAAAAATGGCTTCGGATAGATGCAAGCCTGATGGAATGCTTATACTTAATGAAAAAGAAGAAGAAAACTTTATAATGGCAAGTCCTATATATACAATACCTTTTTTTGGGAAAAAAACCTCTGAATTGCTTAATAATTTAGGAATAATTTATTTTAAGGATATATTTAAATATGATTTAGGATTTTTAGAAAAAAAAGTTGGAAGTTTTATAGAATATTTTTATTTGAAAAGATTTTTTAATGAAAGATTAAAAGAAGAAAAAAATGATACCAAATCTTTCTCAACTGAGACGACTTTTGAACAGGATATAGAATTTTCTGAAGATATTTTTGAATTTATATCAGATTTTGCAGAAGAATTAGCATTAAAACTTAGAGATGAGGACTATAAGTCAACAGTTATAACATCTAAAGTAAGAGATGAAGATTTTGAAACATTTCAAAAACAATCAACTTTAAATGAGCCAACTTTTGATGCTAATGAAATTGCCAATGTCGCATATAAAAATATTGAAAATGTAGTAAAGACAAGAATTAAAAGTAAAAAAATTAGATTAATTGGTATAAAAGTATCGGGCTTAATTAAAGATAGTTCTAATCTTTTCGATATCATTGGAAAAGAAGATATTATTTATAAAAAAATAGATGAAATAAATAAAAAATTTAAGAAAACGGTCATTAAAAAAGGGATTATATGGAGAAAAAAAGATTAATTATACTTGGTGGTTCTATGTTTGAGTTGCCACTTCTTTTAAAAGCAAAAGAGATGGGATATTTTATATATCTTGTCGATATAGATTCCAAGGCTATCGGTCATACAGTCGCAGATATATCAATTAATTTAAGTACAAGAGATATAGAATCAATAAAAAGATTTATTGACACACTCTCACAATCAGAACTTTCTGAGATTCAAGGAATTGGTTCAGTGGATTCTGATGTCCATGCCACAATATCTGCCTTATCAAGTCATTTGAATTTAAAGCATTTTAATTATACAATTTCTGAACTTATAACAAATAAATATAAACTTTATAATTTGATGAAAGGTTATAATGAAAAAGGATTTTTCCCAGGACTTTCTATTATACCATCAGAGATATTCTGGTTTTATAATTTAAATCTTGAAAATAAAAGTTCAAATCAATTAGTATTAAAACCAACTGAAAATATGGGAGGTCTTGGAGTAATAAAAGCTAAAAACAATGATGTTTATGACTCTTTTATATATGCAAAAAAGCATTCACCAACAGGAGAAGTGCTTGTTCAACCATTTATTGAAGGTGATACTTATAAAATACAGTTTTTAATAGGTGAAAAAAATATAGCAATATTGAATCTATGGAAAATCACAAATATGGATTCACAATTTTTGATTGAAAGAAAAAGAGAAGATAGAGTTTCAAAAAAAGTTGCTCAACTTATTATTGATTATTCTCTGGATATAGTTCAAAGGTTGAAAATACATCATATGCCATGTGAGATCAAATATATAGTTAGTGAAGGGAAGTTATATTTTTTAGATATTAATTTAAGACTTGAAGGTGGATTCTTTATTGACGATAGATATCACAATTATTTAGGTTATGATATTTTAACAAATTATATTTCGACTATAATTGGAAATGAACCGCAGTCTAGATCTGAAGAAAAGCTTGCATGTTTTAACAAAGATAAAAATAGTCTATCACTATATAAAATTTATTTTAGAGAAACTCCAATTTTCAAAGAAAATTCATTTTATAATTTTTCGATTAAAAGAGAATTACCCGATGTGCTTTCTTCAAAATACTACGATAAAATCTATTATTCATTTTCAAATAAAAAACAACAGATTAAAATTGTTTATAAAGCAAAAGAAGAATCTTATGAAAAAGAAATACTTGTAAATGCCATAAAAAACTTCGCTGGAAGATGTAAAGTATGTAAAGTTTGCGATGGATTTGGCTGTATAGGAGAACTTCCAGGCATGGGAGGAGCTTATAGAAATGAGGCATTTATTTCAAATTATTATGATCTTCGAAAAATTGCATTAAAAATAGAGTTATTATCAAACAAATCATATAATTTCAAAAGTGAGTTATTTAATCAAAATGTCGAAATACCTATTGGCATTGCTCCTATTTCTGGAGTAGCCTCAAATTTAGGTGGAGTGCTTGATGAAGAGGAATATTATACCTCAATCCTTCAAGGAGCAATAGAATCTAAAATTTTAGGATTTATAGGTGATGGTTCCAGTGACGAAAAATATCTATTTATGGCTAAAATTCTAGAAAAGACGGGTTATAATGGTATAATAACACTAAAACCAAGATATCCATTGGAAAAGATGATTAAAAAATTGAAATTTTTTGAAAGTACTCCTATAAGTGCTATAGCTATAGACTTAGATTCATTAATTTTACCAACCATGAAAAAAAGTGATGTTAAAATAGAAAAGTATAGTATTGATGATATAATAAAATTAAGGGATTCAACAACAAAAAAAATAATAATAAAAGGTATAAGTAATACTTATGATTGTATTAAGCTTGCTAAATATGGAATAAACTCGGTCATAATTTCAAATCATGGTGGAAGATCGCTATCGTCAATGCTATCGACTATAAAAATATTACAGACTATCGATATTGAATTTATAAAAAGAGAATACCCAGAATTTCTAATAGGTTTTGATGGTGGTATCAGGAATGGCGAAGATATTGTAAAAGTTCTACTTCATAATGTTGATTATGTTTTAATAGGAAGACCATTTGCCATTTATGCTGCGGGAGGGGGAAAGGAGGGAATTAAGTTTTTAGCAAATAGGTTAATTTCTGAGTTCAAAGATACACTTAAGATGATACCCTATATTTCTAAAAACTGATATTGAAATTTTCTAATTATTTTATATTTTTATTCAAATTTCATCTGGAGATATCTTTGGACATCAATAAAGATATTGAAGAAAATAATAATTTAGTTGAAGAGAGTGATTTAACAAATAAGGACTTTGAGTCTACCACAACTGGTTTTGTTGGTGGATTAAAATATACTAAACTTTTAGATGGCTCAAAAAATAGATGGAGAACTTTAATTAAGGAAGTTAAAAAATATGACCCATCAAATCCAATAATTAATGCAATATTAAAAACAATTTCGATGGGTTTTTATATTCCATCTTATTTTATTCATAAAATAAAAGGGACTGATGAACGCTATACATATAAAATTGTAAATAGTTGGGGGAAGGCATTAATTAAAATAGCAAAAATTAATCTTGAAAAAATAGGTGAATTTAACTACGAAAAAAATAGATCTTATGTTTTTATTTCAAATCATACATCTCCCTATGATATACCTGTAATTTATGGAGTTTTACCAATATTGGCTGGATTTGTTGCAAATATTGAACTTTCTAGAATGCCTGTCATGAACTTCTGGATGCGAAAGGCTCATTCTATTTTTGTAAATATATATGATCAAAAATCTAAGGTATCGACATTAAAAAAAATACTTGAAAACCTCAATAAAAAGCAGCATCTTATTATATTTCCTGAGGGAAGGATGTCTAAAGACGGAAATCTTCAGCAATTTAGTAAAGGTGGATTAAAAGCTGCAGAAATTGCAAAATCTATAATTCAACCAATAGCACTGATTGGGGTTAGAGATGTAATTCCACCAGGGGGTTTTACTTTAAATAAAAATAAAAATGTTAGAGTCTGCTTTGGAGAACAAATAGATATTCTAAAACTTTCTTTAAATGAAAAAAAAGAGATAGATCAGATTGCTTTTGAAGCTATTAATTCTTTGTTAATAAAATATTCATTTTAGGCACTGTATTTTTTTTTCAACAAATATTGTATAAATTTTTATAACTCAAAGATCAAAAAAATCAGTTTCACTCTAATTTATTTAATTTCAAATATATTACTACCAATCCTTTATTAATGTAAATCATAATTTTAATTTAAAATACAAATATTTTTATTTAACTTTTTTTATTTAACTTTATTACTAGAATTCAAAAGAATGGATATTATTTTATATAAATTATATTAAAAATAATGGCACGAAAGTTGCATATTATTAATTGAGGAGATCGAAATTATTATGATGGTTACAAAGCAAGCTATAATAAAAGATTTATCTCAAATTGAATTAAATTATCTTATCGAGAATGCAAAAAATGGAGATAATTCAAGTTTTCAGAAAATTTTAGATATTTTTAAGCCTCTAATTCTATCTTTGGTTTCTAAATTTTCATCAAATCCATCATATAAAGAAGATCTCATTCAGGAAGGGGTAATAGGTTTATATTGTGCAATTAATAAGTATGATATAAACAAAAGTGAAAATTTTGGTATGTATGTATATTTCTGGATTAAACAGGCGATTTCAAGGATGGCAGATAAATCAAGTTCTTTAATAAGAATACCAATTAGAAAACATCAAAAATTAAGGAAAATAAAAAAAGAAAAATCAAAAAATAGTGAATATTCTTCAATCATAGATTATGAGTTTAATTTTATATCGATAGATGATACAGGGCTGAATCAAGATGATCATTCTCTTGCTGAAAAAATACCTTCAAATGATAATCCTATGGCTTATATTGAAAGTAAGATGAATGAAGAAGAATTTGAGTATCTATTATCACTACTGACAGAAAGAGAAAGAGATATTATCGAAAAAAGATATGGACTTTCTTCATGCATTCCATTGACATTAAGAGAGATAGCTCATCAATATAATTTAACTTCTGAATCTATAAGAAAGATTGAATTACAAGCATTAAATAAAATGAAAAAAGCATTTGAAACATGTCTGGATTTATAAAGTAGATCTAATATTTTTCAAATAATTCTCTAACTGTTACAAAATCATATTGATTGATTAAATTTGAATTTGCTAGTTTTATAAGAAAGTCAAGAGTCTGTTTTTTTGTATTATGCCCAATTATAATAATAAAATCTCTAGTTTTAAGGATACTTAAAGCCTTATTAAATTCTTTTTCTGGAAGTTTTTCATCATCATTATAATCAAGAAAAAGATTGTTTTCAAAGATAGGATAGCCAATACTTTTCCCAATCGGAACGAAAAGAGAATTATTTATAGTATGGGAATCAACAAATCTAACTCCTTTTTTGCGAAGGTAATTAAGAATTATTTTAATGGTGTTTTCTGAAAGTGAAACTTTAGAACCCATATGATTATTGGCAAACATAGCAGGTATTTCTTGAAAGAATAGGTCTAATTTTTTAGTAATTTCACTTTCATTATCACCTGTTTTTATTTCATTTTTTTCAGCCTGAGCAAATTGATTAATTGATTCCATTGGTATATGAAGCATTGGAGTTATGTTTTTAGAATTAGAAAAAAGGGCAAATCCACTTTTTGAAAATGGAAGACCCGGTAAAATAGATACAGAAATCTTAAAAGGAAGATTCAATAATATAGATGAAGTATCCTGATATCCATAGTCATCAATTATAATACAGATGCTTTTTTTTCTTTTTTCTTCCTTTTTTTCCTGTGGGCTTACCAGAATAGAAATGTTATTTTTATTTTTGAAAATTTCATCTTTATTAGCATTTTCTATTTTATCAGTTTTATTTTCAAAATTAGTATTATTTTCAATTTCAATTTCATCATAATATGTAACATTGGTATTATCTTCAATTTCTGTATTAGCTGGGAATTTTATTATACCAAAAAATAATATAATTATCGAAAGAAAGACTACAAGAATAAAAAATGCGAAAATTGAATAAGTGGTAAGTTTATGGTGTTTGTTTTTTTTCTTAATGCTTTTCTTCATTTTTAACCTATCATTTAATTATTATATAATATCTTCTGTTTTTATTTTTTTCGTTTAATATTATCTCAAAATCTTATTACTATACCATGTATTTATGTAATTTTCGACTTTATTCCCTTTAATTATTATTAAATCGATAAAATTTTTTAATACTAAAAAACAATGAAGTCTTTCAGTATACAGTATTTTGAATTGATAATTTTGTAAAATTTTTTTAAGCGAATTAAGACTTTTTTGAGAAATTTTTATAAGATGAATGCTAATTTTTTTATTTTTAAGCATTTTATTTATAAAATCGAAATCTTTAGTATCAGAAATAATAAAAAGCAAATCATAACCCGCTTTTTTCAAAGAAAATAAAAAATATTCAGAAAGAAAGTTTTGATTTATACCATTTTCCTTTTTGTTAAAGTAAGATTTGTTAATCGAAAAAATAAAGATAGCAGAATTTTCAATAAAATTTGTTTTTAAATAGCTGATATTATCTTTTGTAAAATTTTTTCTCAATATTATATACTTTTTTAATCTTCTATTCTTTTTTTCCCTTTTATCAAAAGGATCTTTTATTAATTTTTTAGAAACCTCTATATTTTTAATAAGATTTAAACTAACGTAATCTCTAACTTCAATTATTTTTATTAGGTTTTTTCTTGAAGCAAAATTCATTAAATTTAGAAAAAGCTTTTTTAAAAAAATGTTTTTAATTTCAAAAGTGCAGTTAAACATATAAATTTCTTTGTTCAAAATAATAGAAGCAAAAAGTATAAAATAATAATAAATAAATGATTTTTTAGATGAAATGTCCTGAAAGATTCCACCAATAAAATAAACTTTTTGACTTTTTAATAGATTGTAAATAAAAGTAAATTTTATCTTTTTATTTAAAAAAATAATATTTTCTTTAGGTTTAAAACTTTGATTCAATTTTGAATTTATTGTTTTATTCTTTGTTATATAATTTTTTAAAAAATTTAGGTTGCTATTATTGAGCTTTTGTAAATGATAAAGTTTTAATAGATTATCACCAAAATTATCTTTATAATAGGATACAATAAATATTGTTTCAATCTTTTTATTTATCATCTATTTTAATGTAACATAGATTTTTTTTAATAATTGTAAATATCTAATATCAAACTTAACCTTTTTTTTGATACAACAATTTGAATCTTGATAGTAAAATTAAAAATAAACTAAGAAAAAGAGAAAATAAAATACCAAACAAAAGTGAGAAAATAGTTCTTAAAAAACTTATATAAAGAGGAGTATAACTATGGTAATAGGAATTTACTATGGTTAAAAAAGGAAATAATATAAAATAAGTATAAATAGAAGGAAAATTATAACGAATTTTCTGTAATAATTTAAATTCTATAAATTTTTTTATATTAAACAAATCAAGAAAGAAAAAAAGTGAAAAAATAAAATAAAATAAAATTTCCCTGAATCTAAATCTTGCAATCAAAACATTTTCAATAAAATCTCTTAAGATAATTTCATTTTGAGTGAGAAAAACTCCATTGTCTCTTAATTTGAAAAAAAGATATAAAATAGAAGAACCTAATAGATAAAGAGGTATTAGAAATTTTTCCTTTTTATAATTTATTATAAATAAAATAATTAAGGGTGAAAAATAAAAAAAGTAAGTAAGATATTGAGGTGGTTTTAACCAATATAAAACATCTGTAAAAAATAAGGTATTAATAGTTACCGATGTCAAAAAGGAAAGAGTAAAACCTATTAATATTTTTGTAAGTAAGGTTTTTAAATAAAAACTATTTTCAATAAATTGGTTTTCTTTTATTATATAGATAAAAAGAATAATATAGAGTAAAAAAGTAGAAATCTGGAAAAATAAAATAAAAAGTTCTTTATTATAAAAGTATTTAAATTTCAAAAATTGACAAAAAAATAAAGAAAAAATGTAATAAATGATTAAAAATATACTATTTATTATATAGATTAAATAAAACTTGCAAGATATACTTTTATATAACTTACTAAGGGTAATCAATAAAGATATGCTTAATATATTTGAAATTATTCCTATCAATAAATACAATATCTTTTTAGCAACTAAAGATTTAATAAAATATGGTTTTAATAAAAGTTCTTTTTTTTCATTATCATTAAATATGCCATCTTGCATATTAATTATAACATTGCAACTTCTTTCTTTAAATGCCCTTTTTATTCTTGATTCTATGATTTTCTTTTTTAAAATAGAAGATTCATTGTCTAAAAAGCTATTTTTGTCATATGAATTATATTTATTTTTATTATATGATATATATTTGTCTATATTATTAATAAGATGTGCTTTGAATAAAACTTTTTTTGAAACTTTATCTAATTTATTAATTATGTTTTCAAAATTATTTTGTTTAATAATTTTTTCATCAATTAGAATGTAGTAGTTATTATTTTCAAATAAGGAGGTGCAAAACAATTTGTCGATATATTTATTTTCTTTATTTAATATAAGAAAAATATTTTTTTTAATATCGACAGAAAATCCCTGGCAGACAAAGAGCTCGCCTTTATTTACCATATAAGAAATATAATTAATTAGGTTTTGATCATTAATTGAATTTAATATAATAAAATCATTATCTAATTTTAAGGATTCAAAAAAGATTGGAGTAAGAAGATAATATGAATCTTTGTTTATTTTTTCTAATAAAAAATTTGATGATCGTGATGAATCGCTTAAAATTGTAATTAAATTTATAAAAAAAATCAAAATGACAATTATTGATAAAAGTCTAATAGAATTTAAATGATTTATATTCATTACAAAATAAAAAAACATTAAAGAAAAATTATGCAATCCGAAACTCAAAATGGTATAAAAATATCAACAAGAAAAATTGGATTTGAATATGAAAAAATTGCATTAAATTATTTATTAAAAAAAGGTTATATAATATTAGGAAAAAATATTTATACCCGATTTGGGGAAATTGATATTCTTGCAAAAAAGGATAATAATATCTATATTTTTGAAGTTAAAGGAGGTAAAAGCTGGGATGGTATAATTGATAGGTTTTCTTATAAAAAATTAAAAAGGTTAAGACAACTTTCAGAGTTAGTATCATTGAAATATGACTCTGAAAATGTATTTATTGATGGGATTTTAATCGTTACCATGGAGGGTACGATTTTAGTTTTTCATATAAAAAATATACTTCAACAAGGATGTTGATATGACAAAAGAAGAAAAAATTCTCTGGTTAAAAGAAGCGATAAAGTCAGAAAATTATATCGAAAGAGCAATCTATTTCCTTGCTCAAGAAATGATTTTTATTTTTTACCAAATTATTGGATGATTTAATAAGATGTACTATAATTAACTTATATATATCATTTATATTTTATTTGATATATTTAATAATTTTATAAGAGTTGAATATGGTAAAAAATAAAAATCGTAGTTTAAAAATAATTTTTTCTTTCTTATTAATCTTATTATTTATTACTTTATTTAGTTTTAAGTTTCAATTTGGATTTAAAAAGGGTGATATTATTCAAATTTCAAGCTCATCAAGACAATATGTATATTTTGAAGAAGAGCTGTATAGGGTATGGGATTATGAACATCTTGATAAACTATATGTAAAAGATGTTATAGGAAATAGATTCAAAATTGATGGTAAATATCAATTTTTTGAAAAGGATGAATTCGGAAATAAAAAACTTTCAGAAGTAAAAGATGTAAGTTTTGAACAGGATAGTTTTGGAAGGATGTTTTTTAATATTCCTTCAATATATCCAACATTAAGAAATGTTCCTGTTTTTCTAGATAAAGATATTTTGCCTTCTGAAAGATGGTGGGCAGAAGCTGAAGAAGTCGTTGACTTTAGTTCAATAGGAATACCTAATTTTTCTATTACAGTTCCTTTTAAAGTATCATATCAATATATTGGCGATGAGGGGAATCTGGCTATAATAAAGGCATATTACATAAGTGTATATGGCTTTGAAAAAGATAATGTTTATAAAATGAAACTAGAAATTGCTCCAAAGTTGTATACCGCAAATGTTGAGATGACATTATACTGGGATAAGCAGTTGGGCTATACGGTAAAATTTTCAGATGTTTATACAATATATCTTGTTTTAATGAATGGATCCAGATGGAAATTTACAGGAACTACTGATGGATCGATGAATGTTATCAGCAAATGGAATGAACAGAAAAAAGATGAATTAATAAATAATATAAATAAAGATCTGCCAAAGGAAATTAAAGATAAAGTTGAAGTTAAAAAAACAGAAAAAGGAATTCTTATAAATTTAGGAGAAATTTTCTTTGATTTTAATAAATATGATATAAAAAAAACTGAAATTGAGAAATTAAAAATAATTGCAAATATTCTACAAAAATATTTTTATGGTTATCAGATAGTTATTGAAGGTTATACTGATAATGTGGGAAGCGAACAATATAATTTAGATCTATCAACTAAAAGAGCAAAAACAATATATGATTTTCTGTTAAGTTTGGGTTCTATTAATCCATCAACTTCATATTATATTGGCTATGGGGAAGCAAATCCTATAGCTCCAAATGATACTGAAGAGAATCGAGCTAAAAACAGAAGAGTTCAAATCCTTATTATTGATTATTAAAATTAACAATATGTCTTCAATTATTTTTTCATTATTAGAATTTATCTATGCCATAGTATTAATAGCTTTAGTGATTAATCTTTATTCTAATTATCAAGATGATAAAAAAAGACAGATATTTGCAATAGTTGTAGGAGTTATCTCTTTTTATTATTTCATCTTTGCCTCAATGCAACTTATAAAAGAAGAAAATTTAGCTCAGATATTAAGCAATATTTCTTTGATATCTCTTTTAATAACAAGTTCATTAAGTTTATTTTATTTATCAGATTTTATTTCAGTAAAATATAATAAATATTTTAATAAATTTTGTATTTTCACTTTCATATTTTCTATTTTTGTTTCACTGGCATTATTAATTACCCCCGAAATTCCTATATTTATAAAGAATAATGGTTTTTATTGGGCTTATGCTCTTAATTTTTCTGAATCATCTATTTTATTATTATTGTTTTTTCTAATTTTATTCATAGGTATATTGTTATCATTTATAATTTTATTAATTGATAAAAATTATAAAGAATTAGGATTTTGTATTTCTTATGCATTTATCTTTATTTTACCATTTTTTTATTTCGCTAATTTCAAAAATCCTATTTTTTTGGTTTTAATTCAGAATCTTTTGATTTTAATATGGGTATTAATAAATTTCTTTTTACTTAAAAATTATCAGAAGGAAATAGTTAACTTTTATCAGTTTCAGATAAATATTGTTGAAGAATTGATAAGTTTTCAATTTTTATTGAATAAGAGATTTTATATAGTTGATGCATCCGAAAAAACAAGGACAAATCTTGGCTATTATAAAGAAGAAATAATTGGTAAAAGAATTGATAAAATTGTTTTAAACTTTTTTGATGAAAAAAATTTTAAAAATATATTGAAAAATGATGATTTTGTTAGTATTTTTAAACTTAGAACCAGTGAAAACAAAGAATTAAATGTTGAAATAAATATTAAAAAAATTAAGGATAAAAAGAATAATACAATTGGTTATATATTGCTTTGTAATGATATAGAAGAAAAGCAAAAGTTTGAAATTCAAAGTGAAAGAGAAAATTTAGCAAAAGAAAGATTCAATAATTTTTTTAAAGATATTATTAATTTTATTGAAAAGTTTGATTATGGTATCGCTTTTTTAGATCTTAAAGGAAGATTAATTACTGCAAATAAAAGTTTTATTTTCTATTATAAAAAAATTAATAATAAAGTTTTAATTATTGATGATTTCATTAATTCCAAGCAAAAATCTATAGAAAAAATCATTGAATTTAATTATGATAATAAGACTCTTTACTATAAGTATTCTTTAATTTATATATATTTTCAACAAGATCTTCCAGTTGGATATATCTGTTTAATCGAAGATTATACTGAAAAACTAAATATTCAAAAAAATTTAGAAAAGACTCATTATTTATTTAAATCTACAATATTAAATTTTCCATTCCCATTAATAATTTTTAATAATAAAGGTAAGGTCATTTTATATTCAAAAAGAATATTAAACTACTTTTATAAAATGGAAAATCTTGAAAATATAGATTTAAATGCGTTGAATAAAGATTTTAAGTTTAATTCTCTTTTCAATAAATTAAAAACTGAAAATTTCGCAATACTAAATAATTATTTATTGGATATATCAAAAATTATAAATAAAGAAAAGGTTAATAATAAAATTTATAATATAGAAGATTTACAAAAGATTTATTGCAATCTTATTTTAATGAAATTAGATGATGAAGGAAATTTGTATAGTTTAATTATTGAAGATATTGATGAAAATTTTAAAAATGAAGCTAAAATTTTAAGAATTAAAAATGAGATTGATAATCAAATAGATGAAAAAACTAAATTTTTATATTCAATGACTCTAGAGTTTAGAAAATATCTTATAGATTTAATAGAAAATGTTAATCTACTTTTAAGGTATAAAATAGATAATTTTAAAGAGTTTATAGATAAAATTAAGGAAAATGCGAACACTTTACTTTCTCAAATAGATTCAATAATTCTTCATGAAATATTGGAATCTAATAAAGTAGAAATCAATTATCAAAATGTTGAAATTAATTCTTTTTTTAAAGAAATTTTAACTAAATATATTGATAAAATAAAAAGTAAGAATCTTTTATTTAATAGTTTTATAACTTTTCAAGTCGATGGTTTTAATGATAATATAACTGATCAAAAATTAAAAAATAACAGAAAACTATACCTATATATTGATCCTATGCTTATTGAAATTATTATTTACAATCTTATGTCAAATGCCATTAAATTCACAGAAAAAGGGTCTATCGATTTTATTGCAAATGTAAAAAAATTAGGATTAGAAAACTATGAACTTATAATTAAGATTAAGGATACAGGGATCGGTATAAAAAAAGAAAAATTAGATACTATTTTTAGTAAATATTATCAAATAGATGATGTTTTAATTAAAAGGTTTAGTGGACTTGGACTTGGATTATATAATACTAAAAAAATATGTGAGCATTTAGGTGCAGAACTTGAAATTGAATCTGAGGAAAATAAAGGGACTTTAGCTACTCTTATTTTACCTGTTATGAAATCTGATAATCAAATTGAAAAAAATTTTAAAAATGAAATTAAATCAATGAAATTGAAGATTAGATTTATTTTGACTTTCAATAATTCAAATATTTTTGAAATGATAAAATTTGAATTTGAAAAAGATAATTATTCAGTTTTGAATTTAGAAGATTTAAATAAACTGGAGAATAATATTGAAAAAAGTTCATATAGCATTGTTTTATTTGATCTGGATCTTCTCGATAAATTACAGATAAAACAAATTGAAAAAATCAAAAATAATTTAATTATTAAATCTAAAATATCTTTTATTTTTTTATATTCTTTTCCTTATAGTGATGCAAAATTAAGGGAATTAATTGGTATTGCTGATTTGGTTATAACTAAACCATTTGATATAGAATTCTTTAAAAATAGATTGGAAAAATATTTTATCTAGTTATGATGAATTTTAATAGATTTATATTGATTTTACTTAACATTTGTTCTTCGGTTTTTTCTTTTGTTTATTTTTTTTACTTAACATTCTTACCAAATAAGAAGAAATTAATAAAAACTATTTTGGCTTTTTATTTAATAATTGCCTTATGGTCATTTGCAAATACCTTATATTTTACTGGATATAATGAAGTTTTCTTTGAAAAATTAGTGTTTATTGGTATTATTTTATTTTTATTATTTTTTATCTATTTTATTTTATTTATTATTGAGTCTTCATATAAAAAATTAAGATTTTTTATATATTCAAGTTTATTATTTTCTATAATATTATCCATTTTAATTTTCTTTAATATAAAAATTACTTTGATTTTTGTATTTATTATATTTTTGTTTATATTATTTCATATTTTATTTATAATAATTTTAAAAAAAGGTGATATTTTTTTTTATATCTTATCTTCAAGTTTTATTCTATCATTGATTATTTCAATAATATTATTTTTTATAGGTCATTTAATTAGTTTAAAAGATATATGTAATTTCAATAATTTTTTATTATTATTAAATTATCTTCTTATTAATCTATTAAGTTATTTTCCTTTCTTTTTTGCTGTAGCATTTCTACTTCAAATAAGAAAATTCTTTTTATTCAATTATATTGGAGGAATCTGGCAAAATGAAATATTAAATAAAGTTGAAATTCCTTATTTATTTATAGATTCTGATGATAATATTTTATATGCGAATAAAACTTTTTATCAAATTAGTGGATTTGACTATCATAAAATAAAAAATAAAAGACTTACAGATTTATTGGATTTAGAAAAAAATATCTTAATTTTATCTAATAATCAAAAGTTACCTATAAAATGTGAAATTTTTTCATTAAATTTAAGATATAAAGTTCAAAAGCTTGTAATAATTGAATCATTAAAACAGATTATTGATATAGAACTAAAAAAAGAAAATGAAAAAGAATTTCTTGAAAAATATGAAAATTTTAAGGTTCTTTTTAATAATTTGTTTAATTACCTTCCTAAAGTTCTAATATTTATAGATAGTAGAGGAAAGATTGAAGATTGCAACTCAAAATTTGAAGAAGTTTTTAAAATTCAAAAAGAAGTAATTATTGGCAAATCTATAATAAATATTTTTCGACAAATTGGTTTTATAAAAGATTTTGAAATAGATAATAATGAAAATCTTTTTGAATTTATCAAAAAATATAAGAAAGAAGAGATAATAATTAATGAGAATTTTTATTTAGTTCAAATTAATGAATTAATAAAATTTGATCAAGAAAATAAACTTTATCTTGATGATAATGAAAATGCCTTTAATATTAATAATAATAAAAATAGAGAAGATTTAAATAATAGAAATAAAATATATGAAGATTCTATAAAAGAAAATCAAAAATATTTAATAATAATATCTGATTTTACTGATGTATATAAAAAAAGAAT
>Ga0116146_1001316_pt1 | contig 25915 bp, 33 predicted proteins | sample AD_JPNHG2_MetaG_FD_89748 | JGI IMG/M metagenome (GOLD analysis project Ga0116146, IMG submission 89748) | Active sludge microbial communities of municipal wastewater-treating anaerobic digesters from Japan - AD_JPNHG2_MetaG | ecosystem: Engineered > Bioreactor > Anaerobic > Digestate | place... | reverse complement strand
GGGTTTGGTGCGCAGAAACCGCGGTCGACGAAAACCGACACATCCCGTGCATTCATGCAAACCCGGTGCCCGGGGGAGCCGATTCGGCGGGTCATGGGCGGACGGCAACGCGTCGACCCTCACCGGCACCGGGGGGGGGAGGAAAGGACGGCGCCTCAAACGGACGCTGTCGTTGCGAGCATCCGACGCCGGAGAGGCACGGGGTGATCGTGGAAGAAACCCCCTCCCGCGGCGGGAGAGGGCCGTGAACCTGCGAAATCACCGGATACGGCATACGCCCCGGAACGACAGGGGTCCGAGGTCGGCACGGGTATGCGAAACCCGCGTGATGACCGCATGAGCCCGGGAGGCAGGGTCCGCTCCCCTGCGCTATGAGCCCTTCTTCTGGTAGCTCTTGAGGAGTTCCTTGAGAGTCCGCTCGCTCTCCCGGAGGGCCTTCTCGGCCTGCTTGTGCTCCGTGATGTCCTCGTAGGTCGCGATGATCCGCCGGTCCTGCAGGTACTCGCCGATTCTCGCCACGCTCAGCAGGCAGATGATGTCCTCGCCGTCCTTGCGCCGGCAGGGGAACTCCATCTTGTAGGTCCGCTGCCTCTGGAGGGCCCGGTAGACGGCCTTGCCGATCTCCGCGTAGTCCCTGTCGTTTCGGTACAGCACGCGGCTGTTGCGGCCGATCAGCTCCTCGGGCTTCCAGCCGAAGACGTCCTGCACGGCATGGTTGGCCAGGACGATGCGGCGGGCGTGCATCCCGAGGACCGCGATGGGCAGGGCATCCAGGATGGAGTTCTGCAGCGCCTGGAGGTCCCGGAGCTTCTCCATGGCCTCCCGGTGCGCCGTGACGTCCATGGAATTGCCCAGCACGGCCCGCTTGCCCTTGTAGGTGATCGCGTGGACGGTCTCCTGGATCCACTTCACCGAGCCGTCCTTCGCGATGATGCGGAACGTGTAGGGCAGGGTGCGCTCGCCCTTGAGCATCTGGATCGCGTTTTCACGGGCCTCGTCCCGGTCGTCCGGGTGGATGATGCGGGCCGACTCCATCCCCAGCATTTCCTTTTCCGTGAACCCGCCCGCCGCGGCGAACTGGGGGTTGACGAACCGGAACTTGCCGTTCTGCACGACATAGACGCTGTCGTAGGTGCCTTCCTCGGGCATCACGGACTTGATCTCGGCAAACAGCATGGAAAAGTTTTCACGGGTATTGCCGCTGTTCTTCATGGGGACGTCTCCGCAGGTTCGCTCCGGGGTGCAAGGGACCCGTCTCAGGCGTATCGGAATGCACGCCCTTTGTCAAGTGCCAGGCACCGCAGACTCCCGGAACGTCCGCCGGCCCGTCCCTGCCTTCCTGCCCCGCCCGGGCAACCGCCCCATCCCGGTCGACCCCTAACGGCCTCCGACCGTCAGGACGACAGGGCCCGCCGTCTGCGTGCCCGCCGCGACGGACTGCGCGAGGACCCGCCCGGGGGCACGGAGCCGCGGGTTCGAGAAGTACCGGACGGTCACCTTCAGCCCGGCCTTCTGGAGGGTCTCCACGGCCTCCTTCTCCGTCTTGCCCACCAGGTCCGGCATGAGGACCTTCCCCGGCTCGGGCGGTTTCTGCGGCGGCGGGGGGGCCACGTACCGGTAGGCGGTGAGCCGGATCTCGGTGCCGGCCTTGAGGACCGTGCCCGGCGCGGGCGACTGCTCGTAGATCTTCTGATCGTCCTGCGGCACCGCCGTGGTCTTCCCCTGGGTGACCGAGATCTTCAAACCCAGCGGCTTGACGCTGTTGAGCTGCTCGATGGTCTGCCTGGCCCCTTGGGCATAATGGCCGATGAAGTTCGGCATGGCGTGGGCCGCGGCACCCACCTTCAGGGTCACCGTCCCGCCCGGGGCCAGGGCCAGGTGGGGGGCCGGGTCGGTGTTCTTGACCTTCCCGATCATCCCGCCGACCTCTTCCGGGTAGTATTCGACCTTCGGGACGAAGCCAGCCTTCTTCACCGCATCGACGGCGGCCGCCTCCGTCATCAGCAGGGTCATGGGCACGAAGGAACCCTTCGTGGCAATGGTGAGGGTGACGAGCATCGTCTTAGGCTTCTCGGCAAGAAAGTAGCCGCCGCCGGCCGGCTTCTGGTCGATGACCTTGCCGATCTGCGTGGACATCTGCGCCGTGCCGTCGACGAAGGCCACCTGGAACCCCTTGGCCTTGAGCTGGCTTTCCGCCTGCGCCTTCGGCAGGTTGCGCACGTCGGGGATATTGACGAGATACATGACGGCGTGGCACGGCGCGGCGATGCCCAGGGCCAGGGCGATGAGGGCGGCAAACAGCTTCTTCATCATGGGCGCTCTCCTTCTGTTCTTACGCGGGTGTCTTCCCTCTCTCCCGCCGGTTGTCGTTCAGGGCCGCCAAGCGGCGTGCCTGACGACACAGGGCCATTCAACTTCCGTGCCCGGGGCCGCAGCGGGAATGCCCGCCCGGGCAACCCCGCCGTCATGCCCGGCCCGTTCCGAGCCGGCCCGTGCACGCGGCGCCGATCGGCGCCGTCAACATTGCCTGGACATGCAGAGCGGCAGGCCGTATACTTCGGCCCTGTCGGACTGGACGCGACAAAAACCATTGAAGAACGGAGGCATACTCATGGCAGAGGAAAAAGGACTGAACAAGCCGGTCAAGTTGAAGGCGGACCTTGCGGCCTTCCTGGGGGCCGACGCGCTGCCCCGCACCGAGATCACGAAGAAACTGTGGGACTACATCAAGGCCCACGGGCTGCAGACCAGCACGGCCAACGGCAAGCCGGAGAACGCCGGCAAGTTCATCGTGGCCGACGCGAAGCTGGTGAAGATCTTCAACAACACGAAGACCACGACCAAGTCCGGCAAGGTCGTCGATTTCACAAACCTCAAGGAAGGCGAGACGATCGACATGATGCAGATGGCGGCCGTGGTGAGCGCCAACATCGAATAGGCCAAGCGGGCGGCACAGCCATGCAGGGCAGGCGGGCCCGGCGGCCTGCCTGCCCTGTTTACCCGCTGAAAACCACCTGCACGGGGATGCCCGCCCTGTCGAACCCCTGTCTCAACGCCTCCGCCTTCTCCGTGAAAAAGGAATCCGCCCGGGCCCACTCCAGCCGGTTCTCCCGGTAGACCCGGTTGGCGTAGGCGTAATTGAGCCGGTCGATCAGGATGTGATCCGCCTTCCCCGGAAGCTCTTCGATCAGCCCCTCCGCCCCGGGGAGGATGGGCGCGATCATGGCGTACGTGCGGATCCCCCGTGCATGGAGGACATCCAGCGCCCGGACCCGTTCCCGGATGGGGGCGGCCCCGGGCTCGAAGAGCTTGCGCATCTTCTCGTCCGCCGTGGTGATGGAAAACCCGACCTCGATGTCCTCGAACCGCTCCAGGATCTCGATGTCCCGCAGGACGAGGGTCGACTTGGTCTGAATGGTCACGGGCCACCGGTTCTCCAGGAGGATCTCGAGGCACCGCCCCGTCAGCCGGTATTTCCTCTCGGCCGCCTGGTAGGGGTCGCAGACGCCGCTGACCCAGACCCGCCCCACGGGCTTCCTCATGATTTCCTTCGCCAGCAGCCCCGGCGCGTTGACCTTGACGTCGACGAACCGGCCCCACGCTTCCCTGTGACCCGTGAACCGCTTCATGAACGCGGCGTAGCAGTACCGGCACCCGTGGCTGCACCCCACGTAGGGATTCAGGGCATAGTCATAGACCTGGGATCTGGAGAGGATGGATTTTGCGGTGATCTCGCGGACGATCATGTCTTTCCGGCAGCCCGGTGCCCGGCGGCCAGCCCGGCAGGGTGCCGACCCGTCATTTTTCGCCGTCCTTGCGGTCCCTCGGGCCGAACGGCAGCAGCATGGAGAAGGGCTTCAGGAACGCCTCCATCTGGCGGAGGAGTTGCCTCTGCATGCCGGTGACCACGTTGTCGTACACGTGCCCGCCCAGGGTGCCCTCGAACTCCTCCGATTCCAGCCTGCCGTCGGCAAACCGCTTCTCCTTCGAGCGGATGCGGGTCCGGCCGTTGACCGAGGAGATCTCCCTGTAGGAGTAATGGAAGCTGATGAAGGGGGACATCCGCTGCAGGGGCTCGAGGACGTCCATTGCGCCGCCCTGCGTTTTTTCGATCGGCCGGTCGGTTTCTCTCTTCGTGATCTCCTTGGGCATCGTTCAACTCCTCGTGGCAATCCGTCGTGATCGTGCCGCTGCCGGCACGCCTCATTTCCGATACGTCCGCAAGAGGGCCCGCAGCGTCCGCTCGCTCTCCTCGAGGGCCTGCTCGGTCCGCTTGCGCTCCGTGATGTCCTCGTAGGTGGCGATGATCCGCCGGTCCTGCAGACTGTCGCCGATTCGGGCCACGCTCACCAGGCAGACGATGTTCTTGCCGCCCTTGCGCCGGCAGGGGAACTCCATCTTGTAGGTCCGCTGCCGCTTGAGCGCCGTGTAGACGCTCCTGGCGATCCGCTCATGGTCCTCTTCCGTCCTGTACAGGACCCTCGTGCTGCGGCCGATCAGTTCCTCCGGCTTCCACCCGAAGACGTCCTCCACGGCATGATTGGCAAGAATGATGCGGCGCTCCTCCATCCCCATCACCGCGATCGGAAGCGCATCGAGGATGGAGCTCTGCAGGGCCAGCAGCTCCTGCACCTTCTCCCTTGTCTCGCTCTGCCCCGTAAGGTCCCTGGGATCGACGATCACGGCCCGCGCACCTCCGCCCCCCATGTCTTTGCCGGTTTGCCGGCTCGGCGTCCGGAGGCGTGCCCGCTGCACGGTCCTCCCGGCACGACGTATCGTTGCGAACGGCAGGCCGTTTGTCAAGATGAAAGTCAAGGAGAAGGGGACCGTCCCCTTTTCCGCCCGAATGTCCCGCCTTGCGACATGCCCCCATTCCCGTGACCGGGTCGCCGCAACGAAATTTCTATTGACGGGCTGCGGGAGCAACGGGCTAAGATGGAGCACAGCGGGGACGACAGCCCACGGCGTGAGATCCCCGCAGTGCCTCGAAGGAGGAAAGAACATGAAACGATGCGAAATCCTTCCGGCGTCGATCCTGGCGGGTCTTCTGATGGTGACATGCACGATCGGGTGCGCCGCGCCGAGCAGACCCTTGCGGGAGGACGTCGCCCCGCGCGGCGGCGACGTGGAGAAGCTCCAGGCCCGCCTCGAGCAGCTCGAGAAGAATCACGCGCAGGCGATGCGCTCCATCCGGGAGAGCCAGGCCAACCTCGGGGCCGATCTCGGCGCCGTCCGCGACGAGCTTCGGACGCTGCGGGGCCGGGTGGACGGGATGGACCAGGGCCAGAATCTGAAGAAACGGCTCGACGACCTGTCAGCCCGGGTCGGAAACATCGAAGCCTCCCTCAAGAGCGGCAACGGCGGACCGGACCGGCAACGAGCCGAGGCGACGGACGGGACGCCGGCCGCGGAGGTCAAGACAGACCCGAAGGCCGCCTACAATGAATGCTACAAGCTCTTCAAGGAGGGTCAGAACGCAAAGGCCAGGGAGGCGTTCCAGAAGTTTCTGCAACAGCATCCGAAGACGCCCTATTCGGGCAGCGCCCAGTTCTGGATTGCCGAGACCTGGTACGTCGACGACCGGTACGAGAAAGCCATCGTCGAGTACGAGAAGGTGATCAAGGGGTTTCCCGCGAGCGAGAAGGTGCCCCATGCCCTGTTGAAGCAGGGCATGGCGTTTCAGAAGCTCGGCGACGACGGAAGCGCCAAGATCGTCTACCAGCAGATCGTGAAAAAGTACCCCCAGACCCAGCAGGCCAGGGTCGCGCGGGCGAGATTGTCGGAACTGAAGTAAAATGGGGTCAGGTCTTGTATTTCAGCAATATCCGGCAGAGGCTTCGACGACGCAGGCAAGATCTGTTGAAATACAAGACCTGACCCCTTCTACATTACTGACCCCTTTTACATTTTTGCTTTGTCTTCCCGAACCCATCGCCCGACCAGGGAACGCCGCGTCATCGTCGACCGGCATCCAGGATCTTCTGCAACTGGATCATGCTCTGCTGACTCGTACGGGCGAGTCCCTGCTGTGGATGATCAAGGTCTATGATGAGCACAATGACCAAGACGACGATGACGCAATAGGCCGCTGTCAGGCTCATGATACGACTGCCCGCCAAGCCGTTCCCATACCCCAGCACTACACCGGCCAGGACTGCGAACGCCAACAAGAATAGCAACACGCTCTCTGGAACATGATTGGCCACAGCGATATCCCGCTTCGTTTTGATGTCGATGACCTCGTTCATCGCATGAGTGAACAAGCCCAATGGGATCGATCGTGGATCTGCCTCTGCGGCTTCATTCGCAATGCGCCACAACCGATGCTGGATTTGCCGGACTTCGAGGTCCAACTGCTCTCGATCTGAAGAACCTGCCCGGTAAGAAGAACAGACTGCAACCGAATCTCAACATAACGGCGAAACAGCTTGTTAACCTCATCATCACGAGATATTGGCAGGAACTGAGAACGGAGGACCGCGGTACCAATCGCATTGGATTCTTGAACTACCATCTGCTTCCGGTACTCGAATCGGGACAGCGCCATGGCGAAAGTGAATCCAAGAAGGAGGGCAAGCAGCCCCAGTGTGGCGGCTTGAAGGCTTATGATCTGCGTTCGCGTCAACTCATTGTGTCTTTGGCGTCCTCTGCGGCCGAACCTGTACCCGAGCTCTGCCCCGAGCACCATAATGCCGAGCAGCGCGATGGCGATCAGCACTTCTGATTGCTGATAAAGTAACTCGGGCACCATTTGAGACTCACTGTCGCCTAACCAAGGTTCTTCTCTTCAGTCGAGGAGGGGACGTTAGCCGTTTTCCATCTTTGAGCACAGAAGGAAAGCTCGGAGTTATCCATAGGGGGTACGGGCGCGGAGAGATTTTAGCCCCAGCCCAAAATGAGCTGGGGCGGCCCGAAGGGCAAAATCGCGCAGCGCACGTAGCACCCTGTGGATAACTCCCCTCCTTTATATCCTTTAACCACTACGAAGTAAAATGGGGTCAGGTCTTGTATTTCAGCAATATCCGGCAGCGGCTTCGACGACGCAGGCAAGATCTGTTGAAATACAAGACCTGACCCCATTTTATGCCAGCCGCTTCTAAATCGCCGCTGTGTTCGTGTTGTCTAGCCGTTGCGCTCCTTTACCAAACTTATAAGTTCGTTCACGACCCGCTCCAGCTCCTCGATGAGGGGCTCCGTGCCGCCCTGCCTGAAGGCCGCCACGAGCTCCCGGTAGTACCAGAGGGTTTCCTCGCGGCTTGCATTGAACCTCTCCCAGAGGGCCTCGCCCACGACCCGGTAATCCGCCAGGATCGCCCTCGCATTGTGCAGCTTGTCCGCCGCGGAGACAAGCCTTGCCGGCGGGGAGGCATGCCGCAGATGGGCGATGTATTTCTCCTTCCGCTCGCGCCAGGGCGGCTTGGGGATGACCTCGGCGTCGGTGCACTCATTTACGATTTCCACGACCCGCTGCCCGAAGCGGCGGCGGATCTCCTGCCGTGCCGCATCTCCTCCCCCATCCTCGATGACATCGTGCAGAAGGGCCGCGATGGCCGTGTCCTCGTCACCGCCGTTTTCGAGGACAATCGCGGCGACGGCCATCAGGTGAGCGATGTAGGGGATCTGCGTCCCCTTCCGGCGCTGCTTGCGATGCGCCTCGTGGGCGTAGGCCAATGCTTCATCAAACCGCGCAGACAAAGACATGCAGTAGCCCTCCAAACACATGGGTAACGAGGGTCGGGCCGCCACACAGACCAAGTTCGCTGTTTAAGCCGTGCCCAGACACCGGTTCATCGGCCACCCGGATCATTTCCCGTAGCCTCTCAGCTTGCGCAGGATCTCCAGGCTGGTCTTGCGGCCGATCCGCACGGACCGGGACGCCTTGATCTTCGCCAGCAGCACCCTTTTCTTCTCCTCTGCCTCGTACACCATGAAATGCTGCTCGAACTGTTCAGGTGTGATCATCACGGCCCTGGCCTTAATGCCCTTTCTCACCAGCATGGGCTCTCCCGTCATCTCGAGCTGTTCAAGGATCTGCCCGAGGCGGTTTCGCAGCGTCGGCACCGTCACTTCCTTCATGCATCGCACCTCGCCTATCCGTGCCAAGCCTGACGCCTCATGAGATATATGTCAAGTGCGGAGTATGGTTATACGCTCACGCGCCGTCGCCCGCCTGCAGGCCGTAGAGCCGCTGCCAGACGTCCTCGTAGGCCCGCGCCCGCGCCTTCCCCTGCCTTCGCGCAACGGAGTTTTTGAAGTTGGGGTAGTCGATGTCGAGGGCGATGTCCCGCAGGGCCTCGGCGAGGACCTCCCGCGGGACGCGCACGCGGTAACGGTAGTCGGCGTATTGCGTCTCCTCGATCGCCCCGAGGCCGGGCAGATACCGTTCCTTGAGATTGAGCAGGTCCTGCCTCACCCTGGCGCGCACGGTCAGGTTCTGCTCACCCTCTTTCTGCACGATGCTGAAAAACCCGAAATCCGTCATGAGCCACATACACGGTCTCCCTTCCGAATGTTCACCTGGCCCCTGCAGGCCTGGGCCTCACCCCGCCGACGCCGCCCCGCGCCCCAGGAGCGACTCGAAGAGGGCCGCCAGCATCGCCTCCTGCGACATGCGGCGGCCCGCGGCCTCGTGGAGCCCCTCGACGGAGATCCCGAAGGCATCCCCCTCGCCGCCCCGGCGCGAGCTGAGCACCACCGGCGTCCGCGCCAGCTGCGGGCTTTGCCTGAGCTTGCGCAGAAACTCGTAGCCCGCCCCGCCCGCGCGGGAGAGCTCGGTGACCACGATGTCGGGCGCAAACCCCAGGAGCACCTGGAAGGCCTCGGCGTTGCCCGTCGCGTGGCGGATCTCCGCCTCGGGCCATCGCGAGAGGATCACTCCCGTGACCAGGGCGCGCCCCTCGGCCTCGTCGTCGACGACGAGAAACCGCGGAGCCTGCGCCCGGGGCGCCTCCGTGACTGCCCGCTCGAACATCCCGGGTTCGAAGAGCTGCTGCTGCACGTCCTTGCGATTCGATTGCGTCATTTTGTGACCTCCCTCTTTCCCCCTCACCCTGACCCACTCCCGCCCGGGGAGAGGGAAATGAAAGACGCAGCTACGCGTCAAAACCCAGCAGCGCCGTAACGCCCATTTCCTCCCGGCAGGCCGGGCAGAGCCCCCGCGGGCTCTCGCCCGCCGACTCGAGAAAGATCTCCCCCAGCGCCTCCGCGGGGCTCTTTGCCCCTTCTTCCTCGTAGTATTTCTCCCCGCACTTCCTGCATCTGGGCATCATCTGTCCCTGTTTCCGTCTTTCGCGGCCAGCTCCCGCACCTTCGCCGCCAGCTCCTCGAGCTTCACCGGCGCCTGCAGGAAGACCGTGCGGGGGATCCGCGCCAGCTCGGCGATGAAGTCGTCCTGGATCCAGCCCGAGACGACGGCGATGCCCGCCCCCTTGCCGAACTTCAGCGTGAGTGAAACGAGATCGGGCAGATACACGAAGGGAATCCCCAGGTTCGTCGGGATGACCACGTCGAAGCGGTTCTTCTCGAAGAGGTCGAGCAGGATCGCCGGGTAGTACCGCGCGTCGAGGCCGTAGTGCGTGACCTCGCAGCCGAACTTCCGGAGGGTCTCCGAGAAGAGCTCCCTCGCCTCGTCCTGCCCGGTGATCAGCAGGACCCGAGGCGGCCGCGCAAGGGCGGCCGGCTTCTCGACCTTCGACGGCTGCCCATCCTTCGCCGGTTTCTCCGGCTCCGCCTGCTTTCCGGCCCCTTTCGGGAATTTGTAGATCTTCGCCGTCATCGTCCCGCGCACCTTGTCAGCGCCCCGCCTGCCCCGCGGCGCGGCCCATCTCGTTGCCGATCTCCACGGAGACGATCAGCAGCGATGCCCGGCGGCTGCGGTGCGAGTATGACAGGTGCGCAAGCGCCTTTTCCCCGTGCCACTCGAACTCGCTGCCCGCGGCCGGCTCGGCCGGCCCCCCGAACTCGTCGAAGACCATCTTGCGGAAGGGGGCCCAGTTCTTCCTTCCCTGCGTGGAGAGCTCCACGCCGAAGAGGCGTCCGCGCCAAAAGAACAAGTCGACCTCCACCCCGCCGGCCTCGTCCCCGAAGCCCTCGGCGCGGTAGCGGCACAGCTCCTCCAAGCCGTAGACGTTGCACCCCCGGGGCGCAAGACCCGTGTACTGGCCGACGGCGGCGCCCCATTGGATGTCTTCTATGCCCTCCGAGGGCTCCGAGCCGGGCTTGAAGGCCATGGCCGCAGGGCGGTCGGCCGACGCGTCGGCCTGCCGCGGGCCCGCAGGCTCCATGGCGTACAGCGCGGCCCCCAGGAGAGTCAGAACCGCAACGGCGATGCAAACCAGGCCTTTCGTGACGTCAATCCCCCGGTATTCCCGTGTCGTGTCCATCCGCATTCCCCCAGAGTCTGCCGACTGCCGATCAGCATCCATTTCCCCTCCCTCGACGGGAGGGAGCCGGATATCAAGACCCCTCTCCCCTGCCGTCACCCGCCAGGGGAGAGGGGAAGAAGAGCCGGAGAGCCCCCGGGATCACCCGCGGAACCCGCGCCTGCGCGAGAGGCCCGACATGTGCCCCGCCCTCTCGGCCTCGGTCACGCGGAAGAAGGCCGCGTGGATGAGCGCCCCGTTGTAGACCAGGGCCGAGCCCACCATGCCCCTGCCCTCGAGGCGGAAGTCCCAGCCGTGCCCCACGGACTTGAAGCGCTGGCCCGTGCAGGCCAGGGCCTCGGTGAGAAACGTCCGGGGTGCGCCCTCGGGGACGGGCTTCCCGTCCCTGCCGCCCAGCGCGACGGCCTCCATGGCGTAGCTCTTGACGAGCTTGGGGTGCAGCGAGGCGTAGGCCGAATCGAGCGACACCATGTCCATCCCGGCCGCCCTGCCGTCGATGAGGACGAAGAGGCCCTTCTGGCCGGGCAGGCAGGCGAACGTGCCCAGGTACTCGTCGATGTCAACCGCCCGGGAGTCGAAGGCGTCCTTCATGGCGCCGGTTGACGAGAGCACGCTGCAATCCTGGAGCACGTCCGCGACGTTGTCCCAGACGGCCCCCTGGTCGGACCGGAACTGAAGGCCCGCCTTGAGGTTCTCCGACACGCTCCGCTTGGCCGCGCCCCGCACCCGGTGGGCCGCGATGTGGCCCGAGTCGTCGAAGCGCCCCGACACGTAGGACCAGCGCCCCTGCTCGGTGCAGCTCACGGGGATGATGGTCTCGGACTGGCGCCGAAGCAGGATCGTCGTGTTGACGATGCGGTTCTGCTTGGCCCCGGCCAGCTCCTCCCCATCCAGGATGAGCACGGCAACGGAAGCGCTGTTGACGACCTTGAGCTCCGGCACCGCGCCCCCCGCGCTCACCTCGGTGACCGTGAGGAACCCGCCCGCCAGGGCCTCCTTCATGGTCATGTACTGCGGGCCGCCGTCGACGGCCGCAAAGATCGGCCAGACGGCCATGTTGCGGTGCCGCTGCATCTCGCCGAATCGGATTCCCTCCAGATGACCCCTGATTGCATTCTCCATGAGCCCCCCTCCCTCCCGGCGGAAACAGGCGGCCGGGAGTTTTGTGATTGTCTGAGCCCATTATCGCCACTCCTTCCTTATATGAAAGGCCGCCCCGACAGCCCTCTGTCGGGGGAAAATCCCCTAGGACTAATCTCATTAATTCCCCCTTTATCAAAGGGGGACACAGGGGGATTTTCTCTTGGGTTTTCCCTCTCCCCCGGCGGGAGAGCCCTTCGACGAGTTCAGGGCCGTGTGCCTGACGAACGGGGCCAGGGTGAGGCGGATAATCCGGCAGGCCTCTTGCATAAAAAAACCGCATCGTGGAACCGAGAGGCTGCCCCATGACTGCCCAGAAGAACACCCACCGGCGCCTGATGCGCGTGGGCCAGATGCTCAGGCTCTTCCTGGAGAAGGAACGGGTGACGACGGCCACCCTCAGCCGGGAGTTCCACACCACGGCCCGCACCATCCAGCGGGACCTGTCATTCCTCAAGCAGTGCGGCTTCCCCGTCACCGAGGCGGGCCCCGGCGTCTATCGGCTGGACAAGGACATCTTCAGGAATTTCGAGCTCTTCGACGAAAACGAGCTGGCCCTCATCGTGGCCCTCAAGTGCGCCGTCTCCCAGCTGGGCGAGCCCTTCCAGAAGGCCGCCGGCGAGGTCTTCAACCGCCTCTACCGGGCAACGGCCTCGCAGCCCGTCTACATCCACGTCGACGAGTCGGTGCCCCTCGACGCCCGCCTCATGAACCGGCTTCTCAAGGCGATCCGCAACCGAAGGCGCGTCTCCTTTCACTACACCTCGGGGAAAAACACCCACCCGGCCACAGCCGACCCCTACCGGATCGTCCACTACGACGGCTTCTGGTACCTCGTGGCCAAAGAGGACGGCACGGGCATCGTCAAGCGCTACGCCCTGGACAAGCTGAACGATCTCAAGATGCTGAATGAGAGCTTCCCCGCCGTGCCCGCCAACCTCGACGAGCTGCTGCGCCGGAGCGCCAACATCTGGTTCACCGAGGAGCGCAACCTGGAGGTGCTCATCGAGGTGAACCCCAGGGCGGCCGACTACTTCAGGCGCCGCAAGATCTTCCCAACGCAGGAGATCAGGGAAACAAATCCCGACGGCTCATTGATCGTCAGCCTGAAGGTGGGGCACTTCGGGGAGGTGCGCGAGATTCTCAAATCCTGGCTGCCGAATGTGAGGGTGCTGAACCCGCCAGACATAAAAGAGTCGTTCACCGCCGAAATAGGCAAGTGGCTCACGTGGCAGGGTGCACCGAAGCGTTAACTTATCGCTGAAGCGCGGAATCAGCCGGAAGACAAGATATGGCGGAGATAGAACATTACCTTCATTTCACTGTGGCGTGGATCGACGCGCCGGCTATTGGGCGCTGCGGACACGGAATCGAGTTTCATTGGAAGGAAAACGGGGAAGACCGCTTGGTCGGTTTTCTTGCCGGCTACGAATGGCTGCATGAGGGAAAGGGCACGGCTAGGGTATTGGTGCTGAACCCATCGAGCCCCTCGTGGCCGTCGTCGGTACCCGATCACGACAACCTCGTAGCCGACATGAAAGAGCTCGTACACACCCTTCTCAGGAAAGAAAAGCTGCACGGGGTCCGCAAAGGGAACCTTTACACACGCATCAATGGTTAAACAACGCCGAACCAAAACGAGCTGACCGGGAGGGTACAGGCATGTCCGTCATGAAAAACATAATCCGCGAATTGAAAGCCAAGCGAAACGGCTATTGCCAGATCACGCGCAAGCGCGGGTGGTTGAACTATCTGAAAGACGGCGCGTTGGCCTTCGACCACAAGAACCTCCATAACACCATCAAGACGGTCGTCGGCAACAGCGTGCCTGATGGCACGAAGCTGGTCTGCCCGGAACAGCACTTCAAATTCACGATGACCGAAGACAAGAAGCCATACAGGCCCGAGGAGGCGCTGGAACGCTTCATTGTGATGACGAACGGCGCAGGCTTTTTCAACCAGGTATCCATCGGCGGGAAGAAGGAATCCATCGATATCGGGATTAGGGAAAAGAACGGCACATTCACCTTTGTGGAGCTCAAGCCGTGGGAAAGCACCAACTCGCCCATGTACGCAATCGTGGAGTGCCTGAAGAATCTGACCCAGTACAGGGCGATTTTACACGAAGGCAAACACAGGGTAGAACGCTTCGAGACAGTGAATCTGATGGTGCTCGCGCCCCTTTCTTATTACCGGCAATACGAACTGATGGACGGGACGGGATACGTTTACCCGCGGGCTGCGTCGACAGTCAGCCGATTGCTGGGGGATATCGGCAATGCATTCGAGACAACGATAACCCTGATGGCCCTGAATATTGATAGGAATGACTTCGACGGCAAATGCGCACGGATATATGACGCCCGTAAAATTACCCGCCAGGACAAGGTTGAGTTAAACGAACCCGACACGATCCCCAGCCTGAAAAGAGATCGGTGGAAGCCGGTGGCAACGGGCGCCAACCTATAGCACCGTTTCTCGGTTCGCTTACCGGGATGACCCTGCCGTGCCCCGTGCGCCCTGTCTCGATCAGCGGGGTTCATGAACGTCCATCCTTTCCGGCGGTGTGCATGGAACTGATCATACATCGCGGGGCACACCAGATCGGCGGCAACTGCATCGAGATCCGCTATGGGGATGCCGCGATTCTCGTCGACGCGGGTCTCCCGCTCGATTCCCGTGCCGACGAGCCGCTGGAAACTAACGAGCCGAAGCCCCTTTTTCACGATATTCGACATGGCCAGAAGAGAATCGACGGCGTGCTGCTCTCGCATGCCCATCTTGACCACTACGGCCTGGCCGGCCTTCTGCCGGAAGAGATCCCCATCCACTGCGGTCAAGCAACCGCCGAATTGATTGGGATTACGGCAAGAATCAGCCGAAAGAGAAGAACGCCGCCCTCTTTCCGCACCTTTCAAAGCAGTAATTTATTCAGCATAGGCCCCTTCTCGATAAAGCCATACCCTGTCGATCACTCTGCCTTCGATGCCCATGCATTCCTGATTGCGGCGGGCGGCAAACATCTCTTTTACACGGGCGATTTCAGAAGCCACGGAAGAAAGGCAGGCACCATCGAGCGCCTCATGAAAAACCCGCCCAAGGTGGACGTCATGGTCATCGAAGGGACCATGCTGGGACCCCGGTCACACGAGGCACACCTCACCGAAGAGCAACTCGAGGAAGAGATTTTTCGGGTGATCAAAGAAACAGCGGGCATCGTGCTCGTGACAGCGGCAAGCCAGAACATAGACCGGCTGGTGACAATCTACAAAGCTGCGAAGCGATCCAAGAGGCGGTTGATTATCGACTTCTACACTGCGGAGATATTGGAAAGGCTGGGGAAATACGCACGAGTGCCGCTGCCATCCTGGTCCGGCGTCCGCGTTTGCTACCCGCAACGTATCGCCGATTGGTTCGAGTCGATAGGCCTTACTGATGTCCTTAAAAGACAACGCAAGTATGGGATCAACTGGAGGGTCATCAGGGAAGCGGAAGACAGAACAGTCATGCTGGTGCGCCCGAAGTATCTCACGGACATCCAGAACCATTTGACCCTAACGGGGGCAACCTGGATTTATTCCATGTGGGCGGGTTATCTTGAAAGAGACAACGCATTCAATGGCTTACGTGCGTATCTGAAAGAAAAGTCTGTTCGGGTGGAGATTCTGCATTCCGGCGGGCATGCGGCTTTGCCTGATTTAATCAAACTGGTAGAAGCAGTAAAACCAAGGATGGTCATCCCCATCCACAGTAGCCATCCCAAAATGCTCCGGATGCATTTAGCAAATGTCAGGCTCGTAAACGATGGGGTACTCATTGCAATCTGAAGCAAAAAAAAGGGGGTGGCCCGTTAAATAAAAGTCGCCCGGCTTGCCCCCTTTCTGTTTCTTCGTCACCTTCTTCTTGACCACTTTCCCGTTTTCGAAGACGACGATCGGCGTGTTAGTCCGCGCCGCGATTTCCCTGGCCCTCTTGGCGGCCCTTCTCAGCGCAACGCCCACCACGGCAAGGAGCTCGTCATGTACCACGATTTTTTCTTTTTTCATCGCCGGCCTCCCGCATCCAGCAGGACCGGTTGGTCGCCGGAGTTATCGTGCAGCACCCATGAATCGACGATTGCCTTGTAAACGGACTTGAAATTCCGCCAGCCCCTTTTATGGCGCCTGCGCCTCAAAGGCGAAGCTCTCCAATCGTCGCACACGCGACGCGGTCTCCTCGAGCATCACCTGTCCGGCCCGCACATCGGCTAGGCCCGGAACGAAGGGCGACAGCCCTGCGGCGAACAAATCGGCATTCACGTATATCGGACAACCTGCCTCACGAGGCAGAAATTCTCTCGCAAAGGTTGTCTTTCCCGCACCGTTTGGGCCGGCGATGATGATACACCCCGGTTGTCGCTTCGCTTCTGCCCGCGCCTCTAGCAACTGTAATCCCGACTAGCCTGTACGCTTCTCATATAACGGAGGACCGGTCCGGCCAAGTCTTGATTTTTGCGTAACATTTGCTTGAGGAGACGCAAGAGTTTACCCACGCAGGAGAGCCGGGAAACCAGAGCCGACGGCTTCCTGATCGTGGGCCTGGAGGTGTGACACTTCGGGACAGCCGAGAGACGCTAGAGATGCGGCGGAATGGCATTGCGACCACGGGAATTAGAATTGCCTGGAAAATCGGCGCGGAAATTATCCTTGCAAATTGAAAGTCAGTGTTTCAATTTCCAAGGCAAGGAGCGATATCTCATCGGAAAGAACGTGTTTGCACTTCCGGTGACGGACCTGCGCAGGATCATCGAGGTCTAAGGGGCGTCTCCCTGCAAGAGCGTCAAGACTGTCTTTACTGAATCAGGATCAAAGTATGCGTCGGTACTCGGAACTGATCGAAATAAGCGAAGAGGGATAAGATGGCTGAAAGCAGGCGGGCGATGAAGGCGTCGCTGAAGCCCTTTGTCGGCAAGTGGCTCATCGTGGAAATGGAAGAGTGGGACCAGGAATATGTCGACATGGAGGTCCCCGGACATTTCACGTTCAGGAAGGACGGCACCGGCCATTTCCAGTTCGGTTTGGTCCGGGGCGAAATGGACTGCCGGGTGGAAAACGCCGCCGGAAAGGCGCGGATTGAGTTTTCCTGGGAAGGGAACGCCGAGATGGACCCCGCGCTCGGGCGGGGATGGGTATGGATAGAACGGGAAGAACTGCACGGGAGGATCTTCTTCCACATGGGGGATGATTCGGCGTTCCGGGCTGTACGAGCATAGGGGGAGGCTCCCATGAGCGAATACCAGTACTACGAGTTTCTCGCCGTCGACCGGCCGCTGACACCGACGGAGATGAAGGAGCTGCGGGCGCTTTCGACCCGCGCCGACATCACTCGCGTCAGCTTCACCAACGACTACCAGTGGGGGGATTTCAAGGGCAATCCCGACAGGTTGATGGAGCGCTACTTCGACGCCCACGTCTACGTGGCCAACTGGATGACGGCCATCTTCAAGGTTCGTGTCCCCTTCGAGGCGCTGCCGAAAGGGACGGTCGAGGCCCTGTCCGCCTGCGAGTCGCTGTTTTTCAAGGCCACGAAAACCCACTGGATCATCACCTGGCATCTGGAGGAGTCGGAAAACGACGAGCGTTTCGCGCAGGAGGACGGCCGCGGCTGGATGGCACGGCTCGCCCCTGTGCGGGAAGAGCTGCTGCGCGGCGATTTTCGCAGCCTCTACATCGGCTGGCTGGCGGACGTGGGCACGGGGATGGTGGATGATGGCGAGGTGGAACCTCTCTGCGTGAGTGGTCTTGGCCAATTGACCCCGGCCCAGCAGGCCCTCGCGGAGTTCCTGGAAATCGATGAAGACCTGCTGGCCGGCGCTGCCATGGGCAGCCCGGCGGTTCATGACGGGGACGTCTCACAAAAAGATGTGGATGCATGGATCGCCGACCTGCCCCGGACTGAGGTCACAGAGGTCCTGAAGCAGCTTCTCATGGGCCAGGGGCAGGAGGCCGAACGTGCCGTCAAGAGCCGGTTCGCGGCATGGCGACGGGAGTCGCAAGGCGATGACGAGTCTTCGACTGGGCGGACGGCAGGGGTGCTGCGAACGAGTGCCCGGGCCGCAGAAGAAATCCGTGCGGAAAGAAGGAGACAGGAACGGAATCAGCGGGAAGCCAGGCGCCGGAAGGAACGCGATGCATACCTGAAAACCCTGTTCAAGGATTCGCCGGGGGCCTGGAAGTCGGTTCAACGGGCCGTCGAGCGCGGCACGGCCTCGGCCTACGACGAGGCCACCCGCTTACTCGTTGACCTGTCGGAAGCGTACACGGCACACGCCGGCCCTGAACACTTCCAGGAGGAACTGATGAAATTCATGACCGCCCATGCGCGGCGCAAGGCGCTGGTTCAACGCCTGGTGAAGGCGGGCATCAGGGAGGAAAAGTAGAGGCATGAAGCCGCGAAAACCGGACGACAGCAAGGATCGCGAAACGCTGGACAAGCTGATCGAAGAGATCACGCTCGACGCAGTCGGCAATGACGGAAAATTCCGGGCCTTCCGGCAGGCCCTCGAAGAACATGTCGATCTGCCGGCTGACGGCTTCGTCATCGGAGAGCCGGTTTCGGTGATCGAGATTGACTACGACGGCAACGAACGGCGCGGGCTGACGGTAGGATGCCGGCGCGAAGACGGCGCCGAGTACGTCGTTACGCTCTCCGAGGTCGAGTTCCCCCGGACCCGGGCGGGTGCAGGATACATCGCCGCCTACCGCAGGTGGCTCAACCTCGATCCGTACCCGGAGGAAAGCAAGAAACATCCCCGCCGCAGACGGCAGCACAAGGCAACGGCGGTAGACGTCGACGTGGGCACACTGCAGGAACTGGTCGTCCTTTCCGTCACGCGGTCGGCCGCCCGGTGCCGCCTGCCTGGAAGCGGCCGGGTCATCACGCTGCGCGCGAGCCGCCCCTGGGGCATCGTTCCCGGCGAACTCGTCACGGTCCAGCCCCGAAAGCAGTGGCGCTACGCCGGACACCCGTACCTTTCCGGGGACATCCTATCGACCCGAATCGATGTGAAGGCCCTCGATCTCAAGCCTCTGGGCCTTGTGCCCATGGGCCTGTGGGACCCCGGAGAGGAGTACTGGGGAGAAGAAGACGAGCCAACCGAGGAGTGGGCCGCGCCGATCATCGCCTGCGGCCCCCGCCCGATGTTCGAGATGGAGCAGGTGTTGCCCGGCCATGACCCAGATGACGATCCTCTCGAGGACCCCATCACGCGGTCAAACGATCTCAAGGATGCCGGCCTGCGGGCCGAAGCGGCAAAAATCCTGATGGAGCTCTGCGAGGCGGATCTGCGCTGCCTCGATGCCCATGCACACCTGGGCAATTTCGTCTTTGGCCTCAATCCGCAGGACGCCCTTCGGCACTATGAGATCGGTCTGCGCATCGGCGAGCTCTCCCTGGGAGGCGACTTCAACGGCCTGCTGCCCTGGAGTCTCGTCGACAACCGGCCTTTTCTGCGCTGCATGCACGGCTTCGCGCTGTGCCTCTGGCGCCTGGGACGCTTCTCAGAGGCGGCGCTCGTCTTTCAACGGATGCTGTGGCTGAACCCGTCGGACAACCAGGGGGTGCGGTTTCTCATCGACCCGGTGAAGGCAAAGACACCCTGGGATGCGGCGGTCGGGGACGACCGTTGAGGAACGTGACGCGGTCGAAGCAACAGATGCCACCTCACGGCGACGCAGAGCCGCCAGCCGGGGAGTTTGCAGTGCAGCTAAAGACAGGGGGCTGGTGGAGAGAGGCAGCGGGCGGACAGAACTCAATCCAAATCTGCGATGATGATCTCCAAGGATGCTTTTAATGCCGGCAGTCGTTCCTTCACGACCTTCCATACAATTTCATGATCGACACCAAAATACCCGTGAATGAGTTTGTCCCTCATTCTTGCCATTTCGGTCCATGGCAATTCCGGATGTTTCTGTCGCACCTTCATCGGAACATGCTTAGCGGCCTCACCGATGATTTCAAGCTTTCTGATCACCGCACTGGCCGTCTTGTCGTCTTGCAGAAAATCTTCATAACGCATCCCCTCGATGAACGAGTGGATCCGGAGGATGCTCTGCAGAATATCCTTGATGTAAAACCGATAATCCCTCTTCATACATAGACCACTTCACTGAGTATACGCTCCTTCAGTTCCGGCCTGAGCGCCTGCTTCGTGACGAGGTCTACCTTGGTTTTCAGCAATTTCTCGAGTTTTCCCTCGAACTCCAGGAATGTGAACAGATCAGGCGCCTCATCGAATTCCACCAGAATATCCACGTCGCTGCCCTCCTTCTGGCGGCGCCTTGCATAGGAGCCGAACACGCCTATCTGCCTCACTTTGTACGTCTTATGGAATCCGGCTTTATTTTTTTTCAGAACCGTGCTGATTGCCTCGAGTGAACGCATACTCGTTCCCCTTGTAAAGCTCTTGATGAGTCCTATAGCGCGAAATCCCATGTAATGTCAATATGTTCTTTCGATTCCATGCAGTTTCAAGACCGGCTCGGAAGCGGCTGCCCTGTCTCCCCCATGACCGCTTCGGTGCATTGAAAGGCCGAGTGGTTGGCATCGGAGAAATAGATCGGCCGGCGCGCGTCGCCGCGACAGAGAGACCGGCACGCCCGCCGACGGGCGGCAGCCTGTATTGCCGCTGCGGCCAGCCGATCGCAAAGTATTCTTTCCTGTTGCAGTCGGCGCGATCTCCCGGAGCGACACAGGCGAACTGAATCCCCCGTCCTGCCGGACTAGCTCCTCCGCGCAGGGCCGCCCTTTTTCCCGGATGCCTTCGATGCGGCCATACTCTGGACGCCTGTAAGAGCGGAGCGCCGCTCCCAGACCCGGGCCTTCCGATTCTCGAGCTGGACGAGATACTCTTTGCCCTTCACGTCCACGACGACGCCGTACCCGTTGGGCGTCCTCACCCTGTCGCCGATCCGGATCTCGGGAAGCTTCTCGGCCTTCCCCTGCCTGCGCGGCAAGGAGGCCCCGCCGTCGCCGGGAAATCGGCCGGCCGCCGGAACTCCTGCGCTTCGAGTCCGGACGCCGCGCCCGGGCTGCACCGCGGGAATGCCTTCCGCGTAATCTTGCCATGAGTGGTCGAAAAGCGTTTTCACGGCCACAGGCAGATACAGGTTCTTCTTCGCACGGGTCATGCCGACGTAGACGGCATTGATCTCCTCGTCCCACCGGGAGGCCCCTTCGCGGCAACCGAGATTCGAGAGCACGTCCTCGTCCAGGACCACGTGGTCGTATTCCTGCCCCTTGGCGGCGTGGATCGTCGACAGCGTGATCGACGCCTCCCGTTTCCCGCCCCGTTCCTTGCACAGTTGCAGCAGTTCGAAGACGATGTCTGGAAATTCCGGCTCGTACTCCTCCACGATGTCGACCATCTTCAACAGCTGGTAGTCTTCCAGGGCCTCCGCATAGTCCGTCAACTCCTCGATGTCCCCGAACGATCGGATCAGCTCGTCCCGGATCCTGTCCCGCTCGTCCACCCGAAGCCAGTAGACGTCCAGCGTGCGGTAGAGATCCGCGCTGATGTCCCGCTCGAACCGGAACTCCTTCTTGTTCGCCCTCAAGGCCATGGCGTTCTTGAACAGCGAGAAGTTCGTGCGGCACAGGATCGCCGTTTCCCCCTTCCACGCCAGGGAATCCGGCGTGTCGTACACATACACCCTCGACGTCTTGCCCCGATCGCCCCTTATAATGAACCCGTCTTCATCCTTGCCGTGCCGGATGAACCGCGTCGTGAAGTTTGCGATGCGCGGCCCGAACCGGAAGCTCATCGTCAGGTCGCGCAGCTCGTCGTGGGGAAAGCGCCGCATGGCGTCCTCGGCGTAGCGGAAGCCATAGATCTGCTGGTGCGTGTCGCCCACCAGGACGATCCGGCCCCTGTAGCCTGCCAGCGCGTCGATCATGATGGGCGAGAGGTCCTGCCCCTCGTCCACGAGCACCCGGTCGTAGCGGGCAAGCTTCCCCTGGAATTTCCCGTCGCGGTGCGACAGCTTGAGATAGAAATCGTGCGGGCAGTTCTTCCGGTCCCTGTACCAGCCCGTCGCCGCCTTTCGCGCGGCCTCCACGATGCGGCCCTTCTCGCGCTCGAGCAGGGCCTGCAGCTCCTCCGGCAGATAGGTCTTGAAGGGCCTGGTCGCGTCCTCGAGCCAGGGGTGGGGGGAGTTGAGGAAGTAGACGAGAAACATCTGGGTCAGGGTGGAGAGCACTTCCCGTTTGGCACTGAACTGCGAGAGGAAATGGGAGGGCCGGACCGATTCGAACCCGTCGTACTTGCCCCCCGAGGCCGACAGGGCAAAGGAGTGGATCGTGTGGACGTCCACATTCGCAGGGAATTTGCCCTTCGCCTCCTGCCGGTTTCGGCTGTTGAAGACCAGGTACAGGATCTTCTCGTCCGGGTGCTCCCGGGCGATCATCGCGAGGGTGGCCGTCTTGCCCGTCCCCGCCCGGGCGTTGATCTTGACGACCCTGCCACGGGCATCCAGAATCTTTCGTTGCTCGGCGGTGGGGTTCAACGAGAGAGGAGGCATGTCTGCCGATGACTCTTTCCAGGAAGAATTGCGGCTATTCTCATCATGCAAATAGCATGTTGCCTTTATGCCTTAGCCGTTTTTTAACTTGGCGTTCCCTTCTTCGTAAGCTTTACCTTTTTCTTGACGATTTTCCCGTCTTCGAAAACGACAATCGGGGTATTCGTCCGCGCCGCGATTTCCTTGGCCCTTTTCGCGGCCCGCCGCAGCGCAACGCCCACTTTCGCCACGAACTCGGCTTGACTCTCTTCCTTCATTGATTGACTCCTTCATCCGGCAGCACCGGAATGTTTCCAGAATTATCAAAAAGTATCCATGAATTCACGAGCGGCTTGTATACCGTATTGAAGTTGCGCCATCCTGACTCATAGCCTCTGCGGACGACATCATCAGGCATGTCGTGACCGCCCTGTCTGACCCGTGTTCGTATCCGTTCCAAGGCAACTCTGACGACGCTTATACAGAGATAAATCAGTATGACACGGAAAATAAAATGTCGTCTTGCCGAAACCGTTTGGGCCGGCGATGATGATACACTCCGGTTGTCGCTTCACTTCTGCCCACGCCTCTCGCACCTGTAATTCCGACCGGCCAATGCGCTTCTCATACCACGGAGGGTCAGTCCGGCCAAGGCCCGATTTTTGCACGACATCAATGAGAGGCGACGGAAGTTCTTCCCCACGCAGGAGATCAGGGAAACAAAACCCGACGGCTCTCTGATCGTCAGCCTGAAGGTGGGAAACTTCGGGGAGATCCGCGAGACGCTCAAGATGTGGCTGCCGAACATCAAGGTGCTCGCGCCGGCCGAATTCAAGGCGGCTTTGGAGGCAGAAATCAAGGGGTGGATTAAATGGCAAGCGGAGTCCGCCACACAAGCAGGCAAACGGTAACCAGTTCCTTTAACCCTCGCAAAACGTTGCGCGTTGCGGGCCCATGCGTTGAATCATCGCGTTGGCCGAAATGCCCGGTGTCCAGGAACGATTTCGCAGCGCGTCCGATGGAAAGCACATGAAAAGCAAGCAAGATGTGGTGATCAGCATACTGGCCTCCAGGGACATGAAAGATATTCTCGTGGAGCACAGGGAGGACATCGCCAGTCTGGTCAATGCCTTTTTTGCCACGATCTACGTCATCGACAAACCCCGCAACGAGATCTACACCTTGTATATCAGAGGGTCCCAACTCAGAGAGGACCGTCTGCCCATCGACAATCGCAGCATCGTTGCCTTTGTGGCCCGCACGGGGCGGGGCGTGAACATCGCTGATGTCTACGACAAGGAAGAGCTCGAGAAAACTGACAATTCCCTTTCCCACGAAGAGGAATGGGACAAGCAGGCAGGTTATCGAACCACACAGACACTCGCCATTCCCATCAAGCACGAGGGGATTCTCCTCGGGGTCATCCAGATCGTCAACCGCAAGGGCGGGGGCAAGTTCACAGCGGAAGAACAGGGCATCCTCGAGGAAATTGCAGGGGCCCTGAGCAAGATGCTCCACAATCATTACCGCATCTCGTCGCGGCGAAAGACTCGGTTCGACTACCTCGTCAACCAGAATCTGTTGAGGGAAAGCGATCTGGAGTCCGCCTTCACCGAGGCCCACCACAGCCATGTGCCTGTCGAGGAGATCCTCATGAAGCGCTACCGGATCAGCCGTGAGGACATCGGACGCTCTCTGGAGGATTACTACCTCTGCAGCTTCGTCCCGTTCAGCCCGTTGCCGCCCCCCTATGAGCTGTTGAGCAGAATCAAGCCGGAGGCTTTGCGGCGGGAGATTTGGGTTCCTATCGGCATGAATACCGACGGAAGAATCCGCATCCTCCTCGATGATCCCTGCAATTGGCCGAAGAGATTCATGATCGAAAAACTCCTGCAGACGAAGTCCATCGAGTACTGCGTCGCCACAAGAGGGGACATCAGACTGTTCATCAGTTACTTCTATGACGGGCTGAATGACTTCGAATATTCGGAAGTGATGGAGAAATTCCCGCAAAAGCCTTTCGCTCCGGCCTGCAAGGCTTTCGATACACATACCAAAGATACCATTGCTGAGCGTTTGAGGATGCTCAGTGCCAGCCCGCGGCCGATGCTCATCCGTCATACCGCAGCCATGTGCTACGACATGGCATTCCCGCCAGACCGGCTCGAGTATGTTTGCCCGTCATGCGGGCAGAAAACCTTGTATGCCCGCGAGGAACAAGCACGCATCGAGACGGACGACGACCCGCCCTCGCCGGGGAGGCTAAGAGCAAAGCCCTACGACCTCGTCGCGGAACTCGAGGGGTGCAGAAAGGCCGTAAAGGACATCAAGGGTATTCACGTCGAACTGGATGAAAGCCAGTTCTGCAGAAAATGCCGGCCTGATGTGTCTCGCCCTGTCCTTCTTCTGAAGGTCCACTACGGCAGTTTCTGCAAAATCACCCCGGATATCCGTCACAGAGACTTGATTCTGTTGACGGACTTCATGGAAGGAAAGCTGCGGACTTCCGGCGGTTACGACGCCTTGGTCGATCACATGAAACGGCTTGAAGAACTTCTGGGAGTAAAAATGGATGGCTGACGCGGTGACAAAGATCACCTCCTGCCTGTCCCCTTCCTTTCTGCCGGCCACCGCCGTGCTGGAAATGACCTACCGCTGCAATCACTCGTGCCTCTTCTGTTCCTGTCCGTGGTTTTCACCGCGCGGCGACTACGACGTGCGCCCGGAGCTTACTGTCAAGGAGTGGAAAGGCCTCATCGAAAGGCTCTGCACCCTGGGCTGCTTCAACCTGGCCTTCACGGGCGGCGAGCCCCTTCTCAAGGAGGGCTTAGAGGAGATCGTCGAGTTCGCAGCCGGGTGCAACGCCCGCCGAATTGAGACCGAGAATGGCTGCCTCGTCGAACGCAACGTCAAACCGAATCTTTTCCTCCTCTCGAACGGAAAAATCATGAGCCGGGCGCTCATCGACCTCTGCGCCAGGCACAACATCCACCTCAGCATGAGCCTGCCCGGCCTGTCCACCTTCGAAGCGCACAACCGGGCAGGGACCAGCCCGGACACCATTCTCAACTGGTTCCGTGCAGCCAAAGAAGCCAATGTCGTAACAAACGTCGGCATCACCGTCACTCGGCTCAATATCCACGAGCTTTACGAGACCATTGCCGAGGCCCTGATCGCCGGGGCGGACACCCTTCTGATGAACCGATTCCTTCCGGGAGGCAGGGGCCTTTCCCACAGCGAAGAACTCTCCCTGGACAGGAACGACATCACCACCATGCTCGACACAGCCGAGACCGTACTGCGAACGGCCAACCGCACCGGCAGCGTCGGCACCGAACTGCCCCTGTGCCTGGTCGACAAAAACCGCTACAGACACCTGAATGTCGGGACACGCTGCGCAGCAGCCAAGGGGTTCTTTGTCATCGACCCCTCCGGCTATGCCCGTGTCTGCAACCACTCCCCTGTCCGGCTCAACCACTACACCGAAATGGATGGCCTTAAATCACAACCCTACTGGAAGACGTTCGTTTTCAGGGAGTATCTGCCGGAAGAATGCTCCGGCTGCGATCTAACGAATAAATGCGACGGAGGTTGCAGGGAGGCGGCACATATCTGCGGTGTAGGGGTTTCAGCGCGTGACCCATTATTTTCGGTTCCTCGCTGTTTCAAGTGGGTAGTTTAAAGTCCAGTTTGCCGCTGATGAGATAGATCATCGTGATGAAGTTCTTCACGGTTCGGTAGCCCCGGGCCCTGGCTTTGGCCGCTTGGATCATGCTGTTGATGCCTTCGAGGATGCCGTTGTTGACGCGAGACTCAAACCAGTTGAGGATCCCTTGCCAGTGTTTTTTGATGGTTTTC
>Ga0116146_1001313_pt1 | contig 25925 bp, 21 predicted proteins | sample AD_JPNHG2_MetaG_FD_89748 | JGI IMG/M metagenome (GOLD analysis project Ga0116146, IMG submission 89748) | Active sludge microbial communities of municipal wastewater-treating anaerobic digesters from Japan - AD_JPNHG2_MetaG | ecosystem: Engineered > Bioreactor > Anaerobic > Digestate | place... | reverse complement strand
CGAAATTTTTGTTCAAAATCTCCACCAACAAAAAGCGAAAGTTGAGCAGAAAATTGAAAAATTATTGGACATCTATATTGTCGGCGAGGCTTTAACTTTTGAAGAATACCAAACCAAGAAACAAAAACTGCTCAATGAAAAATTGGATATTGAGCAAAAAATCAGAGATTTTGAACAAATGGGGAATAATCGGCTCGAACCGATGAAAGGAATAGTTTTTGAGGTGAAACAAGCCAAAATTCTATTATTGCAGAGCGACAATTATCAAATCCGTGAATTTCTAAAAAATGTCGGCTTGAACTTTATTTTGAAAGACAAAAAATTCAATTTTGCGACTAAAATCCGGCGGCCGGCGAGCCCTCGCAGAGGGCGAGCCAGCCTCAAAATTTACCAACTAGCGGAGAGAGGGGGATTCGAACCCCCGGTACCTTGCGGCACAACGGTTTTCGAGACCGCCCGATTCAACCACTCTCGCATCTCTCCAAAACTGGCTAAATAAAAGGACGCTTTTTAATGAAGCGTCCTTTTATCAAACCGTTACTGAGGCTAAGAGGATTCGAACCTCCGACCTTCAGATCCGCAATCTGAAGCTCTATCCAGCTGAGCTATAGCCTCATTTCAGTACGGAGAGGGAGGGATTCGAACCCTCGGTACCCTTTAGGGGCACAACTCCTTAGCAGGGAGCCCGATTCGGCCACTCTCGCACCTCTCCAAATATCGTAACTTTACTTATGACACATATACAAACACTATACAATGTAGTTATATCACATTTGTATCAGCTTGTACATGATAACCTATGCCGAATTTCCCTGCAGCTACGCTACAAATCAGCATCACTAATACTGTTTCGGAGCAGGGGGGATTCGAACCCCCGGTACCTCGCGGTACAACGGTTTTCAAGACCGCCTCCTTAAACCACTCGGACACCGCTCCTTGAACGCCGACATATATTAAAGAAAATAGCATTGATTTGTCAAGCTATGTGACTTTTACCTTTTATGGTGTTAATCAATTTAATTGCGTACTTTATATTGCTATGATACAGTTATATAAGAGGTTTTAATGATAAAGTCTAAAATTCTCTGTTTATTGCAATTACTAGCGTTCAGTATTATCGCACTCTTATGTATCATGATGGTTTTGCTATCATCAACAGAACGGAACACCGCCATTAGCAGCAGTCAATTTGTATTGTTAGTAGCAATTGGAATACCGCTTGCAGTTCTGACAAGTCTTTTTATAACTTTTTTTACAATTTCTAGAATATTTGCATATAGATTCACCGGGTATCTTTATATTTTTATTTATCTTTTTTCTGTTTTTTTTGCATGGTATTTTTTAGCTAGATTGCTCCCTCAATTTTCTCGAATTGATATTATCCAGTCTGGTAAACCTCTCTTTGCAATACTTCCAGAGTATAATCAGTGTATTATTACTCTATTTGAACTCACGCAGGTATCATTCTTCAAGGCTCTTTTCAGTATTGCATACAGTTCACTGTTTTTTGCTTCCTTTTGGGGAATAACTCGTATTACACCTTCACGACATCTCATTGGAGCTTTACTAATGCCAGTAATCTTTCTTGCATCACTGTATTTATATGGATTTATCCATTCACCACTTTTTCTACAGTTCATAACCGAAACTATTAAACTTAAAATCGAACCAGAATATTTTTCATATGTTTCAGCTTGTATTATTATACTCACTGCACTGGGATTTGATATGCTATTTTCATATAAACCAGTAGGAAAGAAGAAAACCGTATGAACAAAACATCGCTTTCCGGAATACTGTTTCTCATGCTCTTAGTTTTTTTTATTATTGCTGCAGTATGGCATGCTGTTAGTTCTATGATATTTATTCTTCCCCGTTATTTCTTTTCATGGGTCTTACTATCAGGTCTAATAAGCCTCTTTACAGTTACACCTGCAATTCTCCTTGTCGGATCAGCATTTCATGCAGAAAGCATGCCTACAACGAGCAGCTTTCATGATGTTGTTATTCGAGAATTACTTCCCTCATTTATTTTTGCTCTCATACTCACTATAGGATATATTTTTATTCTTCCTCCTGTCGAAAATCGTAAAACCTGGTTTGAACAAACCAGCTCAACTTTTAATAACGCAATTAAAAGTGCTGAAAATGCTTATAAGAATAAAAATTACAATGAAACGTTGCAATATTTAATCATTGCTCGAAGCATCGATCCTAAGAATCCTCAGTATACAAAACTATATGACTCGGTAATAGAAACGGTACAATCAAAAATGCAAGCATACAAACCAGAAGACACAACCATACAAAGTACAGATAACTGGCAAAACAGCAACAGCCTGTACCTCGCTGCACTAAAGGCAAAAGAAGCAGGTAAGCTGCTCGATGCCCACTATCTTGCACGACGAGCACTTACATTAAATCCAAACCGCAAAGAAATTCAGGCGCTCATTACCGAAACATGGAAGCTTATCAATCAGCAGAAGCAAGATCCTAAAGAAGTTGAAGAAGCAGAACTGTTTAATAAAAAAATTGAAGGCTATACATACTATGATTCGGGTCGTTTTCTTGAAGCATATCAGCTGTTTTCTGCACTCGCTAAAAAACATGGTGACGATCCTGATATAAAATTATTTCTTTCCAGAAGCATGGAGCAGCTTAAAATGATAGCTTTTTTCATTGAAGAAGATGTTTCCGCTTTTTTACGGGCTACAGCTGTTCCTTTTTCAGCAAATTTATCGACTGATGATATCGTTCTTCGGATTACTGCATCGGCAGCAGTATCTTCGTTCGAAGGAGTCTATTTCCGTGATCTTAAAGTACAAATGGAAAAACCTCAGCTATATAGTTTTGAAACTCCATTTGCACGACTCAAAGGAAACATACTGACAATACGTGCTGTTGACAGAGAGAATCCCGTTAACCATTGGGAACCTCTCTGGAAAATTGGAAAGCAGGATCCTGATGGTGTGATTATGAATTTCCCACTAACCGAAGAGCAAGCGGATATTTTGCTGCTCCTTTTTCAGAAACCTCAAAACATTCCAGCTTACAAGCTTTGGGACAGTATAAAAGTAGCTGAACGCTACCGTATCAATACTACTGAAATATACCTTGAAGTCAGCAGAAGACTGGCCTATCCTTTTACTCTTCTTATGGTCATTATTTTTGGTATTGGCATGGGACTTAGATTCCGAACAACCCAAAACGATAGCTTTTTGATGCAATTTGTTGGTTCCTGCATTTTGGTACCAGGTGTGATATCACCATTGAATATAATTGCCAAAATTGGGTTTAGTGCTGAACGGCTAATCCATCAGTACACGAAAGAAACAACATTCATTCTTGCATGGCTAGCTGTGCTGTTATGTACAACTTTTATAGTTATCTTTATTTCAGCAAAAATATCAGCGTTTTTCGTTCGTCACCGATAAATGTTGCTTCTTTCGTATCTATTCAATCCTGCGCACGTTCAATACATGCACCTAATCCTTTTAGTCTTTCAACGATATGTTCGTAGCCTCGTTCTATCTGGTAAACATTGCGAATACAGCTGGTACCTTCTGCGCACAGTGCTGCAATCACCATTGCCATTCCGGCTCTCACATCTGGTGATACTAATTCGGTTCCATGCAGACGAGCTGGTCCTGAAACGACAGCCCTGTGTGGATCACAGAGTACGATGCGTGCACCCATACCAATGAGCTTATCTACAAAAAACATGCGTGATTCAAACATTTTTTCGTGAATCAACACAGTGCCTTCAACCTGAGTTGCCACTACCGTCATGATTGATGTCAAATCAGGCGGGAATCCTGGCCATGGTGCATCATCAATTTTTGGAATTTGTCCGCCCAAATCCGGTACGACGCGCATTACCTGTCCTGGTTTCATAATGAGGTCGAAACCCGTTTCGACACCTGGTACCGAATTAACATTTCTAGTTGCATTTTCAGCGCTGACAGCACCGCCACCCGTTTCGACACCTGGTACCGCATAAACGGTTGTGGATGAGACACCTTGAGCAGGAGCAATGGTCCAGCTTATTCCAAGCTTTCCAAAAGCAAGCTTGATCATTCGTAAATCATCAGGATTAACTCCCTGGATTACCAGATCACTTCTTGTAACAGCTCCGAGTCCAATAAAGCTTCCCACTTCCATAAAATCAGGACCAATCGAAAAATCGGTACCATGTAATGCTTGCACACCCTCAATTGTGATGATATTTGAACCAATGCCAGCTATTTTTGCACCCATACTATTGAGCATTTTACATACATCCTGGACATGGGGCTCACTAGCAGCATTTCTTATAACGGTAGTACCCTCTGCAAGTGCTGCAGCCATAACCGCGTTTTCAGTAGCGGTTACTGATGCTTCATCAAGAAAAATATCAGTACCTTTAAGCTTATTTGTTGTAAATTCTAAAACGCCATCGATTTCGACCCGTGCGCCTAGTGCTTCAAGTGCAAGCAAATGTGTATCAACCCGTCTTCTTCCTATTACATCTCCTCCAGGAGGAGGCAATACCACACAGCCCTTTCTGGCCAACACTGAACCTGCAAACAATATTGATGCACGAACTTTTGCTGCAAGATCTGCTGGGATTGTAGTAGTGGTAAATTCGTTTGCATGAATCTTCCATGCGTTACATCCCAGTGGCTCAACATGAGCACCCAATGCTCTACAAATTGCCAGCATAACTCTGACGTCTTCGATGTCGGGAATATTCCTCAGAACGACAGGTTCTGCTGATAACAACGCTGCACTGATACAGGGGAGCGCTGCATTCTTATTGCCGCTTATTTTTATGGTTCCCTTTAAGGGATGTCCACCTTCTATAATATATTTGTTCATAGCTGCATCGTATCGAAGGTAAAAACATACGTCAATGGTAGGACACCTGGTACCATGTGCCTCAAGTGCCACAGGCTTATTCGGTACGGGCACACCTCGGCACAAGGACACTAGGTACCGGATCGGTATGTGAACACCTGGTACCGGATGATGCGATACCTCGGTACGGGGACTAGGGCACCAGCACTGACAGCTGACACGAAGACACCTAAGGTAGGACACCTGGTACCGTCCAGACATGAGCTGAACAACCGCCCCGATATAAATTGCGGTAAATTTTGGTACCAGGTGTGCTGATATGTGCTGAACAAACGCCCCGATATAAATTTCGGTACCAGGTGTGACATGAATTGTATTTGACCAATTAAAAAATTAGCCTTACATTAAAAGATGAATTGCGACAAGGAGGGTTCTATGAGCATTGCTAAACAAAAACCAGTTCCAAGTGATATCGAAATTGCACAAAAAGCAGAAATTAAACCAATTGTCTCTATTGCAGAAAACTATGGAATCTGTGATGACTGTATAGATCATTTTGGTAAGTATAAGGCAAAAGTACGGCTTGAGTTCCTAAAACAAAACCAGGATGCCCCTAAACGGGCAAAATATATCGATGTAACTGCTATATCACCAACACCACTAGGAGAAGGAAAAACTACAACAACAGTCGGTCTGACTCAAGGATTAGGATTGCTGGGATATAAAGCAGCCTGTGCCATCCGACAACCTTCAATGGGACCAACATTTGGCATAAAAGGTGGCGCAGCCGGCGGCGGTTATAGCCAGATAGTACCAATGGAAGATTTTAACCTGCATCTTACTGGCGATATACATGCAGTCTCCGCAGCACACAACCTATGTGCAACCGCACTCGATGCGCGCATTTATCATGAGCTTCGTTGGTCTGATGAGTTTTTTGCAAAACAGGGGATGACAAAACTCAATGTTGATCCGTATAACGTTTTCTGGCGCAGAGTTGTTGATATGAATGATCGGGCATTACGCAATATCATCCTCGGAATCAATGGAGTAGAAAACGGACCGCTCCGTCAATCTGGTTTTGATATTGCCGTGGCAAGTGAAGTAATGGCTATCCTCGCATTAGCAAAAGACCTCAGAGACTTACGAGAACGCATCGGAAAAATAATCCTTGCCCTCGATAAAAAAGGAAACCCAATAACAACAGAAATGCTAGGAGTTGCTGGAGCAATGACTATTTTACTTAAAGATGCTATCAAGCCTAACATTCTTCAGACGCTTGAAGAACAGCTTGCTTTCGTCCATGCCGGACCTTTTGCAAACATCGCTCATGGCAATTCATCGATTATTGCAGATCTCGTAGCAACTAAAGTTGCTGATTATGTCGTCACTGAAAGCGGTTTTGGTGCTGATATGGGGTTTGAAAAATTTGTTGATATCAAGTGCCGCACAAGCAGAATATTCCCCGATGCTGCGGTTCTCGTTGTTACCGTACGTGCACTCAAAATGCATGGTGGCGGACCAAAGGTTACTCCAGGAAAACCACTCGCAACAGCATATACCGAGGAAAATCTTGAGCTTGTCAATAAAGGTCTATCAAACATGCTTGCACACCTCGATATCTTGCGAAAATTTGGAATTCCTACCGTGGTTGCAATCAATGCATTTCCTTCTGATACTCAACAAGAGTGGGATATTATCCGCAATGCTGCACTTAAAGCTGGAGCAGTAGATGCTGTTGTATCGTATCATTGGGCAGAAGGAGGAGAAGGTGCTCTCGAACTTGCCAAGGCAGTTGAAAAGGCTACTCAAATACCCAGTAAAGTTATGCCTTTTTACCCGCTCGACCTTTCAATTAAAGAAAAAATCGAACGAATTGCTCGTGAAATTTACGGTGCAGACCATGTTTCTTACTCTGTTGAAGCAGAAGAAGCTATCGAGCGTTTTTCAAAACTTGGATTTGACAAATTACCAATCTGTATGGCAAAGACTCAATACTCGTTATCACATGATCCTAGTCTCAAAGGTGCTCCGATAGGGTTCATTTTCCCGATCAATGATGTGCGGCTTGCAGCTGGCGCGGGTTTCATCTATCCGCTCTCTGGCGATATAAACACTATGCCAGGCCTTTCGAGTAAACCTGGATATATGGGCATGGATATTGATCCGGATACAGGGAAAATATCTGGGCTTTCATAACCAGAGTTTCCTTAAAATTAGTACCAGTTTAGACACATTACTTCTTCTCAACATATCACCTGCCAGCGAGTGCATCGACGCTCTGACGAGGGACACCTGGTACTGAATAGTGTTCCGAGCCGCGTTTCCTACCGAGCACTTCCTACCACATTGACACCTGGTACCGAATAGTGTTCCGAGCCGCGTTTCCTACCGAGCACTTCCTACCACATTGACACCTGGTACCAAGAGAATTACATCTGGCACCACAATTAGCTTCGGTGGGGCGATTCGAGCGGTAATAAAGAGGCACACCTGGTACCAAAAGAAGCACTTGTACAGTCAACGGAAGCTGACCAATTTCCGACCGCCCCGTAATAAAGAGACACACCTGGTACCATAAGAAGCACTTGTACAGTCAACGGAAGCTGACCAATTTCCGACCGCCCCGTAATAAAGAGACACACCTGGTACCAAAAGAAGCACTTGTACAGTCAACGGAAGCTGACCAATTTCCGACCGCCCCGTAATAAAAAGCACACCTGGTACCAGGTGAAGTGTGGTACCAGGTGAAGTTCCCTGAGCAGTACCTGGAGAAAAAGATACAGGTGGCAGTAGCAGCGACAAAGAGCACCAAAGATGCCATAGCAACTTAACTGTTCCTCTGTTTCAGAACTTATTGCGGGAACTTCATATCTGCTTTGATTGGTTTATCGAGTATGATATCGATATCACGTTTGGGGTGAAGGACAAAATCAAGATTAAAGAAGCCATAATTTTTTTCGTCGGACCGAATCATTGTTTTTTGATCACGGGTCAATGAGTCAAATAAGCGAGCTGACTCGGTGAACTGCACCATTGCATCTGCACGTTTTGAGCTGTCACCCATTACGTTTGCAATACGGAGATAGGCAGCTCCCAGGTTATTACGAGCTGCAACAAGCAGGCGAACTATTTCTTCATGTGATGGACGCTGTTGAGGATCAGGATTGGGTATTAAATCAAGTTCAGTCTGAAGCCTGTCGACAAGAGCTTTGTAATAGCTCTGTGCAGCAAAATAGTCTCCTCGCATGTATAGTGTATTTCCAAGAGCCATTAAAAGATAAGGGGTTGGTTTGCTATTCAAACTAGCCCGATAAAAATATTCTAATGCTGTTTTATAATCATCGAGCGTTTCTTTTTTATAATAAATATATCCACGATGGTAATCCATCTCTGGTGTAACATATCCATTATCCTCTGCTTTTGCATACAGAGCAACAGCAGCTGTGTAGTTTTCTGGTTCATAAAAATAAACATCTCCAAGCAATGCATATGCTTTGCCAAATTCTTTTGACTTAGGAAATCTTAATTCTTCTAGTGATTGTTCATACCGTTTTATGCACTGCTCAAGTTTTTTCATAGCATCCAGATCTCGTTTACCCTTTAGATATAGTTCACTTAAGCGAATAAGGTCTAACAAATATCGTTTTGTCTGCCTATTATCCAAACCTCTCTCGCCATCAGTTTTTTCAAAAGTAAAAACTGAATTTTCAAGAGCATTTAATTCTTTATCATACAGCATCGATTTTCTAAACCATCGTGCAATGGCAGAATGAGCTTCTGGCACATATGGTTCATTTTTTACCGCTTTTGTGAGTAAGTCCTGCACCTGATCGAGGATTTCATGTTCCATAAGGTATTCTGCAAGTTCAGCAAGTGTTGCGGCAGAAAATTTGCTTTTTTTGTTACCGAGATAATACTTTGCATACGGTGCGATTTCTTTTACATTATCCTTGCCAGTAACTTTTTCCGAACGAATGAGATATAAGAGCATGAGTTCAAGATACTGATCAGTTTTACCATATTTTTCCATTAACGTGGCAAGCTGAAGTCTTGCTTTGTTATAGATATTTGCTATCTCTTCTGATGCTGGTGGTTTATACTGCTGTTCAAGATAGTATGCCCAATTAAGATAATTTCTCACAAGAAAGAGCAGCGCATTCTTATGAAAATAATTCCATTTTACTATGCGCTCCATCACTTCTTTTTCTGCATGTGCAAAATCATACTGCAGTTCTGATTTCATCCGTGCATAATCAAGTGTTCCTTTAATATCTTTAGGCCAGTAATCATCGCTCAGCAATGTCCAGTAAATCTTTTCCGCCAATACATACTGCCGCTTTTCAATATACTTTTCTGCATATTTATAAAACCATGGCTTCATTCGCCACTCATTGGTAGCATCAATAAAGAATTGAAGAGATTCAGGATATTTGTCTTTTATTATTTGATTGTAACCTCGTGTATACAATATTTGCGCATGTATCGGTCTGTAAATAAAATTATAACCAATAAAGCCAAGGATTCCTAAGCCAATAGCTGCAAGAACAAGTATCTGCAGAACTGGTAATATTGAGTGAATAAAAATATACCTAAAGCTATTTTTTTCTTCTTCAAACGCAGCACCGCGTCTCTTATCGTAACCGCGCGGAACTTCGATTGGCCGGCGCAAGATTTTACTTGCAAGCTTTGCTGCATCATATGCGCTAGCGCCATCAACGAGCATCTGTATGAGCTCTTTTTGATGGGTCATAGTGCCATGATTGTTTGCAATTATATCTTCTACACAGAGCCTTACATTGAGCGGATACGATAGCAGCGTTTCCTGTAGCTCATCAACTTGATCTTCTGTTAACTCAATTGCTACCGGGCTATCATCGACAGGTTTTTGTATCTCAAGCGGAGCTACAAATGCTGATGTGCCTGGTTTTTCTTGCTTTTTGGGTTCAAAACCTGGAATAGTAAAGGATTCATCCCAACTGCTGTCGATTGAAAAGTTTTCAGGCTCGAGTGTCCCTTTTTCAAGTGAAGCAAGCTCTTGATCTAATTCATCGGGTGCGTGAAATGCTTCGGTTCCGATCTCAGGGACTTCAATTGATTCTGAACTTGATGATTGTTCCCCAATAGTTGTTTCAGTACTTGAGGTTTCATTTCCAAACGAGAGGCTCTCAAGATCATGAATATCTTCCATTGAAGGCAAATCAGCAAAATCAGACAATCCTGATGGGGGTTCAACCGTTTCTATGCCCTGCTCGGTACCAGGTGTCGTTTCTGGTGTCGTTTCTTCAATATTTGTTGCGGCGGTACCAGGTGTCAAATCCTCCAAATCACCAGAGGTGAAATCTGAAAAATCAGTACCGAACTCAGCAATTGATGATGTATCTGGCGCAGCTTCTCTATCTGCTCTGTCCACTGGTTTTTGAGATTCCGAAGTAATCCCGTTTTCTTCAGGAAAATCAGATAGAGTTGACATTTCAGACTGGAAATTAAATCCTTCGAGTTCAGTATCTAAATTGGTACCAGGTTTCGTTTCTTCGATTCCAGCATTCTTCGCTGAACTGACTGTTTCAAAATCAATGCCCAACTCGGTACCAGGTGTTGGTTCGCTGGGTGTTGTTTCGAAAAATCCTGGTTCCAGTGGTTCAATATCGGTACCAGGTGTCAAATCAGGTGTCAACTCGCCAGGTATCATCTCGGATAATGATTCACCGGCTGCTGTACCAGGTGTCGAATCAGGTGCCGCCTCGCTGGTCGTTATATCAGGTATCGCCTCGCTAGTCATTATTTCAGGTGTCGTTTCCGTACCTGTCGTTTCCGTACCAGGTGTCGATCCGGGTATCGATCCGATATCGGACATCATTTCTTCTGTACCAGGTGTAGTATCTGAAATTAATTCTTCTGTCGCAAAGCTTGCTTCGGGTTCTAAGAGTTTTGCGAGGTCATCGTCAATGCCTTCTGTGGTATCGACAGGTGCACTCAAGGTATCGAGATTCATGCTTTTGAGAAAGCTGGTATAATCCTCATCGGGCGATGGAGCATCAAGTAAAGACTCAAGTGATGGTTCTTGTTCCTCGATAGGGTTCTCGGTACCAGGTGTTTCAGTGCTCTGTGTTGATACTATAAATCTATTCGCATCAAGTGCAGAAGGTTTCCCTTCATCAATTGCTGATGGCGGAGGCAACTCTCTTACGTATGGTTGTTCCCCCCATTTTCCGACGGTTTCCTGCTCACCGCCTAATTTGCGAAGATTTTTTTGGAGTTCTGCTAGACGCTTTAATGTTGGCATTCTTTGAAATTTTCGGCATGTACTATGCCAATCCTTATTGCAAGTATATCAAACTATAGCAACCATATAAATATCAAAAAATTGGTTGTATGAATACTACTAATTGTTGATCAATCCAATTCTAATTTTGACATTCTTGTTGACTTTATTGATGAATTGAAATAAATCTATCGATTTTATTTATATTGTATTCTATAATGCTTTATATGATCATTAAGGAGGTTTTTATGAATATTGACATGAAAAAAGTCCCTTTTTATCTAAATGCTAATACTTACGAAGAATCTTGCTGTTATGCATTTATTGATGAAGTATTTCATTCATTTACAGAAATGGTGAAATATAAAAATTCATATATTCCTAAAGATTATTTTTTTCTAGGTAGACCTTCCCCATTTGTCTTTGAAGGATTCTTTTTACATGGTTTTTTTCATTCATTTTTTGAATATAAAACTCATTATGAATATTACGATAAAATGCCTAAAGAATATTCTGTTAAGAAAGATAATATTGTAGTTTTTCCTTTTTTTACAGACCTTATTGCAGAAAATGAGAGACTTTACTTTTTTTGTGGTATTCCAGTTCGTACTGTAGATTTTGGAGTTAAACTTTTTAATAAATATTACAATTCTTTAAATAATTACGATGATTGCCTTAAATTTTATAACCAATATTTTTCTAACGATATTATTGATAATAATCTTTTCTTTGAAGATATATTAAAAATATAATTATAGGAGTGGCCATTATGAATAAACTTTTTAAGAAAAATTTGAAAATAAGTATGATAATGTAATTTTAAATGCATGAGAAATATACTGCGCACTTTTGTCAACACTCGTTTTGCAGGTAGTTTAAGGTGTACTACGCCACTGATGTAGCCAAGCCAACGGCATGGAATGATTCATACATTTCATCTGGAGTTCGATACTCAAGACTTTGATGAAAGCGCTCTTCGTTGTAGAACCTGAAATACTCTGCTATGCCTGCTTTAAGCTCCTTTACTGTTTCGTAGTGTTTGATGTAGATGTTCTTATGCTTTAATGACCGCCAAAGCCGTTCAATATAGATGTTATCCAAAGCATGATTTTTGCATTGAAAGCTTTATCAAAACTCTGTCTCTTGTTCATTGTTTTCACCACCTTTAGTATAGTGGTTTTTCCACCTTATTCCTACTACAAATTGTGTCCAGAATTTTGGGCTTAGTATATATTTCTATGAAAAATATGTATAAATCTTATAACCAAAATTTCAACAACTTATTTAAAACGGTGCATTTTCTGATGGAAATTTTACAGGTGATATGTTAAATACTCATTTTTTTTCTTAATCTTCCGAATTTTAAAAGAGCAATTACTGATAGTTGCTCTGCAAAAAAGCAGCACTTAGTATTGAGATTGATTTACAGGATTTCCGAATGAAACGCACTATACTTTTTTTGCTTATTGTCATGAGCGCTATACCTCTGCTGTTTTCTTTTGATGTTCCTTCTGTCAGTATGCATGTTTATGTTTCGGAATTGCAAACTGCACAGGCACCATCCATTCTGGAAAACCATATCATCTTTTCTGTTAAAGGTGTATATCGTTCAGTCGGTATAGCTTTTTCGCATGAAAAATGGTCAAAAACGTATTACTTTGAAAAAAACAAATATGGAATTTTTTTCTTTATCTATCCTATCCCTCTGGAAACTGCGAGTCCTTTACAATATAGATTAGTAATTGATGGTGTTTGGTGTAAAGATAGTTCAAACCCTGAATGCTATAAAGATTTTAATACCGGCATCGAGTTTTCGTTGGTTAATATTCCATTTTTGCCCAAACAAATTTATGGCATATGGAATCCTGCTGATACTAAAGATGGTACAGTAACTTTTTATTATAAGGGAGAACCCGGACAATACATCTATGTTACGGGCAGTTTCTGCAATTGGGATCCCTTTCTCTATGAGCTTGAAGAAGAAAAACCCGGTGAATACTGGCTAAAACTAAGACTTGAACCCGGAACATACTACTATGTTTTCATAATTAAGGGAGAAAAAGTCCCTGATCCGCTCAATAACAGAATTGTATACACAAAAGAAGGAAGGCCTGTTTCAGAGCTTGTTGTTCCTATTCGAAAGAATTAAAGCTATACTGGAGTAAACTCATAAAAGTCAAAATCTTTGCCATTTTTCACTATTTCATAGAACGAAGCAGAAAAACCTTCATCAGTATCATAACGAAGTAATGAAAAACTTGGTCCCCATAACGCCCGTGGTTTTCCGAGACTGCCAGGATTAATAATGAGTACGCCATCTCGTTTTTTATAGAGCGGGATATGCGTGTGCCCAAATATAACTGCCGATGCTTTTTCCTTATGAGCTATTACAGTTATATCATCCAATATCGTTTCAAAATTGATTGTATGTCCATGCAAAATAAGAATTTTTTTGTTATCAACTCTTAACGTAGCAACAAGTGGTGCATTTGAATGGGCATCCATGTTGCCTCTTACCGAATAGCATTGCGGGATAGTATGCTTCTGTGTTATTGCAGCAATATCTCTAACACCATCGCCACAGTGTATGATGGCAGAAACTGTATTTTTACAGAAATTGATTGCTTTTTCAAAATATTCAATTTGCCCATGCGTATCAGAGATGATGAGATACATTGTTTCCTTCCTGAAATTGTATATTTAAATCGCGCAAACGATTTGAAAGTAGATTGATAATATTTCTTGCATCTTCTGGAGAATGGCTGATGAGATGTTCAATCTGTTCCCTTGAAAAAAATATCACCGTACTTTCTGTTAAAGTTTTAACCCATGCGCTTCTCGTTTCCTGTAAAAGCACACCCATTTCTCCAATAAATTTCCCCGCAGTTACAATAGATACTGGTTCACTTGGTTCTGTAACCGGATCATCAAAATAAATACCAATTTGTCCTGAAATAATGAAATATGCATAATCAGCTGGATCATTTTTTTTGAAAAGCAAAGAGCCTGCGGTAAATGTCTGCATTGATTTCTTAAAAATATCTTGCAATGACCTGAAAATGAGGCTGTCAATTTTATTGAGTTTTTTCTTTTCAAACAAATTTCTGAATTTTTTAAATGCAATGCTGGTAAAAAATTCATCAGTATACAAATATTCAGCAAAAAGAAAATATAACCAAAAAAAGAAATATACTTTTATGAGTAATGCGATCACATTACCCAGAACCCCATAGATAATACCGTATCGATTTGTTGAAAAAAGCAGCTGAACAATATAGGAAAACAATGTGTAAATAATTGTGCACGCTGTTGCTGTTTTAATAATTTTTTTTTGAGCAATTTTATATGCAGGGAGTATTCGTAAGGTTTGCACAATAAATAACCAGAGAATTAGTACAGGAATGGTATAACGCGCAAGTCCGACTACTGTTGTTATTGATTGACTAATATAACCCGAAGGTATGATTTTTAAAACATACTGAATCATCTGGAGCAGGGCGATAATTGCAATAACTGCTACAAGCAGGAGCAGTTCAGCAAAAAAGGTTACTACATTTTCACGAATTGGTGTTCCTGTACCTGCATCACTAAATATAATGCGCAAACCACGTTGAACTGAAAGCACAAACAAACGGGAAGTCCATACAAGATTAAGTAATAGAAAAACTCCTGTTATCGACATAAGGCTGTTTGAAAAAAAACTATTTATTACAGCTTCAACCGGAAGATTCTTAAATCCTTCCACAGAATTGATTAATTCCAATACTGCTTGAGAATTACCTAAAATTAAGAAAGAAACATACACCAGAACCAGTACGACAGGTATAGCAGAGAGCAAAAATGCATAAGCGCCAGCAGCGGCATGATTAGCCATCTCGTGTTTTATAAAGAGTTCATACGCAAGTATTATTTTTTGCATTGTTGATTTATACAATTGCATTATTTTAAAACTCATACTATACTATTTTTATATATTTCATTCTTTTATGCAAGTTAAAAATCATACATTAAATCAGTCCAAATAATAAAAATATTCAACTGTAACTTTACACTAATGAGGGGTGGTTATGTTCAAGAGGGCAGCATCGATTAGAACAACAATTTTTGTTGTTGTTTTAGGTTCCATTTTTCTCTTAGTAAGCGTTTTTTCTCTGCTCTTTGGAAAATCGCTTTCGGATTCTATTAAAGAGCGAGGCTTTCTTGATGTAGAGCAAAAGGTTGCTGTTTCTGCCAAAGAAATTGATGGAATTATTAAATCGCACATGGAGCTCGTCAGTGCATATGCTGATATTTTTATGCACGATGATTTTAAAACGGCCACTGCATGTTTTTTTTCATCGGTAAAATCAAGACTTGCTCACGACACAGAAATATATGACATCTACTTTGCAACAGCACAAGGACCAAACGCAGGTGGCTATTTTGGAGATGCTACTAATTGGGTTCCACCAGAAGATTACGATTGGACAAAACGATCATGGTTTGTGCTTGCTTCTGCAGCCATAGAAAATGACATCCCGCTACCAGTAATTGATGAACCGTATATAGACGCTGATACACAAAAAATGGTTTTTACTGTTGCACGTGCCACAACTCGCAATAACACATTACTCACTGTGACTGCAATCGATATTTTTGCTGAAACAATGAACGAAATTGTATCCTCCTTAAAACCAACAGAGAGTGCAAAAGTTTATCTCATTCATAAAGATGGCTTATATCTTACAAATGAAAATGTTGCAAAGCTAATGGAAGCGAGCTTTATTAAAGAATATGCACTTGATCAGTATGAAAAAACGATTCTTGCGCATGAACCCGCAACGTTTCTCTTTAACGGTGGAAAGTCATATCTTGTATCGGTACCGCTTGCCAATGCTCCCTGGTACCTCATAGCAGTAGGAAACTCTAGCGATATCCTCATTGAACTTATCAGGAAGCGTGGTCTCATTTATGGTGTTCCAATCATCAGTATTATACTTTCAATTATCATCATTGTTATTCTGATAAATCCTTCTATGAAACATATCAAACAAGTTGCACAGGGCATAGCAGATATTGCTCGTGGAGGAGGAGATCTCACTAAAACTGTTTCAATACTGTCAAAAGACGAACTGGGTGAGTTAGCGTATAACTTCAATCAATTTCTCTTGTTCATGGATGCCCTGCTCCTGCAAATCAATGAAACTTCGGAAAAACTAAAAATCATTGCGGAAAATACCAATCAGAAAACATTCAATTCATCTAAGACTTTCGAGATTGTAACAAAAGACCTTTCGAATCTTGAACAGCAATTCCATAAACAAACAGAAGACCTTAATAGGCTTGTTACTACTTCTAAATCATTTTTTGAAGGTTTCAAAGAACTGCAGGAAAAACTCATTGATCAAGCTGCCAGTGTTGAGGAGACTGCTGCTGCCATGACTCAAATTTCAAAGACAATGGGTAATGTGGCACAGCTCGGAAAACGTGGACAGGACATCAACGAAAAACTCGCTGAAAAAGTTAAGTCCAGTACTACAACGATCAATGAGCTTATTAATGTAATAGGAGACATTGGTAAACGCAGCGAAGCGATTGCATCCTTTGCGGAAGTCATCGCAGAAATTGCAGAGCGCACCAATCTGCTCGCAATGAATGCAGCAATCGAAGCTGCCCATGCTGGTGATGCAGGAAAAGGCTTTGGCGTTGTTGCTGATGAAATACGAAAGCTCGCAGAATCTTCGAATGAAGAAACCAATGCTATTGCTGAGACTATACGAGACATATCCTCAACTATTGAGGAAGGCATAAATTTATCAAGATCAGTGGAAGTTGAATTGAGCAGCATGATTGAGGCAGTCGAGCAATCAAAAATAGTATCCGTTGAAATTTCTGGCGCAACAGAAGAAGAAGCAAAAGGCGGAGAAGAAATTCTTAAAGCGTTAAAAACCATCAGCGATGTCAATAAAATTGTAAAAGACACAATTGCATCACAGACCGATGATTTACATTCGATAGAGTCAACTTTACAAATTACTCAAGAAAATAACAGTGCTGTCATTACAAGTCTTAAACAGCAGATTACAGAAATCAATAATCTTGCAGAACTTGCAAACATGATTCAAGAAAACATGCAAACAGTCAAAGATGAAGCAGAACAGCTTTCTGCAATCATGAAACGTTTTAAACTGAGCACAAAAACTGAAATGCTAGATACCACCGAAGGAGTATGAAGAATGAATAAACCACTGATTGTCTACACTTCCAGAACAGGCCACGCACGCACACTCGCTGAAAAACTTGGAAAACTGCTTACGGCACCTGTTCATGAAGTTATTGACCGCATTAACCGCAAAGGCTTCTTTAGGTTTTTATTTTCCGGCTTCCAGGCAGTTACCAAAAAGGCAACACCAATCGATGAAGCAATGATTGACCTATCACAGCATGACAGTATCATTATTGTTGTTCCGGTTTGGGCATCAAATATGGTTCCGCCCATGCGGACATGGCTTCAAAAACACAGGAGTGAGTTAGCAAACAAGCCAATCGCTATTCTTGCTACATGCAAAGGATCTGATAGTGAGCCATACATAAAAACAATTCAGGCAGAATTTCCTCAGGTAACATACTGCAAATTTTGCTATGAATCCGAAACCGATATCGAAGGCTTGCTAAAGAGATTCGTTGCTGAATTGCAAAAATAGCATGCGCTATTAATTTTACCTGTGTACCATACAATTCTTGTTGTGGCTCAAAAAATTATAAGTGCGCTGTTTTATTTTATTAACAGTGCAAGATGTTCTGGATTCAATCGGAATGGAGAGCCCTGTCCCTGACAGAAGTGATGCACACTGAGCATATGAATTGAAAGATCGCTGTAGATTATCGAAATATCAGTCTTTGAATCGGTAACCATAACAGAGTTTTTATGAAAGAGCCCATCCTGCCAGGGACACGGCAGTTTCCCTCGCGCGTCGCCAACAGTAACAACATACCGTGATTGCACGGTTATTGGCTCTCCGAGTCCAGCTTGTCCTGCTGCTTTTAGAAACTTAAGAAAATCCGCAGCATGCTCAAAGGTAATACCATACTGCGCCATTGCCTCTTCATCGGCTTCGATTATATCTCGCAAACTCCGTACATCATCACCTAAAAAACCAGCGGCAGTAATAATACCGGGTTTCATTCGTTCGTATGCATCAAGCTCACTTTGTGTATTTTTCATTGCATTCCCCTCTGTACTGTACATGCAGGTAATACAGCACACATATCGTTATTGTTAAGCAAACTTATCAAAATAAATTTCATTTTCGCGTATTCCATGCGCAGTCATCACTTTAATACAAGCATTAATCATGCCTGGACTTCCACAGAGATAACCCTCTAAACCGTTATCTTTTCCAATGTGCTCTTTAATGTAGCGATCAAGCACATCGGTTATTATGCCTGTTTCGCCCTGCCACTTATCATCGGGCTGAGGCTCTGAAAGCGCAGGAACAAAATGAAACCTTGAAAGCTTTTTCTGGAGTGCATCCATTTCATCAAGATAGAACATATCTTTTTTTGTACGAGCGCCAAAGAAATACCAAATTTCTTTATCAGGATAGAGATTGCGCTCTGCAATATCATAGAGCATGCTCTTAAATGGAGCCATACCCGAACCGCCTGCTACACAGATCATTGTTTTTGGAGTATCGTGAACATGGAACTCACCAAATGGTCCTATGAGTTCAACAGTCATGCCCACTGCTAATTTTGTATGCACCCACGTTGTAGCAATGCCACCAGGCACCAGCCGGATGAGCAGTTCAACATGGCGAGTATCCGAAGGAATCGACGACATAGAGTATGCTCGCTGTACCGATTCCTTAACTTTATCGTACGGTGGCACAACAAGCTGCACATATTGCCCCGCAGCAAACTGAATTACATCATTACCTAGCTCAAAAAGAACCTCTTTAATATCGTAGGTAACATTACGCATGGAAACAACGCGTGCTTTATATTTTTTAACATTGAAAAGCACTTCGGGAAGCTCAATATCAATATTCTTTTTTACCTTAATCTGACACGAAAGCCGCACATTCTGCTTTACTTCATCTGGCGAAAGGTACGGAAGCTCGGTTGGAAGGTGCGGACCAACATCACTGATTACTTTAACTTTACATGCTCCACACGAACCCCGTCCTCCACATGCAGAAGGCACAAATATTCCCTGCCCTGCCAGCGTCAGTAACAGCGGTGATCCACCTTTTACCTCAAGCTTTTTCTTTCCATTATTAATATCGATTGTAACCACACCATAGTTGTTTACGAGCTTATCAATAATTGTTATGAGTAATGCAAGCACCATAGTAATTGCAGCGCTCACTGCAGGACCAATTAAAAATGAATTCATCGAGTCCTCCTACTGTACCTGAATCATGCCGGAAAAGCCCATAAACGCAAGAGCCATAAATCCAATTACAATCATTGTGATACCAGGTCCTTTTAATCCAGCTGGTACCGGATTTTTTTCTATCCGCTCACGAATTGCTGCAAGTAAAACTATTGCAAGCCACCATCCCGTACCAGAACCAAACCCAAAGGCAATGCTTTGCAAAAAGTTATAGTTTCGAATCTGCATAAAAAGAATTGCCCCGAGAATCGCACAGTTTACAGTAATAAGCGGGAGGAATATTCCCAGACTGAGATATAATGCCGGGCTCAATCGATCTATCAGCATTTCGAGAATCTGGACTACAGCAGCAATTACTATTATAAAAATAATAAACGAAAGATATTCAATGTTAAGCGGAATGATAATATAATATAACACCACCCAGCATATTGCTGATGTAATTGTCAATACAAATGTTACTGCCAACCCTAACCCGAGCGAGCTTTTCCATTCTTTACTGATGGAAATAAAGGAACACATACCAAGGAAATTAGAAAGAAGAATATTGCTCGTAAAAATAGATGCAAAAATCAACGTGATTGGATTTATCAAAGGTGCCATTATTTCCCTCCTGAACTTGCAGGCTTCTTCATCGATTTAGCCCACCACATTATCATTGCAACAATAAAAAATGCGCTCGGTGCCATTATCATTATGGTCCAGGGAGTAAACGAGTCCGGCATAATTCGAACACCCATGAGCGAACCAAATCCTAAAAGCTCACGCACAACCGAAATAAAAACAAGCACCATCATATAGCCTAGCCCGCTCGTGAGTCCGTCCCAGAATGAAATAAATGGCGGATTAGCCTGGGCAAAAGCCTCAGCCCTCCCCATAATTATGCAGTTAGTAATTATTAACCCAACATACGGACCAAGCTGTTTTGAGACTTCAGGAAGATATGCTCTGAGCAGGATATCAATAATAATTACATAAAATGAAATTACGATAACCTGTGTAATCATGCGGACTTTTTTGGGAATAAGGTTTTTTATGAGTGAAATAGTAAAGCTTGAAAATGCTGTCGTTAAAGCTACCCCCACAGTCATCACCAGAGTGTTGCGCATGCTGTTTGTTACAGCCAGCGTTGAGCAAATTCCAAGTATCTGAATAAAAATTGGATTATTGGTCCATATATTGTCAACAGCAGTTTTGAGTATTGGATTCTTAGCCATTTACTGTAGTCCCTCCCGCAGCATCAATAAGCGCTCGTATTGTTTCGAGAGCCTTATTGACAATCACTTCCATCGATTTACTGGTTCGTGTCGCACCGGTTATTCCATCGATATAGCCATCGCTTACACCAAGTGCCGATGTTGCACCAGCTGCCGCGACTGTCCCTGTACCAGGTGTTGATGTTGCACCAGCTGCCGCGCCTGTCCCAGTACCAGAAACACTCTTTGTGGTACCAGGTGTCGATGTCGTACCAGTTGCCGCGCCTGTCCCTGTACCAGGTGTCGATGTCGTACCAGCTGCCGCGCCTGTCCCAGTACCAGGTATCGCATTTGCTGCAGAATTTTGGGGGGCTGATGCCTCTGAGCCCGATCGAACCGTAATTTTCCAATTGATAGTTTTTTTACCAACAAACTGTTTCTTGAAAACGGGTTCATCGATTCGACCACCAAGACCGGGCGTTTCATTTTGGGATACTATTTCAATACCTCTTATGACACCATCAGCAGAAGCTGCCAGTATGATTGTGATTGTTCCCCACAGCCCTGGCCCGCTCTGCTCTACCGCAAAGTACTCGATTCCATCAATCACAGCGCGGTATGCTACACTCGATTGTTTATCATGCGCAGTAGTCTGTGCGGTACCAGGTGTCGCGCCTTTCGCTGTGCCAGAAACACTCTTCTCGGTACCAGGTGTCGCGCCTTTCGCGGTGCCAGAAACACTCTTCGCGGTACCAGGTGTTGCTTCGGGACTAGGTGTTGTGCCCTTCTCGGTACCAGGTGTCGCCATAATTGGCGTTAGCATGGTATTAAAAAGCTGCTCGGCTTCGTTTAAGTCTTTAAATGCAATTCCCAAACTATTGAGAAAAGCAGCTTTTCGTGATGCCTCAGCATACGCTGCTACCCGCTCTGCTGTGCTCGCCTGAACGAGTGCCAGAATTCCGACAAAGAGCAGGCACACTATTGCACTAAAAATTACGGTGTATACAATAGAATCTTTATTCATATTCATTCCCAGTATTCCCCTTCCCTCACTACGGCATTACTGGACGCACAGTCTGCTGTTTTACTGCAAACAGCTTATCGAGCAGGCTGGCACAGGTATTCCCAATCAATACAGCAAAGCTCGTACCTTCCGGGAAAGCACTGAAATTCCTGATAAGCACGATACAAATGCCGATGATAAGTCCATACACATACTGTGCAAGCGGTTTTTTAGGCGCAGAAACAGGATCGGTCGACATAAAGACAGCCACAAACCAGAGACTTCCAGCAAATAAGCTCTGGAACGGCAACGTACCAGGTACGTTTAAGAGCACAAATATCCCCTGCAAGACAAATGCTCCGACGAGCGTTGAGACCATCAAGCGCCACTGAGCTGTCTTTGTTGCGATAAGATATACCCCTGCCAGCGCGATGAGAATAATGCTGCTTTCCCCTATCGATCCGCCTGCAATGCTGCCCTGTAAACCGACACCCGGTACATAGTTTCGTATACCACTTACAAGACTGATGAAGGGCAACGCTTTACCAGAGCGCATTATGGCTAACGGTGTAGCAGCTGAGAGTGCATCGACCCCTGAACCAGCAGCGGGCAATGCAGCACCAAAATTGCCGCCAGGAATAAACGCATTGCCGAGCACACTCGCAAACGAGATATAAACGAAAACCCGTCCGCTTATTGCTGGATTAAACACATTTCTACCAAACCCGCCAAATACCTCTTTTGCCATAAACACCGCAAATGCAGAACCAACAGCAACAATCCATAAAGGAACAAGCGGCGGCATACTCAGCGCAAACAAAAGTGCCGTCACAAATACCGCTTCACTCGGTTTTCTTCCCTGTTTTTTTTCAAATAAAACCTCGATAGCTACACTCACGAGCACTGATACTGCAATAACTGCCAGCACTCGAATACCATACAGCCAGATGCCCAATACCCCTATTGGAATCAGAGAAAGCATTACCTTTCGCATAATAGGTTGCTTAATAAACACAGCTAGATCTCCTTACTGTAATAACCATTCGTACAAAACCCATACACAATCACTTTTGAGCATAACTTAAAACGGCTAATTGTCAATAGCTTTAGGTTATTACAACTGAACAGCGAATCGAGATTGTTGCCCTTCAAAGCGCTGCCTGAAATCAGCAAAATCAGGTGGCACTTTTAGATATTGCCAAACCGCTTTTTGATGCTTACATTATAACAAGTATAGCTATAAGACGCGGCATCAGTCAGGAAAGCATCAGGTACTTCAGAAAATCCAGAAGGCCATAGTGGGAGCAAGCTACAAAAAGATTTAAGTTGACTCGGTTTGGAGGTTTGTACATGCAGCTAACAGAAACCTTATTTTATGCAAAACACCAAAATGCCGCATCGGTACTTAAATCCTATCTTGAACAAAGCGATGAACAGAGTGTCTTTCATATTGATGTATATAAATTGGCAGATGAAAACCAGATTCCAAGACCGGTGATGCTCGAAACTTGTATAGAAGCCTTGCATGAAGGTCTTCTGGTGATGGAATGGGTTTTCCATTGTCCTCACTGTGGTGGTGTTCCAAAAGAAACGGTCAGCATCCATGAAGCTACCCATGACGATTACTGTCCAATCTGTAAAGTGAATTTTACCAATGTGATAGATCGTAACATAGAAGTATTCTTTTCCCTCCATCCAGGAAAAGCTCCACATTCTCAGGCACTAAAGGAGCGATACCATAACCTGATGCGGGATGAAATTACTCAGCATATGCATTTTGATTGGCAAAGCCCCCACACAATCTATGCGGTCGATGTGATACAAAATCCCGTATATCGGGAGTATTTTGGTACTGAAACTCTTCCGCAGGATCAGAGTCTTGAATTGATGAACAGCACCATCCTGTTTACCGATATAAAAGGCTCTACCAGAATGTACTCTGATTTGGTGGATGCCAAAGCCTTTGGTTTGGTCCGGGAGCATTTTAGAATTCTTTTTGAGTGTATTCAAAAATATAATGGCCTTCCCGTAAAGACCATCGGAGATGCAGTAATGGGCTCCTTTGTCGATGGTCGCCATGCCATTATTGCGGCTATCGAAGCACAGCAAACTCTTCGCTCCTATTACCAGAACCGTCCAGAAAAGGAACGGATAGAGGTAAAAATTGGAATCCACTCAGGTCCGACCATTCTGGTTACCCTGAACAATCGGCTCGATTATTTTGGCTCTACAGTAAATTTGGCCGCCCGCATTCAGGGCATTGCCCAGCCAAACGAAATCATTCTTTCGGAGCATGTATTTGCCCCTTCGGAACATAGGAAGCTACTCCGAAAATATGTGCCACGGGTTTATCGATCTACCCATACTTTTAAGGGGTTAGATGGGGTTTATCAGGTGTATCATGTTCGTCCATGAAAAAGGAGTCTGCTGTAAATGAATAATCGAAACCCGCTTTTTATTGTATCACTAATCATTGTTTGCATCCTATTTGTCTTGGCATTTACAACTGAGCCTCCTCTGGATGTTTTATCTGGGTATTATAATATCCTAACCCATCATGGCAGGCTCATAAGTGATTTTTCCAGCATTGGCGGTGTAGGAGCTGTTTTATTAAATGTTTCTATAATGGGTTTTTTAGGACTGCTGATCATTCAATTGGCTGGAGTTTCCCTTTCTGGACCAACCTTTGCTTCTATAATGACCATCATTGGCTTTAGTTTTTTTGGTAAAACCCCTGTTAATACCGCGCCCATTGTGTTTGGTGTCTATCTAGCGGCAAAATTAGCGGGAAAATCATTTAAAAATTATTTAATCATAGCTCTTTTTGGAACAGCGTTTGGCCCTATAACAAGTTATGTAGCCAATATTCCTGGTCTGCACCCTCTGGTTGCAATACTTCTTGGTCTTCTTCTAGGGGTGATAGTTGGAGTATTATTACCTTCCCTGGCAATCGCCATGTTGCGGCTCCATGAAGGTTATAACCTTTACAATGTTGGTTTTTCCTGTGGTTTTCTTGGCATCTTCATCGCATCTCTGTTTACCGCAGTGGGAATGGAATTATCAATTCAAGTTGAATGGAATACAACATTCTCCTTAATTTTAACAGCAATCATTCCAGTTGTTTCGTTAACGTTAATAATTGTAGGAATATCCTTAGATGGAATAAAAAAGTCTATTGCCGGTTTAAGGGCAATACAAAAGCTTTCTGGCCGTCTGCCAGCGGACTTTACAGATCTTGTATCTCCAGGTGCTGCCCTGCTTAATGCGGGACTCCTTGGGCTCGCTGGTTCGATTTATGTTATGAGCATTGGCGCAGTATTTAGTGGCCCGGTGATTGGAGCCCTCTTTACGATAATCGGTTTTGGAACTTTCGGTAAACATCTAAAGAATGTTTGGCCTGTTGTATTAGGTGTTCTGACAGCAACACTCATTTCTGGCAAATCTCCTACCGCACCAGGACCGCTCCTTGCATTGTTATTTGGTACTTCCCTTGCTCCTATTGCCGGTGAGTTTGGAATTGTGCCAGGACTCCTTGCTGGAATTCTACATTTGGTACTTGTAGAACGTACTGTGATATGGCATGGTGGTCTTGTACTTTACAATAATGGATTTTCTGGCGGTTTAGTTGCAACCTTTATCTTTGCAGTGTCCGAATGGATTAAGGCTAATAAAAAAAAGAGGTGATACATGGAGCATAAAGAAGTTATTGTTCATCTGATAGGGGAAATTACCAATTATATCATGGAGCAATGTCCTTCCCGTATGGTAATTTCACTTCATAATGAAGCGGATGGATTGCATCTATCGGTAATGGATGATATTCATCGGAATGATTCTGAACTAAAAAGGATGGAGCATGATTTAAACCCGAAGGTACGCCCGGAATTGTCTGAATATTATGGGACCATGGCGGGGACCGATGCAATTAGCGCCGCCCGGCTGAACCTTATTGGGTGGCAGATTAAACATGGATATGTATCCAGAACAACAGAAGGAACTAAGGTTGATCTCTGGATCGGTTCTGATCGGTTTGATTCCAAAAAATTCACTATTAAAGAGTAAACAAGAGCGTCTTCGGGCTCGTAAATCGTGTTTAGTGCCAGGAAAATTGTGAAAAGCCAATTTCTAAGTATTGAATCGTCGAATATGTAGAAATGGACACAACATATTGTGTGCATCAAAACAATATACACCATATATTCTACTAACTAAATTTATTCACAAACTTCCTTACACTATACAGGGCTT